>Ga0209597_1001803_pt1 | contig 13875 bp, 17 predicted proteins | sample M_140625_MF_Meta_FD_187316 | JGI IMG/M metagenome (GOLD analysis project Ga0209597, IMG submission 187316) | Freshwater microbial communities from Lake Montjoie, Canada to study carbon cycling - M_140625_MF_MetaG (SPAdes) (version 2) | ecosystem: Environmental > Aquatic > Freshwater > Lake...
CCCTGTGCAAACAGGCAGCAATCTTTTAAACGGCAGCACCGACGGCGGCAAGTCCATCAGCGCTTGGAATTGCGGCCCCGCAGCGGCCAACCCATTGGACGTGAAGTACCTGCCCAATTCTTGCAAAGGTGCGACCTAAGTCAGAGTGAGCCAACATGCCCAAGCTCATGCATCAAAGAAGTTAAACTCATTGCAACGCAGCCGGCGATGCTTGCTGTTAACAATTAACTCCTTGATGACGGTGCTTTCATGAAAAAACGCTACCTGATCAGTGCCATCGCTCTGATCGCTTCTACTTTGCTCACCCCCTGCGTTGCCGGTGCACAAGACTTCCCCCCTAAGCGCCCTGTGACGCTGTTCGTTGGTTTTGCGCCGGGTGGTGCAGCCGATGCGGCCGCCCGTTTAATTGCCAAAAAGCTCACCGAAAACATCGGTCAAAACGTTATTGTGGAAAACAAGGCAGGTGCTGGCGGCAACATCGTGCACCAGCAAGTGGCCAACGGTGTGGCTGATGGCTCTGTCATTTTGCTGGGCTCGATTGGCCCCATGACCATTGCCCCGCACATGATGAAAGTAGGCTTCGAGCCCTTCAAAGACTTGGCGCCCATCTCGGGCGGCGTGAACTTCCCCAACATGCTGGTGGTCAACAAAGAGTCCGGTATCAAAAATCTGGCCGACTTTGTCGCAATGGCCAAAAAAGCCCCTGACACGGTTTCTTTTGCCTCAACCGGCGCGGGGTCTGCATCGCATCTCACTGGCGAGTTGTTTGCCATTCGCACGAACTCAGAAATGCTGCATGTCCCTTACAAGGGCGGCGCCCCGGCCATGCAAGACCTGTTGGCCAATCGCTTCACAGGTTATTTTTCTGCACCGCCCACGTCCATTCCGCACGTCGAGTCTGGCAAGTTGGTGGCCATTGCAACCACTGGCCTCACTCGCCCAAGCTATCTGTCCAATGTGCCCACTGTGGCTGAGTCTGGCTTTCCTGGATTTGAAGCGCTGAACTGGTATGCGTTCCTTGCCTCTGCCAAAGTACCTTCGGCCATTTTGGACAAATGGAATGCAGAGGTTGTCAAAGTACTCAACGACCAGAGCACCAAAGACTCACTCACCAAGCTTGGCCTGTCTGGCGCCCCTTCCTCCCGTGCAGAACTCACCGCCTTCATGCAGAAGGAGTCAGACAAGTGGGGAAAGCTGGTGCGTGAGCGAAAAATTACGGCTGACTAAATCGCTTTGTTTTCAGCCACCCAATGCCCCGACTTGCCGCCTTGCTTTTCTAACAGCCTCACATCGGTGATGGTCATGCCGCGGTCAGCGGCTTTGCACATGTCATAAATGGTCAGCAAGGCCACTTGCACTGCGGTCAGGGCTTCCATTTCCACACCTGTCGGCCCAACTGTTTCTGCGGTCGCATTGCAGACGATGGTCGGAATGCTTTCTTCTGACAAAACTTCAAACTCAACGGCAACACGTGTAAGCGCCAAAGGGTGGCACAAAGGAATCAAGTCAGCGGTTCGCTTGGCACCCTGAATGCCAGCAATTCGGGCGATGCCTAAAACATCCCCCTTTTTGGCAGTCCCAGCCTGCACCAATGCCAATGTACTAGGTAACATTTGGATTCGGCCAGTCGCTACGGCCACACGATGCGTAGCGGCTTTAGCACCGACATCCACCATATGGGCTTGACCTTGAGCGTCAAAATGAGTCAAGGGTGAGGTTGAATTTGGCAGAGAATGAGGCATGGCAATGGGCTGAAAAATTGGTAAAACCATTTACAAAAAATTGACGGAGTTCTAGCATGATACGGTTTTCGGATTCCCCATCCTTGTTGGTATCAATACTTTGAAGCTTGCGCACCCAAAATCTAAGCCCCTGCTGGCATTGTTGGCCATCTCCCTTTGGATCACGCCGGTATCTTCTCAGCTGCCTACATCGGCAACAACAGGAGGCCTTCCCGCATTGGGCGATGGCGCAGACATCACTTTAAGCGCAGAACGCAAATTAGGCGACCGCATTGCGCGCGAGTTGTTCAGGGATCCGGATTATCTTGAAGATCCGGTCTTAGATGAATATTTGCAAAATATCTGGCAGCCGCTTGTCAAGGGCGCTCAAGCGCGAGGCGAGTTGTCGCCCGAATTACAAGAGCGCTTCGCTTGGAGAGTTTTGATAGGGCGCGATCGATCGGTCAACGCATTTGCCTTGCCGGGTGGCTACTTGGGCATTCACTTAGGGCTGATCAGTGTCGTCACCACGCGCGATGAGTTGGCTTCCGTCATGGCCCATGAGCTTAGCCACGTGACGCAAAGACACATCTCTCGGTCCATGGGTGATCAGGCGCGCATGACCCCTTGGCTGATTGGCGCCATGATCTTGGGCATGTTGGCCGCTAGCAAAAGTGCACAAGGCGCGCAGGCCATGATTGTGGGCGGTCAAGCCATGGCTGCACAGTCGCAGCTGAACTTTTCGCGTGACATGGAACGGGAAGCCGATCGAATTGGGTATGGCGTGATGTCTGAAGCTGGCTTTGACACGCTCGGTTTTGTCACCATGTTTGGTAAGTTGCAGCAGGCCGCTGGTTTGAACGACAGCGGCTCTTTTCCTTATTTGCGAAGCCACCCCTTAAGCAGCGAACGCATGGCCGACATGCAGTCACGTCAACAGCTGCAAACACCGCGTCCAGCCAATTTGGAAAGTGATCTGATTCAAGCCATGATGTCTTCTAGGGCTCGCGTGTTGGCACAGCCAGGCGTTGATGCACTTCGCGCATGGGCCAATGAGGCAGCCGACACACACATCGACAAGCAAGTGCTAACGAAGCGCATGGGCGTTTTGTACGGTGCCGCTTTGTCTTGGATGCAATTGCGGGATATGAAGCAAGCCCGCGCTTTGATACCTCGCATGCAACAAGCTGCGGGTGATCACGCCACTGCGCTGCGTTTGATTCGTTTGTTTGAATCAGAATTGGCCTTCAAAGAAGATGACATGCGCGCTGCACTGCGCGCCCTAAGTGCAACAGCCAACTTGGCTAACCGCCAATGGCCTCGCCCAGAACTCATTGCTTTGGCGCAGGCAAGCGCTCGCTTGCATGCAACTTCAAGCTCGGTAGAGACTGCACAGCTATTGGCCAACAGCATTGCGGCACTTCAAGCTTTGGTTTTGCAAAATCCTCAAGATGCCCAGGCCTGGCAGGTACTAGCCACCGCATTGGCTGCTCAAGGTCGGCCTTTGGCATCCTTGCGCGCTGAAGGGGAAGTGCAAATTGCGCGCATGGATTTTGGTGCAGCGGTAGACAGATTCAGGGCGGCTCAAGATGCCTCAAGAAGAGGGCCGGCTCAAATGGGAGATCACATTGAAGCGTCCATCGTGGACGCTCGGCTGCGATTTGCACAAAGCATTTTCAGAGAGCAAATGTTAGAAAGAGACCGCTGAAGGCTGCAAGTTAATGATCCTTTGCGCGATGGAGTGGCTCACAAACACGCCAGCCTTGAGGGCTTTTTTCACAGACCAAAACCCCCTCTGGCTCTGTCTTGGCATGTTTTTCAAATACCCAATTTTGCTTGTTTGATTTAAAAATATAGTTGTCTCTGTAGAACACAAAGTGACCGTCTTGCCCTGTATAAAAGTAATCGATGTTGAATTGGATGTGTTGCGCTGTGATCTGCCAGTTTTGAATGGTTTTTACAGCCAAGAAGGTGTCTGAGTTTAAGTTTAGGATGTTTCGAATGCTTCTGACTTTGGTTTCAGAGGTCGGTAACAAGGCGGATGAAACGGCATTGCCAAGCTGAGCATTTGTGAAAGCTGCAATGAAAGGCATTGCATCTGAAATTTGCTGAAGTTGCCATGAACTCAAATTCTCGGCTCTGAAATTGAACGCTTTTTTTTCATTCAAATAGGGCGGCTTGATTTCAAAAGAAATACCGCTAACACCATCGACATGACCCTTGTCCACAAAAAAATCTGTAGCGCACCCTGAAAAGAACAACCAGCCAAACACCAACACCAAAGACCCAAACAGTTTCAGGTATGTGTGCAAGCGATTGACTTGTTGTTCTTGGTACATGCCTTGGCTCAATAACAACTTTGCGCCTGCGCTTGGTTGAAAGCGCTGGCACCAAACAAGGCAACGCCGACGCCGTAAACACCCGCAATGACATTGCAAGTCAAAGCGTTGCCACCTTGTGCCTTGCAGTCATTGAGGATGTTGTTGGACAGGTTGGTATCGGCGGTGAGCCTGCTGAAACCACATGTTGAGTAACTTTGGTCATGCTGGAAGCAAGCTTGCGACACATCGATGCCAAACATCATGTCGGGCACGTAGGCATCACTTTTAACGGTGCCACAACCTGCGCCCAAAGCATTGCCGTCTTCTCTCGCACCATTTGAGGTGCCTGATTCAAATTTCAAAAAATCCCAAAATCCGCCACCTTGAACTTGGCGTGTGAGTTCGATACTGCATTCTTGCATTTGTTTTTCCTTTGTTCATTTAAAAATAGTCGATGATCAAAACGTCTGATGGTGCCAAGACCCCGACCAAATGGATGGGCCTCCCTGAGAGGGTGATGGCTGGCGTCAAAATGTCGCTGGCTTGATCCCCCTCAGGGAACACTTCTTTGACAAAAAGGGCCTGGAAATCGAGTTGGGCTTGAGGAACCAAGCCGAGCTCTACCAAGCCCCAAATGACAAAATGTGGCCCCTCTAATGAGGCAAAGTCTGTGGTGCGCCAAGAAACGAATGACCCTAGGTCTGAGTTGATGGTGTGTGTGTTTGGAGTGTTTGCGTACATATAAAGTTCTTTTTATGAATACCAAATAAGTAATCATGTACAGATCTTAATGTCGCAAGTCTCTTTTGGCGCTTGCAAGCGCTTGCAGCATCACTCTGAGAAAAACGCCTTTCACAAACCGCTATGATCGCGATCCCCCTTCAAAGTACCTATGGCTGGCATCCACATCACCGACATCGAAGCGGCCATCAATTACTGGCGCAAAAAAAATCCCTCCGCAGACGGCGTCACGCTGCCGCGAGAGCTCAGAGCACTCGCGGAGGTTTATGCCTTGTTGATTTTTTTCAAAGAAGATGAAGCCGACGAATTTACATTGCCGCTCGCGGCGGCAGAGGCTTGGCAAACTTGGTATGCCAGCACGCCCGATACACCCTGCATTGCCATTTGCTCTACGTCACAAGGCGACCCTGAATGCAAGGGATGTGGCCGTACTTTTGAAGAAGTTCAGTACTGGACAGAAATGAGTGCCGGGGAAAAAAGATCTGTTTGGCAGCGCATCACGGTAGATGGCACCTCATGGCGATTCAATCGCTATGCAGAGCGCGCCGCTGAAGATCGCAGCTTGTCACGTGCTGCGGCAGAAGCGCAAGTGCCGCTCAAGTTTGCCAGCTGAATTACTTCCAGCGCAACACTTCAAGGTGTACGCTGTCTTTTGAATTGCTCAAGGTCAGGGCGCCCTCTTGCACCGTTGCTTGCAATTGCATGCTGCGTTCTGCCAACTTGGCCAAGGCCTGACTGGCTTCTGTCGGCACGCGCCACACCTGCAGTTTTTCCATGCGCGTGAGCTTGTTTTCAATACCGCGCCACCAAACTTCAGCGGCATGGTTAAAGCAATAGACCATGACGGCATCGGCTTTTTGACAAGCCTTGTTCAAGGGTTTGTCTTCGGGCTGACCGACTTCCACCCACAAGCGCGTTCGCCCCGTAAAGTCTCGCAAAGACAAATCGGGATCATCGGGATCGGACAAGCCCGAGCCAAACGCCAACACGCCATCGCCATTTAATTCGGCTTGCAGTTTGAAGGCATTGAGGGCCAGCGCCAACAGACGGATCATCATGCGTTCGTCGGTTTCGCTGGGGTGGCGCGCGAGGGTCAGGGCATGGTCAGCATAGTAGCTGTTGTCAATGTCGGCTATTGAAAGATTGACTTTGTAGATCGTAGACTTGAGGGCCATTGAATGTGAGCTCGATGAGGGCGAATTAAACGCGTCGGGCCAGCTCAATGGCTTTGCCAATGTAGCTGCCAGGCGTCATGGCCAAGAGTCGATCTTTTTCTGCTTGCGGTATTTCAAGTTGGCGAATGAGTTGGTGCAATGCTTCAGCTGTGACGGTTTTTCCGCGCGTCACTTCTTTCAATTTCTCGTAAGCGCCCTGCACACCATAGCGACGCATGACTGTTTGAATAGGCTCTGCCAAGACCTCCCATGAAGCTTCCAAATCTTGCGCCAAGGCTTCTTCGTTCAACTCCAGTTTTTTCAGGCCCGTCATGAGTGATGCATAAGCCAATGCGGTGTAACCCAATGCAACACCCATGTTGCGCAGGACGGTAGAGTCGGAGAGGTCGCGTTGCCATCGACTGACTGGTAATTTTTCTGACAAGTGCTTGAGCAGGGCGTTGGCCAATCCCAAATTGCCTTCTGCATTTTCAAAGTCAATGGGATTGACCTTGTGGGGCATGGTGGACGAGCCGATTTCACCGGCTTTCAAGCTTTGCTTGAAATAACCCAAGCTCACATAACCCCAAATGTCGCGAGACAAATCAATCAAGATGGTGTTGGTGCGCGCAATGGCGTCAAATAACTCGGCCATGTAATCATGCGGCTCAATTTGAATGCTGTAAGGTTGAAACGACAAACCCAAACCCCAGTGTTCTGCGGATGCACCTGCCTCTGTATGCTCTGGCATTTCGACGACCGATTTGGAAAAGGCCTCCCAATCAAATTCGGGCCAAGCAGAAAGGTGTGCGTTGTAATTGCCAACAGCGCCATTCATTTTGGCCTTGAGTGACACAGCCGCAATTTTCTCGCGCGTGTTACGCAATCGGACCACCACATTGGCGAACTCCTTGCCAACCGTTGTGGGACTCGCGGTCTGACCGTGCGTTCGGCTCAACATGGGTACCGCCGCATAGGCATGTGCCATGCTTCTCAATTGATCAATCAGTTCATCAAGCGCAGGCAAGATGACTTTGTGCCTGGCGCCTTTGAGTTGCAAGGCATGGCTGGTGTTGTTGATGTCTTCGCTGGTACAAGCAAAGTGCACAAACTCTGAGGCTTGCTCTAGCTCTGGGCGATCTTTGAATTTGGATTTGAGCCAATATTCAACTGCTTTCACATCATGGTTGGTGGTCTTCTCAATGTCCTTGATGGCCAATGCATCTTGCTCAGAAAAGTGCGCGACCAAACCAGTCAAGTAGCGCCTTGCACCCAAAGACAAGGGTTTGAACTCTGCAAAGCCAGCATCCGACATGGCCATGAACCATGCAATCTCAACTTGCACACGGCGATGCATGTAGCCCTGCTCGCTCATGAGAGGTCGCAAGGCATTGAGTTTGTTGGCGTAACGACCGTCCAACGGAGAAAGGGCGGAGATGGGAGATGATGTCATGCTCCCATTGTAAGTTCTAGCCCTTACAAGGAAACCCCCTTTGGATTCCTCTAGAATGCGCACTGTAAACCCTGCTTTTTGACTCTTTTTGACAAGAACAAACCATGAAATTGATCGGTTCACCTACCAGCCCCTATGTCCGCAAAGTCTGCATCGTGATGGCAGAAAAAAAACTCGAGTACCGCATGGTGGCCGAAGATGTTTGGTCAGCCACAACCACCATTCACGCCTCCAACCCGCTAGGCAAGGTGCCTTGTTTGGTGCTTGAGGGCGGTGAGGCTGTTTTCGACTCTCGCGTGATTGTGGAATATCTGGATACCTTGTCTCCTGTGGGCAAGTTAATTCCAAGCAATGGCCGCGAACGCGCAGAAGTGAAAACGTGGGAGGCCTTGGCCGATGGACTGCTTGATGCCGCCATATTGGCTCGCATGGAAGCCGGATGGGCACACCGGCCCCCTGAGCAGCGCAGTCAGCCATGGATTGACCGGCAGCTTGACAAAATAGACAAGGCCCTGCGCGCCATGTCGCAAGGCTTGGCAGAAAAGCCCTTCTGTTCAGGTGCGCACCTGACGTTGTCAGACATTGCGGTTGGTTGCGCGCTGGGCTATTTGGACTTCCGTTTCTCCAGCATCCAATGGCGCAACGCGTACCCCAACCTTGACAAACTGCACGAAAAACTCATGCAACGTCAAAGCTTCATTGACAGCCTGCCCAAGTAATCAGTTGCTATTGGCGCGCTTTTTAAGCCAGCGCATGAGGCTGCCCACCCACGGCAGCTTTTCGTAAAGCTCCTCAGCGGCATCCCAATAGTCGCGGTGCAAGGTGATGCGCAATTGATCATCCAACACCAAGTGCGTGGTGCCCTTCACCACTTGCTCAGTGATGGTGTCAAACCGTTTGAATCGAAATTTGAAATCCCAGGTCATGAAAGCTTGATGGCCATCGACCACCTGCGCCGTGATGACAAAGCGCGGGTTTTCTAGGGACGCGTACATGTGCAGAAAAATCTGCTCAATGGCGTCGATGCCCTGTACCTGGTTGAAAGGGTCTTTGAATTGCGCCGTTGGACTGTAAAAGTTTTTCAGTTGCGCCACACTCTGCGGTTGGAGTTCTTCAAAGAGCTGGGCTATTTGTGCAAATGTTTGGCGCTGGTCCATGATCAGAGTCCGGTAAACCGTCGAACCAACGCAAAGTAAACGCGATAGGGCAACAAACGCATGAGCTTCAACCAGCTTGTGAATCGCTTGGGGAAATGAATGTCAAACAAGCCTTCTGCCCAACCTGCCAACATGGCTTTCGCCGCCTCTTCCGGCGAAATCAGAGCGGGCATTTGAAAATTGTTTTGTGCCGTCAGGGGGGTCGCCACAAAACCTGGGTTGACCACGCTCACCCCAATGCCTTTGTCTTGCAAATCCATGTACAAGGTTTCGGCCAGATGCGTCATGGCAGCCTTGGTGGGTCCATAAGCCAGCCCATTTGGCAAACCGCGCCAACCCGCCACGCTGCTCACCAGGCTGATGTGGCCGTGGCCTTGCTGCAAAAAGACAGGTAACACAGCGTCTAAAACACGCAGCAAGCCGTTGTAATTCACATCTTGATGCCTGAGCATGTCATTCAAATCAAATTCAGTTGCTCGCTGTGCACGGTAGTGTCCGGCACAATACAAAACGAAATCCAAAGGGCCGCCTGCAGCAACTTGCCGGGCCACATATTTCACTTGCAGGGCATCGGTCACGTCCAATGACAAGAGCTCAACGGGCAGGCCTTCTGCCCTGCAGGCTGCGGCCCACTCGGACAAGGTCCCCAAATCGCGAGCCGAAACATGCACATGCGCACCTGCCGCTTGCATTGCTTTTGCACAAGCCAAACCAATGCCGCTGGAAGCACCGACCAACCAAACGCGGCGACCTTGCCAATTCTGAATCGGCTGATTCATGGGTGCGCCCCATCTGCGTTTGGTAGGTACCCGTGACGCGGCGGGGCTGTCGACAGGCGGTGTCATTTTGGCAGCCTGAAGGCTCATGGCTTGCCTCCAGCGGCAAGGGGCTCGCGCCGAGTGAAAGACAAAGTGACTTCGCCCAAAGTAACACCCAACTTGCTCATCACCGCTTTGTTCAACATCACGCGGTCGTCCATCAAATACATCCAATCGTCAAACTGAACATGCCAAACCGATCCATCAACGGGCAAGGCCAAGGTGTATTGCCATTGAAAGGCGTTGCCTTTTGTTTGGCCAAAAGCCATGCCCACCACATCGTCTGCGCGGCCTTCGTATCTGCCATTGGGCAGGGCCTTCAAGCGCCAGATCCTGCGCTCTTTTGTGCCGTCGGAATACGTAAAGGCTTCATCCAACACGCCTTCGTCACCTTGCCACTTGCAGTCCATGACCACCGTGAATCTTTTGACCACGCGGCCGCTTCGATCGGTAAAAAGACCCCATGCGTCCACCATGCCGTTGAAGTACGTGCGCAAATCTAAAGCAGGTGTTTGTGCTGCATAGTCAGAAATTTGAGGGCCCGCACATGCCGATAAAGCCAGCGCGCTTCCAGCCGCCAGGCTAACGGTGCTTGCGCGAGCAAGAAAAGGCGCAGTCAAGCCCTGCGTCATATTTTGTAACCACAGACGTCTGTTCATCGATCACTCCTCGTTGCCGGCTGCTGCGCCGACGGTTGAATCCAAAACACAAATAACACGGCCAGCGCCAAGAGTTTCAGCACACATGGCAACACGCCATACGCCAAAGACAAAGCCCTCAAACCTTCAGCTGTTTGAGTGCCTGGCGAGTAACCCCAATAGGAAAGCAGGGGCAAGCAAAGGCCTGCGGCCAATGCCAAGTTCAATTTACTGGCCAAATTCCACCAGCCCAAATAAAGCCCTTCTGCGCTGCCGCGATGTCCCAGTTGGTCAATCACTCGGTTGAGCAAAGCAGCAGGCACCACCAAGTCTGCGCCCAAGGCAATACCCGATGCCAGGCAAATCGCCAAAAAAGCGATTTCGTCGCCAGGGCCTAAAAAAACAACGCTGCCAAAACTCATGATGGCCAAAGCCATTCCAATCAACCACGACTTGGCTAAACCATGCGCACGAACAAGCTTGAGCCACAAGGGCAAGGAAAGCGCGCCTGACAAAAAGTACACGCCCAAAAACAAAGGCGACATGGCAGCCGATGCCTGTATTTGATCTTCAATAAAGAACATGACCAGCCCCGCAGGTACAGCACTGGCAATGCCATTTAACAAGAACACCCAAAGCAGTTTGCGAAAACTAACTTGCTTCAGTGGCAAGTAATTGTCTTTGTCCGTCAACTCAGTATCGCCGTCTTTCTGAATCCGTATTTGAAGCAGCACACGAGACCAAACGACCAGACCCAAGAACAACATCAGACCTAAGAAAGCAGTGGTTGAGAGCCAACCGGCCATCACAGGCAAAGCGGATGCGATGACCACTCCCACCAAGCCCGCCCCCTCGCGCCATGCAACAACCCGGCTTTGCTGGCTTGCGCCGCCGCCCAACCTTGAGGCCCAAGCTTGATGAAGAATGCTGATACCGCTATAGCTTAGGTGGCACAAAGTCACCCACACGCCCACCCAAATCACATAGTCAAACGGGGCTGTAAAAGTGGGTGGGAAAAAAAGCGCGGCAAATGACAACAACAAGCCGATCGCATAGGCCAAGGCCACGCCCAACACACTCAAAGACGAGCGCAAGTAAAGCGCGTCGCTCAAACGGCCTAGCACGGGGTCGACCAAGGCGTCTATCAAACGACTGAACAGCAACACGGCCCCTAAACTTGTCAAAGGCACGGCAAACTGAGTGGCATAGAAATGCGGCAAATTCACGTACATGGGCAAGGCCACAAAAGCCAAGGGCAATGCCAACAAGCCATAGCCCATGCTTTGCTTGTGCGTGATGAGGGGCGGCGCGCTCATAGGCCCTTCAACCAAGCTTGCCGCAGAGCAGGCGCCGTCGTTGATTCGTGCAACCAGATTCCAAAGAACAGTTGCGCAAACAAAGGGTCTTGTATGCGGCCAATTACTTTGTCGTTAAAGAGAAATTCAGTGCCTGTAGTTGGGCCATAGACCGCCTGCAGTCGGTCACCTTTTTGAACATTGGGGAAAATATCTAACATGGCTTTCAGCCAATTATTTTCTTGATCGCGCGAGAAGGCGCCTACTTTGCGCATTTCATCAATGGACCTTTTTGAAATAGCCGAGCCCTCCAGGCTTCTTAAGTAAGACAACTCCAACACGAAGGCATGCGCTGAATAGCTTGCCATGGAAAAGCCGGGGCGCACCCAGAGTCGTGCGTCATAAATGTCAAAGCCCCAAATGCTCAAGCGTTGCTGGGGCAAGGGCTGAACCCCGGGTAGCAAGGCTGGCGAGGCATGCGCCAAGTTCAAAGCCAAGTGGCATGCGAGCAACGCAATGCCACCTGAAAAATAACGCTGACGGCGAAGAGCAAACATGTCAATGTTTTTTCTGTAAGGTGAACTGAATCACATCCGTGTTGGCTTCATCAAATGCCGCCTCGCAATAAGCCAAATAGAACTCCCACAAACGCAAAAACTGGGTGTCAAAACCTAAGGTCAAAACTTGCGCCTCTTGGGCCATGAAATCATGGCGCCAGCGCCTTAAAGTTTCTGCGTAATCCGGCCCAAACTTCAGCTCATCGATCACCTCTAAGCCTGCCAAGCGGGCTTGTCTTCTGAACTCTGAAGGGCTTGGCAAGCACCCGCCAGGAAAAATGTACTGTTGAATAAAGTCTGTCGATTTCAAATAGCGATCAAAAAGGGCATCGTCAATCACAATGCTTTGAATGCAAGCTTTGCCACCGGGCTTCAATTGTTGGCTCACGGTTTGGAAATAGGTTGGCCAGAATTCTTTGCCAACCGCTTCAATCATTTCAATGGAGCAAATGGCGTCGTATGGGCCGTCATCAATGTCGCGGTAGTCTTGTAAGCGCAAGTCTGTTTTTTCAGCTTTGCCATTCCACCTCATGCGCGCATTGGCAAATGCCAGCTGCTCGGTCGACAATGTCACGCCAGTCACACTGGCACCAAAATCCAGTGTGGCCATTTCGGCCAGTGCGCCCCATCCACAGCCAATTTCCAGCACCCGCGACCCCACGCCCACATCGGTCATGCGCAGTGCACGGCGAACCTTGGCGCGCTGTGCATCGGCCATGCTTTGGCTGTAATCACCTTCAAACAAAGCCGAGGAATAGTTCATGGTGCCATCTAACCAAAGCTCATAAAACGCGTTGCCCAAATCGTAATGCGCATGAATGTTTTTTCGGCTGTTGGCCTTGTGATTGCGATTGAGCAAGTGTTTGATGCGGTAGGCCATTCGACCCCACCAAGTACCAAAAATCAACTCATCAACCACGCGTCTGTTTTGAATCATGACCCGCAGCAAATCACTCAATGAGGGCGTGATCCAATCACCGGCAATGTAAGTCTCTGCAAAACCAATGTCACCCGACTTCAAGCTGGCCGTGAAGACGTTCCAGTTTTGCAGGCTGATGGCGGCGTGAAGGGTTGAAGATTTCCCAAATACTTTGGTGCTTCGGTCTGGAAACTGGACCGTCAAAGTGCCATGTTCCATTTTTTCAAGCAATTGCAAAACTCTGCGAACTGCCATGGGGGCAGATTGAAGTTCTAATGGCGTGCTGGTTGAGGGGCTGGTGTTCATGTTCAGCTGCTTTTGGAAATCATCGTTGGAGACGCTTGTCCGCGTGAAACCAATTCAGAGGGTGGTTCTGGCTTGGAAAAGAAAGGCACGCGTTTAAGCCAAAGTAAAAGGGCATGCCAGTGAATGCGAAGCATCACGGCAAATGTGAAGAGGGGATAGCGCCAAAAAGTACGCCGAATTTCCGCGCGCGTGGCCGGCAGCAAAACGCCGCTGATGCTGGTTTGAATCAAGGGGCCGTTGTCGTCGCTATGGTCAACCCGCGCGACGACGCGCTCAGAGCCCGCTTGAAGCGTGCGCATGAACCTGAATTCATATTCACCTTTGACATCGCAAAAAGGTGAGACGTGAAAAATCTTATGGGCGTGTTCCGTGCGGCCAAATTTCGGTTCTGGCAATAAATAGCAATGGCGCTCCCCAAAGGTGTTATGGACCTCAGCCAGTATGGCGGCCAGCGTATTGTCAGATCGATGGCAATACCAAAAGCTGACGGGCTTGAAGGTGTAGCCCAACACTCTGGGAAATGTTTGAAGCCAAATTTCTCCCTTGGCATCATGGATGTTTTCACTGACAAGCAGCTCTTCGATCCAGGCTAAGGCGCCACCGCTTTCGGGTTGGCGGCCATCACCATGATCGGTATCAAAAAACGACAACAAGCCCGATCTGTTGATGGACAATTCTGCTTGATTTGACTTGTCATTTTTTGAATGGCTGCGAGCTAAGGCCTGCAGATGCCTCATGGGCAGCATCAAAAAATAAGCGCTGTAATCAAAGGCATGGCGCGCCGGCCGCAAGCGT
>Ga0209597_1001805_pt1 | contig 13871 bp, 14 predicted proteins | sample M_140625_MF_Meta_FD_187316 | JGI IMG/M metagenome (GOLD analysis project Ga0209597, IMG submission 187316) | Freshwater microbial communities from Lake Montjoie, Canada to study carbon cycling - M_140625_MF_MetaG (SPAdes) (version 2) | ecosystem: Environmental > Aquatic > Freshwater > Lake...
GATCACCGTGCTGGAGGACGTGGTGACCACCGGCGGTTCCGCCCTCAAGGCCGTGACCCAGCTGCGCGAGGCCGGCTACCGGGTGGACCGGGTGGTGACGATCGTCGATCGCCAGGAGGGCGGAGCCGAAGCGATGGCGGCGGCCGGCCTGGAGCTGCGCAGCCTTTATCTGCTGGAGGAGGTGGCCCGCGTTGCCGCTTCCAAGCCGGCCGTGGCCTCCTGATCACCCGCCCCTGATCAACCCCAGCACCCCCCTAATGTCCTCCTCCCCACCGCTGCCCCACCCCTGGACCTGGTCGGATGCCCTGCCGGCTGGGCCGCGCCTTCTGGTGCAACCGGTGAGCCTGCTGCGCCTGGAGGGCCCCGATACCCTGCGCTTCCTGCACGGCCAGAGCAGCCAGGATCTGGTGTTGGCTCCACCCGGCGCCTGGCGCCGCACCTGTTGCATCAGTCCCACAGCACGGCTGCGGGCCTTGGCGGAGGTGCTGGTGGATAGCGGGGGTGCCTGGCTGCTGATCACCGCCGGTGATGCCGCGGCGGTGCGCACCGCCCTCGATCGGGTGCTGTTCCCCGCCGATGCCGTGAAGCTCGGCCCCCTCCAGGAGGCCCTCTGGCTGGAGCCGGTGGGGCCGGATCGGCCGGTTGCCGCTTCTGTGCCGGCCACCTGGGAGCTCCTGGAGGCCGGCGAGGGCTGGCGTTTGGGGCCGGCGATGGTGGTGCCGGTGGGCGCTGCCGTGCCGGCGGATCTGGCCGCCCTGGCTCCGCTGCCGGAGCCGGATCGCCAGAGGCGCCGGATCGCCCTGGGCCTTCCGGCCGCCGGTGCGGAGATCAACGGGGAGACCAATCCCTTCGAGCTCGGCCTCGCCGACCGGGTGAGCCTCGGCAAGGGCTGCTACGTGGGTCAGGAGACCCTCGCCAGGCTGGCCACCTATGACGGCGTGAAGCAGCAGCTGCGGCGCTGGTTTACGCCGGCCTCCCCCGGGCCGGGGGCCGCGGCCCCGGGGCCGGGCAGCACCCTGCGGGATAGCGAGGGGCAGCGGGCCGGCGTGGTGACCAGCGCGCTGGCCCTGCCGGGTGGGGAGGGCTGGATCGGGCTGGCCCTGGTGCGGCGCGCCGCCCTGGAGCAGGAGCAGCTCCTCTGCGCGGCGGATGCCGCTGACGCAGCTGCTGGGGCGGAGGCGGCAGACGCCGGGGGTCTGCTCCTGCGGATGTCACGGCCGGAGCTCTTCGTGGCGCCGCCCGTGGGAGCCGGTGGCGGCTGATGGCAAGGCCGGCTCCGCGGCCTCCAGCAGCCAGCGCGCCACCGCCCAGGTGGCCAGGCTGTCGTCGCGGTTGTAGCGGAAGATCCGCTCCAGGGGCTGGGCCGCCCGCCGGGGCGGCACACCGGCGCGGTGGCGGTCCTGCCGCCACTGGCGCCACCACAGCAGGCAACGGGCCCCATCCACGCCGTTCTGGCTCCAGCGGAATCCCAGCCAGGTGGCCACGGCTTTGAGGCCATAGCTGTTCACAGGCAGCAGCCAGTGGCGTTTGAGCCTCTGGTGCACGTCGATCAGTCGCCGCCGCAGGCGGGCCCGCTCGGCCTCCGTGACCCCCTGCCGTTCCGCCAGGCGCAGCAGGCTGATCGCCTCGGTTTCGCCGTAGTGGAGCAGGGGCCAGTCGGGGTAGCGCTCCAGCAGGCCGCTCAGGCGCTGCCAGAGCCGCTCCTCGCCGTGCTCCTGGAGGGCGAGCAGGGGGTGGTAGGGGGCCCGGGCTGCGCCTGCGGCATCGGGCCAGCCGTCCTCCCCGCGCTCCAGCCGCAGCAGGCCGTGCAGAAAATCGTCGCGGGCGTCGGGGTCGGATTCGATGTCGTAGAGGAGCACCCCCGGGGCGGCGGCCAGTTCGGGCAGGGGATCCCCCGGAGCGCGGCGGCGGGGTTCGCCGCTGGCTTGCACCCGGGCCTGGGCCACCAGGTCGGCGGCCACATCCCGGTGCTGCTCGCCGTGGTCCTCCAGGGCGTTGGCCAGGGCCTGGGGGTCGGCGGCGGCCAGCTGCTCCAGGCTCGTGACCCCGAGGCTGAGCAGCAGGTCACGGCGTTTGCCGCCGATGCCGCTCACCTCGCTGAGGTGGCCCTCGGCGCTGGCCTCCCGGTCGCAGAGGCTGCGCCAGCAGCAGAGGGTGCATTTTTTGCGGTCGTTCACCAGCGGCGGCGGCTCCCGGCCCACTTCCAGCTCCTGGGCTAGGCGGGGCAGCACCTCCTCCAGCTGCTGCTGCAGGCCACCACCCAGCTTGAGAACCTCCTGTTGCAGTTGATGGCCCGCGCCCGCCAGCACCAGGGCGTGGGGCACCGGCGCCCCCTGCTCGGCGGCCAGCAGCCGGCCCCAGAGGGCCAGGACCAGGCGGTGCTCCCGGGTGAGATGGCGGCCCTGACGCACCAGCACCGGCTGGTAGGCGTGGGCACCCCAGCGGCTGGGCCCCTCCACCCGGTGGAGCAGCGGTGGATGGGCCTCCAGGCGGAGCCCCGCCGGCCCAGCCCCACGCAACCGCAGCCCCAGCACGCCTTCGGCTCCCGCCTGAGCGCCGGCTTCGCCATGGGCAGGCCGGGTGGGTAGCAGGCTTTGAAAACTGTGCAGCTGGTCCTGCAGGGTGAGGGCGCGGTGGGCGCTCCAGCGCCGCGCCTCCGGAGGGCCGTGGCGATCGAGCCAGGCCCGGCGCCGGCAGCGCAACCAGCTGCGCAGCAGGCGATCGGTGAGTGGCGGGACCGCCCCCCCAGCGGGAGCGGCATCCGCTGGTCGCCAGGTTGGGCTGCCCCCGGCCAACCGGGCGGTCGCCCCCGTGTTGGAGTCTCGGGGTTGGGGGGAGGCGCCGGAAGGCTGCTGCATCGGCCCAGGCTAGGCGGGCTGGTGCGGGTGGCCCGCTCCCAGGGGGCGCTCGGGTGGGGGGCGTCGCGGATGCGGTGAAGGCCGCGAGCCGAGGCGCAAACTCCAGGCCCACGGTCGAGGGGCGGCCCACAGGCCGGCACCCGCGCCGGCCGCGGTGCCCTTTCCTCCTGCTACGACCAGCCGCAGCGATCTGTTTCTGTGCCCCATGGCCTCTGCCCCCCTGCCCCTGGAGGCCAGTCCGATCGCCTTCGGCACCGATGGCTGGCGCGGCATCCTCGGGGTGGACATCACCTTGGAGCGGCTGTTGCCGGTGGCGGCGGCCGCGGCGCGGGAGCTGGAGGCCTCGGCACCGGAGGAGCTCACCAGCCGCGAGGTGGTGCTCGGCTACGACCGCCGTTTCCTGGCCCCGGAGCTGGCGGCGGCGATCGCGGCCGCGGTGCGTGGCGCTGATCTGGAGCCGTTGCTTTCGGAGAGCCCCACCCCCACGCCGGCCTCCAGTTGGGCGGTGGTGGAGCGCGGCGCCCTGGGGGCCCTGGTGATCACCGCCAGCCACAACCCACCTGAGTGGCTGGGCCTGAAGATCAAGGGTCCGTTCGGTGGCTCGGTGGAGGGCGATTTCACCGCCCGGGTGGAGCGTCGCCTGGCCGCCGGTGGCATCACGGTGCCGATCCCGGGTGACACCGCCCGCTTTGATGCCCTCGGCACCTACGTGGCGGGCCTGAAGGCCAAGGTGGATACCGGCGCCCTGGCGGCGGGGCTGGAGCGGCTCGGGCTGCGGGTGATCGTGGATCCGATGCACGGCTCGGCGGCCGGGGTGCTGCCGGCCCTGCTGGGCCAGGGGGCCGTGGAGAGCGGTGTGATCCGGGAGATCCGCGCCGAGCGCGATCCCCTCTTCGGCGGCCATCCGCCCGAACCCCTGGCGCCCTACCTGGAGGAGCTGATCGCCGCGGTGCGTTCCAGCACGGCCGCCGGGCAGCCGGCGATGGGGATCGTGTTCGACGGCGATGGCGACCGCATCGCCGCGGTGGATGAGCACGGCCGCTTCTGCAGCACCCAGCTGCTGATGCCCCTGTTCATCGACCACCTGGCCCGGGCCCGCGCCCTGCCGGGCACGGTGATCAAAACCGTGAGCGGCTCCGACCTCATGGCGCTGGTGGCCCAGGACCTCGGCCGCGAGGTGATCGAGATGCCGGTGGGCTTCAAGTACATCGCCGCCGAGATGCTGGCCGGGGAGGTGCTGGTAGGCGGTGAGGAATCGGGTGGGGTGGGCTTCGGCATGCACCTGCCGGAGCGGGATGCCCCCTTCGCGGCCCTGTTGCTGATTGAGGCGCTGGTGGAGGGCGGCGTGCCCCTGGGCCAGCGGATCGATGCCCTGCAGGAGCGCTGCGGCGGCGCCGCCTCCTACGACCGCCTCGACCTGCGCCTGCCCGACATGGCCGCCCGCACCCGCCTCGAGCAGGTCCTGGCCGCTACACCCCCCACCGAGGTGGCCGGAGTGCCGGTGCGGGAGGTGATCACCACCGACGGCGTGAAGCTGCGGCTCGGGCCCAGCCATTGGCTGATGCTGCGCTTCTCCGGAACGGAACCCCTGCTGCGGCTCTACTGCGAGGCGCCATCCGCCCAACGGGTGGCCGAAGTGCTGGACTGGGCGCGGCAGCTCGCCGAGTCGGTGTAGCCGCCGGGCTTCCTAGCCGCTCGCCCGAGCCGCGCCTCACCTGCGCTGGCCGGGGGTGCTGCTGAGGTTGCATGGGCTGACGGACCTTCACTTCACCGCCAAGGCCCATGACCACCTCTGTCCCTACCCCCCTGGTGATCGCCAGCGGTAACGCCGGCAAGATCCGCGAGTTCGCCGGCCTGCTGGCGGATCTGCCCCTGGAGATTCGGGCCCAGCCGGAGGGCCTGGAGGTGGAGGAAACGGGCACCACCTTTGCCGACAACGCCCGCCTCAAGGCCGAGGCGGTGGCCCGCGCCACGGATTGCTGGGCCCTTGCCGACGATTCCGGGCTGGCGGTGGACGCCCTGGGCGGGGCGCCGGGGGTGTTTTCAGCCCGCTATGCCCCCACCGACGCCGAGCGGATTGGGCGGCTGCTGGCCGAATTGGCCGTTGCCAACCAGGAGCGATCGGTGCTGGGCCTGGCGTCCGACCGCAGCGCCCGCTTCACGGCTGCCCTGGCGTTGGCCGATCCCAGCGGCGCCATCCGGCTGGCGGTGGAAGGCCATTGCCCTGGGGTGATCCTGGAGGCGTCGCGTGGTGCAGGGGGATTCGGTTACGACCCGGTGTTTCTGGTGCCGGAGCTGGGACAGACCTTCGCTGAGATGGATAAGGCCACCAAGGGCCGGATCGGCCACCGCGGCCGGGCTTTTGCCCTGTTGGAGCCTGGGCTCAGGGGGCTGTTGGGCTGAGGCTGGGGGCGGCTTGCGGATCTGCCGCAGAAGTCCAGCCGCTCCGCCGGATCAAGGGTTGGTTTCGCCGCCAGGCTGGAAGCAGCGAGGGGGAAGCCAGCTTCGGTTGGCTCCCAAGCTCCCCAAACAGGATGGTTGGGGCCCCATCGCCAGTCCCCTGGGAGTGGAGTGATGAACAGCGACAGTGAAACCACGCTGGCCCGCCGCAGCTTTTCCGAATCGGAGGGGCAGGGCTGGTGCTCGGATAAGTCTGGCCTCGACGATCCCCGGCCTTTGGAGCCGCACATGCGGGTTGTGAATCGGGATCAGGGCTGGGGTTTTTATCACCGTGCCGAGTTGCTCAATGGCCGTTTGGCCATGCTGGGATTTGCGGTTGGGGTGACTCTGGAGGTGGTGACCGGCCAGGGCATTCTTCAGCAAATCGGCCTGAAAGCCTTGCTGCATCAGCCCTGAAATCCGTTGTTTTAATCCATCACGTTTGGAGACTTGGTGCCATGGAAACCAGTGAGCCCCGCTTTGGTTTTGTGCCCTTTGCTGAACTGTGAAATGGCCGCTTGGCCATGCTCGGTTTTGTGATTGGCTTGGCGACAGAATTGCTGAGCGGCCAGGGCATCCTGGCCCAGCTCGGCTTGCGGTTCTGATGGCTAAGGCCTGCCAGGCTTGGTGAAGCAAGGCAGTGGGCCGTTACTGGCAACAGGTTGATTAAAATCACCCTAGAATTGATGAGTAAAAATCAAGAAAAAATCCATGTCAAAGGCACAGCTCACCGCTTTTTTGGCCAAGGTTGAAGTCACGCCCGCCCTCAAGCTCCAGGTGGATGGGGCCAGCGGTCCCAGCGCCGTGGTGGCGATTGCCGAGCACGAAGGCTTCCACTTCTCGCCGGCCAGCCTTGCGCGCCACCTGCGGGGCTGAGGCTGTCTCCCCCATTCACCCCCGATGCGGGTGGGTGGGGACCCCATCAGGCCAAATCCAGATCGCCCACGGCGCTGATCCAGCCGTGCAGTTCCCAGGTCACGCAGCCGCTGCGCACCATTGGATCCTGGCGGATCAGGGCTTCGGCGCTGGCGTGGTCGGCGGCCTCCAGCAGCAGCAGGCCACCGCCGCCCGGACGCCCCTGGCCATCCACCCGGTAGCCGCTGCTGATGCGGATGCCCCGACTCCGCAGCTCCCTCACCCAGGCGCGATGGGCCGCTAGGTGGGGAGCTGCCTCGGCGGCGGAACCGCGGAAGGTTTCGGTCTTGATGAACCAGGCCATGGGGGAAGTCTGGCCGAAGCGGCCATCCAAGTCGCGCGCCACCCCGGGCCGCACAACAGTGGGGACAGGGGTCTCAGGCCAGGGCAGGGCCTCCAGGGCAGCCTTTTCCGCGTAGCACGGTGGAAAGGGTGGTCGGCACACCAGCCGCCCCGCCAGCCCCCCAGCCAGCCCTGTTGTTGCGACGCCGTGCTTGCCCCTGCCCCCACCGGTTCGCCTGAAACGCGAGCCCATCTGCTGCTGGCTCGCATGGGTCCGGCCGAGAAGCTTGCCCACCTCTCCGGGGCCACCCCTTTCTGGGCCGGCATGGTCGACATCGCCGTTGCCGAGGCCTCGCACCGCCACCCTTGGCCGGCCGGGGTGCTTCCTAACCAGGGCCTGGTGGGGCTGCAGTTCGTCGATGGTCCGCGCGGGGTGGTGCTGGAGGGCGGCGCCACCACCTTTCCGGTGCCGATCGCCAGGGGCGCCAGCTGGGACATTGACCTGGAGGAGCGGATCGGCGAGGCCATCGCCCGGGAGGCCCGCTCGTTTGGTGCCAACTGGGTGGCGGCGGTGTGCGTGAACCTGCTGCGCCATCCCGGCTGGGGCCGGGCCCAGGAGACCTACGGCGAGGATCCCGTGCTGCTCGGGGCCATGGGCGCGGCCTGCAGCCGCGGCCTGCAGTGCCACGCGATCGCCTGCATCAAGCATTTCGCCCTCAACTCGATTGATAGTTCCCGCTTCCTGGTGGATGTCCGGGTGAGCCGCAGGGTGCTCCATGAGCTCTACCTGCCCCATTTCCGCGACTGTGTGGCCGCCGGGGCCGGCTCGGTGATGACCGCCTACAACCGGGTGAACGGCCTTTGGTGCGCCCAGAACCACGAGCTGCTCACCACCATCCTCAAAACCCGCTGGGGCTTTGGCGGCTTTGTGGTGAGCGATTTCATCTTTGGGCTGCGGGATGGCCTGGCCGCCCTGCGGGCCGGGCTCGATCTGGAGATGCCCTTCCGGATGATCTTCGAGGGTTGCCTGGCTGAAGCGCTGGCGGCGGGCACCCTGCCGCTGGAGCGGGTCGATGACGCCGTGCTGCGCCTGCTGCGGGCCCAGTTGGCGGTGCCCTCCGGCGATTACCCGGCCTCCTTGCGGGGCTGCGCCGCCCACCGCAGCCTGGCCCGCGAGGCGGCCACCAAAGCGATCGTGTTGCTCAAAAATGCCGACGCGGTGCTGCCGCTACCGGATCGGGGTGCGCTGGCGGTGATCGGTGCGCTGGCCGCTGCGGCGAATCTCGGCGATCGGGGCTCCTCCGATACCCGCCCGGAGCCGGGGGTGGTGGTCACCCCCCTGGAGGGGATCCGGGCCGCTGCCCCCCAGCTCCAGGTGCGCCACAGCGAGGGCGACGATCCGGCGGCCGCTGCCCGGCTGGCGGCCGCCTGCGATGCCGCCGTGGTGGTGGTGGGCCTCGACTGGCGCCAGGAGGGGGAGCACATCCACCCCGGCGACCTGGCGCCGATCCTGCGGGAGATGCCGGCTCCGGACCCCCTGCAGCGCTGGTTTGGCAGCCAACGGCTGCGGCCCTTCTGGCGGCCGGTGGCCGAGGTGGTGGCCTCCGTGACCCGCCTGGCTTCGGCCCGCACGGGTGGCGATTTCGCCGCCGGCGACCGCACCGAGCTGGCCCTCGACCCGGCCCAGGAGGCCCTGATCCTGGCGGTGGCCGCCGCCAACCCCCGCACCGTGGTGGTGTTGATGGGGGGTGGCGCGATCCTTTGTGAGGGCTGGCGGCACCGGGTGAAGGCCATCCTGCTGCTCTGGTACCCAGGCCAGCAGGGTGGGGAGGCCCTGGCCGATGTGCTGCTGGGGAGGGTGTCGCCCTCGGGCCGGATGCCCTTTGCGGTGCCCACCAGCGCCGAGCACCTGCCGGCTTTTGAGCCCCGGGCGGAGTCGGTGGTCTACGACCTCTGGCACGGCTACCGGCGGCTGCACCGCCAGGGCCATGCCGCCGCCTTCCCCTTTGGCTTCGGCCTCTCTTACAGCACCTTTGCCCATGGGGAGCTCCAGGCCGAGCTACTCCTCGAAGCCGGGATCCTGCGGGTTTCGCTCATGGTCACCAACAGCGGGTCGATGGCGGCCGCGGAGGTGGTGCAGGTGTACCTGGAGCCGCCCGCTCAGGCGGTGGAGCGGCCGGCGCGCAGCTTGGTGGGGTTTGGGCGGCTCCAGCTGGAGCCGGGCCAGGCCCAACGGCTGGAGCTGGCGATTCCCCTGCAACGCCTGGCCTATTTCGATGAGGGTGCCGATGCTTTTCGGTTGGAGGCGGGCCTGCACCGGGTGGTGGTGGCCCGCCATGCCGAAGATCCGGGCCTGGGGGTGGAGGTGGAGGTTGGGGGGATGGTGCTGGGCCCTTAAAGGGCAGGGGCGGGGCTGGCCGCGGCTGCTTCAGCCGGGGGCCCTGGTGCTGGGTTCTGCAAGGGGCCGAAGGGGGCGGGCTGCGGGTTGCTCCTCCCCCAGGATCTTGCGCAGGCGCAGGCGGTTGTAGCGCTGCACCCACAGGCAGGGCAGGTTGAACAGGGTGGCGAACACCAGGTTGATCAGCATCCCCTGGGGCGGCAGCCACAGGGCCGTGAGCAGCCAGAACGGCCACAGGGCCAGATGCACCAGCTCGGCCCGGCGGGTTTCCGCCAGCAGCCGCTCCAGGCAGGCCCGATCCCGGCGGGCCAGGGCGGCCTTGGCCAGGCCGCCGGGCAGAACGCCGCCGGCATCGGGCAGCCACGGCTTCCAGCGGCGGATCCCCAGGCCCCGTTCGTAGGCCTGGGCCCGCTCCCCCCAGGGGCGCGGGCGGGTCAGCCACGAATCCTCGGCCAGCTGGGCCAGGGGAATCTGATTGGCCAGCCCGCCCACCAGCAGGCTCCAGCCCAGCCAGCCCAGGGCACTCGTGAGGGGGGGCCAGAGGAGGGATCCCCCACTCATGGTCGGGTCGAGAACGTGCGCCCCTTCCACCGCACCGTGCCCCGCTCCAGGTTGGCGATGGCCAGCACAAACACCCCGAGGAAAAACAACACCGGAACCGGAAAGATCACGTTGATCCAGCCGAAGCTGCCCACCCGTCGGGTGAGCACAAGCAGCTGGGCCGCGAAGCCGCCATACAGCAACAGGTTGGTCGCCAGGCTGCGGTCCCCCAGCATCGGCCAGCCCAGCAAGGAGGCCGGCAGGCACCAGGCCGCCCAGAACAGCCCGGACAGCCAGAGCAGCACCGCCACCAGCCGCCACCAGCGCACCTCGCCGGCGGCGGTGGCGAAGTTCTTGGCGAAGCCCACCACCATGTCCCCGAGGCCGCCGGGATACATGCGATAGGCCAGCTGCCCATCACCCATGAAGGCGCTCACCGGCAGGCCGGCCCGCTCATAGCAGTGGGCGAGGAACCAATCCTCCACCACTTTTCCCGCCACCGCCGCATGGCCGCCGCTGCGCCCGTAGTCGGCGCGGCTGGTCACCAACGCCGGCCCGAAGGCCACCCCGCCGCGGGGGCCCAGGGGCACCGCCATCAACCCCACCAGGTTGAACAGCACCGAAAGCTGCTCGTAGGCCTTTTCGGTGCGGTGGTAGGGCTGCACGGAAACCAGCCCGCCCAGCTCCTGATGGCAGGCCAGCAGGGAGGCCAAAAAATCCGGTGCCGGTTCGGTATCGGCATCGAGAAACACCAGCACCGCGGCCGTACTGGCGGCCACGCCGTTGTGCAGCGCCCAGGTCTTGCCGCACCAGCCCTCGGGCAAGGGCGGCGGCTGGACCAGGTGCACGGTGAGTTGGGGACTGGTCTGGGTGGCGATTGCGGCGGTGCGGTCGCTGGAGTGGTCGTCGACCACGATCACCTCCAGGGGCCGAAAGCTCTGTTCCCCAAGAGCGCGCAGCAGGTGGGGCAGGGTGCCTTCCTCATTGCGGGCCGGAATCAACACCGCCACCGAGGGGTGGCCCCGCACCACGCCCGCCGGCAGGGCGGGCATCCGCAGGCAGAGCGCCCAGCCCAGCCCCCAGCGCAGCAGCAGGGAAAGGTTCAGCAGGCCCAGGGTTACCAGGCCCATGGCCTCAGGGCCGCATCAACTCCTCGGCCAGCGGTTCGAGGGAAAGGCGATCGCGCAGAACTTGGGGATGGGTCCAGACCGGCAGCATCCGTTGCTGCCCCACCGGCAGCACGGCGCGCCTGCCGGGAACCACCACCAGATCGAGGTCGGAATAAAAACTGCAGCACTCGATCGCCTCCAGGCTGGAGAGGTCGCCATTGAGCTGCTGCAACAGGGCGCTGCCCTGCTTGAGATCGGCGATGCCGGCCAACAGCCGGCTCGGCCAGGGGTTGGCCGTGAGGGTGCCCTGGTGCGGACTGGCGACGCTGGTGAACCGTCGGGTGCGCCGGTGCCCTCCCCGCAGCTGGATCCAGGTGCGGGCGATCACCCCACCCATCGAGAAGCCGCAGAGGTCGATCGGTTGGTCGGCACCGAAGGCGGCTTCGATCTGCTCGCCCAGCAGGGCGGCGGACTCGGCGATCGGCGTGATCCCGCAGCGCAGCGGCAGGTCGGGCACCAGCAGGCGGCGTGTCTGCTGGCCCAGGAGGAGCCGCAGCCGGTTGAACACCCGCGAAGTGTCGAGCATGCCGTGCACAAGCACCAGCGGGGTTGGGGAAGCGGTGATGGAGGCCGATGCAATCTGCTGTATTCAAGGGCGCTCCAGAGCGGTGTTGCAGGGGCAGGTAGGGGGGATCCCCGACCGGGTGATCACGGGGCCCCGCTAGACACGACGGCCGCCGATCAGGCGCAGGAGGATGGCAATCACCGCGATCACCAGAAGAAGGTGAATCAGTCCTCCCAGGGTGTAAGACGTGAGCAGGCCCAGGAGCCAGAGGACGATCAGGACGACGGCTAGGTTTTCAAGCATGGGACTGCCCCTGGGGATCAGCGGTGATCGTTGGCGATGTTGTCAGCGGCATCGCCGATGGTCTTGGCCACTGATTTGGCTCCTTCCTTGAGGTTCTCTCCAGTGTTCATGGCCGAGGCCTGAACCTGCTTCGCCTTGCCATTGATCTGGTGGCCGACATCGCCGGTCAGTTCACCAGCGGCCGATTCGAGTTTGCCTTCCACTTCTTTAGCTTTGGCGTCAGCTTTGTTGGACATGGTGGCGAGGGTGATGGGGATGGTGTTGTGATCGGTAGGTTTGGCCATGGCTGGCAGGGGCAGCAAGGCGGTGAAGGCGATGGCTGCTACGGCGATACATGAAGCGAAATGATGAAGCAAACGGAGTCCCATGGCCATTGACATTTGCATCACAAATTGACCCTAGGTATCCCCTGTGGTGGCGATTTCAGTTGCCCTGAAATGCCGCAGTTGTGAGGCTGCGCCGCCCGGCCCTGTTCCCGGGCGGCTCTCCGTCCAAGGCGGACGGGGATCCCGCGCTGCGAAAGTCCTGGGCCGCGGCGAGGATGCCAGCCGTAAGCAGGGCCGATGGCAAGGCATGGGGCGTGAGCGCAGGAGCTGGATGCATGGACCCGGTGGTCGCGCTGTGACCACCAACCTCGATGCCGTGCTGCTCGAAAACGAGGCCCTGCGGCATCAGGTGCGGCTGCTGCGGGAGGAGCTGGCCCTGCTGCAAAGCAGCCGCTCCGCCGCAGCCCAGGCGCAAGCCCAGGCCCAGGCAGCAGCCGATTTCGCCGGTCGCTCCCACCCCAGGCAGGGGGCGCCCGCCTGGCGCGATGAGCAGGAGGTCGCCCGGCCCCAGCGGCCCCAGGAGCGGGGAGGGCGGCAGGCGGCCCCCAGGGGCGAAAGGGTGCGCTCCTGGCGTTCCGGCCCGGAGGTCACCACCGGCGCGGCGCCGGGCATCACCCCCCAGCTGGTGGGGCAGTGGGCCGAGGGGCTCAGCAGCCACCCCCGCTGGCGGGAGTTGCGCCTTGGTTCACGCCTTGAGGGTGATCCGGCCGTTGGTGGCAGCCTGGAACTGGGGCTGCAGGCCCTCCTCGACGACCTGCGCAGCCGTTCCCACAATCCCGCCCTGGAGCTGGAGGATGCCCTCGATCGCCGTGCGCCCGGCCTCGGCGCCGAACTCCGTTGGGCCCTGGCCGGCCCCGCCAGCCGGGTGAAGGCGGCGGTGCGGGCTGCCTTCGCCATGCATGGCCCCCGGGCCGCCGATCGTCTCAGTGACGATCCCCACGCGGTGGTGGAGGAGTTGCTGGCGGCGATTGCGCGGCTGGAGGTCCAGACGCGGCAGGAGGCCCAGGCGCGGAGGGAGCAGGCAGAGCGGCAGCAGGCCTGGTGGCGCCAGCAGGATGGGCGCCGCCCGGGCGGATCCCGGGATGCCGGATCGGGCCGGGCCTGGAGCGCCGGTTCGGGTGATTCCCGGCGCTCGTCGGGGTCAGGCGGAGGACCTGGTGCCGAAGCAGAGGAGGGCCGAAGCTCCGAGCAGGGCCGCCAGGCTGCTCCGGACCGGCAGCGGGTCGAGGCGCTCGGCATCCTTGAGCTCTCCTGGGGTGCCCCGTTGGCCGCCGTGAAGGCTGCCCACCGGCGCTTGGTGAAGCGCCACCACCCCGATGTGGGGGGCGACGCCGAATCCTTCCGGCGGATCAACGACGCTTACCAGCTGTTGATTGCCTGAGGGTTGAGGAAATGACCCTTCAGTGCTGCCATCGTGGTTGAAAAATACTTTGAAAAGAAAGCGAGATAGGTTGTTGGGCACCTCGAATAATCAGCAAATCGCAGAGGTTCTGTAGACATGAAGAAGCCGCCAAAGAGGCGGCAGAGAAGGAGAATGCTATATCGAAAATTGACAAGATTGCTTAAACATTGGGAGGTCCTCCGCAAGATTCATGTAACCACTGCTGTGTGACAAGAGCGCTGGAGATAACGAAGGAAGTTGAATGTCAGGTTCTTGAGGCCCCACCAAGCCTCGTTCCTTTCTAGCCCAATCTTTCTTGTCAGTTTTCCACCCATGGACATGGTCATGCAGCCAAAGACATGCTCGACACAAGCTCTGATTGCCGACTTGACACGATTTAATTCCTTGGCTGCGTCGCTAAGCGGATGATTGCGAGCTCCTTTTTCGTGGATCAGGCTTTCGAAGCCACCGAGATTCAGAAGATCCTCAAAGCATTCACCTGAATATGCTGAGTCAGCCCAGACATAGTCATGTTCGTTTTCGGGATCCAGCAGGTGTGGAAGCATCTGGCTGTCGTGGATATTGGCAGGAGTGACAGCATATCGGCGGATGAATCCATGATCGACATCTAAATCCTTTTGCCGCACGCGATCTGGGTTTTCATCCCAGCCCTCAGGCAGCCTCCCGGCTTTGATTTCTTTGTTCTCCTCGCGGGTATTACGTTGCTTGGGAACCGGGACAAGAGTCGCATCGAT
>Ga0209597_1001806_pt1 | contig 13866 bp, 1 predicted proteins | sample M_140625_MF_Meta_FD_187316 | JGI IMG/M metagenome (GOLD analysis project Ga0209597, IMG submission 187316) | Freshwater microbial communities from Lake Montjoie, Canada to study carbon cycling - M_140625_MF_MetaG (SPAdes) (version 2) | ecosystem: Environmental > Aquatic > Freshwater > Lake...
GGGCGGATGAGCGAAAACCCGACGAAGCGAAAACTTATCAAAGGGAGTCTCGCCGCCTCCTAAAAAAATACGCCGCTCGTAATCTGAACTGAGGGTCTCCATTTCTTCATGATACGCTCTCTTACCAAAAGCTCAACCCCGCCTTTGCTTAGAGTCAAATTTTGCGGCTTGGAGCGGGTTGAAGGTTCTCCTGCAACCAAGTCTCTGCAATACGGTCCCGCCTGAAAAAGGAAAGTCCCCGCCAGTTTTCCAGCGGGGACGCCCCGTCAAGTTGCTCGTGGGACTAGAACTGCACGCCGATGGATACGCTCCCGTTAGTCGAGGACTGGTTACTTTGTACCTGTTCGTCCAAGTTCACGCGCAGGCGAGTGCGAGGTGTCAGTGCCATTTCAGCGCCGAAACCGAAGCGGGCAGCGTCACCGCCAGCCTTGGAGCTCTGGAACTTAGTGGAACCGCCGGTAGAACCAGTCAAGGCAATGTCCACGTCGCGCCGATCGGAGTCGAAGCTGTGCACCCAATCCAAGGAGGCGGTCAGGCGGGTTTCCTTGTTCGCGAGCTTCAGAAGTTTCGCGATCTCGACCCCCGAACGGACGGCTGTGGAAGTCGCGTTTTTCTTGCTCATCAACGCGCCTAGCCCATTGAGCGAACCTTCGCTCAAGGCATTTTGATTAAGCCCAGCGAGCACCAAGTGCACAGAAGGCGTCACAGTCAGCGACTCGTCCGAGGTACGGAACGGCAACGCTGCGCCGAACTGCAACATCCATTCCGAGTTGGTTGCCTTGGCGGAAGTGCTGCCACCACCGGATACGCCGGTGACAGAGACGTTGTCGCGCTTGAAGGTCGTGTCGCCATTGCCGTAGAGGAACGCGGCGTCAAGCACCACTGCACGACCGGAAGCTTCCACTGGCGAACTGCCATACAGGCCGACGTGCCAAGTGTCGGTGGTCACCGAGCCCATGCCCAGACCGAGCGTTGCACTGGTGGAACCCACTGCGCCAGTCAGACCGAGGGTCAACTTGCCAAAACGCTTCTCCACGCCGGTCAGGTTCCCTGCGTTGCTGGAGGAATATCCAGCGGAGCCGTAGGAGGACTCGCTGTCGCGCTTGGTCCAACCGCCGTAGGCGCTGGTCCATGCGTACATGTCGCCATCTTTCTCGGACTGCAATGCGGGGAGCGCCAGCGTGCGCAGGTGATTGACCAAGCCCAACTGGACATCCAGCAAGCGGTCGAACCCGATATTGGCGAGTTCGGCGTAGCCTGCGGGGTTGATGCCCTGAAGTTTGGCGTTGATGGAGGCGTAAGAGACAGCTTTGTCGAGAGTGCCACTCGAGGTACCGAGGCTCACTCCAGCAGAAGTGAGGGCGGTAGTATCGAGGAGGTCAATCAAGGAGGAGACTCCGCCCGTCGTGACCGTGAGCGATTTATCCAGAAGACGTCCCAGAGCCGCGAGGTTTTGCGTCGAGCCGATCGTCGCGAACGGAGTACGCTGGATGGTCAAGTAGAGGGAACCGGCTGTGACGTCTGGTGTCGCAGTGACCGTCGCCGTACGGGCTGGAGCTGTCGCGTAACTTCCACCCAACGAGTTAACACCAAGGTAACTCGTCACATTGAAGTTTGAGGCGGCACCATTCACGCCGTTAATGATCGCAAACCGGTGGGCAGCAGTGTCGTTCACGCGGGATTGTCCAACGCTTCCGGAGGAAATAGCCGCACCGGAAGAATTCAAAGAATTGTAAGCGATTGCAGACACGGCCAGGGCACTCGTTCCGGTCGTCAGGCTACCCGTGATGCTCAGGTAGTCGTTGGCACCGGATCCAGGCGCAACTGCAGCCGTCGCGGTGTATTCAAACTCCAATGTGGGGATTGCGGAGGGAACGACCGTAACGGCACCTACTACTCCCAAGATTCCGGGAGAGTTGCCAGGAGCCAAGGTGAGGCTATTGCCCAGAGCAAGGGAAGAGCCTGGGAGTATGCGGATAGTGCCACTCCCAATGACTGCCTGAGCGAGTGAACCACCGCCAAGAGTCGTCGTGCCCGAACCGCTCAGCACCAGAGTGGCACCGCTGCTTCCGGAGGTGCCGACTTCCAACTTGGTAACATTGTTCAGAGCGGATGTGCCGCCCAAAGTCACCGTGGAAGAGCTCCCCATCGACAGGAGAGGTGTGGACAAGCTCGCAGAACCGCTAAGGGTAAGGCTGCCCGCACCTATGGTTACGGAGGAGGATGTTGCCAGTGTGCCTGTAACTGTCAGCGTCCCGGAGGAAACAGCCACAGAATTACCGGTGAGATTATTCGCCGTCGTTGAACCCGTCACGTTAAAGGCCGCCACAGTTCCACCGTCGATGGACCCCACATTCCCGCCCGTCAACGTCTTTGGTACCGTCGTGGAGCTACCAGAGAAGAGCAGCCTCGTGGTGATCGTGGGCGCAATATAGGCACTGCTGTCGAACAGGTAGTTGTAGTACGATAACGAACCGGAGCCCAACAAACTGCCGCTACTTAGGGTGAGTGTATTCAACTCCTGAGAGAAAGTGCCAATCGATAGCGTGCCGCCGTTCACCGTCAGCGTTCCGCCGGTGTAAAGCGCGTTACTTACTCCAAGAACCAACGAACCACCGGAGATCGTCGTCCCGCCAGTGTAATTCGTCGTGCCGTTGAAGACCAAAGTGCCGGTTCCAGTCTTGGTCAGGGAAGCGGAGCCGCCGTTGACGTTACCGCCAAGGGCGAGTGTGTTCGCGACCACGTTGACCGTGGCATTGTTGCTCAGCGTCACAGCACCCGAAGTGGTCAGGCTATTGGTGCCCACAAAGCCGATGCTGCCTGCATAAACTTGGGCATTGGTCACCGTGCTGCTTGTGGTGCTATCCAACGAGGTGCCGTTGGCCGCGTATAACGAGCCTGTCCCGAGGGCGGAAGCAGTTCCAACAGAGAGCGTGCCGCTGTTAAGATTGACTCCACCGGTGAACGTGTTAGCGCCAGTCAGGGCGAGAATGCCAGCACTGGTCTTCGTTAAGGAGCCGCTGCCCGTGAGCACCGAACTCACCGACAAACTGTTTCCAGAGACGTCAAACACCAGACCGCCGCTGGCAAACGCTAGGCTGCCACCCGAGACAACACCCGTGCCGGTGGAAGATAGCGTCTTGCCCGATGTCAGCGATCCGGTGCCAGTCAAGGCCACGGTCCCGCTATTCACTTTGAGGCTGCCGGAGAACGCGACCAAACTGTTCGTCAACGCAACCGTGCCACCGTTGATCACCAAATCCTGCGCCACGGTCGCTTCAGAGAGCGACAATTTGCCCGCACCCGTCTTGGTCAGCGTTCCACCGGTCACCGTGGAGGTAACGGTCAGAAGCGAGCCAGCGCTTACGTCTACACTGTTCCCAGCTGTCGCAAGCGACAGAGGTCCTCCTGAGATTGTACCGCCACCATTGGAGGTAATTCCAAAAGCGGCACCTAGCGTAAGCGTACCCGTCGAAGTTACCGAACCACCGTTTACGGCAAGCGAGCCATTCCCAAGCGTCCGGTCGGACTCGAGAGTCAGACTGCCGGTGCTTGAAACCGAGTAGCTCAGTGAGCTGTCTAGCGTCGCAGCGGAAGCGATGTTGAAGGCGCCAGTCGTGTTGACTCTCCCAGTTCCAAGAAGCGAGCCGCTGAAGGAGCCACCAGCGACATTCAAGGTGCCCGAGTTGTTCACCGTGCCGTTGGTCAGGCTACCCACGGTTGCCTGCGCTTGATTGAGGACGCTTACTTGGGCAGCTCCAGAGATGCTCAAAAGTACATTTTGATTGCCCCGCAAGGTCAAGCTGCCTCCGGTAACCGCTCCGATGGTCGAGGTCCCTGTAATGTCGACGGTTCCGTCGCTTACTCCACCAGCAAGGGTCGCATTCCCCAAGAACCTCGAGGCTCCAGAGCCCGTCAGGCTGCCGACTGTGCCTGCCGATTGGAAGGTCACAGAACCAGCGTTACTCAGGCTGGCCAGTGTCGTTGCTGGAGTGAAGACCGCAGAACCATTGCTGCTGACCCCCATCGTGTTCGAGGTTCCAATTGCAGTCGTTACCGATAGCGCGACCTCATTCACAGAGATTGCACCAGTGAAACCACTCTGCGTCCCAGACAGGGTCACGTCGCCGTTCACGTTAAACGTGCCTGCCCCGGCAAGCGTCCCAGTGAAGGTTCCACCGTAGACTTCAAGAAGCCCCGAGTTCGTCACATTCCCCCCATTGAGGATGGTCACAACTAAAAGGGTGCCATTTTGCACAACTCCGCCCGAGAGCAGATTGAGGTCTGTGGCTCCGCTTAAATTCACCGTCCCGCCGGAAATCGTTTGAATGGTGGTGGTCCCGTTCACGTTCAGGCTCCCGCCGGATACTGTCTGCAGCGTATTCTCGGCTCCATTCAGGGTCAGCTGTCCTCCCGTCAGGGTGCCACCGTAGAGCGAGAGGGTTGAAGTTAACGCTCCCCCAGAAAATAGCTGGAACGATGTGAAGCCACCCACAGTCACGCTACCGCCTGAAACGGTTCCCAATGCTGCGTCGAATGAAAAGCTGGTGGATCCCGTACCGCCAAGCGCACTAACCGCCGCGTTTGAGAGGAAGGACAGGCTGCCGTTATTAATGACATTCCCAAGTGTCCGCTCAGACTCGAGAGTCAGACTGCCGGTGCTTGAGATCGAGTAGCTCAGTGAACTGTCCAGCGTCGCTGCTGCAGCGATGTTGAAGGCGCCAGTCGTGTTAACGCTGCCAGTTCCAAGAAGCGAGCCGCTGAAGGAACCGCCCTGGGTGCTCAGAATGCTACCCAAAGCGGTCTGAACGGTTCCCGCTGACAGCGTGCTCACGTTAATGCGACCGCTGTTGGTCAGCGACCCGCCAGTGACAGAACCGAGGTTGAGCGTTCCGGCGACACTTGCCGTAGCCCCGTCAAACGAGGTGGCGGTCGCCGTGGACTGGGAAGTCACCGTGAGGTTCACGCCAGAGAGTGAGCCCATCGTCGCAGTTGATGTCGCGTTCGTGGTGGTGATCGTAAGACTTCCACCCGTCACATCACCCAAAGTGACGCCACCCGCGAACTCGGTCGCGCCGGAACCTGTGAGGGTGCCCATGCTGGCGGTCGACAGGAAGCGGAGAAGACCGTTGTTAGAGACATCGCCGAGCAATGCTGGATTCGAAAATTGAGCCGTCCCGGCATTGATCGTAAGCGCGGTGTTGGATGCAAGACTGCCAGTGATTGACAGGAAGCCGCCGTCCATTGTGGTCCCGCCTGTGTATGTGTTGACTCCAGCCAAAGTCAGCGAGCCTGCGCTGAGAACAATTGAGCCATTTCCGGAAATAACTCCTGCTGCAGTCAAACCTGCCCCGTCATTGATGGTCAGATTGTTTCCACCCAGATCCAGAGTGCTTGCGGCCGAGGAGCTGAGACTGGAAACGCTAAGGCTGTTCGCGATGCTGACCGCTGCGCTGTTCGAAATTTTTAGGGCTGCAGTGAGGTCCGCTCCAATGCTCGCAGATCCGCCGCTGACCTTGACAGTGCCCGCCGTGACGGCCCCATTTAAGGTGAGATTGCCGGAAGTTGTCTCAAAGAGGCTCGCGGCACTCAGTGAAATCGTTCCATTGACGGTAAGATCGCCGTTCACTGCAAGGTTCGCAGCGCTGCCGGTGATAGAGCCGGTTGCAAGGGAACCAGAAACTACCGACAACTTGGAATCACCGGTTAAAGTCAGCAAGCCAATCAAGGCATTGTCTCCGCTATTGCTTACCAAGGCGCCTGAGCCGGAAGTGCCAGCAATGGAAATCGCATTTGCAAGTTGGATATTGTTCTCGAGGGCAAGAGTGGCTCCATCGGCTACGGACACATCGCCTACCGAGAGAGCCTGACTTCCCGTGACGAGCAAAGTGCCTGCGGCAAGGGTTGTATTACCAACAAAGTCACTGGCGCCACTCAGTGTCAATGCGCCTAAACCTGATTTCACAAGGGTGATTCCACCGGTGAGACTCCCACTAAAGGTGGTGTCACTCCCGAGGCCGCCCACATTAAGGTCGGACGAGGTACCGATGATAACGCCCGCGCCGCTCAACGCGCCGAACGTTGAGGTCCCGGCCGAGAGCGTGAAATTGCCGGCCCCTGAGAGCGTACCCACCGTCGCTGCTGACTGGAAGGTTACAGCGCCCTCGTTGGTGAGACTGGCTAGGGTCACTTCTGGGCTGAAGACCACAGAACCATTGCTGCTTACCGCCATCGTGTTTGAGGTTCCCATTGCGGTCGTTACCGACAGCGCCACCTCATTCACAGAGATTGCGCCGCTGAAACCCGTCTGCGTGCCGGACAAAGTCAGGTCGCCGTTGACATTAAACGCGCCTGCCCCGGCAAGCGTACCGGTGAAGGTTCCACCGGAGACGGTAAGAATCCCCGACCCCGAGTTCGTCACATCCCCTGCATTGAAGGTGGTCACGGCAAGAAGAGAGTTGTTCTGCACAACTCCACCAGAGAGCAGGCTGACATCTGTGGCTCCGTTTACATTCAGTGTCCCGCCGGATACGGTCTGGAGGGTGTTTGCATTGCTGTTGAGGATCAACTGCCCGTTGGTGACAGTGTCACCCGTCACAGAACCAGTCGCGGTCAGCAAGCCACCGGAGAGAGTGCCCAGCGTCGTGGCGCCTGTCACATTCACAATGCCGTCAGAGACCATGCCAACGGTTGCATCGGCCGCGAAATTAGTGGTGCCGCTTCCGCTGATAGAGCCAATTGCTGCACTTGCACCGAGGAAATTGGCGTAGGCACCCGAAGAAACGAGGAGATTCCCGCTGGAACTGAGTGAACCCGTCGAAGCAATCGTAAGCGAGCCGCTATTGACTGTCGTGTCGCCCGAATAGTCGTTTTGACCGGAGAGAGTAGAGATTCCACTCGAGGCCAACGCACCGACGCCGGTAAGGCGTGCTGAAACCGTCGCGTCAGACAGCGTGAAACCTGTTCCTGAGAGGGTGCCGGAGCTTACGGTCGCACTCGTGATAGAGACGAGAGCCACACTTTGGGTGGTGTCACCGAGATCCACCACAGTGGACGCACCGCTTACTGTGAGGTCGCCCGAAGCGAGTGAACCTCCTGAGAGGATCAGCGATCCTCCAGTTACGATAGTGGCTGCCGTTGAGTCATTTGCACCAGTCAAAGTGAGCAGCCCGTCACCAGCCTTCGTGAAGTCAAAGCTTCCGCCCATCGCGCCGAGAGTCACGGAGGCATAAGAGCCCACGGTGAGTGTTGGCGCTGCGGTGAGAGTCGTCGCACCAAAGGTAATCCCCTGCACCGTACTGCTGGTCGCGCCGTCAACTGCGACCACCTGAAGGTCGCTTCCCAACGAAAGCGCTCCAAGCACCTGATTCAGAGTACCCCCCACATTTAATGAGGACGCACCCGAAACACCGAGAGTGTGCTCGGCCGCCAGCTGGGTAGTGGCAGAAAGCGAGAGCGTTCCTCCGCTCAGCGATATGGGGTTAGCGGTGTCGCCAAGAGCCAAGGAACTTGCGATTTCCAAAATGCCCGCGCTGATGTTGATCCCGTTATTAAAGACCGCTCCTGTGGAATCTCCCGCCAGCACCTGCGTGCCCGTACCAGACTTGTAAATCGCGGCAACGCCGTTGGCGGTCATACTGCCGCTGTAGGTCGCGGTGTCGGTGCCGCTCAACACGAGGTCGTAGGTGTAGATGTTAATGATGCCCTGCCTACCGCCGGCAAGTGCCCCGCCCGACAACGATGCGACTGTGGTGTCCGTTGAAAGGTTGAACGTGGGGCTAGCGACGGAGGCGTCGAAGATGATTGCGTTTGAAGCACCCACTGCGCTCGTGGACCCGATGTCGAGAGTCCCGCCCTTCAGAAGAACGCTACCCGTGAAGTCTGTATTGTTGCCACTGAGCGATACTGTGCCAGGGGTGGTGTCCTTGACCACCTGCCCAGATCCCGTGAGGTCGGCGGCGTAATTGCCTGAGGACAACGTGAGGTTAGTGAAGTTGAGCGTCCCGTTCTGAATAATACCCCCATTGAGGATGGCGGAGCCCACACTTTGGACGACCCCACCCAAGTCGAGTGCGCCGGCCGTCACGTTTACTGTGCCGTCGAAGCTATTGCTGCCCCCGACCGAGAAAGAATTGTTCGCGACTGCAAAGTTACCGCCGGCAATGTTCAGGTAAGAGGCGGTGCCGCCCGAGATCACGCCACCGTAAGTCCCGCCGCTGGAAAGAGTGAGGCTGCTCGAGATCACGGTCAAGCCGCTCCCGCTCAAGCTGGCGATACTGGTCGTGCCGCTGGTTGCGCTGTATAACAGCGTGCCATTGTTGCTCACGGCGTCGAATGATCCATCTGCCACAGAGAAAACGGCTGAACCCGCGGTGATGGTTAAGGAGTTGTTTCCCGCAAGCGCGCTATTAATCGTCAACTGGCCACTGCTCACGTTTAGTGCGCCGCTGTAACCGCTCAGCGTGCTACTGGATGCCGCAGTCAACCCACCACTCGAGTACAAAGATCCGGCTCCCGTCAACGTGCCGACAAAAGTGCCGTTGGTAACATTCAGAGTCCCATCATTAGTGACGTCTCCCCCGTGGAGCGTGGTGACCGCTGCAGATACCCCAGATCCCAGTACAAGGCTACCAAGCGACGATGTCCCAATCGAGTTTCCGTCACCGGCCAGCGTCAATGACCCGCCGTTCAGCGTCGTTAAGTACGCCGTACCCGCAATCATATTGACTGTCCCCGCAGTCAAGGTCGTCAACAACAGGTTAGCCCCATTGTTGAAACTCGTTATACCAGCGCCGCTCAATGCTCCAATGGCGACAGAACCGCCGCTCGCAGTGAACGATAAGGCTCCCGCGTTGTTCACGTTTCCAAGCGAACCCGCCGAGGTCGAGGTCGTTCCAAACGTGGCGGAGAACGTCGCTGAACCGTCAGAGGAGATATTCAACCCGTTTCCGCCGCTTAACAGCCCATCCACCGTCAGCGTCCCCGTGCCCACGTTCAACGTCCCGCCATAGCTGCTCAACGAACCCGTAGAGTCCAAAGTCAACGACGACGCGTTGCTCAAGCTCAACGAGCCCACACCCGTCAACGCCCCGGTGAAGACCCCGCCGCCAGTCGTGAACGCGCTGTTTGCCACCAACGTCCCACCCGTGAGCGTTCCGATAGTCAGCATCCCGTTGTTGGTTAACAACCCGGCATTCAGAGAGCCTGCCAGTGTGAACGAACCAGAATTCGTGGCGCTGCCGCTGTTGAATTCGCCGAGCGTCGCAGTCCCGCTATTCCCGATGGAGCCACCGCTCAAAGTCGCAACCGTCAAGTTCCCCGTGTTCGTTGCCTCGCCGCCGCTGAAGGTCGTCACTGTGGCTACGCCACTATTCGAAAGCGTGCCAGTCGAGGAAAGCGTGGTGATCGTCGCCGTACCCGCGTTGGTCAAAAGTCCGGCCGACAGAGTCGTGGCCGTCAAGGAACCCGTGCTATCGTTCACAACCGCACCGCCACTCAGTGTCGTCACGGCCAACGTGCCGCTGTTAGCGACGGCACCGCCACTCACAGTAGTCGCCGCCGCACTCGCGACGGAGGCCAAGGACAACGTACCGCCACTTTGTGAGGTCAATGCCGTAGAGCCGGCGCCGGACAACCTCAGGGAACCGCCACCCAACGTACCCACCGCGTTAGTTGTCGCACCGCTCAAGGTGATCGATCCGCCAGAAATCGTGGCAAGATACGCCGAACCCGCGACCACCACGGTACCGCTGTTGATGGTCGACACGTCGGCCACACCCGAGAAATTCGTGACACCAGATCCACCAGTAATGGACGTCATCGTGGAAGATCCACTTGTCGCGAGGAAATTGAGGCTACCGCCGTTGTTGACGATGGCATCGAGCGTATTTGCGTTGGTCACATTGACCGTCGCGCCAGAGGAAAGGGTCAAGTCGTTGGTGTCTGCGAAGTAACCGGTCACATTTAACTTACCGGCCGTGACAAAAGTGGTTCCGCCGTTGGACAAGGAGCCAGAGAGGATCAGGGTCCCTGCTCCAGATTTCGTTAAGTTGAACGCGCTTGCGCCATCCGTGAGCGTGCCACCCACCGTGAGGCTGCCTGCAGCGACGTTCAACGCGATGCTACTCGTCAAGTACGCAGAACCAGCGCTGAGCGTGCCGTTGTTCGTCCCCACGAACCCGAAGTCAGCGGCCCACACGGACGCATTACTCACTGTTAACCCGGCGGACGCGAAATCTAAAGAACCGCCGTTGATCGAGAGCGAACCGCTGCCAAGCGCAGAGGCGTTCCCAATGTTTAAAACACCCGCCGCCAGAGTACCGGACGTAAAGGTATTTGCGCCGCTCAAAGTCAGCGCACCCGCCCCAGATTTGGTCAAATCACCGCCCGAGACAACCGAGCTGACCGCCAATGTACCAGCGGAGACGTTCAATGTGTTGCCGTTTGTGTCGAGATTGAGCGTCCCGCCCGCGATAGATCCGCTAGAAGCGGAGGTCACCTGTTTCCCGGAGGACAGTGTGAGCTCGCCGCCGAGCGCCAATGTGCCGCCATTCACCCCGAGACTGCCACTGAGCGTCGCACTGGAGTTGGAGAGGTAGAGGGAGCCGCCGTTCGCAGCGAGATCGGTGCCGAGCGAGGCCGAATTAAGTTCCAAAGTTCCGGCGCTGGTCTTCGTCAGCGTGCCCCCGGTGATCTGGGAGTTTACGAGCAACAGACTGCCGCTACCCACAGAGAACGTGTTGCCTGCTGTCGCCAAAGTGAGCGTGTCGGCGTTGATTGAGCCGCCTGTAGAGGAAACGGCGGTGGCGGAGCTGAGGGCAAGCGTGCCCGCGGAGTAGACGGTGCCGCCATTCACAGCGAGATTTCCGTTGAGGGTCTCGGTGGCGCTGCTGAACTCGATTGAACCGGCGGTCGCGGTCAGGTTGCTGTATACGGTGTCGGCCGTAAGCACGAGAGAACCGGCGCTTGTTTTGTTGAAGGTCCCCGAAGCGAGCGTTGAGTTAATGGTCAAGAGCGAACCGGAGCTCACGTCGAGCGTACTGGTCCCGAGAGAGGCAAGGGAACCACTATTGACTGTCCCGCCACCATTCGAGGTGAGGCCTTTGGCATTGGCAATACTGAGCGTGTTGCTGACATTAACGATGCCAGTGTTGACCGCGAGATTACCACTGAGCGTTGGGGCAGAGGCGGTGAAGTTCAGGGAACCCGCACTGGATATGAAGCTACTGAAAAGAGTGGCTGCGTTAAATTCGACCGTTCCAGCGCCAACCGCTGTAAAAGTGCCGCCGACCGGAGTTGAGCTGATTAAGAGAAGCGAACCAGCACCCACGTTGGAGCTCATACCGGAGTTGAATGTCACATTTCCGCTAGAAATCTCACCACCGCCATTAGAGGTAATTTGAGAAGCCGCTCCAAAGGTTAAGGAAGAATCGATATAGACTACTGAGCCATTCACATCCATTACTCCGGAGTACAATGCACCACTAGTAAACCCAAGCGATCCGGCACTAACGGTAATATTGTTGGAGATAGATTCGGCGCCTAAAGTCAGCGTTCCTGCGCTGGTCTTGGTGAGGGAACCGCCCGAAAGAGTCGAGCCGATCGACAAAAGAGAACCGGAAGCAACGTCCACGGTGGTCCCCGCGCTATTCAAATTGAGGTTGGCGCCCGAAATCGAACCACCGCCACTGGAGGAGATCTGCGAAGTTCCACCCAAAGAGAGACTTCCCGTTGTGATTCTGACCGCTCCGCCATTCACGGCGAGACTGCCCGAAAGTGTGGTCGACCCGCCGGTGAAAGAGACAGTACCAGCATTGTCGGCGACGTTGTTCGCAATGGTCGCACCACTGAGCGCGAGCGTTCCCGCGCTGGTTTTGGTGATGCTGCCGCCCGTGAGAACATTCGAGATCGAGAGCGTCACGCCTGAAGAGACGTCGACCGAGTTGCCCGCTGCGTCGATGACGAGCGAACCGGCACCAGTGATCGCACCGCTCGCGGCACTCGTGATGCCCGAGGTCGAGGCCAACGTGAGCGTCGTGCCGGAATCCACCAGCACCGTACCGCCATTCACCGCGAGACTGCCACTGAGCGAGTTGCTAGAAGCAAACTCCAACGAACCGGCAGTGACAGTGGTTGTGCCTGAGTACGAATTAGCAGCACCAAAGACGAGCGTACCAACGCCGGACTTGGTCACAGCATTTGTGACAGACCCACCCGTGAGTGCCCCGCCAAACGTGATGGATCCACCTGTGACGGTAATGACGCGGACGGTTTCCGTCGATGCAGCGTCGAGAGTCAAATTACCCGTACCAAGACTCAACCCATTGGAGCCGGCGTAAGAAAAATCGCCCCCCAAACTCGTGCTTACACTGGAAAGCGTGACATTTGCACCGGAGCTATTTCCCAAAGTACCACCAAGAATAATGAACTTCCCAGTACCCGATGCGCCATTTTTTTGGAGTGAAAGACTTCCGGCCGCAAGGGTGAGCCCCCCCGAGAAAGTGTTAGAACCAGCAGTCCCACCGATCACCAAAAGACCAAACCCATCCTTCGTCAAGGTGGCACCAGCTCCTCCAGAGACGAGTCCGGACAATGTGATTGTGTCCGTACTGTTGTTTGCTGAGAAAGTCTGCAAACCAACCAAGTAAAGATCGGAAGAGATTGCGAGTGCTCTCTGAGCACTAGTCCCACTAGTCAGAACGCCGAATCGAACACCCGCACCCAAAGCTAGAGAGCCGCCCGAGAAGGTCAAAATAGAATTCGCCGTAGCTTGGGCGGTGTCATCTATCACTATTGAGGCTGCACTCCCAGACCCAACCAGAGATATCATCAGATTCGTGTAGGCAGGCGACAACCCAGATCCATTCGGGTTAAACTCGAGGCTTTTGTTGGAATCAGGGGCCGTTGACCAATTCGTTGACACGGAATAGGTGCCGCCTGAGGCGAGCCCCACCCACACGCTCGCCGCCATCGCCGCTGGGCCCTGCAAGAAAACAACCAGCGCGGTCAGGATCGCGAACATTCGAGAGATTAAATCGTGCTTGTGCGGCTCAGCACCCACGCCGATTGCCAAACGACTTTTGTCTTCAAGAGAGGGCAGTGGAAAAGAATTTTGGGACGGTGATTTACGAAACATCTTTGGCATGATCAGGAAGTTAGGCGTCTCTCATAAAGCGTCGATGTCACCAACGTTAATTGGCTGCAGAATACTTATAAGAAGAACAACGATTCAGAAACCCATTAGCCGGAATCACGCCAAATCGCTACAGATTTTCAAAATTCTGAGGGGAGTCCAAAGCTACTGCTTCCGCCTTCGCTTCAATAATCCCGTTACGAAATGATTCATGCAGCACAAAGCATGTGACTGGAAAATTTCCCGCCTTCCCCCATCCCAAGGCGCCATTTTCTCTAAAGAAACGGGCTAAGCGTTGCCACGTGTGTTATTTTCCGCATCGGTGGCACCTCGCATCTGGGGGATCTTGGAGCAATTTTAAATTAGAAGCCGGGACCTAGGCACGGAACACAACATTTCCTAGTGATTCTCTCGGAGTTCTTGGTTAAGACTCCAGCCCACACACAAACCTCCATGAAACGTCGCAACTTCCTTCTCGCCCTTCCTTTGCTCATGACCACCCTCAACGCCGCCCCTTCGCCAGATCTTTTGAACATTCCCGTCAAAGACATTGCAGGCAAGGACACCACTCTCGCCGCGCTCTCGGGGAAGGCCGTCCTTGTGGTGAATGTGGCCAGCAAATGCGGCTACACCCGGCAGTACGCGGGATTGGAATCCCTTTATAAGTCCTACAAGGACAAGGGACTCATCGTCGTCGGCTTTCCCTCAAACGATTTCGGTGGTCAAGAACCCGG
>Ga0209597_1001814_pt1 | contig 13841 bp, 12 predicted proteins | sample M_140625_MF_Meta_FD_187316 | JGI IMG/M metagenome (GOLD analysis project Ga0209597, IMG submission 187316) | Freshwater microbial communities from Lake Montjoie, Canada to study carbon cycling - M_140625_MF_MetaG (SPAdes) (version 2) | ecosystem: Environmental > Aquatic > Freshwater > Lake...
CTTTCGCCTGCACATCGGAAACCCTTGCGGGCTTCCAAAGCACCTTTCCCAAAACTCTGGGCAGGTCGCTGGTCAGCGGATTTCTCCCCGCTGACGCTCGGGATGCGTCTCGTTCAGACGCGTGAAAGAAACCACAAGCAATGGCCCGGGGCAATCCAGCAGTGTGTCATAGGACCAGACACCAAGATTTTGACCCCTACCGCTGCAACTCGAGCCGAGTTATCCTGCCTCCACGATGTCTACCGCCGCCGAATACCTGCTTGCCGATATCGCCCGTTTCGGAAACTCCCCAATCTGCGACAAGACCCTGCCTGCTCTGAAGGCGTTGAACGCCAGGGCTTTAGATTTTGCAGATTCGCTGATGCCCAAGGGCAGCTCTATCGATGACCTCTCCGACTTCGATGACGCCCTCAATGAGCTGACCGGCGTCATCGACAATCTCGACGAAGCCTGTGACGCCCATGACTTGGCCGAAGATCAGGACTCAAAAACCGAAGCTTTCGAAATGGCCAGCCAAGCTCTGAGCGATCTCGCCCGGTGTCTTCAAGAGGTGGACCCACTCGCCCTGTATATCGAGAGCACCGAGCAACTCGTCTTGGACAAATGGGGTGGTGAACTCGCCCGCATCACCCGACTCCCTACCCAACAGGCGAGGGCAACCTCACTCAAAACACTGCTCGACCAGACCAGAACACCAAAGGAATCCTTCATCCTCATGGCGCTGGCAACAGTTGCCCTTCATAGAGCGGGCCGATAGACCGGTCCAGAGCTTCAGACCGCAGAGCACTGCACCGGCCGGAAAACGGGCTCCGGGAACGATTCCCGATTTTGGACGCACCAGTTCCCTTTGCCCAGAACTCGGTAAAGGGCTCCGCAACAGGAACGGACTCTTGCCGAGGCATTGACCGACAGTCGCCGACACCCGCCTGAGTCAAATTCGGAAATGGTTCCCTGACCCCGTTCCTGCCTGAGGGTAACGTCCGTCGCAAGGATGGCCTCAGCGACACGAGCCGGATTCTGAATCCCTCCAACCGATACCGCCAGGTTTGACCACCTCCCGACATGATACGCTTTATCCATGCTGCCGACCCTCATCTCGACAGCCCGCTTCAGGGACTCGAAGCCCACGAAGGGGCCCCGGTTGAGGTGTTGCGAGGGGCAACTCGACGGGCCTTTGAAAATCTGGTGAACCTCGCCATTGAGGAGTCCGTAGACTTCGTCGTGATCGCCGGCGACCTCTACGATGGCGATTGGAAAGACTATAGCACCGGCCTGTTTTTTCGTGCGCAGATGGTTCGACTCCAAAGCAAAGGGACTCCCGTTTACCTGATTGCAGGCAATCATGATGCGGCTTCGGTTATCACCAAGAAGCTCAGCTTGCCCGAGAACGTCCACGTTTTCTCAACTCGGACGACTGAATCGCTGGAAGTGGCCGGGCATCCGGTAACCATTCATGGACGAGGCTTTCCCAACCGTGCCGTACCGGAAAGCTTAGCTATCGAGTATCCCATGGCCGTCCCAGGCCGGTTCAACCTGGGGTTGCTGCACACCAGCCTGACAGGAAGACCCGGGCACGATACTTATGCTCCGTGTTCGGTGGCCGAACTGCGTGAGAAGGGTTACGGATATTGGGCTTTAGGTCATATCCATCAGCCCGAGGTGATCAACAAGGACCCGTGGATTGTCTTTGCCGGAAACTGCCAGGGGCGGCACATCAAAGAGACAGGGCAACGCGGTTGCCGATTGGTCGTGGTGAGTGATTCCCTCCAGGTTGAACGCGTTGAGTGGCGTAGCTTGGACGTCGTCCGCTGGGAAGAACTCAACGTCGATTTGAGCGGAGTCGAGACTGAAACCGATGCTACCCGTCTTGTTGGTGACGCGATGGGAAAAGCAGTAACAGCTGCCGAGGGACGTCTGGTTGCCGTCCGAATTGTCCTCACCGGAACAACGCAATTGCATGGCTCTCTGCACCGCAATGATGAGCACTGGAACGCTCAATTCCAGGCAAGCGCACAGGACCTTGGCGCTGAAGCCATCTGGATAGAACGCATCACCGTGTCCACCTCTCCGGTCTATGATATCGCTCAACTGGCTGAGAGAGATGCCCTTACCAAGATTGTCGTATCGAATCTCAATGAGACCGACCACCAACCTATTCTCTTACCTCCAGAAATTCAGGAAATGCTCAGTATTCTGCCGCTTGAAGTGCGCAGCGAAGTCGAAGAGGAATTAAACGGTCAACAACGAGCGACAGTGCTGAGCGATGTTCGCGCCATCATCTTGGACGCTTTGGCCACCAATGGAGGGCAAAACTAGTGAGAATTCAACGCCTACAAGTCCCCGCGTTCGGACCCTTCACCAACCTTGATTTTCGGTTTCCCCAGCCGTCGTGCGACTTCCATGTCATTTACGGCGCGAACGAGGCCGGCAAGAGCTCGTTGCTCAGAGCCATCCGGGACTTGCTCTTCGGCATTCACGGACAGTCTGCAGATAACTTTCTCCATCCCTATCCCAACCTCCGAATCCAAGGTGAGATTCACAACCGCGCCGGCGACCAGCTGGTTTTTCAGCGGCGCAAAGGCAACAAGAACACCTTACTGAAAGAAGACGGCACTCAGTTACCCGATAATGCCTTAGCACCGTTCATCGGCAGCGTAGACCAACCCTACTTTTCTGCGATGTTCGGCCTTGGTGCCCGAGAGCTTCAAGATGGGGCTCAGGCTCTCCTTCGCGGTGAGGGCAATATTGGGAATGCGCTTTTCTCTGCCAGCTTAGGTGGAACGCCTGTTCAGAAAATCGCGGAGTCGCTGCAACAGGATGCAGAACGACTCTTCAAGGGTAACACTCGGACTCACGTTTCAATCCGCCCTGCGGCGACACGCTATAGGGAACTCCTCAAGCAAAGCCGCGAAGCGATGGTCAGTCCTGAAACCTGGGACAAGTTGGATAAGGAACTGACGGCAGCAGAGACCACAAAGAAACTTCTCGAAGCGGATATTTTAAAACTAGAGCGGGACCTTCAATGGATTTCCCGCTGTCAAGACGCCCTCCCCACCGTCGGGAGCCTCATCGAAGAATCAGAGAAGCTTGCCAAGCTTCCCACCCTGCCAGAGTTGGCGAGCGATTTTGCACCCCGAGCGCAGACAGCACGCCAGGCCGCAACTGCCGCTCAGGGTGAAGTGCAGAACCTGACTGCCCAAATCGCCAAACTTCAGACTCAGCTGCAGTCCTGCGCGACGGCTCCCGCTCTTTTGGCCCTAGCCGACGACATCGACCAGTTGCACGGAGAATTGAGCGTCTATCGTGAACGCAAGGGGGCACTCACCAATGCCCAAGCACAGCTCGCGGGGCTTGAACCATTCATTCGGGCAGGCATGGACAACCTGTTGCTCACCGGCGAATTAACCTCATTGGCGAAGCACCGAATTAGCAGTCCGGTTCGGTTGGCCTGCGAGGAAGCCGCCAACGCATTGAAAACAGCCTTGGCTGACCAAAAGGTTAATTCCCAAATGGCTGAAGGCCTGGAGGCGCAGAAGGCCACACGCGAATCTGAATTGAAGTCTCTCCCCGAACCCGACTTGGCTGGGCTTCGTGAGGCGTTAGCTCTCGCCGCCGAGGCGACGGATGCAGACCGAACGTTCCATGCAACTCAATTGGAGGTCGCGCGCCTGACTCGGGAAACAACCGACCTGCACCAACACATTGCTGGGGCTCCTTTAGACATGGATTCATGCGCTGGGCTTAGGGTCCCGGCCAATGCCACCCTCCGGACCTATCGCGAACGACTGGATACCTTCCAGCGGGCTATTAAAGACGAAGAAGACAAAATCAAGGCAGCCAAAAAGACGGCTGAATCGATTCATGCCGAACTCGTTCGACTACAACGTCTTGGCGAACTGCCCACCGATGAAGCGCTCCGCCAAAGCCGGGAGTATCGAGACCATGGTTGGACCTTAGTGTTGGCAGACTGGAAAGGGGGCGGGACCAAAGAAGAATTAATTCCCGGTGTGCCCTTAGACCAAGCCTTCCCACTCGCGGTCCAAAAGGCCGACGGCATTGTGGATCAGCTCCGGCTCGATGCCGAAGCTGTGGCTCAAGCTGAGGAGAAACGAACGCAGTTGGGCGTTATCGCAGTCCAAACGGAGGTTTTTCGCGCCAAAAGTGCAGAAATCCAGAGCCAACTAGATACATGCCTGAAGGCTTGGGAAGCGGAGTGGTCCGACTGCGGAATCCGCCCTCTTTCGCCTCTCGAAATGGAAGAATGGCGTTCGGGCTGGACCGATTTCAGAGATCGTCTCGGAAAACTCAGGAGTGCGGAAGAGGCCCTGAAGCAGAAGGAACATCAAATTAAGCAGGCCAAGAGGAGCCTCGCGGCCGTTCTTGGTCAGTCCGAAGAAAAAGAATTCACCCTCCTCTTCGCAGCAGCCAGAAAGCTCGTACAAGATGGTGAGCAGTCGAATGGTCAGCGCATCGAATTGGACAAACAGCTGGGCAGCTCGAAGAGTGAACTCGCAAAATTAGAAACCCATCGCGTTCGCCTCATCGAGGCTGTCAGAGCCGCAACCGCCCATTGGATTTCACACTGTGTCGCCGTAGGCTTGCCCGAGACTACCTCGCCCGAGGTTGGACTAACCATTCTGCAGGAGCGAAAAGAACTCCTCGTCAGATTCGATGAGTGGCAGAAATTGTCTGGCACATCTCAATTACTGACAGAGGCAATTTCCAAGTACGAGCGTAGCGTCACCGAGAAATCGATCTCACTCGGAATCAAGGCCGAGACGACGGAAGCACTCGAATCGGCTCTTTGGAAAGCCCTCACCGAAGCCCGCAGATCCCAACAGCGCCAAGACCAATTGGCCGAGCAGATCGAAGATAAAAGTAATGAGTTAGCGAATGCCCAAGAGCTGGTTTTAAGGATAGAACAAGCCCTCATTGACCTCGTCAAGATGGCGGGCCTCATCACCTCTTCGGACCTTGAATCGTTCCTGTCCCACCTCGAACAGCATAAGTCTATACAGACTCGGATCGACAGCTTGAGAACGACACTCAGTGGCCTTGCCCGTGGTCAGGCGGTCGATGAGTTTGTGGCCAAAGTTCGGGCCGAAGACCCTGACCAACTGAGAGAGAGGAAACCCATTGCTGCCGCAGAGAAGGCGGAGAAGGAATCTGCGTTATCCGCCAATCGAGAAACAGTATTCCGACTTGGAAACGAGAGGCGGTCTTTGGAAAAAGCCGGTGATGCCGCCGCGGACTTCCGTCAGCAAGCCGAATCCTGTGCGGCCAGTTTAAGACACGACGCTGCGCGTTTTCTGCGCCTCCGACTCGCGACCCACCTTCTGGAGACGCAAATCGAGCAGTTCCGAAAGCAGAACCAAGGCCCCCTTCTTCAAAAGTCAGGCGTGGCCTTCCAAGCAATCACTCGTGGCGCGTTCAGCGGTTTAGGTGCGGAGTTCAATGCGGACGATGTCCCCATCCTGATGGGCATTCGCGCAGACCAGACCAAGGTTCCGATTGAAGGCCTAAGCGATGGAACTCGCGACCAATTGTACCTAGCGCTTCGCCTTGCGGCACTCGACCACTATTTAGAGGAACACGAACCGATGCCACTCATTCTCGATGACCTGCTCATCACCTTCGATAATGAGCGGACAAAGGCTATCCTTCCGCTCCTCGCCGACTTGGCTAAGCGCACTCAAATACTGCTCTTCACGCACCACGAACATCTTGTCGAACTGTGCCGTCACACCCTCGGGGAGAATCAGTTCCAACTTCACCGGCTCTAGGCCCTGTCAGGAATCCAGCCGACCCATATTGTGAGTCACCGACACCGTGGGTGCTGAACAAACCGCTCCAAACGGATTTCTAAACCCTCCCACAACCGGATTCTTAGCCAATTCAACGAAAACAATTTGCGTTATCTTTAATCTCGTACGAGTGGTTTCGAATTATGAAGCCCACGCATTTCAAACTTCTCAGCAAACTCTGCTTCGTTCTCGGCTTTGCCTCCATCATCGGCTCCATCGCCATCTGGTTTCTCACAGGTGGTCAGGCGACCGAAACGCAGGCGCACGGTGAACGATTTGGCATCTTTGTCGGACTGTGGGCGCCGACTTTTTTCATCCTCTCAAACCGCTTCGATCGCTTCTCTGAGAAAGTAGCCTGATCGTTTGGGAACCACGGATGAACCCAATCGCCGTGTTCGATCGCCCAGATCAAAGCGGGGGACGCCGGGTCAGGGGACCCGGCCTGCAGGAAAGCTAGTGCCGCTCGTAGCGCTGCCAACCAGGGGTTTCTCGGACTTCAACAGGACCTCGGGGCGCGTGCATGAGGAAGGCCTCGACGGGATAACGCCGGAGTCGATCGAAACCCGGGTCCGGCCCCAGCACGCTTAGGACCTTGGATAAAGCGTCCGTGGTCATGGCCTCTGTGCCGATCAAGGTTACTTGGCTGGGATGCGTCAGCGCCCATCCAGTCCGCGGATCCAAAAGGTGCGAGTAGCGGACCCCGCCCAGTTCGACCCGTTGAAACCGGTCGCCGGAGGTTACCAATGCTCGATCCTTGAGCCAAACCACTCGACCCGGCGGTGCGTTCGTCACGTCCAATTCCCCGATCTCAATCTTCCAGCCCGACTGTCCCGGCGGCGATCCGGCGGCAAACATGTCTCCTCCACCGGACACCAACGAGCACCGGACTCCCCTCGCCTTCAGCACGCGAGTTGCCTCATCCAACGCATATCCCTTAGCAATCCCACCCAAATCCAGGCGCATCCCCGGTACCATGAGGCGCGCAGTGCGTCGACCCGTGGTATCCCTTCCCAGCACCACGTGCCGCCACCCCGTGGCTGCACGCGCCGCGGTCACCTTGGACTCTTCGGGCAACACCCGCTGACGCCGGGCTCGCTTCCACACATCCACCAGCGGACCCACCGTGATGTCAAAAGCCCCATCGCTCATACGAGACACTTCCTGTGCCCGCTCCAGAACACGGGCCAGGTCGGCACTCAGGGGCACCACCGCGCCCGATCCAGAGGTCTTGGACAAGCGGCTCAACTCCGAGTCCGCCTCATAGTCGCTGAGACTACGATTCAGGTCCGAAATTCGTTGGAAGGCCGCGGCGGCCGCCACATCTCCAGAGGCCTGATCCGCCGCATAGAGCACAAGGCGAAAGGGCATCCCCATGTGGGTCTGGCGGTATTCACAGCGCACCTGTGAGTCCGGACGGGTCTGGCAACCGGTCCCTACAAAACTGAGCATGAGCGCCAAGCATCCGACGACAGTCAGGGTCGACCGGCTCCATCGGGCCATCCGCAAACCTCCCTGGCGAAGGTTCCACGACGCAAACCCCTGAGCGCCTTCGACTCGTGCCGTCTTCCCGGATGGATTCATGACTGTTTCTGCTGCACCGCGGTGGTCGGCTCGGATCGAGGCTTAACCTTTTCGGTGTAGGTAATGACTCCAGCCCCCAAGACGATGAGGCAAACGCCCAGCCACCGGAGAGGGCTGACTGTCTCGTGCATGACAAACCGCGCCGCCAAGGTCGTGAGCACAAAACCGAGCGAGGTGAGGGGCCACACAAAGCTCACATCCCCCTTGGATAAGAGGTAAAGGAGGCACCCGAAGAACGCCGCCTGAAACCCCACTCCAACCAACAGCGGGACATTAGTGAAACCGGAGCGGATGAGTCGCAGGATCTCCGACACACTTACGCGGTCCATCTCACCGATCTCTTTCAAGCCCCGGCTCAAGAACACGACCCCAATGGCCTCTAAGCAGAGACCGGTCAGCAGAACCAAAATCAGACGACTCATAGACAATCAGAATAACGGCACAATTGGATCCCCCGCGACTCGATCACCTCACGCACCCGGGGGCTGAGTAACGCCTCCAACTCATGCCGGTGGGCGTCCTCGTCGGCATGACAGTACAACTCCCAGGTCCCGGGCTGAAGCTCCGGCAAAAGCCTTATCAAATAGTCTTCGGTGACCCGGCTGTTCTGGAGCAACCCGTAGGTGCAGCCGGCATGACGCAACTTGTGACGAGCCAACAACGGTTCACAACGGCGCGACAAGGCCCCAAAAATCCCCGCGTGGGACAGCCGATACAAGTACTCCCCAGACGCCAGTCGGAGGTTCTGGATCAAGGGATCCCGAGTCAGGCGAACCGAGCGAACTCCCAATGCGTTCGCATGATCCAGCAGTACGCGGAACACCCCGGGATGCAGGTGAAAATTCAGGTGGCCATTGACGTGATCCAAGGCAAGCCCGGTGGCACGAAATCGATCAAATTGAGCCAGAAGTTCCCGGCGCACTTGCTCGTTCAGCCCCGGCGCAAAAAAATAACGCAGCCCGGCCAATACAGGCCGATCGGTGAATCGGCCACGCTCATCCACCAACCCAGGGATCTCCGTCGGGGGCAACACCGAGCGACCGCAAACCAGCACCGAATGCAAACCGACGCCGAGTCCGGGATTGGCCCTCGCGATCCGCACGGCGGACTCGGCGGCATCGCCGGCCACCATCAAGCTCGCCGAAGTGAGAATCCCCTCCCGATGAGCCCGTTCGATCGCCCGATTGGCACTGTCAGAAATCCCGAAGTCGTCGGCGTTGACGATCAGTCGAATGGGAGCGTGTCTCGAAATCATGAGCGATGCTCCTCGCGGCCAGACAACTTCTAGGCGCCATAGCCCGTGACCCGAAGTCCTAGGCGAGAACGCACGACCGCGTTCAGGATAATCCCGATCTTCCGAGCACGGGTCAGGCGGAGTGGGGTTTCCTCCAAGACATGGAAACGGGATTTCTCCAATCGCTCCAATAGACGCCAGTACACGTTGCCCATCAACTCCGCCGACACCATCGAGGCACGCTCGGAAACCGGCAGAACCTCACGGGCTGTCTGATAATAGCGTCGGGCTCGACCATCAATTTCTAAGGCCAACTGATGGAACCGTTCAGACCATTCGCAGCGGAGAATTTCCTCAGGAAGCACCCGGAATCGCTGCAAGTCCGACAACGGCAGATAAATACGCCCCCGGGCGGCATCATTGCCGACATCGCGCAAAATGTTGGTCAATTGCAACGCCTTGCCCAACGCATCGGCATAGGCTCGGCACGCCGGATCGGTGTAGCCAAAAATCTCGATGCTCAATAATCCGACGACGCTCGCGACGCGGTAGCAGTACAACTCCAGGTCGGCCGGGTCTTGGTAGCGGGTCTGAACGAGGTCGGTTTCGACCCCGAGGATTAGCTCGTCAAACAGGCGGAAGGGCAACCGATAGGTGTGGATGTGGGGGGCCAGTTCGCGGTTTACCTCCATTGAAGGTTCCCGACCCTCACACGCTGCAGAAATGTCCGCACGCCATGCAGCCAAGGTTCTCCGACGTTGGTCTACCGGGATAGAATCCTCGTCGGCCGCGTCATCCACCTGACGGCAGAACGCATACAATGCCGACATGGCTGCTCGCTTCTCGGGCGTTAATAAAATGAAGGCGAGCGCCAGGTTCGAGGCGCTTTTCTGTGTGATCTGCTCCGAAACGCCTGAATTCACAACTCCGTCGGATTAAGATTTCCAGTACCCTTGGCGGGGAGCCCCCCCGTGTCGGACAAGGTCGGATTGCGAGGGCGATCCTTGCTATGGCGACGACGACGACGACGGCCCGATCCCTTGGCCTCGTTGATCACCCCTCGACCTTTTTGTTTGTCGGACTTTCGAAAGAACACGGCCCAGATCACTCCGATGGCCAGAACCGCCAGCCCGGCGAAAATGGCAACCGTGGAACCACTTAAGGCCTTCTGGGTTTCGGAATTGAAGCCCGACGGCAATTGCGACGCCGTGGAGTCAGCCAGCATTAGCATCGAATGGGTGAACAGTGAACTCATCGAACGGGAGAGCCTGTTCCGGTGTCCGCGTCTTCGTCAACGCCGCCGTCCACACCCAAGCCCAGTCGACCCATACGGTACCGTAACGAATGCCGCGACAAGTCCAACCCAGCAGCCGCCTTGGACAAGCTGCCGTCGCTGGCCTCCAGTGCATCGAGAATCATCTCCTTTTCAAAGCGCAGCAGCGCCTCGGGCAAGGATCCGCTCCTGGAAGTACCGCTCTTTTCGGCCGGACCATCTCGCAAGCGGGACTCCACCTCGAAGTCCGGGAGACTCGCTGGCTGAATGAATTCTGAAGGCTCAAGGATGACGGCCCGTTCGATGACGTTGCGCAACTCGCGCACGTTGCCCGGCCAGCTGTGGGCCTGCAGCGCAAGCATGGCCAATGGCGAGATATCCTTCACGGTGCGACCCAACTTCAGAGCAAATACCCGCAAGAAATTCCGAGCCAATAACGCAATGTCGGTGCCTCGTTCGCGCAGCGGCGGAGGACGGAACTGCATGACATTGAGACGATGAAAGAGGTCTTCGCGGAACTCCCCCTTCTTGATGGCATCGACAATGTTGCGATTGGTCGCAGCAATGAGACGCACTTGAACCCTCAGTTCCTGAGTCCCGCCCACGCGGGTGAAGGAACCATCCTCAAGAAAACGCAATAGCTTGGCCTGAAGCGGACGACTCATGTCACCAATCTCGTCCAAGAAAATTGTACCGCCGTCGGCCTCCTCCACATACCCCCGCTTGGTCCGATGGGCTCCGGTGAAGGCTCCGCGTTCGTAGCCAAAAAGCTCCGACTCGAGGAGCGTCTCCGGGATGGCCGCGCAATTAAGTCGTATATAATGAGCCGCAGCGCGGCGACTGTGGAAGTGGATGGCCCCGGCGATAAGTTCTTTGCCTGTGCCGCTTTCACCCAAGATCAACACGGTAGCATCCGTCGGCGCCACCGTCTGGATCAGTTGTCGCAACTCCAGTATCTTGGGGGAATCGCCGACAATATTCTCAATCCGAATGCCATTGCCGGCGCGGGCCTTGAGGGCGGCATTTTCGGTCAATAGCCGGTGCCGCTCGGCGCAACGACCCACTGCGTGCAGCAGTTCATCCGGTTCGAAGGGCTTGGCCAAGTAATCGGTCGCTCCCGATTTGATGGCCTCTACAGCGAGCTTGGGAGTGGCATAGGCCGTGATCATGATCACCGGCAAATCGGGCCGTTTCTCGGCCACCATCTTGAGAAACTCATAGCCACTCATCCCTCCCAATCGGGCGTCGGTGATGACCATGAAGAAGGTCTCCTGCTGGATGAGCTTCAGGCCCGCTTCGGCAGAATCAGCCAAGCGAACCTCATACGACTCCCCCTCCAGCACCGTCTGGAGCGAAAGGCGCATATTCTTCTCATCATCAACAACCAACAAAGGAGGCAATTTCATCTCAGTCTCATCAAGGTGCGTGCTGGAAGGGTGATGGTAAAGGTCGTGCCCTTGCCAGAATCCGATTCGACCCGGACACGGCCTCCGTACATTTCACTGGTGTGCTTGACGATGGTCAGGCCCAGACCAGTCCCGCGATCTTTAGTGGTGAAATACGATTCCCAAATCCGACCGATCACCTCGGCAGGGATTCCTGGTCCTGAATCTCGGACGGTGACTTGAATCGCATAGTCCGGTGCCGGCCGTGCGGTGATCCAAACCTCACCAGTTTGCCCCATGGCCTCACGGGCGTTCACTAGGAGATTGGTGAATATCTCCATGAAGTGCCCACGCTGTCCTAGGAGAACGGGCAATGCCGGCGGAATGTCGAGATGGACCTGAATGGAAAAACCCGCCCCCGGCGGAAGCGCGATGGCCAAGGACTGTTCCAGGATCTCGGCAATGGTGACCCGCTCCACGCGCCCCTCCACCAACCGAGCGTAGCCCATCAAATCAGTGATGATCCGGTCGGAGCGGGCCACTTCTTCCCGGATGATAGCGATTTGCTGGGTGATGGTTTTCCCTTCGCGAACGGTCTTCTGCAACGTGTAGGCGGCGTTGTTGATGATCCCGAGCGGATTCTTGAGTTGATGAGCAATCTCGGCGGCCAAACGACCCGCGGCTTCCAATTGTTCCTGCTTCAAGGCGAACTCCTGGGTCTCGGCCTCCCGTTGACGCTGGCGGTCGATCAAGACCTGAAGCCCCAGACAAACCACCGTCATGAGCAGGAGCAAGAGCACGCGAAGCACCAGCGATTCGAATGGTTCGCTGACCGCTTCGGAGAGCCCTCCGCTGGATTCGAGCTTCGGAGTATAACTGTCGAGAACCTGTGTCTCTACCAGGCTGAGGCGCATCTCCAGCACACCCGAAAGCACATAAAGCGCAGAGACAAACAAGTTCACCAATACCTGAACTTCGGAACGCGGGATGATCGCGGCATTGCGGATCACCAAGCCTAGGAACACCCAATACAGAATGCTGTCAAAACCGCCGCAGAAGAGGGTCAACGCCGCCAGGAACGCGGTGTCTAGGAGAGTGGTGACCGATACGACCCGTTCCAAAATGGGTGTGGAGATTTCGTCCATGCCCCACAGTAAAATCCCTGAGCCGATATTCACCGCCGTCATCATCAGGGTGAAGGTCTGCAAGTACCCCAAGACATCCTCCCGGGGCACCGAGACGCTGCCGAATGCATTGGGGTTGAACAGGAACCAGTAGATCACTGGTGAGAGCATCAGCTTGACCCAAATGCCGATGTTGCGCTCGACGAAGCGGATGCGCTGACGGAACAAAATTGGGTCTGACGGAGGGGCCTGAAACACATCAAAGAGCCCCTGCCACTGCTGGCGCAGGGCATCGGCGGTGATGGCTTCAGGCATAGGCGGGACGGGGGCTTGGGGTTGTGTGGAACCAGCGGACCATTCCGCAAACGGGGACCTCAGTCGGGCAACACGCCCACCTCACGAAGAATTTCTTCGATGGGTGCTAAACGTCCGAGACCTTCATAGCCGCAGGAAAGCATTCCCTCGCCGGGGCCAACCCACTGGACACCCCGGGATTCGAGGAGAGCCACATTGGCCTGGGTCGCCGGATGCAGCCACATCTTGCCGTTCATCGCTGGAGCGATGAGCACACGGGCCTCGGGACGTAACGCCAACGCAATGCAGGTCAGTGCATCATCGGCCAGACCATGAGCCAGCTTGGCCAGACAATTGGCCGTTGCCGGCGCGATCAACAGCAGGTCGGCCTCATCGGCCAAACGGATGTGGGTCGGCTTCCAACCCTCTTCCTCGTCATAGAGGTCGGTAATCACCGGTTGGCGGGTCAGCGTCTTGAAGGACAGCGGTGTGACAAAGCGTTGGGCATCGGCTGTCAGCACCACGTGCACACGATGCCCGGCGTGGGTCAACTGGCTGGCCAAATCGATGGACTTGTGAGCGGCGATCGATCCGGTGACTCCGAGGACGATGTTCATGGTTTAGAATTTGTGGTTAGCCACAGGGGCCGGCTCCGTCAGGCCCCAATGGAAGGTTTGTCGAGAAGCCCGGGCACTTTCGGCCTCATAAATCGATTGCAGCGACCGCAGGTCGTCCTCACGGCTGCGACTCACTAAAAGATAGTCGAACTCCGCCCAACGAGCGACCTCGGGTTCGGCCATATCCAACCGACGCGCAATAGCCTCGGGCGCATCGGCATCCCGACCCCGAAGCCGTGACTCCAATTCTTCGCGGGACGGCGGTGTGATGAACACCGTGACCAATCGCCCCGCCAGGGCCGGGTCGGAAGCCACCACCCGGCGAACCGTTTCGGCCCCCTGGACATCGACGCTGAGCAGCGCGTCTTTACCCGTGGCCCAATGGGCTTGCACGGACTCTTTGAGAATACCTTTCCAGTCCCCGTACACATTCGCGTACTCCAGGAATTCTCCGGCGGCAATCCGCGCTTCGAATTCGGACCGGGAAAAGAAGTAATAGTCTACCCCGTGAACCTCACCCGGGCGCGGA
>Ga0209597_1001815_pt1 | contig 13832 bp, 13 predicted proteins | sample M_140625_MF_Meta_FD_187316 | JGI IMG/M metagenome (GOLD analysis project Ga0209597, IMG submission 187316) | Freshwater microbial communities from Lake Montjoie, Canada to study carbon cycling - M_140625_MF_MetaG (SPAdes) (version 2) | ecosystem: Environmental > Aquatic > Freshwater > Lake...
GTGCAGCCATCGCAGCCTTACCTTCACTCCAACGAGATGTAATTGGACGACCGATCACTAAGAAATTTGCCCCCGCACTCATAGCTTGTGCAGGCGTCATCGTGCGCATCTGATCATCTCCACCTGCATCATCGGCCGGACGAACACCGGGAGTGATGATCTCAACCGATTGTGGAATGACTGCGCGAATAGCCTCTATCTCAAGAGGCGAGCAGACGATTGATGTTGCACCCGCAGCCGTTGCGACACGAGCCATCGATACGGCAGTTTCAAGGGCTGGTTTGGCATAACCAAGATCGGCGAGATCAGCATCTGCAAGGGAAGTCAGAACAGTGACTGCAGTAATTGATGTCGATGTAACAGCAGAAACTGCTGCACTGATCATCGCTGCGCCACCACTTGCATGCACTGTGAGGAAACGTGGGTGCAGATGGTCAACAACACCCGCTGATTTTTTCACTGTATTCGGAATATCGTGAAGCTTAAGATCAAGGAAGATCGACGCGCCACTTTCTCGGGCAATACTTTCGATGCCTGCAGAACCAAATGTGAGAAAGAATTCGAGACCTAATTTATAGATATCAATACTCTCGCGTGTGGCATCAATCCAAGCGCGGGCTGTATCAAAGTCAGAGGTGTCGACTGCAAGAATTATTGGAGAGTGAGCCATTTACTTGGCATCCTCTCGATGAGCATAACCAATAGCATCCTTAAGGGAAGTAAATCCCTTTGCCATCAAGAGCGCTGTAAGTTCGCGCTGAATACGAGGGATCGCCTTTGGATCGCCAAAACTTGCAGTACCTACTGAAACTCCGGATGCTCCTGCCAAGATCAGTTCGAGTGCATCACGTCCAGAGGCGACACCGCCCATTCCTAGAATTGGAATGTTGGGCATCGCGCTATGTACTTGATATATCGCTCGAACTGCAACGGGTCTGATTGCAGGTCCAGATAAACCGCCAGTTTTGCCGCCAAGATGTGGCTTCATCGTGTCCAAGTTAATTACCATTCCAAGAACAGTATTGATGAGCGCCAATCCATCAGCGCCGGCATCTACGACAGCTGCAGCGATGCTGGTGATATCTGTGACATCGGGAGTGAGTTTTGCAATGATCGGAATTTCTCCTCCGATTATCTTGCGCACTCCATCTATTGCGCGAGCAGCCGTGTCTCGCTCGCATGCGAAGACCATTCCGCGATTTTCAACGTTAGGGCAAGAGATGTTAACTTCGAGTGCGCTAATTCCTTGCACTGAGCGAATCTTTCGCGCCAACATTGCGTATTCATCTGTTGTCTCACCAGCAATCGAAACAATGACGCGAGCACCTTTCTCCAAGAGCCATGGGACATCCTGCGTCAAAAACTGATCAATTCCGGGACCCTGAAGGCCAATTGAATTAAGCATTCCTGAAGGGGTCTCTGCCATACGCGGTGTTGCGCGGCCGTGCCGTGCCTTATTCATCACCGATTTAGTGACCACCGCACCTATGTCGCGTAGATCAAAGAACTGCGAGAGTTCTTTTCCGGAACTTGCACAACCACTTGCCGTAAAAATTGGAGCGGGAAACCAAGCATTTCCTAACGTCGTCGAGAAATCCAAGGTTGGGCTACTCATTGAATACCTACTGGTGGAGTCTTTCCAACAAGGTCCCACGCGACCAAACTTCCATCCATCACTGGTCCGTCAATACATGAACGGAGCATCGAGATTGACCCATCTTCTTTCTTCACAGGTAGAACGCAGGTCATGCAAATTCCAATTCCACATGCCATCGACTCTTCAACTGCACACTGGTGAACGACATCTGTGCCATCTGTAATCTCAGAGATCGCTCGCAACATAGACATCGGACCGCACGAGTAGATAACATCTACGGATCCTTGGGAAATGAGTTCTCGAATTGGAGCGGTCACTCTTCCGTGTTCGCCCATTGAGCCATCTTCTGTAAAGATCTTCAACGTTGAGGCACTTCGCTTACCCTCTAAAGGTGCGTAGATCTTCGAGCCAGTGCTTGCACCTAAGAGCATGTCGACCTTGCATCCACGCGCCTTAAGAACTTCTGCCAATCCAAAGAGCGGTGCTGATCCGTATCCACCACCGACAAGAAGTGCGTTGACCGGCGCTGTGGGTATTCCAAAAGCTTTGCCGAGCGGTGCGACGATATCTAACTCAACGCCTTCCTCTTGCGCACAGAGCCATTTAGATCCAGAGCCAAAGGGAGCAACAATTAACTCCATTGCTCCACCAGATGCGCTTCCATGGGTGATCCGAGAGATCGCAAAAGCCCTGCGCAGAATCATCCTCGATGTGTCGCCACCGACTGAAATTGCAACAAAATTTCCCGGGCGACAGACTGAAGCAAGATCTCCAATTGCTAGAAGAATCTGGTGGTAGGCCCCCACTCGCTTGTTGCTTAAAATTGTTGCGCTGAGCTGCGCAGCGCTCTTATTAATACTGCTCATTAGTCTTTCAACCAATCTTGAATTGGACGTACATCCAAGTGACCGTTTTGTAAGACTTTAATTCCTTCAACTGCTGCGCTAAAACCTGCTGTTGTTGTGATGCAAGGAATAGATCGCTGGATTGCAGCGGTGCGGATGGCCCATCCATCGGCTCTTGTTCCACGTCCTACAGGGGTATTAATCACGAGATCAATCTCTCCCCCATTAAGTAATTCAACAATCGTTTTCTCTCCATACGGACCTGAGCCCTCAGAGGCCTTGCGAACCCGTGCAGTCATTACATCATGAGAAGCAAGAAAATCTGCCGTACCTGATGTTGCAAAGAGTCTAAATCCGAGAGCGGAAAGGGACTTAGCCGGTGCCAGACCCGACTCTTTATCTTTATCGGCTAGGGAGATAAAGACCGATCCGGATTTTGGAAGCGATCCAAAAGCACTGATCTGACTCTTGGCATAACTCGCGCCAAATGTTGAAGAAATTCCCATCACTTCACCTGTCGATCGCATCTCAGGTCCAAGTACAGCATCGACTCCCCTGCCATCCATCCGTCTAAATCTGTTCCACGGCAGGACCGCTTCCTTCACTGAAATTCCTTTAGCTACTCCATCGCCTTCCGCAGGAAGCGTGTGATCAACACGTAATTCAGCAATCGATGAACCTACTGCGATCCGTGCTGCGGCCTTAGCAAGAGGTACACCCGTTGCTTTGGAAACGAAAGGCACTGTACGAGAAGCGCGAGGATTCGCCTCTAGCACGTAAAGAGTGTCAGCAGCCAAGGCGAATTGGATATTAATGAGCCCACGTACGCCAACACCCTGCGCAATTTTCAGAGTTGCTTCGCGAATAAGCACTAGTTGTTCGGGTGAAATTGTCATTGCAGGAAGGACGCAAGCACTATCGCCTGAGTGGATTCCCGCCTCTTCAATATGCTCCATGACTCCACCCAGAAATAGCTCGTGACCATCGAAGAGCGCGTCAACATCTATCTCGATCGCGCTATCAAGGAAGCGATCCACTAGGACAGGGTGGTCGGGAGTGATATCTGTAGCGCGTGCAATAAATGAAGATAAAGATGCATCATCGTAGACAATCTCCATTCCTCTTCCACCAAGTACAAAAGATGGACGCACAAGTACTGGATAGCCAATACGATGTGCGATCTCAATCGCTTGCATCTGTGACGAAGCCATCCCGAATTCAGGTGCAGTCAGTTGTACTGACTCAAGAACATCTCCGAAAGCCCCACGTTCTTCAGCTAAATTAATTGCTTCAGGGCTTGTACCAAGAATTGTCACTCCAGCGGCTTTAAGTCCGGCAGCAAGCCCCAGCGGAGTTTGTCCGCCTAGTTGAGTAATGACTCCAAGAACGGGGCCAGCCAGCGTCTCCGCATGTACAACTTCCAGTACATCTTCAAGAGTGAGAGGCTCAAAATAAAGTCGATCACTTGTGTCGTAATCTGTTGACACTGTTTCAGGATTGCAGTTAATCATGATCGTTTCAAAACCAGCCTCATGGAGAGTGAATGAGGCGTGAACGCATGAGTAGTCGAATTCAATTCCTTGGCCAATTCGGTTTGGACCACTACCGAGAATAATGACAGCGGGAGTAGTTCTAGGCTTTACTTCGCTCTCCTCCTCATAGCTCGAGTAGTAGTACGGAGTGAATGCCTCAAATTCGGCGGCGCAGGTATCAACTGTTTTATAAACAGGTCGCACGTTCAGATGTGCACGAGTCTTACGAATTTCCTCTTCTGTACTGCCCCTGAGGATCGCAATCTGGCTGTCTGAAAATCCATGTTCTTTGGCAAAGCGCATCGCTTCCACTGTGAGCTCACCTGGCAATGCAATCTCGCGTGCTGCAATATTGATTGATTCTATCTGTGTGAGGAACCAGCGATCGATCTTCGTTTTTTCATAAACTTCTTCCACGCTCTTACCGGCCCAAAGAACTTGCTGTACCTGCTGTAAGCGATATTCAGTTGGAATAGAGATCTGATCCATCAACGCTGATATTCGTGAATCAGAGATTTTCTCAGGGAAGGTGAAGATCGATTCTTTTCTCTCCAAAGAGCGCATCGCCTTCATCAGAGCTTCGGGGAAGGATCTACCAATAGCCATTGCCTCACCCACGGACTTCATCGTTGTAGTCAGTCGTGGATCTGCATCCTGGAACTTCTCGAAGGCAAATCTCGGCGCTTTAACAACTACATAATCGAGGGTAGGTTCAAATGATGCGGGAGTCACCTTGGTGATGTCATTTTGAATTTCATCCAGGGTGTACCCAATTGCCAGCTTTGTAGCGATTTTTGCGATCGGAAAACCAGTTGCCTTCGACGCCAGAGCGCTAGAGCGTGATACGCGTGGGTTCATCTCGATCACAATAATGCGACCATCATCAGGATTTACTGCAAATTGAATATTGCACCCGCCAGTGGCGACTCCGACTTCGCGGATAATTTCAATCGAGAGATTACGTAACTTCTGAAATTCCACATCAGTTAATGTGAGGGCTGGTGCCACTGTGATCGAGTCACCCGTGTGAACACCCATAGGATCAATATTTTCAATAGAACAAACAATCACAACGTTGTCGCTGGAATCGCGCATGACCTCTAGTTCATACTCTTTCCATCCAATGATGGACTCTTCGAGGAGAACCTCGGAAGTCGGGCTATGTCTCAAACCTGCTCCAGCTATCTGGTGGAGAGACTCTTCATTAAATGCAATTCCAGAGCCTAAGCCACCCATCGTGAAAGAAGGTCTGATCACGACTGGATAGTTCAATATCTTGACCGCTTCCAACACTTCATCCATCGTATGACAGATGACAGACTTTGCAGATTCGCCGCCAACCTTTTCAATAATCGTTCTAAATATTTCGCGATTCTCTCCGCGTTCGATGGCGTCAACATCTGCACCAATCAACTTCACGCCATAACGTTCTAAAGTGCCAGCTTTAAAGAGTGCGATAGCCGCGTTCAAAGCAGTCTGTCCACCCAACGTTGCAAGGACTGCATCTGGTCGCTCTTTAGCAATTATCTGTTCGATAAACTCCTGTGTAATAGGTTCAATGTAAGTTGCATCTGCAAATTCAGGGTCCGTCATAATTGTTGCTGGGTTTGAATTTACGAGAACAACTCGAATACCTTCAGCTCTAAGAACACGACATGCCTGCGTACCTGAATAATCAAATTCACATGCCTGGCCAATAACAATTGGTCCAGAACCAATGACGAGGACAGATTTAATCGAGGTATCGAGAGGCATTAGCGTGCGCCAGCCTTTCGTGGAAACTTCCCCATGATCGATACAAATTGATCGAAGAGATAGGCCGCATCATGTGGACCTGCAGCGGCTTCCGGATGATACTGAACACTGAACGCGCCACGTTCAAGAAGTTCGAGACCTTCCACAACATCATCATTGAGGCAGACATGTGTCACGCGCCCTGGTCCGAAAACTGTTGAGAATTGGCCATCCGTTGGTGCTTGAATCGCAAAGCCATGATTATGAGATGTAATTTCTACTTTGCCGCTTCGCTTATCGATGACTGGCTGATTAATTCCGCGATGTCCAAATTGCAATTTGTAGGTTTCAAATCCAAGGGCTCTTCCAAGGATCTGATGGCCAAAGCAAATACCGAAAATTGGAATTTCTTCCAAAAGAAGCTCCCGGACAAGGCTCACCGTTTCAGTCATTGTTGCTGGATCGCCAGGGCCATTGGAGAGAAAAACACCATCTGGGTTGAGCGCCATAATCTCGGAGAATGTTGAGTTATAAGGAACGACGTGAGTCTCGATTCCTCGCTCAGCCATTGCGCGAGGTGTCGCACCCTTAATGCCTAGATCTAAAGCGACAACTGTAAATTTCTTTTCACCCTTAGCTGCAATTGTGTAACTCTGTGGGGTAGATACATCTGCACTGAGGAACGAGCCAACCATTTGTCCGCTCTTGCGCACTTCTATGACCATCTCTTCGCGAGAGAGCTCGAGATCAGAGAAAATACCAACTCGCATTGCTCCGCGATCACGTAAATGGCGAGTTAAAGCGCGTGTATCTATTCCAGAAATACCTACAATATTCTGTTCAACAAGGACATCAACAAGGTCAACTTCGCTCCGCCAATTACTGGTGATCGGAGAAGGATTTCTCGCGACGAAACCAGCAACCCAAATCTTTGAACTTTCGTTATCGTAAGCATTCATTCCAGTGTTACCGATATGTGGTGCTGTCATTACTACGACTTGGCGATGATAAGAGGGATCGGTCAGCGTCTCCTGATACCCAGTCATACCGGTTTGAAAGACTGCCTCACCAAATGTTCGTCCGGTGGCTCCCCAACTCTTACCTTCAAAGATTCGACCATCATCGAGAACGAGAAATGCTTTACTCATGCAATGGTGCCTTCTTGATAGACAGCATGACCATGAAAGAAGGTAGCAACGACGCGGGCTGAGAATTGCATTCCATGGAATGGAGTATTGCGTGACTTGGATTGCAATTGGTCACGATCCACGCGGTACGAGGCTTTGGGATTAATCACAGTCAGGTGTGCAGGCGCTCCGACTGCTATCTCGCGCCCGTGATCAACATAACCTGCGATACGAGCGGGTGCAACGCTCATGCGATCTTGTACTGCAGCCCAATCCATAAGGCCGGACTCGACCATGGTTGCCGCCACGATAGAGAGCGCGTGTTCTAGTCCAAGCATTCCAAATGCCGCTTCTTGCCATTCGCACTCCTTGCTTTCGCCAGGATGTGGTGCGTGATCCGTTGCAACAATATCGATTGTTCCATCTGCCAAACCGTGGCGTAGCGCCATTACATCGTTCTCCGTGCGGAGAGGAGGATTTACTTTAAAGATTGGGTCGTAGCTTCTCGCGCTCTCGTCTGTGAGTAACAAGTGATGAGGCGTTACTTCTGCAGTGACATCAATTCCCCGTGCTTTCGCCCAGCGGATAATTTCTACACCGCCTGCGGTTGTTAGATGGCAAATATGTAAACGTGAGCCAACATGCTCGGCCAAGAGAACGTCGCGAGCGATAATCGCTTCTTCGGCAACTGCTGGCCATCCTTTGAGACCAAGTGTTGCGCTGACAACTCCCTCGTTCATTTGAGAACCAGAAGTCAGAGCAGGCTCTTGCGCGTGCTGAGCAATGACTCCCCCGAACTTCTTGACATATTCAAGCGCACGACGCATCACGAGCGGATCGCTCACACAATTTCCGTCATCACTAAATACGCGAACCTGAGCAACCGAATCGGCCATCGCACCAATCTCTGCTAAAACTTTTCCCTCGAGGCCTTGAGTTACTGCACCGATTGGAAAGACATCAAGGAGTCCAGCGCTCTTACCTAGTCGATATACCTGCTCAACGACACCAGCGTTATCAGCAACAGGAGAGGTGTTGGCCATCGCAGAGAGTGCGACATATCCACCTTTGACTCCTGCGCGTGAACCCGAGAGAACCGTCTCTGAATCTTCCTTGCCTGGTTCGCGAAGATGCGTATGAAGATCTACTAAGCCTGACATCACAATCATCGATGTTGCGTCAAAGGCGATGGCATCACCATCACTTAATGACGGTGCTACGGCTTGTATTAATCCATTTTCGATCAGTACATCACAGACTCGACCATCAGCGAGAGTTCCATTTTTGATCAGAGTTTTCTTTGTATCTGTAGTCACAATAAGCCCGCCTCAATCGAAGTATCGCCAGCTAAGAGAAGATAAAGAATCGCCATTCGCACACTCACACCATTTGCAACCTGCTCGACAATCACAGAACGTGCACTGTCGGCACTCTCTGCAGTGATCTCTAAACCACGGTTCATTGGACCTGGGTGCATAACAATTGCTCCTGGGTGTAGTGCGTTGAGACGGTCAGTATTGAGACCGAAATATCGTGAGTACTCGCGAGCATTCGGGAAGAAGAGTTCATTCATCCGCTCTTGTTGCACGCGTAACATCATCACTGCATCTAGTGAATCCAGAACCTGATCGAAATCATATGAAATGGTTACTGGCCAACTCTCTACACCGACGGGTAGCAGTGTCGGAGGCGCTACCAACGTGACATGTGCGCCAAGTTTGGTAAGTAACAAGACATTTGATCTCGCCACTCGTGAATGGAGCACATCGCCGACAATTGCCACGCGCAATCCCTGAAGATCCTCGCGCCCTTGCGACAAGTGCTTGCGAATAGTGAATGCATCCAGAAGAGCTTGGCTTGGATGCTCGTGCGTTCCATCTCCTGCATTAATGACAGCACCTGACATCCATTCGCACGCTGCCAGTCGAGCAGGAGCACCAGATGCTCCATGTCGAATGATTACTGCATCTGCTCCCATGGCTTGCAAAGTTTGAGCAGTATCTTTAAGTGATTCACCTTTACTGACACTTGATCCTTTGGCAGAGAAGTTAATGACATCTGCTGAGAGTCTCTTTGCTGCTGCTTCGAAAGAGATGCGGGTTCGTGTGGAATCCTCTGCAAATAGATTCACGATGGTCCGGCCACGAAGAGTCGGAAGCTTCTTCATGGGAGTATCGCTAACTCTGGCCAATTCAGCGGCTGTATCTAAGATCTTGATTGCATCGACTCGAGTGATGTCGGCGATGGAGAGTAAGTGCTTCATTCTCCGCCTCCATCTGAGACCAGAACGTCATCGACTCCATCAAGTTCGGTCAGTAGAACTTTGACTGATTGCGAGGTAGAGGTCGGAATATTCTTGCCAACAAAATCTGCTCGGATCGGTAGTTCTCGGTGGCCTCTATCAATGAGGACGGCCAACTGCACTCGTGCTGGGCGGCCTATATCGCCGAGAGCATCGAGGGCCGCACGAATAGTCCTGCCTGAATAGAGAACATCATCAACAAGAATTACTGTTCGGTTTTCGATACCGAGGGCGGGAATACTTGTGGGCATCAGTGCCCGTGGTGCTTTGAGGCGAAGGTCATCGCGAAAAAGTGTTGTATCTAAAGTTCCCACTTGTATTGGGGATCCTTCGATTTTTTCAATCAACTGCGCCAGACGCAGGGCCAGATGCGCACCGCGAGTTGGGATTCCCAACAAAGTAATTGATGATGCCCCGTTGTTACGTTCACAAATTTCATGGGCTATACGAGAAAGGGCGCGAGAGATATCTGGCGCAGGCAGAACAGAACTCATGTAAATCTCCTTCCCCGCCTCTCTGGACGGGTCTTAAAGGATGCGGCGAAAGAATACCACCAGTAATCGCAACTCTGTGGATATCTTCAACGCGTAGCGAGCCCAACTCTCTACCCTGCACTTCATGACTACTCACGAGTTGAAGGAGATTCGCCGGCGAATACGCGCCGCTCGACTCACCCTAGGGTGGAGTTTGGCCGACTTCGAAGCTCACTCAGGTGGAACAGTCACTGCCGTCGCTATGGGTTCTTATGAGCGAGGCACGCGATCTCTCTCCATCACGAAACTGCTCACAATCTGCGACATCTTACAGATTTCACTGATTCACATCTTGGCACCAACCCAAGAACTCAGACCAGCAGATTCATCGAGCCGACATATCTACGATCTTCGAGCCCTGCAAGCACTTCCGCCAAGCGCTGAAAAATCTTATCTGCTCGCCTACATCCACCAGATCATTAGAGAACGCGGTGATTGGAAAGGCGCTGTCGTCTCACTACGTGCAAGCGATGTAGAAAACTTAAGACTCATATTTTCCGCGAGCCAAGAGATTGAGTATCATAGCTACCTAGAGTGGATAGAAAAGCAAGAGATAACGCTGCAGAAGAATTAGAGAGATAAGCTCGATTTAATCGAAGCAATTCTGCCAAGCACGCCATGTATATAACCCGCTGAATCATCGGTACTTAAATCTTTAGCAAGGGTAAGGGCCTCATCAATGACGATCCCATCGTCTAAATCTGTTGCCCAGAGAATCTCGTAAATTCCTAAACGCAGAATATTGCGATCAACGGTTGGTAAACGATCCATATCCCAGCCCTGTGCGTAGGTAGTAATTAACTCATCGATCTTTCGCTTATGGGTGTAGATACCTTCAATAAGTGATTTCGTATATTCACGAATGGGGCGAGCATCTGGTCCCTCTTCTGGAATCTCGCGTGAAGCAAGAAGGACAAGTAGATCGCTGCCCCGAATATCAGATTCGTAGAGAAGATCTAAGGTCTGTTTTCGAGCTTTACTGCGAGCAGACACTAGTTTGCGCGACCTTGATACGATCCATCGCGAGTGTCGACAAGAATCTTCTCATCTTGCTTAATGAAGAGAGGTACTTGAACTTCAATACCTGTCTCTACTGTGGCCGGCTTTGTTCCACCAGATGAACGATCACCTTGAAGACCTGGTTCTGTGTATGTGACGGTAAGTTCAACTGAGGCAGGAAGTTCAATGTAGAGAGGGTTTCCTTCATGAATCGCTACTATCGCTTCAGTATTTTCGAGCATGTAGTTTGAAGCATCCCCAACAGTTGCTGCAGAGATTGTCATTTGATCAAAGTTTTCGTTATCCATAAAGACGAAATCATCGCCCTCTTTGTAGAGAAAATTCATGTCACGCTTTTCCAGAATCGCAACCTCAACTTTTACTCCAGCGTTATATGTCTTATCCACGACTTTGCCGGTCATTACCTGCTTGAGCTTCGTGCGAACGAATGCTGGGCCTTTGCCCGGCTTTACATGCTGGAATTCAACAACAGTCCATAGCTGCCCTTCAATGTCGAGGGTCATGCCATTCTTAAGGTCATTTGTTGTTGCCACGGTAATGCTCCAGTTCATTGCAACGGCAATCTGCCATCTGCTTCAAGAGTGGAAGTTTACCTCATCAAAGATTATGAAATGAGTGTCTTGAGCGCAGCCAAAGCCAACGAATATGAATTCGGACCAAATCCGCCGATAGTTCCATTAGCGACCCCAGAAATTACTGAGGTATGTCTAAATTCCTCACGAGAGAGCGGATTAGAAAGGTGAACCTCTATAAGTGGGGCCTTCACCATTTCTGCCGCATCACGAATGGCATACGAATAATGGGTAAATGCTGCCGGATTGATGATCACGGGAGTATTTGAAACCGCTGCCTCATGGAGCCATCCAATGATTGTCGCTTCATCATCACTCTGGCGCACATCTGCAGTAAAGCCATTGCTCTCGGCAGCGCTTCGGATATGTGCTTCTAATTGTGGGTAACTCATATCACCATAGATTGATGAATCACGAATATCTAACCGTGAAAGGTTTGGCCCATTGATTACTAAAACTTTCATGAACATACCTTCTCATATGCGCTCAGAAGATGACCTTGCGCCACATCTGCAATTCGGTCGGTTTTGCCAATCTCAGAGATGGTCACAAAGCGAAGAGTGTTTCCCCGAGATTTCTTATCCATCGACATGAGAGCCCTTAACTCAGGCCAATCCCCCGCAGAGTAGGTGGTCGGAAGATTAACACCGGTCAATATCGAAAGATGCAGATCGCGAACATCATCGGAGATAAGCCCTAGCCCTGATTGCAGGTGCGCCATAAATGCCATTCCAATAGCGACACATTCACCATGGCGCAGAGAGTATTTCGCGTGCTTTTCTACAGCATGGCCAAAGGTATGCCCGTAGTTGAGTATTTCGCGATCAAAACTTTCTTTGAAATCTCCGCTCACGACATCAGCTTTCACTTGAACCGCTCGCTTGATTAACTCCATCACAAGTGCCTCGTCGCTACGCAGTGATTGCAGATCTTTGCCTGTGATGAGTTGCAAGATCTGAGGATCACGAATAAATCCACACTTGATCACCTCTGCCAATCCAGCGGAAAAGTCACGATCTGAAAGAGTTGAAAACCATGAGTGATCGATGAGGACGGCACGCGGAGAATGAAATGAACCCACCAAATTTTTCCCATAATCCAGATTCGCACCAGTTTTTCCACCTATTGCAGCATCAACTGAACCAGCAACCGAAGTAGGTATCGCAATCCAATCAATTCCACGAAGATATGTGGCCGCGGCAAATCCTGCGATATCGGTAATCGCTCCACCACCGACCCCGATGACTAAATCAGTGCGGGTTAATCCAGCGGCAGCAAACCAATTCCAGAGCTTGAGAAGTACATCTGGACTTTTGCCCTCTTCGCCATCAGGAATGATGCAATATATAAACTCGCAATCCCCTGCTTCTACATTTCCAAGTACGGCCTTCATCGATTCCGTCGTGACAATCGCACAACGCGTGCGCTCAGATGCTCGCGCGCTTAATTCATCTCTCCAGTTACATCCCACGAGTACGTCATACTTGTGTTCGGCGCTCACGCTAATTACTGTGCTCATGAATTTACTTCCTTGATCTGTGACAAGATTTCGGCAATTTCCTGAGAAATGTGTGAGGGTGTTCCCGAATCGGTTGAAACCGTAAAAGTTGCCAGAGATTCATAAATTGGGCGACGTACATTCATCAACTCTTGCCACTTAGCTCGAGGATTTCCAACTAACAAAGGACGATCGCGATTGAAGCCGATCCGAGGCGCAGCGCTAGAAAGTGAGACATCGAGAAAACAGATGGGATCTGGTGATTGACGAAGAGCCTGCTCCACATCTGAGTTCATGATCGCGCCACCGCCTAAGGCAAGGACTCCATCAAAGTCAGCGAGTTCTCGCAAGACAATCGCTCGCTCAAGTTCTCGAAAGAATGGTTCACCTTTATCGAGAAATATCTCAGATACACGCAAACCAGATTCTTTTTCAATCAGCACATCCGTATCAGCAAAATTGGCTGACAGGCGTTGACTTAGAGCTTTTCCAACGGATGACTTTCCTGCTCCTGGCGGACCAATCAGAATTATCTGCGGCATGTCACTTAAAACGAAGATGAGCCATATATGACTCAAAGTTTCGCTTTGTCTCCGCAACGCTATCTCCACCAAATTTTTCAAGTACTGCTTCAGCAAGAACCAAGGCCGCCATCGCTTCTCCGACAACACCTGCTGCAGGAACTGCGCAGACATCTGAACGCTGATTAATTGCCTTCGCCGCCTGACCTGTTGCTACATCGATCGTATCGAGAGCTTTAGGAACGGTGGAGATCGGTTTCATTGCAATACTCACACGCAATATTTCGCCGTTCGACATTCCGCCTTCTGTGCCGCCAGCGCGATCACTACGACGAACGATTGCCCCTGCCTTATTATGTTCAATCTCATCATGTGCTTTGGATCCTCTGCGCGTAGCAGTTGTGAAACCATCACCAATCTCGACGCCCTTAATTGCTTGAATTCCCATCATCGCACTTGCCAACCGCGCATCTAGTCGGCGATCCCAATGCACATGTGAACCCAGTCCAGGCGGAAGGTTGTAAGCCAAAATTTCGCAGACTCCACCGAGG
>Ga0209597_1001827_pt1 | contig 13784 bp, 13 predicted proteins | sample M_140625_MF_Meta_FD_187316 | JGI IMG/M metagenome (GOLD analysis project Ga0209597, IMG submission 187316) | Freshwater microbial communities from Lake Montjoie, Canada to study carbon cycling - M_140625_MF_MetaG (SPAdes) (version 2) | ecosystem: Environmental > Aquatic > Freshwater > Lake...
CGCTCTTTAACGCCCTCAGAACACGCCACGTCGCCGCGGCCGCACTGGACGTCTTCGAACAGGAGCCGCCCCCCGCAAACTGCCCACTGCGCGAACTCACCAACGTCGTATTTACGCCCCACCTGGGCGCGTCCACAGCCGAGGCCCAAGAGAGCGTCGGCATCGAGGTCGCTCAACAAATCCGCGCCGCTATTTTGCAGGGAGAAATCCGCAATGCAGTGAACATGCCCAGCGTGGATGCAAAGACCATGGTCCAACTTTCCCCGTACGTGAGTTTGGGGGAGAAGATGGGGCTTTTCCTCTCGCAGATCGTTTCGAAGCGAAGCAGCGCCATTAACATCAATTTCCAGGGCAAAATCAACGAACTCAACACCAAGCCAGTGACCCGCGCGGTGCTGTTGGGATTCCTGCGTCAAGCTGGCGGAGAAGAGCTCAACATCGTTAATGTCCCTGGGTTTGCCGATCATTTGGGACTCAATGTGACAGAATCCAGCGAGTCGCTTTCCCCCGATTTCGCCGAACTCATCGAGCTCACAGCCACCGGAGAAGGCGGCTGGTCTTCCGTTGCAGGCACCTTCTTTGGCAGCACGCCGCGGATCGTAAAAATCAACGGACGCCACGTCGAAGCACGTCCTGAAGGCGTGATTTTCATTTTTGAAAACAAGGATCGCCCCGGGATTGTGGGCGAAGTCGGCACCCTTTTCGGGAAGCACGGAGTCAACATCGCGAGCATGTCGCTCTCTCGAAACGAAGTCGGCGGCCGCGCCCTGACCGTGCTGAATCTCGACTCCGTCCCCGGCCCAGCCCTCGTGGCGGAACTGCTCGATAATCCCGACATCTTCTCCTGCCAAACCGTGAACTTGGGGAAATAATCCAATGAAACTGCGCATCGTTTCGGAGCCACCCGCCGGTTCATGGACCACCCTCAAGTTCATTTGCAAAGACGAGCGCGCCTCGTTAGCGCCGCCGCCCTCTGATGCCGAATTCTCCGGCGACGTCGGCGCACTTTTGAGCGAAAGAGCCGCAGCCACTCTGTACGCGGGTTTGGGGGAAAGCGCAAAACTGGACGATGCAGCAGTCCGTGAAGCTGCGGGTGCGGGGGCGCTGACCCTGCGTAAACGCGGCCAACGCAAAGTGCTTTTACAACTCGAGGAGCATCCCAAATGCGTGGAGAGTGCCGTGGAAGGCTTCGTCTTGGGCGCTTATCGCTTCGAGACTTTTCGACCAAAAAAGACGGAACCCGTTGTTGAACTGGTCGTCGTTGTGGCCAAAAAGAACCTCGCCGAAGCAAAGAAAGCCGCAGGACGCGGTTTCATCCTCGCGGAGGCCGCAAATGCCGCTCGCGATCTCGCCAACTCTCCAGGAAACGTTCTCTACCCCAAAACGCTCGCTGCAGCCGCGAAAACTGTCGCCGCTGACTGTGGCTTGAAGTGCCGCGTGATGGATGAAAAGGAGTTAAAGCTACGGAAATTCGGCGGTATTCTGGCCGTTGGCTCCGGCAGTTCGAGGGGCCCACGGCTGATTGAGTTAATCCACGCGGGCGGACCGAAAGGCCAAGCTCCTTTGGTGCTCGTAGGAAAGGCCATCACTTTTGATACGGGCGGCATTTCCATCAAGCCGGCGGGCAATATGGAGGAGATGATTTTCGATATGTGCGGCGGTGCGGCGGTGCTCGGCGCGATGCAGGCGATTGCTCGGTTGGGCGTGCGGCGGAACGTCGTGGGAATTTTGGCGGCGGCGGAAAACATGCCCAGCGGAACGGCGTATCGTCCGGGGGACATCGTGACGATGCACAACAAGGTGAATGTGGAAATCGTCAACACCGACGCGGAGGGGCGCATGGTTTTGGGAGACGCGCTTTCTTGGGCTCGTTCGGAGCACAAAGCGGCGCGCATCATCAATCTGGCGACACTGACGGGAGCTTGCGGAGTCGCTTTGGGGGATTCGGCGGCGGGGCTTTGGTCCAACGATGACGCGTTTCAGGCGGACGTGGTGCGGGCGGCCGCAGAAAGCGGTGAGCGCGTCTGGCCGATGCCGATATTTCCAGAGCACATCGAGCGAATTCGTAGCGACGTGGCTCAAATTAAAAACAGCGGCGGCCGTTTGGGAGGCGCTTGCACGGCGGCCGCCTTCTTAAAAGTCTTCGTAGACAAGACGCCTTGGGTGCATTTGGACATCGCCTACACTGCCCATTGCTCGAGTGACAAACACGGACTGGCTTCCGGTGCGACAGGCTTTGGCGTGCGCACTCTTGTCCGGCTCGCCAGCGGCGGCTAAAAACGCGCGGGTCAACGTTTTGGGGAATAAACGTTTCTGGGGGACTTGGCCCGCTGGCTTAACAACAGCGGTTCACGCCCTCAAACCGACGCTTGGAACTGAGTAAAAACGCGTTCGCTCTGGGGTTCGTATTGGGAGGACACTCGCACTGAGTTTGCTGCACTATGCGTTCTCGTTCCACTGCAGCCTGACCGGATAATTCTTGGATCAACGCCAGTCCCAATCCCACGATTCCTGCCACTGGCACGCCATTTTTCTGAGCATCGGGCGCCGCCAACCAAACGGGCTCCGTCTCGGAAAGCACCGCCTCTTTACGCCGCGACAACAGCAACGCAGCCTCCCAACTCGTAATCCCAAGGAGAACCGCCACCAGCGTCAAAAACCCAACGGTCACCGCCGCGTCCGTGCGCATATTCAGGCTCACCCGCTGCGCAGCTCTCATTTTTTTCCCGACCGCCTCCGCCGCAGTGGCGTCGTTCGCTACCTTCTCCAATTCGAGCTGTAACTGGACGTGGTCAGTATCCGCCTTGCGAGCTGCGGCAAGGAACCCGATGCGGGGGTCCGCATGACCAATTTTCTGAACCGCCGCAGTGGTCGTCACCGTCAAAAGCCACGCCAAAGGCAGTGCGGTGACCAGCGCAATCGCAGGACGCCCATCCGGCAATCGCAACTGACGTTTCAGCAAAATCACCGTACCAAAACACAGCGCGATGCTGGCGAGCAGTTGGTTAGCGATTCCGAAAATCGGCCAAAGCGCCTTCGTACCGCCCTCTGGATCCGCAACCCCGTTCAACAGAAAAAAGCCCCAGGCGCTGACAATCAGACCACTACAAAGGAAATTAGAAAGCGTATTCGAGGGATCCCCCAACGGCTTCCAAACAGAACCCAGTGCACCTTGCAGAAGATAACGCCCCACCCGCGTTCCGGCGTCGAGGGTTGTGAGGATAAAAAGTGCCTCAAACATCAACGCAAAATGGTACCACAAACCCAGCATTTGGTCGCCGAAGGCCGATGCAAACAGACGCGCCATCCCTACCGCCAACGTGGCTGCCCCACCCGTTCGCCCAAACAAACTTTCCTCCTGCACCGTCCTCGCAAGCTCCTGCATTTGCGCCACGCTCACACTAAACGGCCCTCCAAACGCGTTGATTTTCGCTACCGTTGCCTCCGCCACCAGTGCAGGCGTCGCGCCGGCCGCCTTCACATTGATCGCCAGATACACCCCGGGCTCCAAGGTGCAAGCCGCAATCAGCGCTAAAATTGCCACCAAAGATTCTAAACACATCGCTCCATAACCCACCGGGCGAATAAATCGTTCCCGCGTAATGATCTTGGGCGTGATCCCACTAGCGATCAGCGCGTGAAAGCCGCTGATTGCACCACAAGCAATCGTGATGAAACAAAAGGGGAATAACTTCCCCGGAATCACCGGCCCGCTCCCATCCACGAACTGGGTTAAGGCAGGCATGTGTAAGTCCGGCAACACGATCACCACGCCGAGGGCCAAGGCAAATATTGTACCGAGTTTTAGGAACGTGCTCAAATAATCGCGGGGTGCCAGCAAGAGCCACACAGGCAAAACCGAAGCGGCCAATCCGTACAAAATCACACTCCAAGCCAGCGTATGGGCCTTGAGCCGAAAGATAGCTGCCCACTCCGGATTCGAGTGTACAAACTGCCCGCCCCACACCGACGCCAGCAAAAGCACGGCACCCATCACAGACGCCTCCAATACTTTACCCGGCCTGATGAAGCGCATGTACCCTCCCATCAACATCGCCGCGGGAATCGTTGCAGCGACCGTAAATACCCCCCAAGGACTTTCCGCCAGCGCATTGACGACAACCAAAGCAAGCACCGCTAACAAAATAACCATGATCGCCAGTACCGCCACCGTGCCCACAAATCCCGCGGCCCGCCCCACCTCATCGCGCACCATCTGCGCCAAAGAACGCCCGTCCCGCCGAGTCGACGCCGCCAGAATCACCATGTCCTGCACCGCCCCTCCAAGCACCACTCCAAGCAGGATCCACAAGGTCCCCGGCAGGTATCCGAATTGCGCGGCAAGCACGGGGCCAACCAAAGGCCCGGGACCAGAAATTGCAGCGAAGTGATGGCCAAAAACCACCCACGGATTCGTGCGCACAAAGTCGCGTCCATCTTCATTGCGTTCACACGGGGTCGCCCGCAAATCCTCCAAAGCTAGCGCGCGTGCGGCGAGCCATTTAGAGTAAAACCGATACCCAATGGCGTACGTGCACACGGCCGCGGTTAACAAATAGACAGAGTTAACTGGCTCGGCCCGACGGAGTGCGATAACCGCATAGGCACCGCAACCGAGAAGAGCAACGGCGAGCCAGAGAAGGAAGTGAAGCGCTTTTTTCATAAAGGTGGGGGAGTGAGTGGCTGGCTGAGTCGTGATGAGTAAAACGCGGAGGCAAGTTAAGGAATTTCCCTAGACTCCTGCTCTTGAGGCGTTCCCACTTTTGACTTAGTCTAACAGAATGAACAAGCTCGTGGTACCTGTGGAAGTCCGTTCTGTGTTACCACTCAACACGGGGCGCGCGGTGTTCTTGGGAAACGAGGAGAAAGTTTTTGTCATTTATGTGGATGAGACCGTGGGCGCCTCTATTTCCGTGCTGATGAAAGAGGTGCCTAGGGAACGCCCAATGACCCACGATTTGATGTGCCACCTGATGACGGCGCTCGGCGCAAAGGTGGATCGGGTGGTCATCAACGAGGTCAAAAGTGAAACCTACTTCGCCCGCTTGATCGTGAGTTGTCAGAACGAACTCTTTGAGCGAAAAATTATCGAACTCGACGGCCGTCCAAGCGATTGCGTGGCGCTGGCAGTGGCACAAGGTGCTCCAATTTACGTCGCCAAAGAAGTCTGGGACGAGGTGGAGGACCGCTCCGAAGTGCTGCGGCAAATTCAGGAGAACGAGGGAAACCTGCCACCAGAACCACCACCAGGATAGAATAGATCAAAGACCTTGGACGGCCTTGCATGGCCCTGCACGACCTTCAAACCTTCCGCTTTTGTGCTTCAAGCTGGGATTTTCCTTCCCTCACCCCGCTAAATCTCCGCTAACCTTCAGTCCTATTTTCACGCCTGAATTTACCGACTGATGAACTCTGTATCCAACCACCTCGTCTCCGATGCTTTGAACTGGCGTTATGCCACAAAGAAATTCGACTCCACCCGCAAAATCTCCGCAGCCCAATGGCAGGAGCTTGAAGCCGCGATGGTGTTGGCGCCGTCCTCTTTCGGCCTACAGCCCTGGCGCTTTATTGTGGTGCAAAACCCAGAGGTACGCGCTCAGTTGCCCGCAATTTCCTGGGGCCAGACCCAGACGGTTGATGCGTCGCACATGGTGGTGTTTGCCTATCGTAAAAACCTTTCGGTGGCCGATGTAGATCATTTCATTAAGCGCGCTGCCGAAGTTCGCAATGTGAGCATTGAGTCGCTGGATGGCTACCGCGGCTTCATTTTAAACACCCACAAACAGGCCACGGAGCAAGGCTGGGTGGACAACTGGTGCTCTCGCCAAGTCTACATTGCTCTAGGTCAGACCATGGCGGCCGCCGCGTTTTTGGGAATTGACTCCTGCCCGCTCGAAGGCATCGAAGCACATCACTACGACGCGCTTCTAGGGCTCGACAAGGAAGGCTACGCCTCTGTCTGCGGATTGGCACTAGGCTACCGCGCTAAAGACGACAAGTACGCGCACCAGCCCAAAGTTCGCTTTCCAACAGAAGAAGTCGTTAGGTATGTCTGACACTGAGTTGGCCCAGTAAAAATTGCAGCGAGAGTTAGGCATCGTGCCGTCTAAGGGGTGATGCATTACCGGAAGATGCCTTTCACAGGCACTCGTGATACAAAATCTTGAAGAAAACTGGTTCTTCTCCCCCGGGAACGCGGAACCCTAGCTCCGCTTTGACGCACTCCAAAAGCTCAGACAGGCATTGCGGAGCTGGGGCTCCGCGCTCCCGGGTGCTGAGGTCTTTTGAATCATCCATAAAACTGAAAGAGACGGTATGAGAGTTAAAACGCCGATTAGAATGTGTTAAGTATTGGGCGCTCCGATATCTTAAACCAGAGAGGCTTTGGGAAGTTGACTCGCACGCTTCGCTGTATTGTTTGTTACGGCTTTCCCGCTACAGCGCGTTGTTCGGCCCACAGTCTGTTGAGCTCTCTTTGCCGTTGCGTTTGACTTAAACTAATGTCGTTTCGTACTTGGAGCTCTTCACGCTCCAACTCGTCCAGCTTTTTGCTAGGCACATAAACAAGCTGAACTCTCGGGTATTCGGTTTGGCGTTGAAATAATTCCGCTCCCTTTGGGAGACTGATATTTTCCTCGGAGAGTGGCACTAAAGTTTGCTTGGCGATGCGATTTTCAGCTGTTGGCCGACTCTGTTTATTCTTCATCGCCGCCAAACTGTACTGCGAAGAGTCTCCAAAAATGTGAACCGCATTTCCTTTCGAAGTGATTTGAAAGAGTCTCCGTGCAAAAGCATGGGGAATACGGATACAACCATGGGAGGCAGGCACCCCTGGAAGGGCACCAGCGTGAATAGCAAAACCCTCCATGGTAAGTCTTTGCATAAACGGCATCGGCGCATTATTGTACAGATTGGAGTAATGCACTGCTTCCTTTTCTAAAATGCTAAACACTCCATTGGGAGTTGAACGATGCGTCCTCCCAGAACTGATGCTCGAGCGCGCAATCAAGATTTCCCCTCGATAAACTTCAAGAATTTGCGCTGAGAGATTCACATAAATAGACACCTCTCCCTCGGTTGAAAGATCAGTTTGCCACTCAAATTTCCCCGGTGGCAAAAACTCTGAGGTGGTTAATGGAATGGCCAAATCAGTTTTCTCAGGCGGATTGGCAAGCAATCTCGACTCTCCCCATACGATAAAGAAAATAATCAATGTAAGCTCTCGAGCTTTCATGCAGACATCTGAGCCGACTTAGAGTCAAACGATTCAATTGGCAGGAAATTCCTACCAACCAATCTTTAATCAAGAGCCACACTTTGACGCAAGCCACATTCCACACTCAATCGCCGACCTCGAAGAATGTTTGTCTGCTAGGCGACATAAACTCCCGCAATGCACTGGCCCGCACTAAAGTTTCGGCAGACCAATCACTTTGGCCGCTTCTGCCGAAGAGACGCTCTTCTCCTCCAAACTGCTCAAAAAGCTATCACGAGGAGGCAGACCCAGCACTGAATCAAGACGCTCAGGGTGTTCCAAACGCGAAAACACCATCCGCTTAATCTTAGATCGCGCCACTGTCTTGTTCCCATAACCTCCAGGCAGGTTACTGCTCCAAAACGAGACTGTCTCCTCCCCGTTCTCCATGCCCGTGCTGGCAAAAATAACGGAGTGTCCTTTTTCTGCTGCCCCTATGGAATCATTCCAAAAAATCTTTAGGAAATCTCCCGCCTTGGCCTTTTGAATATCAGTGAAATTAGTCCCAATTCCCGTTTCCTGAAAAAGACGCGCCGTGCCCGGCCCATTCGCATTCCAGCGCCCCCACACGCCCTCCCCGTCGCCCTGCCCCTCCACGATCAAGGCGCGCCAAACCTCCGGCGACAACTTTATCTGAGCCGCCTTTTGCTGCTGCGCCAAAGCAACCAGCCAAACTAGATACGTAGCTCCAGAACAAAAACTAGGCTGCGCCAGCGCCGGGCGCAACGCGGGACGCCCATCCTCCCATGCCACAGCGGATTGCAGCGCATCCCTCGCCACCAGCGTGGTCGCATAGCCGCCGCCCAAGGGCAGCTTTTCCAGAGCAGTAATAATGGCATCATTCCACGGAGCCGTCTCCAATGGGGACGGTTCGGGAGTGCTCCCTGCTTTCGCCTCCTTTTTTGAATTGGCCTTGGCATCGGAAGTTTTTCCCGCAAGGGCCGCACATCCCCCCACCCAGGGCAACAAAGCTAAAAGAGCAAGAGTCGGGTATTGCACAAAACGAAGGGGTTGCTGCATGAGAAGAGAAAATGCAACAGACAACGCGCCCGTGCAAGCGGAGGAATCAAGAAGTCTGCTATGGCGAAATCTCTATTTTCGACTAATGTTTGCTTATTCCCGCAACTCCTTATGCGCGCCTTTGTTTTTGGACTTTGCCTCCTGAGCTTCCATCTCCTTTCCCCTGTTCCTCGAGCCCATAGCGCGCCCGGATTCCTCGAGCGGCTCATTTCTACAGAAAAAAATGCCCCAGCGCAAAAAACGCAACAAACAACCGGCGTTAACAACCTCATCCCTGCCCCCGAAGTGTATTTTTCACCGCGCGGCGGTTGCACCGAAGCGGTGGTGCGTGAACTTAACGCAGCGCGCCAAACCGTCCTGGTACAGGCCTATTCCTTTACCTCAGCTCCCATCGCCACTGCGCTGGTGGCGGCGTCTCGCCGCGGGGTGCGAGTGGAGGCTGTTCTGGATAAAAGTAACAAAACCGGCAAATACTCCGAAGCTGACTTTCTGCTGAATGCCCGAATTCCGACTTACATTGATGGCAGACATGCCATCGCACATAACAAAGTGATGATTATCGACGGGGAAACTGTCCTGACAGGCTCCTTCAATTTCACCAAGGCCGCCGAAGAGAGCAATGCAGAGAATCTGCTAATACTACGCAGCCCTCACCTCGCTGCGCAGTACTCGAGCTCTCTTCTGGAGCACCGCGAGCATTCTCTACCCTACACGGGAAGATGAGCGTAAGCCGCTTTCTTTGTTCACAGAGCAAAGGATTGTTTGCCAGCACATTGCCTAAACACATTGGAATTCTCTGGTGAACCCGGAGTTTGAAATCAGCAGGCTCTCTAATTTTGGATAATCACAAATCAGTTGAGCTTTGGCGTGATTCAGAACTTAAATTTCGACCCGCATATAGTTTTACATTCGAGTAACCCATCTCGATACAGTCTTAGATGCAAAAACCGAACCAAAATGAGTAACTCAATCAAAAAACCATCTGTTGGATTATGTTTTATTGACACCGCCGCTCCGGTATTGAGCCGAGTAGCCGTCAATAACTGTATAAACGGATTCTCATTCGACAAAGTTACCGTTTTTACTGATACCCCCGAGCTCTACGATGGAGTTCCCTCAGTTCAGATTCCAACGCTCAAATCGGCCCTTGCCTACGGTGAATTTGTCATCAGAGAACTTCCAAAGTACATTGAGACTGATTTTATTTTAATCGCGCACTACGACGGCTTCATTCTGAACAAAGACCAGTTTTCACCGCACTTTTATCATTATGATTATATTGGAGCCCCGTTTGGAACGCCCAGCGGGCCGGTAGTCGGAAATGGAGGCTTCTGCTGGAGATCCAGAAAGCTCTGCCTTGGAATTCAGTCTCTCGTTGAGAATGAGATATTAACGGAATACGAAGACTTGGTAATTTGCACACGGAAGCGCGGCCTATTGGAAAGTCAGTACAACTGTCGGTTTTCATCTGTGGAGTTGGCATCGCACTTTTCTTTCGAAGCCGCCATTCCGCCCTACCCAACCTTCGGGTTTCACGGCGCATTTCACCTCCCTGCATTGTTTCGGGAAAATCTTCCCTTTCTTTTGGAGAATGTGCCGCCACGTTTGCTGACAACCGAAGACGGCATGATCCCGATCTTCATGCACCATCTCAACATGATTTCACCGAGCGCAGTCACACAATACGAAGAGATCGTCTCACGGAAAAAAGAGAGCGCCCGCGCCGCACGATTGTAAAAGAACAGAGGTGATGCTGATTGGAGCAAAATCAGCGAGCCATTTGCCGAATGAAAATTGAGAAGGAACTGCTGCCAGGAGCTTGGCTCGTAAAACTTATCCACCATCAGGACCGACGCGGTAGCTTCGTTAAAAAATTCACGAAAACGTTTTTTCAAGCCCACGGGATGGAGCATGAATTTACCGAATCTTTTTACACGACTTCGCAAAAAAAAGCGGTCCGGGGAATGCACTTCTTTGCACCTCCAAGAGATCACGTTAAGACCGTTTTGTGCGCCGCCGGTTCGGTGAAAGACGTCTTGCTCGATCTTCGGACTGGACCGGGATACGGAGCCGTCGCTGAAGTTATTTTGGAATCAGCTCAGCCAAAATTAATTTATATTCCTAAAGGCGTCGCCCATGGATTTTTGTCTTTAGAGGATAATTCAGTCATCGTTTACAACACGACCACTGAGTACGCCAGCGAGTGCGACATGGGCGTTCATTGGAATAGCTTCGGCCATGACTGGAACGTGAACGAAGAAGTCATAGAGTCCTCCCGAGACCAGTTGCTTATTCATTTCAAGGATTTCAAGAGTCCCTTTTGAGCCATGAATTTATTTGTCACTGGCGCCACAGGCTTCGTGGGCAGCAACTTTCTAAAACAGGCGCATGCTCTTGGTCATCGCATTAAAGCCCTCCGCCGCAACGGCAGTCACACGAGAATACCTCTAGATTTTGAAGTAGATTGGGTTGACGCGGAACTGGATAAAGATCTCTCAACTCATTTTTCTGGGATAGACTGCGTAGTCCATCTGGCGTCCCACACTCCAAATCCGCCCTACGACACATTGGAGAAATGTCTCTACTGGAATGTTTTAGCGAGCGCAAAACTCCTTCAAACCGCCGCTCATGCGGGCGTGAGAAAATTCGTCGCCACTGGAACATACTTTGAATACGGCTCCGCGGGTGATCTCCATGAGCGGATTCCGCCAAGCTGTGAGTTGCGACCTACGCTGAGTTATCCCATTTCCAAAGCGGCTGCGTCCGTTGCGCTTTTAGGATCGGCTCGGGAATTAAACTTGGAGTTGCAGGTGCTCCGTCTTTTCCAAATCTACGGAGAGGGCGAAGCGGAAAAGAGATTTTGGCCCTCGCTCAGAAAAGCGGCATTAGCCGGTGAGGACTTCCCGATGAGTGCTGGCACGCAAATTCGAGATTTCATTAACGTAAGCGACGTGGCGAAAAATATTTGCGAGGCGCTCAAATTTTCAGAGGTGAAGCCAGGGCAACCGCATATTCGCAATATCGGCACTGGGGAGGGCCAATCTTTACTGACATTTGCTCAAAGTTGGTGGGAAGTGTGGCATGCCAAGGGACGCCTCATCCCTGGCGCCATGCCGTCCCGTCCTGGAGAGCGCCCCAAGCTTGTGGCCAATATTGAGGACATCCACGTCGCCTAACCGGCTGAATTCCTGCTGAGGCCAACGTACTTTGCCCATTTTATTGACGAATGGAAACGATTACCGCCTCACCCAAAACGGTTTCCGCTAGAAAATGGGGCCCGTTTATCATTTCGGCCCTCGGCGTCGCAATCGCCTCCGGGTCGCTGAGCGCCGCGTTTCTGCGCGGCTTGGACTACGTGACCGCCCTGCGTTTTCACTGCCCAAACCTGATTTACGGCCTCCCCCTCTTTGGAGTGTGTATGGTGGCAGCCTACCGACGCCTCGGTGGCATGGCAAACCGCGGCAACGACTTGCTTGTAGAGCGTATCCGGCTGCAAAACGGCCCGGCGGATGTTCAGATGGCTCCGCTCATTTTTTGTAGCACACTGCTCTCGCATCTTTGCGGCGCATCGACTGGCAGAGAAGGCGCAGCCGTTCAAATAGGCGGGGGAATTGCGGCGCTCCTGATTCGGGTGAACCAAATCCCCGCATCTTTGCAACAAACTCTTTTAGTCGCTGGTGTCTCGGCTGGCTTCGCCGCCATTTTTGGAACGCCGCTTGCCGGGGCAATGTTCGCGCTGGAAGTCGCCACACCCCGGCGGCCGATGTGGCGTCACCTCCCCCTAGCGCTTGGGAGCGCCTTCCTTGCAGATTGGATCGCCCGCATGTGGGGCATCACCCACGTGGCCTACACCATCCCGATGCCTGACTGGCAACAATGGTCCCAACTGCCCATGCTGGCGGGCCTTGGAGTCGCCGCCCTCGCGTTCGGTGTGGCCGGTAAAATGTTCGTGCGGATGCACCACGGGATTTTGGCGTTGCAAGAGAAGCGCCAGTTTGTCTGGTGGCTCCCCCCATTTTTGGGAGGAAGTCTGCTGGTTGCCCTCAGCCAATTACCTGGGACGAGCGACTATCTTGGACTTGGCACATGGAGCATCAACCCGGCGGCAGTCACCCTCTTCAGCGCGTTTTCAGAGCACGGTGCACACGCTTGGAGCTGGCTGGCAAAATTGACTCTCACAGTGCTTTCATTGGGCAGCGGGTTCAAGGGAGGCGAGGTCACGCCACTCTTTTTCACCGGCGCAACTTTGGGAAATGTGATGGCAGGGCTGCTCGGTTTACCGGTCCCACTTTGCGCGGGCCTTGGATTTGTCGCGGTATTTGCTGGAGCTGCCCACACACCGCTCACTGGAGCCTTGTTGGCGGCCGAACTTTTCGGGTGGAGCTTTTTTCCTTTGTTTTTAGCGACCTGCTGGCTGGCTCATTGGACTTGTGGAAGTGCAGGATTGTACGCGAGCCAGGAGCGTTAAAAGCGACGAACTTCAGGTGCGCATCTGTAAACGGGGCTGTAGCAAAGAAAGCCGCTCTGCGCATACTGCTTTGCCCTTGCGTGCCACCCAGAAAACCACCTATAAATTAGGGTTCACCTTTACTTTATGGGCCAACAAAATAACAAAATTGAGAAACGTCGTCGCCGCGCAGCCTACCTTGAGCGCCTAAAAACCCGCGCCAAAGAAGCCGCGCTGAAGCACAAAGTTCGCCGCCCCAAGAAGGAAGCTGCTGCAGTGTAAGGTAACGCTGCACCTCCGAGCGACAAACAGCTCAATCACACAAGGTCACTGCGCGAAAAAAACTCCCAGTCAGTGACCCACGCGACAAGTCACAATACATTTTCCATTCTCTAAGCAGCCGAGAATTGTTTTGTTAACTTGTGTTTTTAGAGACTAGCGAGGCTCAGGGGATAACTTTTACAGTGAATCCCCACCTCGAAATTTGCGCGCCGGCTTAATAACGCTGTCGGTCGCTAACAATCGCTTCACTACAGATCGCAATCTGCCGCAAAAGCCTACGACAGGACTACGACCAATTCCGCACTAGGGAAGGCTGCGCTGGAAACTCCCAGCATTACTGGCTGCTATAAAGGCGCAGGATGAGTTAGCGCGGGAAATCGGGCGTCTCACGAAACTGTTAGTCTAGGAAAGAGCGGGCTGCGCTTCCTCTCCCACTGAGAACTGTAAACGAAACAGCCGCTCATACATGGCGCACCGCAGCACGAGTTCCGCATGGCTCCCTCGGTCCACCACGCCCCCCTGATCCATCACCACAATCTGGTCGGCTTCCAGGATTGTTGAAAACCGGTGCGCGATTGCCACCACCGTCCTGCCCTGCCGCAAAGCACGCAACGCGTCCTTAAACGCCTGCTCGGTATCCGTGTCCAGATTTGAGGTCGCCTCGTCCAATAACAGAATGGGCGAATTACGCAAAATCGCCCGTGCGATAGTCACTCGCTGCAACTGCCCACCGGAAAGATTGCAGCCCTTGTCACCCACCAAAGTTTGATAACCCTGTGG
>Ga0209597_1001834_pt1 | contig 13770 bp, 14 predicted proteins | sample M_140625_MF_Meta_FD_187316 | JGI IMG/M metagenome (GOLD analysis project Ga0209597, IMG submission 187316) | Freshwater microbial communities from Lake Montjoie, Canada to study carbon cycling - M_140625_MF_MetaG (SPAdes) (version 2) | ecosystem: Environmental > Aquatic > Freshwater > Lake...
GTGCGATCGGCAATGGCGACCTCAAGAGTTTGCGGTTGGCCCAGGCCCTGGTCGGCCTGGCGGAGGGGCTGGGCCTGGCCACGGTGGCGGAGGGTGTGGAGACGGCGGCCGAGGCAGCCACCTTGCTCGATTTTGGTTGGCAGTCGGCCCAGGGTTGGTTGTATGGGAAGGCGGCCCCCCTGCAGGTTGGGGCCGAACTGCAGGCACCGCTGCCGACCTCCCCTTCCCTCAGCGGGGCTCACCTCGAAGCTGTTGCTCCCCTCAGTCGCCAGAACTGGGCTGTGGCCGTCACCGAGAGTGTGCCGGTGGGTCTATACGCCCTGCGCATCAACAAGGAGGGTGCGATCCACTTCCTCTTCGTGAGCCGTCGCTGGCTCGAGATGCTGCGGCTCAGCAGGGAGGCGGTGTTGGCCGATTCAGCTCAGGTGTTCGAACGGATCCACCCCGAGGATGCCGAGGCTTTCCAACGGACTTGGCAAGCGAGTGCAGCCACATCGAAACGGCTGCTTTGGGAAGGACGGCTGCTGGTGGAGGGAACCCCCTCCTGGGTGCGCATCGAGGGCATCCCCCAGCCCCAAGCCGATGGCAGCAGCGTGTGGCAGGGGGTGATGAGCGACATCACCGAACCAAAGCAGCGGGAAATCGACCTGCAGCGAAGCCTCGACCACGCCCCCATCGCCATCGTCGCCCTGGCGCTGACCGATCCGGACCCCCCGATTACCTACGTGAACCGCGCCTTCCGGCTCACCTTCGGCTACGACCGCAGCACCATCCCCCGTCGTTCTGACTGGGCCAGGCTTTCCTTTCCGGATCCCGCATACCGCGAGGAGAAGCTGGCTGCCTTGCTGGCCGAACTGGACGCCGTCGCCGTTGAGGAGGCAGTGCTGCCGACCCGTGAGGTGATGGTGTGCACGGCGGATGGGCGCCAGCTCGATGTGCTCGTGAGCGCCGTGGTGTCCGAGGGGATGCTGCTGGTCTCCCTGCTTGACATCACGGAGCGTCGCCAGGCCGAATGGCAACTCCAGCAGGCCCACTCCGCCCTTGCCGAATCAGCCCTGGCGATCACCGAGGCGATTCCGGTGGGCACATACACCATGGTGCTGCCGCCCGAAGGGGGCATGGCCTCGTTCTCGTTTGTGAGCGAGCGTTTCCTTCAGATCGCCGGCCTGGAGAGAGAGGCCGTCTTGGCCGATCCGTTTCAGGCCTTCGCCTGCATCCATCCCGACGACTACGACGCCTGGGTGCGGCGGAACGCCGAGGTCTTCGCCGCCAAGCTCTCCTTTGATGGCGAGGCTCGCATCCTGGTGCGCGGCGAGGAGCGCTGGATCAGCGCCGAATCGGTGCCCCGTGACCTTCCCGATGGCAGCACGGTGTGGGAGGGGGTCATGATCGACATCACCGATCGCATCAAGGCCCAGGAGGACCTGCAGCTGGAGAGGGCCCGCCTCGCCACCACCCTCGATTCGCTGCTCGATCCCTATCTCACCCTGCACCCCCTGCGCAACGGCGCTGGCGGCGTGGCGGATTTCGTGATCCTCGACGTCAATGCCGCCGCCTGCGCTGACCTGGGGCTGCAACGCGAGCAGCTTTCGGGTGCTCGCCTGCTCGAGCGGCTGCCGGCCCATGCCGAGGCGGGTCTGCTGGAGCGATATGTCCATGTCGTCGAAACCGGGGAGCCGTTGGCCCTCAACGACTTCTCCCTGCGCCACGATCCCCGGGGGGAGCCCCACATCCTCGATATTCGCGTGGTGCGGGTGGGGGATGGGCTCAGCTGCACCTGGCGCGATGGGCGTGAGCGCTTTGAGGCTGTCCGGCGTCTGGCGGAATCGGAGGAGCGCTATCGCTTGTTGGCCGAGAATTCCTCCGATGTGGTGATGCAGCTCGCCAATGACGGCATCGTGCGCTGGGTGTCGCCCTCCCTCACCGCCATGCTCGGCTGGCATCCGACCGAGTGGATCGGTCGCCCCGGCACGGAGTTTCTGGAGCACCGGGGTGACACCGAGACTTATCTGGCCAACATGGAGGCCCTGAAGGCCGGCCGCTCGGTGGTTGCCCGGGATCGCGTGCGGGACCGCTCCGGCACCTGGCATTGGGTGGAGACCCACGCCTGTTCCTTCCGCAACGCCAGCGGCGCGATCGATGGCCTGGTGGCCTTCTTCCGCACCATCGACGCCGAAGTGGAGGCGGAGGCGGCGCTGGAGCGCCAGGCCAGCACCGATGCCCTCACCGGCCTGCCGAACCGGCGCGAAACCTTCCGTCAGCTGGAGCAGCTCACCAGGACCTGCGGGCCCGACCTCCCACCTCTGGCCCTCGCTTTCTGCGACCTCGATTGGTTCAAGCGGGTCAATGACAGCCATGGCCACGGCGCCGGCGATGCCCTGCTGGTGGCCGTGGGCGAACGTCTGCAGGCCGCCCTAGGGCCCGACGATCTGGTGGGCCGCATCGGCGGCGATGAGCTGCTGGTGGTGCTGGTCGGGGTGACCGACCTGGAGGAGGCCCTGGAGCGGGCGGAAGCCCTGCGGACCTCGGTGCGCCAACCTCTGCCGATCGCTTCCATCAACCTCGAGGTGACCGCCAGCATCGGGGTGACCCTGTTCCAGCGCGGCGAGAGCGTCGATGCGCTGGTGGCCCGGGCCGATGCCGCCATGTATCAGGCCAAGCAGGCCGGCCGCGATCGGGTGATCCCCATCACGGCTTGAGCCCCGATGATCGGCGGCGCAAGGTGCCCGTGGGCACGATCGTCCACTGAATTACCGCCAGATCGGGAGCCATGAAGCTCGAACCGCTCCGCCTCACCCCCGGCACCGATCTGCTCCTCGCCCTGGTCGACCTGCCGCGGCAGCGGGGGGAGCGGGCCGGCATGGTGATCAGTGGCATCGGCAGCCTGCTGGCGGTGCAGTTGCGCTTCGCTGGTCGTGATGGCGCCACCCCGTTGACGGGTGATCACGAAATCCTCAGCTTGGCGGGCAGTCTCAGCCTGGACGGGGTCCATCTCCACCTCAGCGTGGCCGATGCTGAGGGCCGGGTCACCGGCGGCCATCTCCTGGAGGGCTCCCTGGTGCGCACCACCGCCGAACTTCTGGTGGCCTGGCTGCCGGATTGGACCTTCCGTCGCGGCCTGGATCTGCAGACGGGCTTTCGGGAACTGCTGATCACCCGCTCGGTTGATTTCAGCGATGGGCGGGGGTGAATTCAGGCACCAGGCAGGTTGATGGCTCAGGATTCAGTCATCCGATGGCCCACGGCCTGCCGACCGCCCAGGACATGGCCCCCGCTTCCTCCCTTGGGTCTGCGCTGGATAGCGAGACCACCCAGGACCCATCCCAGGAACCAGCTCAACCCCCAGGCCAGGAGCCAGCGGCCCCACCAGCGATCGCCCTCACCATCGGCGGTAGTGACTCCGGCGGTGGTGCGGGCATCCAGGCCGACCTCAAGACCTTCCTGGCACTGAAGGTTCACGGCTGCTCGGCCCTGAGCTGCGTCACCGCCCAGAACACCCGCGGCGTCAGCCGTGTTGATGCCCTTCCGCCCGAGGCGCTCAGCGCCCAGATCGAGGCGGTGCTCAGCGACCTCCCGGTGGCGGCCCTCAAGACCGGCATGCTGCTCAACCGCGGATTGATCGAGGCTGCTGCCCGGGCCCTGGCGTCGCTGGCGATCCCGAAGTTGATCGATCCGGTGATGGTGTCGCGGGCTGGGGCGGTGCTGCTGGAGCCGGAGGCGATCCAGGCCTACCGCGACCTGCTGCTGCCCCTGTCCGAGTTGATCACCCCCAACCTCCACGAGGCCCACCTGCTCAGCGGCGTGCCGATCGCCTCGGCGGCCGATGTGGAGCGGGCGGCGGCGGTGTTGCGAAGCCAGGGGGTGGCGGCGGTACTGGTGAAAGGTGGTGGGCTGCCGGAGCTCCGGGGCCGTGATTACCTGTTGGCGGGTGAGGAACCCGGGCGCTGGCTGGAGGGCACGGCGATCGATACCCCCCACACCCACGGCAGCGGCTGCACCCTCGGTGCGGCGATCACCGCCCACTGGGCCCGGGGGCTGGAGTTGCATGAAGCAGTGGTGGCCGCCAAGGCCTATGTGGAGGGCGGCCTGCGCCATGCTCTGGCGATCGGCGGCGGCCAGGGGCCGCTCTGCCACTGGCATCCGCTGCTTTAAACCAGGACTTGGACCCCTGGTTCTCAAGCTCGGTTCTGACCCTCTGCGCTGAGCCACTGGCCTGAATTACTGCCCTGAATCACTCTCTGCAACAAGGCTCCGGACCACGGGTCTGCAGCTCTGGGGTGAATCCATCCCCATCAGGTCTGCGTTCAAGGGTCACCCGCGCGGCGCGGCACCCTCCGCGCCCCCTACGGTGTCGCCCATGCAAGCCCCCCCTCCTCTGCTGGATCGCCTCGCTGCGCTGAACGGCATGGGGGCGGGCCGACGCCGTCTGGTGCTGTTGCTCAGCCAGCTCGGTGATTTCGACACTCTTGAATACGCCCAGGCCCTGGTGCCGCTGATGCCCAGGCTGGCGGACGCCGCCATCAGCCCGCTGGCGATCGCCATCGGCAACCAGGCCGGTGCCGACCGCTACTGCGCCTACACAGGCTTCCCACGGGACTCCCTCCTGGTGGACGCCGAGCCGCACCTCCACCGGGCCCTTGGGCTGTACGGGGGCTTGGCCACCCCCGGCGGTGCCTGGCCGGCCCTGCTGCTGATGTGCGCGGGCATCGGTTCGCCCGGCACCCTGGCCGAGGTGTTGCGCGGCTACACGGGCGATCGCTCCGCGCCCCAGCGCATCGCCGACGATGAAACGATCCAGGCCGGTCCCCTGCCCCCCCTCCAGGGTTCGTTCTTCGCCAGGGCGGGGGGCAGCGGCTTCCAGCGGCCCTTCGAGCTGGCCACGGTGCGGCTGGCCAACATGGCCGAAGTGCTCGGCCACTGGCGCACCTATGTGCCGCGCGACGACTTCCTCACCCAGAGGGGCGGCACCTTCCTGCTGGAGGTCGACGATTCACTCCTCTATCACTACCGCGACCGCGGCATCCTCGGCTTCTCCGCCACCATGGCCCGGCCGCTGAGCTTCCTTGACCCGTATCTGGTGAATTGAATGGCCGTCCGCCTCAACGGCCTGCTACTTGGTGGCCGTCCCTTCCGTGAGGCGTGCCGCTCAGGCTTCAGCCAGCGCTGGCGCTGATCCAGGTGGCGGAGATCCAGGCGCCGCTGGCGTCATAGCGGCGGATCAGCCGCTCCAGCCGCCCGGGGGAGGGCAGCCAGCCTGCCTCCACCGTGAAGGCCTCGCGGTGGCTCACCTGCAGTGGCGCCAGGCAGTAGCCGCTGTCGGGCAGCAGAAGCAGCCGCTCGGCTCCGCTGCCGCTGGTCTCCTCGCGCGAGCCGATCTGGGTGTAAACGGCGAGGCTTCCGTTGCCATCCCGGTTGATGTTGATGTGGCAGGGGGAGACATCCGGTTCCGGCCAGTCCGCGCTGATCGTGGCGGCCTCGCCGCTCCAGGAGCCCAGCAGGTGTTCGGCTTCCAAGGGGGGGCGCTCCGTGGCGCCGCTGCCAGCGCGGAATTCGCGGATCAGCACCAGGCTCTCGAAGACCCCTTCGGAGCTGTGGAGTTGCACGAGTCGGTGGCGCCGGTCTCCGGCCACGAAGCCGAATTCAGCGCCGAAGGCCGTGCCTGGTGCCACCTGCAGGGAGCCCTTGCAGAAGGAGCCCGAGGCGAAGAACACCACCTGTTTGCCCAGGGAGCGGTACTCCTGGCTGATCTCGCGGGTGGGTGGGGCGTCGGGCCCGTTGCCGAAGCGGCGCAGGCCGAAGTGCACCAGCCGCTCTTCGTCGCCTTTTTTGAGGGTGAGGATCGAGGGGGTGCAGTCGCGCACGGTGCCGCTGGCATCGAGGGAGGCGAAGGAGCCACGCCACTCGCCCAGGTTCTGCAGGAAGTTCTCCCATTGACTTCCCATCGCGTCGCTCGTCCAGCTCCAGGAGGAGAAAATCTAGGAACCTGTCGGGCAGTGTTCCGCCTCTCCGCTCTCTCCGGAGGACTGGCTGTTGGACTTGCCCTCCTTGTTCTGCCATGTCTTCGGCTCATGCTGAGCGGCTAACGCCCGCTCGCCAGGCTTCCGTTGGCCGTGCATAGGGTGCCGCCATGACCGTTCAGCCTCCGATTCACCAACCTCCCCTTGACCAGCCTCCGGCTATCGCGCCACCCCGGCGCATCCTGCTCACCGGTGCCAGCTCCGGCATCGGTTTTGAGGCCGCCCGGCTGCTGCTCCAAGCCGGCCATGCCCTCACCCTGCCCTGCCGGGATCAGTCCACGGCGGCGGCCACCATCGAGCGGCTGATGGCGGCCCGCTCCATCCAGGGCCCTCCTCCGAAGCTCCCCTGGCAGCCCAATGGTGCCCCGCTGGCCTCGTCTGGGCCCGGAGCTTCCCAGTCCATTCACGCCCCCGTCTGCGATCTCGCTGATCTGGCCAGCGTCGAGCACTGTGCCGCCGAGCTGCTGAGGCGGGGCACGCCGATCGACACCCTGGTGCTCAATGCCGGCCTCCAGGAGGCCGGTGCCCTCGAGCCACGCCGTTCCGCCCAGGACTATGAGCTCACCATCGCGGTTAACCATCTCGCCCACCAGGCGCTCAGCCAGCGGCTTCTTCCTTTGCTTGATGCGGGCAGCTCCCCCCGAGTTGTGGTCACCGCTTCGGAGGTCCACGATCCCGGCACGGCCGGCGGTCGGGTGGGTTTGCCGGCGGGCCTGGGCAACCTGGAGGGTCTGCGCGGCGGGGCGGGCTTCGCGATGGTGGATGGTCAGTCGCCCTTCAATGCCGAAAAGGCCTACAAGGACAGCAAGCTCTGCAACCTGCTCTTCGCCCGGGAGCTGGCGCGGCGCCTGGGTCTGCGGGGCACCCCTTTGCCTGTGCTGGCTTGGAGTCCGGGCCTGGTGATCCCCCGGATTGAAGGCGGCTTCTTCCGCTACAGCCGCCGCCACAACCCCTGGGGACAGCGGCTCTTCGCCCTCGTGGCCCGTGACCTGCTGCGGATCACCGCCAGTCCAGAGCAGGCGGGATCCCTGTTGGCGGCCCTGGCCACCGATCCTGAGGTGGACCCTGGTTTTTGTTACGGCGTCAATCGCCTGCTGGGCCCGGGGAGGCTGCGGTTCGAGCCGGCGGAGCCCAGCGCCGAGGCCCGTGATGATCGGCTGGCCAACGCCCTTTGGCAGGTGAGTGCGGATCTGGTGGGGCTGGCCGCTGGGCTATCGCCCCTGGCCTGAGCGATACCCGATGCTGTCGACTTCAGTGATCGCGATGCGGGAATGTCAGGGCGATCGGTGCTGGATCGATTCGCAGCGCTTGAGGGCAGCGAGCCTTTCATCTTGCGCCGCCTGGATGGGATGGACGGTGTCGAGGTTTCCCGTCTTCTTGAGGCCAAACAGCTTGGCGGCGTGGTGAGTGTCGCGGAAGGTGTTCTGATTGGGTGGGAAGGCCCAACTTGTGGGCCATCGCCAAAAAAGGCTGACCAGACCAAAGCCCCGCCGGCCTGGGGCCATGCGGGGCGATTGGTTTCGCTGAATGCTCAGCGATTCTCTGTTGAGGGAGGCGTTGAAGGAAGATCGGTTCAATGGCCGCAGCGTTCAGCAGTGCGGCCTTGAATCCTGCTTTTCAACTCCTGATCGATCAGAATCTGATCACTCTTCGTCCACGGAGCCCGCAGGCACCAGGCGGATCTGTTTGCGGCCGAGCTTGATCTCAAACTCGTCGCCGGGGTGGAGATCGAGCAGGGCGGTGTAGGCCTTGCCCACCAGCAGGTTGCCGTTGCCCTGGACGGTGGCGACGTAGCTGAGCTTGCGGCCGGCTTTGGCCGCTCCGCCGCCCTCGCCGAGGCTCACACCCTTGGCTTCCAGCAGCGCCTCATAGAAGGCGGTGAAGTTGAGGCGCTCGCTCCCATCCTTCTTGGTGCTCACATAGCCAGAGCCACGCACCAGTTCGGATTTGGAGACATCGCCCAGCTCCTTGACCTTGGCCAGGAGCTCACTTCCGGTCAGCATGCTTGTTGTCCCATTACGACAACACAACCATACCCAATCACGGGGCCTTTTCCAAGCCCCTCCGCCAGGATCCCGACCCGATCAGCATGGAAATCCCCGCGAATCTTGGTGCGTTTGCCGCCTCGGTTGCCCTCCATCCCTGGTCAGATCCGCTTCCCCACCCCGTTCTTATCCGTGGGGCCACCCTCAGCGAGGCAGGCTGGAGTGCGCGGCTGGCCGATTGCTGCCTCGGCCGGGTCCGCTCTTCTGCAGCTCCGCAATCCGTCCGGCGCTTCTTTGTCATCGCTGCCACAGCGTCGGTATTTGATCCTCTGGATCTCCCTGAGCCAGGGGGTGGCGGGGCTGGAACTTCCGCCATGTTCTGTCACGCTTCTTTGCTGATCGCTCCATCGTTCCCTCCATCCACCCCCACGGCGTCGTGATGGGTTCACCCGCCCTGATCGCCCCCGTGGTGGTGAAGCGGCTGGAGGATGCGGTTCAGGCCTCCCGACCCTGAGACCAGGGGGGGCGATGGCAATCGGTGGTCTGATTGCGGCGCCACTGCCGCTAAACCCCTTTGGATTCGAAAGCGATGCATACCTTGAAAAGGAATCCCGCATTCGAGCCGTGTTCAAGCATCTCTGCGCCTTGGCCTTGCTGGGTGCTGGCGGTCTGATCGCCGTGGCACCAGCCTTTGCCGCCGAGAATCCCGTCCGCTGGACCACCGGCGGTGCCGTGTGGTCGACGAAGCAGCAGGCCTTTGACACCTTTGTCGACAGCGGTGACGTCACCGACCGCGGCCTTCAAGGCGGCCTGAATCGCTCCGGCTGGACCGCCACGGAGGTCCGCGCCGGAATGGCGAAGAGCTACAACGTGGATCTAAGGGCGGTGGCCCGTTACCTGTACTCCAGCCCCGGCGTCGATTTCCTCAAGACCGCCACCCTCAATTACTACCCTTACCGCAGCATGGGCAGCACCTCGGTGCAGGCGCTGCGCTCGGCGATCATCAAGGACTCGGTGGATGGCACGATCTCCTCGATCGGCATCATGCGGGGCCTGCCCACCGATTTCCGCCTCGCCGAAGGGCCCCAGGCGGTGGGAGCCGAAGGGCAGTGCAAGCCCCAGACAGCCCAGTGCACCTCCCTGCTCTCCTGGTATGTGTTTCTGCCGGCGCGGATCCAGGCCAGCCAGGTGCCCGATCCCTTCCTGGACAAATGATCGGTTGAGCCGCCGCGCCGGTTGAGCTAATGCACCGGTCGAACCGTCGACCGGTGCAGGCTCATCCCTGGCGCAGGGCCTCCAGTTCGCCACGGCCATGCCGTTCGGCCAGGGCGTCGTAGCCGCCGATCGCAACCCCATCGATGCTCACCTGGGGCAGGGATCCGCCGCCGCTCGGGGGCACCACCCGGTAAGCGATGCCAAGGGTGCGCAGCATCCGCAGGGCCCGGGCGCAGTAGGGGCAGCCGGCCAGCAGGGCGATCTCCACGCGGGGAACGGCGTTCGCCGGATCGACCGGTGGGCGTCTGGTTCCCATCGTCGCGTTTTCCGGTGCGACTTGCTGTAGGCCCGGCCGGGCGCCGGTTGGGTTTGCCCGTGCCAGCTGCCTGGGGTTGGATCCGGTGGGCCGCGCAACGGTTCCTTGATCCTCCTCCAGCAGCCCCACCAACAGATCGGCCCCCTTTTGCACCAGGGTGCCTGGCTCCAGGTGACCGCCCCACACCTGGCAGCTCCCATCGGAGAAGCTCAGGTGCAGGTGCACCCCCTCGGGTGACACCGTGCCTTGCAGGGTGATGATCTCCAGGTCTCCCTCCAGGATCGTGGGTTCGGCTTGGCCCGGGCACTGGAAGGCCGCCTGGGAGAGGTTGCCCACCACGCCGAGCACAAAGCCGCTGGCGTTGAGCTCCTTCGCCAGCGCCTCCAGGCTGAGCCGGATGTCGCTGCCTGCTCCGAGGTGGAGCTGAACCGAGCGCAGGGCCTGGAGCTGCACGGGCGGAAGGTCTCGCAATTGGGACGTCAGATTAGGTGCCCGTCGGCGACCACTTCCGGGCCATGGGCCAGGACCATCCCAGGCGGCCATGGCCCTACCGGCTTGGCGCTCAGAGGCTCGCCTGAAATTGGCGCAATCGCCCCAGTCCATCCAGCAGGGTGTCATCGGAGGCGGCGCAGGAGAGGCGGATGCAGCGGTCATCGCCGAAGGCCACCCCCGGCACGACTGCGAGGCCCACCTCCACTAGCAGCCGGTTGCAGAGGGTCATCGAATCGAGGCCCCAGGCGCTGGCATCTGGGAAGGCATAGAAGGCCCCTTCCGGAGGCAGCAACTCCAGCCCAGGAATGCTTTGCAGACCATCACTCAAGAGGGTGCGGCGGCGGTTGAATTCCTCGGCCATGGTCCGCACGCAGTCCCGCGAGCCGGTGATCGCCGCCAGGGCGCCGTACTGGGCAAAGGTGCACACGTTGCTGGTGCTCTGGCTCTGCAGGGCGCTGGCGGCGGCGATCACCTCGCGGGCACCGGCCAGCCAGCCGATCCGCCAGCCCGTCATCGCCCAGCCCTTGGCGAAGCCGTTCACGATGAAGATGCGGTGCGCCAGATCCGGTGCCACGGCCGCGAGGCTGTGGTGGCTGTGGCCGGGGGCCAGCAGGAATTCGTAGATCTCATCGCACACCACCACCACCCGCGGATGGCGGCGCAGCACCGCGGCGATCGCTTCCAGTTCGGCCTTGCCCAGCACCATGCCGGTGGGATTGGAGGGGCTGTTGAGCACCAGCAGCCGGCTCTCGGGGGTGATCGCCGCTTCGAGGGCAGCCGGATCGAATCGGAAGCCGCTGGCGGCATCGCTGGGGATGAACTGCACGGAAGCCCCGGCCAGCTGGGCCATCTCCGGGTAGCTGAGCCAGTAGGGCGCCGGCAGCAGCACCGCATCACCTGGATCCAGCAGCACCTGGAAGAGGTTGTAGAGGGCCTGCTTGCCGCCATTGGTCACCAGCACCTGCTCGCTGTTGGTGAGCACCTGGTTTTCTTCGCTGAGCTTGGCGGCGATGGCGGCCCGTAGGGCGGGTTCACCAGCCACCGGGCCATAGCGGGTGTGGCCGCTCTCCAGGGCCTTGCTGGCGGCCTGGCGGATGAAGGCGGGCGTGTCGAAGTCCGGTTCGCCGGCCGAGAGGCTGCACACATCGTGACCTTCGGCGCGCAGCTGGCGGGCCTTGGCGGTGATCGCGAGGGTGAGGGAAGGCTGGAGCGCCCCGGCCCGGGCGGACAGCTTGATCAGGGCCGGCATTGAGCGGGCGCGTATCGACAATCGGGCCATCCTGCATCATGCGCGGGCCGATGCGTGGAGGATGGCGCCGGGTGTTGCACGACGGAACGATGGAGTCTCTGGACGTCCTGGCGACGGAATGCCGCCAGTGCCGCCGTTGTCCCCTGGCGGAGGCACGCAGCCAGGTGGTGATCGCCCGCGGCAATCCTTCTGCCCGGCTGCTGCTGATCGGTGAGGCCCCCGGCGCCGATGAAGACCGGCTGGGCCTCCCCTTCGTGGGGCGCTCCGGCCAGCTGCTCGATCGCCTGCTGGCCGAAGCCGGCCTCGATCCTGAGCGGGATCTCTACATCGTGAATGCGATCAAATGCCGTCCGCCCCAGAACCGGCGCCCCACCCCCGCTGAGCTGGCCGCCTGCATGCCCTGGTTGGAGCGGCAGATCGCCCTGGTGGATCCGGCCCTGATCCTGCTGGTGGGGGCCACGGCGCTGCAGGCGGTGCTCGGGGTGAAGGGGGGCATCACGCGTCTGCGGGGGCAGTGGCATGAGGGTGAGGGGAGCCTGCTGGTGGGCCGGGCCCTGATGCCGATCCTCCATCCGTCATACCTTTTACGCAACGCCTCCGAGGCGGAGGACTCCCCCCGCTGGCACACCCGCGCCGACCTGGCGGCGGTGCGACGGCGCCTCGATGCGGCAGGGGCTGCCCCGGCCTGCAGCGCCTGAGGAGCAGGGACTGGGCGGTGCGATCCGGAGTTGCTAGGGATGGAAGAAGAACCCGCCAAGTCGATGTCCCTGCAGCAACTCGAAGCCTTCCTGGCGCGGGCCCAGGGGGATCCCACCCTGGAGCGCCCCCTGGCCACCGCCCCCGATGCAGCCGCCGTGGCGGCGATCGCCCATGCGGCGGGGTTTGCCGTCACCGAGGAGGATCTCCTGGCGGCCAGCGGCGAACCCCCAGAGGTGCTGGAGGTGATCGAGATTCTGGCAAGCCCGCAGGATGGTCCCCAGGCCGAACTCGATGCCTTTCTCCAGCAGGTGGAGCTCGACCCCGACCTGCAGCGGGTGCTTGCCTCGGCCCCGGATGCGGAGGCGGTCGCGGCCCTGGCCCGCGTCGCCGGTTTCGGTGTGACCGCTGAAGATGTCTGGGAGGCCAGCGATGAGGAGCCCGAGGCGCTGGAGTTGGTGAGCTACACCGTAGTGATCGAAGCAACCGCCGCCAGCTCAGGCGGCGATGGCGCCCCTCACTATGGCGCTGCCGGCGGAGTTGCAGTAGGCGGAATCGATGGCTTCGCAGCGGATGGCGCTGATGCCGATGCCGCCGCAGCTGATGCGCTTGCCGCCGAGTACGGCCTCGAAGCGGACGTCTTGGATGGCCCGTTGCCTCTCGCGCTGGAGGCCTTCCTGCGCCAGGCGGAGGTGGATCCCGATCTTCAGGAGGCGCTCAGCACCGCCGCCGATGCCGCGGCAGTGGCGGAGATCGCGCGGGGGGCAGGGTTTGCTGTGGGCGAGGCCGACCTTTGGGGCGCCTCCGATGAAACGCCGGATGCCCTACAGGCACCACCCCCGGCCACCGAGCTTGCCGATCCCTGGGGGGTGGAAGAATACCCTGCTGAGAAGGCCTGAGTGGCGGTTGCTCTTCACCAGAGGATCTGGCAGGGGAACGCCGCGAGTTGGGGATCGGCGGTCAGCAGGACCAGTTGTTCCAGTTCCGCCTGGGCGGCCAGCATCCGATCAAACGGATCGCGGTGCGCCTGGGCGAAGGCGCCGGCCCTGAGGCCATGGGCCGGCGAGATCGGCAGGCTGCGGAAACCATCGGCCTTCAGCAGCCCCTCAAGATCGCTGATGGCGTTCTGCAGCTGGGGCAAGCGACCGCGGTAGTGCTTGAGGCTCAACTCCCAGACGCTGGCGGCACTCACATGAACGGGCGTTCCGGAGTTCTGCAACACGTTCACCACGGCGCTGGAAAGGCGGTCCGGTTCAAACCACCACCAAAGCAGGGCGTGGCTGTCGAGCAGGTAGCCGCCTGACCCGTTCACTCCGCTTTGACCAGGGGGCCATCCAGGGGACCGAGTGGACCGGCCTCCCAGTCCGCCAAATCCTCTGGCGTGATCGGCTCCAGCAGCAGATCCGGCTGGCTTAGGGGGCCCAAGTGGCGCAGGCGTCCTGCAATCCGCCGGGGCGCCTCGGATTCCAGCGGTGCCAAGCGGGCCCAGGGTTTGCCGGCCTTGGCCAGCAGGATCGTCTCGCCCCCATGGGCGGCATCGATCAGGCGTGACAAATGGGTTTTGGCCTGGTGAACATTCACGATCCGCGTCTGGCCAGGCCGTGGCTCGGCAGGACTGGTTTCCATCGGAACGACAGCTCGAGCTATCTAGGGAAGCTCTGATCAAAACGACTTAGGGACTCCTGAAAAAGCCAGATCAACTGCGGTGCAACTGGTTTCAGCGATCGAGACCCGGTAAACTGGCCTCGTACTGGGCAATCAACGATTGCTGCAACTGCTGAACGCTGCAGATGTACCGGA
>Ga0209597_1001836_pt1 | contig 13762 bp, 11 predicted proteins | sample M_140625_MF_Meta_FD_187316 | JGI IMG/M metagenome (GOLD analysis project Ga0209597, IMG submission 187316) | Freshwater microbial communities from Lake Montjoie, Canada to study carbon cycling - M_140625_MF_MetaG (SPAdes) (version 2) | ecosystem: Environmental > Aquatic > Freshwater > Lake...
AAACCACCTCCACCATCCCCTGGCCACGAATATCCCTGCACCTCTGCATAGCAGGGCCTCGTCGGAGGAGGTTGAGACCTCAAATCCGCCACCGATACATACTTCAACTCAGAAATCGGCGAGCTTTGAGCCCAAACCCCCGCTACTCCCATCCCCAACCAAAAAATTCCTAATCGCAACATCTACCCACCCTACCACCTCACTATTACTTCCGCACCTTCGTACTTTCGACTAACTCTTCCATGTGCCGCCCTTTCCGGCCTCTGCGTAAGTAATAGGCGCGTCTGCGTCCCGCAAGCGCGTTATTCAAACCTCAAAACCTAGGTAGGGCGGTCTCTCCGAGAACGCCTGGGCTCAATTCTGTGTGCCTTAACGCTCGGCTAGGCGGCCTCGGAGATGCCGCCCTACCTAAGCTTTCAACTACAAATGATCAAAAATTTAATATTCTCCCCGGCCAAGTAGTTCGCAACCTCCTCACATAAAACGCTTTTCGCTCGTAACTCTTCGGCAGATAAATCTCATACGCCACGTCTTCTGATCTGTGTTGCCTACCTATCAATCTTTTTAATCGATGGACAGTTGCCCACAAAATCCTGAGCTTTCTGTATAAAAATGGTGCCGATGAAGTTAATCTCTCTCTTTCTTCATTTGCTGAGGAAGTAAGCCCAAGATTTTGCCCACTCTCCGTAAAGGTTGATATATTAATTCGTAGAATACTGACTATCATTCGCGATTTCAGCACCCGCACGAACCACTCCGCATCCGCTGCCATGCGGTAGCTTATATCAAATAGTAGCCCGTCTATTATTTCGCTTTTTTTAAAAAAAACGGCAGCCGTCAGGGCACTGAAATGGCACGTCCATGTATGAGCCAACCCGGGCTTCTCTATCTTACGGTGGCAAATCGCCACTCCATCAGGATTAAGGACAATTACGTCGCCTAGAACTATTGCTGATTCTGTCTTTTTGTCGAAAACCTCTTTGACGCTCAACAGGACGTGATTTAAATATTGCTCATCACAATTCAAGTAACCACATATAGGACCGTTCGATTTTAGTATCCCTTTGTTAATCGCATCGTACATTCCCTCGTCTCTTTCTTTAAAAATTCGCAACCTGGAGCCATGGGCTGTGCAAATGTGTAAAAGTTCGAAGACCTCAAGGTTGGTCACCCGCTCTCCCCCATACTTCCCCAAAAGCCGCTCACCCATCTTCTCCGCAAATTCCTCAATCCCAGGACTCCCCGCATCCTGCACAATATGTTCAACTACGATTCCTTGTTGATCTGCAACTGACGCTATGCAGCACGCCAAATAGTCGAGCTGCTTAAAGCTCGGGGTGATTGTTGTCATTTCAACAGATTTTTTTTTATTATCGTGAAAGAGGCTCATTGGTATTCGCGTTCTTTTTATGTTAGTGATTTATATTCTCAATTAAAGTATATTAGATCTCGTTCGTGCTTAAATTTGTTCGTTTATTTCACTAAGCAGTTTATCTTTTGGATATCGATCTGACATTCTTTTTTGTAAACATAATATGATAGTCTTTTTTGGAATAATCGCACGAAATACTGCTCCAAGAATAACAAGGCATATCATTGAGCTCATTGTTTTGATATACCCAAACATTCCTAGAAATCCGCGGAATACCTGGCTTTCATAAAAAGCAGCGCGCCAAAAATAGCGGCTTTTTATGTTAAATATATAGTAGTTAAGCCATTCACTTGTTTCCTTCTGACTAAGAGCAACGCGCCAGAATGGGGATAGGCGACGCAAGATTTCATATTCAAGATCTGCCGATGCACTTCCAACTACCACAACCTTAAAGCCCCGCTTTTTAATTTTGTATGTATAAGGGCTATCGCCGTAATGGGGAAAGCGCACAAAATCGGGCAATCCGATATTTCTCACCACGTCGGCGCGAAAGCCAACGAAGTTCCCGTTTACGGCATCAACTTCAAAAATGTCTCCCTTTGCCACCTTTCCGGCATTTTTATTACAAAGCAAACCAGGATTTACGCCATATTCAGGATATCCCGCGATATGACACGACGCTCCAGCACATCCCACCATCCCTAATTCAAGTGCTTTTTTCAGCTCATTGGCAGCGCCCGATGCAGGCCTACAATCATGGTTTAACCAAAAAATATAGTCGGCATCTTGTACAAGCGCGCGGCTCATTCCCAAAGCGATGCTCCCAGTCCAAAAGAGCTGACCGGTCCCTTGAATAATTTGTACGCTTGGGTACTTTTTGATAACCTTATCAGAAGTGCCGTCAATAGATCCATCATCGACAAGAAGAACTTCATCAAGATGGACATCAGACAATTTTGAAACATGATCAAGAAGCTCTAAGATCACCTTTCCTGGATTATAGACTGGAATAATGTATAAACTTTTCAAGCTGCCACCTTATAAAGGATCATTTATGTTCTTAAGAGCTTCGGTAAAAACACTTACATAAGATTATGAAGATTTCAATAGTAAACGCTTACGATTATCGCAATTTTGGTGATTTAGCTATCCTTCATTGCCAGGTTTCGTGGTTAAAACTCTACTTTAAAGACCCCTCTATATTTATTCACTCCTCCTTTTGGAAAAAAAACGCGAAAATCTTCGGTGACTCTTCTTTGCCGCCCTTAATCCGGACTGATCCTAGTCACAATGTCTTCCTTCAGTTCTTATCCTTTATTTATATTTTACTTTCATTTTATTTACGCGTTGGATTTCGTTTCCGGATGTTTTCCAGTTACACTCTTTGTCTATTAAGTGGTGGCGGCTATTTTTATTCCTCAGCTTCACTTTTCCCTAGCAGAACATTTATTCTATCGGCCTTGAATGGGATCTTGGCGAAACGGGCTGGTGCTAAGACTTTTCTTTTTCCTCAGTCAATTGGTCCGATTACCAAGTCTGTGGATTTTTGGTTTCTTAAGTGTCTTTGTTGTGTGCTTGATCGGGTTTTTGTTCGCGACCGACTTAGCGAGATCTTCCTTTCCCAGAGGCGACTAGGAGTTGGAAAAACTTCTTTAATTCCTGATATTGTTAATGCAATGCCTTTACTTCTCCCTCATTTGTATGATGACTCCATCAAAAATAATGGTTTGGGCATTTCCGTTGTCGATTGTTCATTTGCCTCGTCTTTTGACTCCATATCTCGGGATCATTACCTGACAGCCGTTTCAAATTCTGCTGCCCATTATTACGCCCAGACCGGAGAACCTATTCGGCTGTTCGTGCAGGTATCGATTCCAAATTCAGATGATGATATGCCCATTGCACAGTTACTTCATAAATCACTTACCCAGAGGGGTATCCCGGTCGACATTTTCCCGGTCGCTTCTTCTTTTGAAAAGTATATTCTCGCCATTCAGAGCTGCCGTTTTTTCATCGGTTCACGTATGCACGCTTGCATTTTTGCTCTTTCATCTTGTGTTCCTTGTATTGGCATAGCCTATCAGCCAAAGTTTTTTGGTCTTTTTGAGCAGTATGAAATTAGGCGCTACGTTTCCCCTATTCAGGCCGTCTCAACTGAATGGCTTTGTAGTGCTCTTGACTCAATATTGTCTCGTGAGGATGAAATCAGAACTCTTCTGCGTAAGAAGTCTGCTTATTTGGCCAATCAAGTTGTTTCTGGGCTCACCCACGGTACCCAAGAGTTTTTTACAAGCAATTCTCGGTAGATGTATATTGTTTGCCATATCCATAATCTTTAACGCAAAGCTAAACGCCTCATCCCGAATCAGGTTCCCCCTTTCCATAGCACCATACTGTTCCTTCAATTCCTAAACTCCATTCTTTTTCTTTTTAATCTACAATCCACGCGTAAGCGCGCGTGAGCGCGTCCCGCAAACGCGGGAAAAAATTAAGCATTCAACATCCGCGCATAAGCGCGCGTGAGCGCGTCCCGCAACCGCGGGGCAAAATCGCGGCGCATCCGCTTCTTCTTTCATCCCTAACTTAGCCGCCATAAGCTCACCCCATGCGCCGCCTCCGCATTCTCCAAATCTTTAGCCGCTATATTCACTTCGGCGGAGAAGAAAGTTTTGTTCGTACTTTTCGTGATGCTTTACTGCCTTTTCATGACGTTACAGATTACCAAGGGTCAACGACGGATCTTCTCGGTCGGTCGTTCAGTAGTAAGCTCATGCTTCCGGTTCGTGCATTTCACAGCAGTAGAGTCGCAAAAGAGCTTAGGCAGTTGCAAAAAGAAAATCGCTTCGACCTGTGGGTGGTTCACAACGCCCTTCCCGCTCTCTCCCCTTCCGTCTATCAGACCGCTTTCGAACTCAAAGTCCCACTCGTTCACTACCTTCACAACTATCGGATGGCCTGCACCAACGGCTTTTTTCTCGATCACGGCCAACCTTGCGAACGATGTCTCCACGGCAACTTCTGGCCCGCTTTCCAGACCGCCTGCTGGCGCGACAGCCATTTCATCAGCGGCATGATGGGACTCATCCTTCGACGTGTCCGTTCGGTAGGGACTTTTCAAAATGTGGCCGCGTGGGTTGCCCTTAGTCAGGCTCAACGGGCCAAGCATGTCCAGATGGGGATCCCTGAAAAACGAATTCATGTCATCCCGCACTTCTATGAGCCGAAAGGCGAATCGATCCCTCCCTGCCCGACTGGAAATATCCTTTTTCTTGGGCGCCTTTCCCCTGAAAAGGGGGTTGACCATTTGCTTGAGGCTTGGAAGTTAGTGCGCCCAAATGGGAGAAAGTTAATCATTGCCGGGGAAGGTCCCGAGGAATCAAAATTAAAGGCTCTCGCGAAGAAGCTCTCGTTGCGTGATTTCGATTTTGTCGGTTTCCTCAAGGGCGATCAACAGCGTGCCATCTGGGCACAGACCGCCTTCTCCGTGATCCCCTCCATTTGGAGCGAGCCCTTCCCGCTTACATTCCTCGAATCTTGGACCCAAGACAGGACCTTTGTGGCGAATCGTCTCGGCGCGATGGCAGAAGTGGTCATCGAGGGAAAAGATGGTCTCTTAGCAGAGCCTTTCTCACCGGCATCGTTATCCGTCAAGATCCAAGAGCTGATTGAAAATCCCAATCGTTGCACAGAGATGGGTCAGGCTGGAAAGGGACGTATTTTAAACGAGTTCAATCGCAACCTCTGGCTCTCTCGTATTGAATCTGTTTACGAAACCATTCTACCCTCATAAACAACTGCCATGGATTTTAGTCCTCTTCCTCTGCTCTATCGTTCATTTCCACTCTTTCTGCCCTTAGTTTTCTTAGCTTTCGTTTGAGGGTTCGATACCGCTCCCCATATAACTCCCTTAAAGTTGCTTCTACTTTCCTTCAGCGCATCAACCTTATACTATAAAAACATGCGCGGCCTGCCTACTTTCCTTTTTTCTGCTCTTTTTTTGCTTTTCCTCCAAACCAGCCATGCCAACCCACCCGTTGTGCTTCCTTACACCCCCGATTACGACGGAGATTACGACCTGTTCGGCGGCGAAAACTACATGACCAATGACGACAACCTGATGCTCGAATCCCTGACCGCTTCCCACGGAATGTCTCTCCTCAAAAAAACTCAAACCGCCATGACCAATCTCAAGCGCCTCACCGATCCTCTCCTCCTCGCTAAACTCCGTGCCCCCGCCGAAATGCAGAAACAACTCTATCTAATCCTCTACTGGCTCGGTGAAGCCGATATGGCCAATGCCGATGTCCAACAGGTCCTCCAAGAAATCTCCCGCCGCGGTCAACCCCAAGCTACCCCTGCCGATGCCACCATGGCTGAAGTCCTTCTCTTCAATTTCCATACCGCTCGCCATCTCGGTGTTCTCGGGTTCCCTGGCTTAGTCAAACTCGCCCAAGCTCTCCCCCCTACCGTCACAGAAAACGATAACAATGATCAAAACCGCCTCGCCTTCTCCATTCCTATCCTTCCCGCCGCCCAGTTCCCCTCTATCTCCCACCAACTTTTCAATTACGAAATCTTCGATGGTTCTCTGCCCCGCGCCACCTCCGCCAATCTCACCCCCAGCCAAATCGAATTCGCCAAAAAGCTAATCTCTCGCGGCCTCCTTCCCGCCGACGCTTTAAAGGCTCGCTAAGTCCACACCTCACAAGTCCTCATTCCTTAATCCGCTGCCCTCAAGAATACTTTTCACCGTCCCAATCGGAATCGATTTCGATCCATGAAAAGGGAAATGACCTGTCGCCCGTCTTCGTTTCGCTATTTCTAATGACTGCCTGATTGGTCGATCTGCTGAAACCCGTGCTTTCGCAAAGCCCGGATCACTTCTTTCGCCTTGCGAACGGGAAATCTTCGGCTCAAGGAACGGAAAGTTCCAAAATTCTCGCCCGACTTGGAAATTTTATCTTGGAAGGCTTCAGCCACAGCGAAAGCGCTTCTCTGGCGTTTTCTACCGCCTCCGCCTCCGTGTCGCCCGCACTGGCACAACCCGGAACCTCAGGAAAAATTGCCGACCAGCAACCTGTTAACTTATCTTTTTCCACTACGACCCTAAACTTCATAGCCTTACTTTAATACCTACACCCCCTTTAGCAACCCACATCGTCAACTTCTCACAAACCCCCAAAACCTGCCTTTCGATCCCCTTTAATTCCATACCCCACCCAAGACAATCCTCCTACATTCCCAAGAATGTAGGATGATCGGCGAGGCATCCCACGCCTCATAAGAAAACATTCCATGAAGTGCCATCTTGTTTCATTATCCCCGCATGACCCCTCTTCCTGAAGCCTACGAAAAACTCCGCGCCCGCGGGAAAGATCTCGCCCTCCTTGGCGCCACTGGCGGCTTGCTCGGATGGGACCAAGAAACCCTCCTTCCACCCAAAGGCCACTCCTTTCGCGCCGAACAGTCCGCCCTCATCGCTGGTATCTCCCATCGTCTCGCTACCCACCACGACATCGCGGGTTGGCTCGATGAGTGCGAAAACGTTTCCCTCCCTCCTCTCTCTCCCGAAGCCGCCGCCATCGCCCGCTGGCGCCACGACTACCACCGCGCGACTCGCATCCCCGCCGAGCTCGTCGAGGAAAATGAACTCGCCATCGGCCTCTCCCGCTCCGCCTGGGTCGAGGCCCGCAAAAACTCCGACTTCGCATCCTTTGCGCCTCACCTCGAAAAGCTCCTCTCCCTTTCCAGACAAATGGCCGATCTCTGGGGCTATGCCGACCAACCCTACGACGCGCTCCTCGAAGGCTACGAACCAGGATGGCTCACCCGAGACGTCACCACTCTTTTCGCCAAACTTCGCCCCCGCCTTGTCACTATCGCCGAAAAAGCATTCTCTCTTCCCACCCCTCCCTCCCGCAAAAATCTTCGCGGCCACTACCCCCGCACCGAACAAGAAAAGTTTCTTCACTCCCTCCTCCCAAAAATCGGTTTCGACGTCTCCGCTGGTCGTCTCGACTCCAGCACCCACCCCTTCTGCTCGGGACTCGGACCAGGCGACACCCGCATGACCACCCGCTACGATGAGACCGATTTCATGGTCTCCCTCTACGGCGTCCTCCACGAAGCTGGCCACGGACTCTATGACCAAGGGCTACCCGAATCCCAACTCGGCACTCCACTAGGCCAAGCCGCCTCCCTCGGTATCCATGAATCTCAATCCCGCCTTTGGGAAAATCGCATTGGCCGATCTCGCTCCTTTTGGAAAACATGGTGGCCCGACCTCATCCAAGCCTTCCCCGATCTATCCCGTCACAACCACGAAGACTGCTGGCGTGCCTCCAATGCCGTCGAACGCTCCTTCATCCGCGTCGAAGCCGACGAGGTTACTTACGATCTCCATATCCTTCTCCGCTTTGAACTGGAAACCCAACTCCTTAAGGGTGATCTCGCCGTTCGCGACCTCCCCGCCGCGTGGAACGAACTTTTCGAAAAACTCCTCGGCCTCAAAGTCCCCGACAACGCCCGTGGCTGCCTCCAAGACATCCACTGGTCCCTCGGTGGCTTCGGCTACTTCCCCACCTACACCTTGGGAAATCTGACCGCCTCCCAACTCTGGCAAGCCGCCAATCGAGACCTCCCCTCTCTCTCCGCCTCAATAGACAATCGTGACTATCAGCCTCTCCTCCGCTGGCTCCGTGAAAAAGTTCACGCCCACGGACGCCGCTATCCCGCCTCTGAACTTGTCCAGCGTGCCACAGGCAAAGCTCTCGATCCCGAGGCTCACCTCTCCGTACTTGAATCCAAGGTCAAGGAGCTCGGTTCATGATCGCCCCTGAGAAAATCAGCCTCGTTATCAGCACCTACAATCACGTCCGCCCCCTAGAACTTTGCCTCGCTGGATTTCGCAAACAAACCACCCCCCCCAAAGAAATTATCATCGCCGACGACGGCTCCACTTCCCCCACCCGCGATCTTATCGCCCGCCTTGCCCCCTCCCTCCCTTGTCCCGTCCGCCACCTCTGGCACGAAGACCTTGGATTTCGGAAAAATGTTATTCTGAATCGAGCCCTCTCCACCGCCCTCGGAGATTATCTCGTCCTGACCGATGCCGACTGCATTCCACACTCGAAGTTTATTGCAGATCATGCCTCCCTCGCCGAAAAGGGATTCTGGGTTCAAGGCCGCCGCTCCTACCTCTCCTCCACTTTCTCCAACACCCTCCTTCCCACCGATTCGATTCGCCCTCTCCCTCTCTTTTTATCGGGACAGTTAAGCGGTGCGGCCAAAGCCTTTCGTCTTCCACTGCCCATCATTCGTCGCAACCAAGAGCAACGCGGAATCATTGGCTGCAATATGGCCATGTGGCGTGACGATCTTCTCTCCATCAACGGCTGGGACGAAGAGTACGAAGGTTGGGGTCTTGGTGAGGATTCCGACGTCGGTTCGCGCCTCTACCATCTCGGTCGTCCAAGAAAGTTTGTTTATGGCCGCGCCATCCTTTATCACCTGCACCACCCAATTCTAGGCCGAGATCACCTCCCAAAGTCCAAAACTCGTCTGGAAGAAACTCTCCGTACAAAAAAGATCCGCTGCACCCGAGGAGTCGACTCCGCTCGCAAGTAACTCCCGCCTTTTCCGAATTATCCGCGCTTCTTGGATCGGCCAAAGAACCTGGCCTCGGCAGCCATGGCCGCTCCAACGATTCCCGCTTCGTTATGAAGTTTCGCTGGGACGACCCTAGCTCGCACCCCCTCCGATGCGCGCGGCAACCACTTTTCCGACCGCTTACTTACCCCTCCCCCGACGATGATTAGATCTGGATTGATCAACCGATCCACCTGCTGAAGATACTCTCGCACCTTACGTGCCCATTTTTTCCATCCCCAGTTATGGTCGGTTCGGGCTTTCGCACTGGCCATTTTTTCTGCATCCCTGCCTCGCAAGGTTACGTGGCCTAACTCGGTATTGGGCACGAGAATCCCCTGAACGAAAAGGGCGCTCCCAATGCCCGTCCCTAAGGTGATCATGACCACCGTTCCCACCTCTTTTTTTCCCGCACCATGCCGCATTTCCGCCATCCCTGCCGCATCCGCATCGTTGATTACCGCAAAAGGCAACCTTGTCCCTTTTTTAAATATTTTCTCCGCATTCTTGCCCAGCCAGCTGGACGACAGATGGGTTGCCGTACCGACGACCCCTGAACAAATGACCCCAGGAAAGCCCGCCCCCGCAGGGCCCTTGTACTGAAAGTGTTGCGCAATTTTAGCGATAGTCTTTGCCACATTCGCAGGAGTGGCCAGTTGTGGGGTTGGCAGGTGATACGGATCCCCCAAGACATTCGCCCCAGGAAACTCCACCAACGCCCCCTTGATCCCCGTCCCCCCTATATCGACCCCTAAAATCGTCCTCATTCGTAAAAGCATGTCCTAACCCCTTCCCGCGTAACACCCCCATTTTGTGCCAGACACGTGTCTGGCACCGTAGAATTGCCAACAGACAATTCATTTTAGGCTGGGAACAATCTTTTCCTGTCTCTTGTGCTTTTTCATAACCGTGCAAGCTTCAACTCAACGAATGGATATCCCACTCAAACTGCAGGAAGAGTTAGAAGGCTACTGCGGGCTCGGGATGTACGACGAGGCTCTTCGCCGGATCGATCAACTCAGCGCAAAAGGCGATCCCACACTTTCCCTCACCTTCCTGCGCGCCCGCATCCTTCGTGCCGCAGGGCGCTTTGTCGAACTTCGTAAGTCCGCAGAAAAACTTCACCGCCAGCGCCCCGAAGAACCAGAAGCCTGGGTTTCTCTGGCCGACGCCGTCCGCCACCAGGATTCACTGCAGCAGGGCCGCACTATTCTTCTCGAGGCCGAACAAAAGTTTCCCGAGAACTCCCATATCAAATTTCAGCTCGGCTGCTATCACTGCCAGCTCCGCGATCTCGAAAAGGCACGCTCCTACGTCCAAGCCGCCATCCGCATCGATCATAGCTGGGCAGATGCGGCCAAAGCCGACGCCGATCTCGCCCCGCTGCGCGAAAAGATCTGAAAAACCCTCGCCGCCTCCAAAGTCAGTTTCCTTTGCTGCTGCTTGGTTCCCTCGCCATCTTGGGCGGTTGTGATTTCCTCCGCTCGAAGCCAGGTCTTCAAGCTCAAGCAGGGGTTCCTCTTGCCGTGACCCTCCCCGCAAATTTTTCAACCGGATACCGCTGGGTTCTGGATCCACCCGTGCAAACCGCCCAGATTCTCTCCGAATCCTATCAGCCGGATTCCACCCAAGTTCCCGGCTCCCCTGGGCAACAATCCTTCCAAGTTGTTTTTTCGCGGGAGGGCCGTTTTAACCTTAAGTTCGCCTACCGCCGACTTTGGGAACCTCCCTCCGTCCCTTCCTCCAAAACCACCAATCTCGTGATTCAGGTTGTTTCCACCAACAAAACCTCCTCCGTTCTAGAACAGCTCTTCCCTCCCCAAAATCCTCCCTCCCTCCTCCCTCAACCGGAAGAAGAAGCGCCACGTTCTCGTATGCCTCTCCGCACCACCCGCTAACCTTTTCCTCTATTTCAGTAGAGCGGCACAATGTGCTCTGTACGAATCCAGCCCATATCATGATTGGGCAGTCGGATCTTACTCCAACCCAGGAAACTCTTTTCTAAATGCGCGATAGAGCCTGGGGGATAAGCTTTCTCGGCTTGCGGCTCTAAATCTGACGGAATCGAACGCAGTGGCTCCACGTCCACAATCATGACCGCCCCGCGATCGGCCAGTTTGCCATAAACCCCTAAAGCCAATCCCGCCAGTAGTGCCATGAGCGCTCCACCCAGAACAATTCCCGACCCTAAACGAAAGAATAGCCTCCGATAAAAACCGTAATATCCAGAAGCCAACCAAAAGCCGCCTCCCAAAGCGGCTAGGGCAATTCCCGCCACCAAGATTGCTTGCCACGCAAAAACACCCAGACGAGCGGTTAGACCCGCCGTCCAGTTATCATCCCCCAAGCGGTTGATTGCTGGATCAAGTTGGTCTGCCGACCCCGCAAAAATACGTAAGTTCCACGCCACCGATTCTGTCGTTGGTGCCATCAGATACGCAGAGAGTCCGTGCGCCAGCGCTCTCTCCTTATCACCCAGTTGATAATTTGCTAAGGCCAAATCGTTCCGCGCAATTGGATCGGTGGGCTTGAGTCGAACTCTTTCCGACCAGATTTTCTCCGCTCCCTTAAAGTCGGCAACCCGATACATTCCCACCGGATCAACCGCCTTTTCTTGGGTGGCGACCCCGTTCGTTTCCACTGCCTCGACTTGCAATCCTCCCGCCAACAAGAGGAGGATCAAACTTCCCCAGGGCAGAACATTTCTTGGACGCAACGTCTCCCAGATTTTTATCTTTGGCAGGTCAATCCGTTGAGCGAGGGCCATCGCCCTGCCCGACCAACTCTCCGCCAAGGCGCGGCCTCTTCCGTAAAGTGCCTCTTCCGATTCCATCCAGCATTTTTCCAACTCGCTTCGATCTTCCTCCAGCAGTGTGGGTCCTCCTTGAATAATGTCCTCCCAAGAAGGTGTCGCACCCTCAACCCCAAGAGTCCCCGCCACAGATTTTTGCCACACAAGTAGTGTGCGTTCCCGCAACCTATAATCCTCTGACGAGGCCCCAACACCCGTTGCAGATATTTTCCACAATTCCAACGACTCTTTTCGACTTCTTTCAGGATCAGTCAAAACCGCTCGTCGCTTTGCCCAAATCCACCAGACCCCCAGCAAGGCTATCCACGGCAAAATACTCAGTAGCTTGAGCCAGCCCGTCGCGATGGGCGAAAATCCCACCCCCGTCCCTACCAACGGATCCCTCGGCAAAGCAGGCGCGCCGTATTGCAAGGGCTGATTCGGGCGACCCGCCACTGACGGCATCGGCTGTTTTCCTGCAGGCGTGGAAGCAGGCGAGGCCGCTCCTGGCGGCGTGGAAATCGAAAGGCCCGACGCCCCTTTCGTTACCAGGATCTTCGGTGGTTTGGTTTCGATCGTCTCGTAAGATTTTTTCTTGGGATCGAAATAAACGAATTTTACCGACGGAAGTTCGAACTCTCCCGCTGAAACAGGAATCATCACCAGATCCTCCACAATCGCCCCCGTGAATATTTCTATTCCGTTAAACTCTCGGCGTAACTTTGGCTGAATTGTCCGAATCTGTGTAGGCACTGTCCGTGAAGGAAGCTCCACCCCAGCTGGCCAGTTCCCTGTCCCGCGCAAAGTTAAAGTCCAGGTCACCGGCTCCCCTTCGTTCACTTGCTCAGGAATCATCTTGGACTCCACCGTAAACTGCCCCACTGCGCCCTTAAATCCAGCGGGGGCTCCTGCTGGTAGTGGTTCCACTGGCAACGAGATTGGTTCACTGGCGACTTCGACCTCCTGTGAGGTCGGCGACGTGAAAAAGATCGAGCGCCCAACTTGCCCTGTTTCGATATCCAGTTTTTGCCGAATGGTAGGTAAAGTAAAAGGTCCCGCTTTTGGAATCATCGCTCGAGTATGAAATTGGAGCCCTTTGCTGCCTCCCGGCCCGATCTGCTTGCCCCGATCCCACGCCTCCGCACTAAAATTCTGTACATCCCAAAGGGGGGTTGTTTTCACTCTGCCGCTTCGATTCCCAATAATAAACACCCGGTAGTTCACATCAAAAATCTCCCCCGCATACGGATTGCGTGGCTCCGCCGAAGCCTCTGCCTGGGCTGCCCCAGCAGGCAGGGGGGCCGTCGGTGCCGCTGGAGCTTGCCCCGCCCCTGGCATAAAATTGGGATTAAAGAACCCTGAGTTAGGCTGGGATCGTCGTCGAGTATTTGCAGGAGCACCCGTGGAATTGAGTGTGATTCCGGCAATTTTGAATTTGCCCTTATCCGTGGCGATCTCCAGTGATGGGATTTCCACCTTACCCTCCACCGTCGTCCTGACGGCATAGCTTAAGGTCGTCGAAGAGCTGGTCTGAAAATTAATCATCGAAAAGCTCTGTGCCCGCCCAGGTTGTCCCAGAACCTGTAGCCCGCCGATCTCGGGAAGATTCACCGGCCCTGCAGGCTGACAATCTGTAAATACCAGTTCGAGCTGCGTCGGCTCATTTGGCGCAACGGGTCCTGGGTCATTCCAAGCAACCGATTGGCCCCACCCCGCCCAAGGAGAGGTCAGAACAAGAAGAGCCGATAATTGTAATGAAGTTCTCATCCGATTTTACCAGGGCTTCGCCGTCGAGGACCATGATGGGCGCTGGTCCTTGGGTTGAAGCCTCTGCTGTAGGGCGGCGGGATTGTCCGATTGTCGAACCTGCTCCAATCGCGAAAGTGTTTCCTGCGTCATAGGGTCTCCCATCGTACCCATTTCTCTTTTACCAGATCCACCCCCAACCGCGC
>Ga0209597_1001837_pt1 | contig 13752 bp, 15 predicted proteins | sample M_140625_MF_Meta_FD_187316 | JGI IMG/M metagenome (GOLD analysis project Ga0209597, IMG submission 187316) | Freshwater microbial communities from Lake Montjoie, Canada to study carbon cycling - M_140625_MF_MetaG (SPAdes) (version 2) | ecosystem: Environmental > Aquatic > Freshwater > Lake...
CTATAGAAACCATATGAATTCATTATCTTGCATCTAACTGATACGATTGCAAATGTACCAATTATTTGATATGAGACCTCCAATGAGAATAGCCCTTTTTTTAGGACTTACGGGTATTGGTATGATTGCAGGGGCACTCATTAGTTTTTCTATCGTCTCCTCAATATTGCATATTCCGCTTGCAGACATGCAAAAGGTTATTATGCAGCCCGAATATGCTTCCATGGCTCAGTTGGCCAATGCCTTAGCTTCCATCATTGCTTTTGGCTTACCGAGTATTGTATTAGCCATAATGGCAAAAGAAAATTGGTATACTCATTTAGGTTTTACTGCTGTAAAATCATACCAACAAATTGGAATTGTTATTTTATTAGCCCTCACTGGTTTAATACTGAGTGGTGCATTAGGAAGTTTGACAGAAAAAATTCCTATTCCCACTAATTTTAAAACTTGGGCTGAAGATTTAGAGGCCCAGTATAAAAAAGCGATGTTGTCCATGACGCATATGAATTCATTCATGGATCTAGCCTATGCATTATTAGCAGTAGCCATCATACCCTCTATTATTGAAGAAGTTTATTTCAGAGGCACGCTTCAAAAAATATTAATGGATTTAACAGGCAAGCCTTACGCTGCTATTATTCTAACGGCCATTTTCTTCAGCGCTATTCATTTTTCTTTTTTTGGTTTTTTATCTAGAATGGCCTTGGGTATAGTGCTTGGGTATATTTATTATTATTCAAAAACTATTTGGCTACCCATACTTTTACATTTTTTAAATAATGGAATAGCCGTTGTCACGTTATATTCAATAAGAAATAATCCAGCGAAGGTAGATCAGATGATGGATGATAATTTACCTATCTATTGGGGAATACTGGCCTTGGTAGGAATTTACTATTTATTAAAAAAATTAAAAAACACTCATTCAGATGCAGGATTGGAAAAAAGTATTTAGCAGCAGTCAGTTAGCCGCTTCTTCAATGGTGATGGGCATTTTAAACGAAAATGAAATACCCGCTAAAACACTCAACAAGCAAGATTCTTCCTATGTTTTTTTAGGAGAAGTAGAAGTATATGTACCTTTGGATATGTTTGAAAAAGCAAAAGCACTACTTTCAACGATTCAAATTAATTCGGTTGAATCTTAAAATCTTCTTTACAAATTTATAATTCTTTTCTATGGCTTCTAACGCATCTATTTTAAAACAAAGAACTCTGTCTGCCATTGTTTTTGTCATTATCATGCTAACAGGTTTGATTTGGAATAACTGGTCTTTTTTTACTTTATTTTTAATTATACAATTAGGTTGTTTGTATGAGTATCAAAAATTATTAGCACTTATTTATCCAAGTTATCAAAATATAAGCGCTTTGCATAAATGGGGTTTGTTAGTTGTTGGTTGTTTAATGATGATGACACTGGCCCCTGTAGATTTAAATATTAATGCAGTAAGCATTAGATTTTTAGGCAGTAGAGCGCTTCTATTGGTGATTGCCTTAATGATTATTGTTGACATTTTTTCTAAAAAATTTAGTCTACAAAACCTGGCTATTTCTATTGCGGGCTTAGTGTATATACCTATGTGTTTGTCTTTATTTTTTCAATTAAAAAGTTTTATGCCCAATTCCTATTTTTGTAGTTGGACTTTTTCTATCCCCTTGTTATTAATTGTTTCTATTTGGGTGAATGATACGATGGCTTATTTAGTGGGTTCTGTCATTGGCAAAACACCCTTGTCTCCCATATCTCCTAATAAAACCTGGGAGGGTACTATTGCTGGCATTATTTTATCAGTATTAATTGTGTCAAAAGGAATGGCCTTAGTGGTACCTATTCAAGAGAAATATATTTTCTATATTAGTTTAATTGCCTCTATCGCAGGTAATTTTGGAGATTTACTAGAAAGCAGATTAAAAAGACTCGCTGGCGTGAAAGATAGTGGTAGCATGATGCCAGGTCATGGAGGCTTCTTAGACAGGTTTGATTCTATCTTATTTGCCACCCCATTTGTATGGTTAATTCTTCAGATTCTGTTTTAGATGTTTTACATTTGCAACTAAATTTACATGATGACTATACATAAAGAAGGGACGGCTACTATTTCATTGATTGCGATATTCGTAGGCGTTTTGAATATTCTTAATTTTTCTTATCTATTTCCTGTTTCTGTCATTGGTGCATGGGCAGTATTTATCATTACAGTTGCTTTCTTTTTATTCATAGTATCTTTTTTTAGAATGCCTGTTCGTCCATTAACCATTAGTGATGAGGCCATTGTTTCTCCTGCCGATGGTAAAGTAGTGGTGATTGAAGAAGTGCAGCCCGATGAATTTTATACAGAAAAAAGAATTCAAATTAGTGTATTTATGAGTCCTGCTAATGTGCATGTGAACCGTTTACCTATTGCAGGAAATATTATATACAATAAATACCATCCTGGTAAATTTTTAGTGGCCTGGCATCCAAAATCTTCTACCGATAATGAAAGGTGGTCTGTGGTAGTGGAGAATAGCAAAGGAAGTATTTTATGTAAACAAATTGCAGGAGCTTTAGCGAGAAGAATATGTAACTATACAACAGTGGGACAATCCTTCAATCAATGTGATGAATACGGTTTTATAAAATTTGGTAGCAGGGTAGATTTACTTTTACCCGTAGGTACAAAAATTCATGCAAAAATAGGTGACGTGGTAAAAGGGGGCGTTACCGTACTAGCTAGTTGGTAATACCAAGACCTTCTTATAAAAAACTTATATAAGCTAGAAGTTTTACCAAATCTTAATAATTAAATAGGAACTTCTTAGGTCTTTAGAATATATTTTCTAATTCCTTTAAATGTGTAATGGTATGTGTTGCAGGTACCGTAGGTTGTATTTGTAAGTGATTTACAAAAATAGAATCCATGCCTGCATTAATAGCTCCTTGAATATCGGCCGACTCATTGTCTCCAATCATAATACTAGTTTCTAATTGCGCATTCGAAATTTTTAAAGCATACTCAAAAATTTCCTTATTGGGTTTTAAGCTATTGCTTGCTTCTGAAGTAATCACTTCAGTAAAGTAGTCCGCTAAATTGGAGTTCTTAATTTTTTTAAACTGCACCGATTCAAACCCATTGGTAATTAAATGCATTGTATAGTCCTTATTTTTTAAGTACTCTAAAATTTCAATGGTGTAGGGAAATAAATTCTTTTTATTAGGAAGAATAGTTAAGTAGTCAAGGGATATTTCTTTAGACAAGGCTTCGTCGGCAATTTTATAATCTAGTAAACTTAAGTACATACGCTTCCATCTTAATTCCTCTTGTTTGATAAAACCCTTGCTATACCTGTCCCATAAACGGTGATTGTGTACACTGTATATATTGTAAAATTCATCAAAATTGTTGATGCCCTTAGCCTCTAGTGCATATTTCTGATGCAGGTCCCATAAAGTTTCTTTAGAATTTAATTCAAAGTCCCAAATGGTATGGTCAAGGTCAAAAAATAGGTCTTTATAGGGCATCAATTAATAATTGTATTGGGCGAATTTACAGTTTTGCGCCTTATCTTTATTCTTTATTTAGATTAACTATTAATTATTTATATGCTGGTTGTTATTACAGGCGCTTCTCAAGGAATTGGATATGCAGTGGCAGAAGCATTTGCGGCTGAAGGCCATAGTTTATGTATTGGTAGCAAAACGGCTTCTCGTTTAAAAGAGGCTACAGAAAGTTTGCAAAAAAAATATCCTGCTGCTACTATACATAGTATGCAGGCGGACTTAGCAATACCGGAAGACTGTAAGACTTTTGGCAATTGGTGTTTGAGTTTGGGCACACCTTCTATTTTAATTAATAATGCAGGTTTTTTCCTACCAGGTAACTTAATGGAGGAAGAACAGGGTGTTTTAGAATCACAAATTGCGGCTAACTTATATTCTGCTTATCATACTTCACGTGCCATTGTTCCATCCATGATAAAAGCAGGTAGCGGACACATTTTTAATATTTGTTCTATTGCTTCTTTACAAGCCTATCCGCAAGGAGGCTCCTATAGTATTAGTAAGTATGCTTTAGATGGTTTTTCAAAAAACTTAAGAGAAGAATTAAAAGATAAAGGCATTAAAGTAACAGGTGTTTATCCTGGGGCTACTTATACGAATAGCTGGGCAGGTAGTGGGGTTGCGCCTACTCGTATTATGGAAGCGCAGGATATTGCAAAGATGATTTTGGCGGCTGCTCATTTAAGTCCTCAAGCCGTGGTGGAAGATATTATAATGCGTCCATTGTTAGGAGATTTATAACTTAACTATTACTATCTATATTATTAGTACTAAAGTCGTTCTGCGTCGTCATCTATGGTAGGCGGCTTAGTTGAAAAACTTTCTCTAGCCTTTTTAGTTGCAGCTAGTCTTTCTATCACTACTTGCGCAATTAATTTTCCAGCATTTTCATTCGGATTAGCTTGTAATATATTTTTCAGCTTTGCTTCTGAAACATCAATTCGATATAGCAGTTGTACTAATTTAGAAAAATCTTCTTTAATCAATTCGTTGATCATTGTTTCTAAATCTGGGGTGCTTAATTTCTCTAGTGCTAATAAATTTATTTCCATCTGCTTTAATTATATTTTTCAATTACACCTAGACTAAACAATGCGAAATCATATTTAACAGGGTCCTTTGCATCCAAAGTTCGACAATAATTAGTTAATTCTATAGCAGTTTGCCAATCTGTTTGGGGCCTTTTTAAAATACCTAAACCTCTAGAAACCCTTGCTACATGTACATCAATAGGCATAATAAGGTCTGCAGGGCTAATACTTTTCCATAAACCAAAATCTACCCCTTGATTATCTTTTCTTACCATCCATCGTAAAAACATATTTAATCTTTTGCAAGTAGATCCCGTCACTGGACTAGCAATATGCTTTTTAGTTCTGGCAGGTGCTTCTTCTAAAGAGAAAAAATTATTTTGAAAATGAATAAGGGCCTGTTCTATTATATTTTGTCTGTCTATATTTTTCTTACTCAAAGTGGTATTGTTAAAAAATGCAGTTTCTAAACTTTCATTTTTACCATAATGCTGTTTAAAAAATTCAATACTATAGAGTAAGTCTGTATCGTTAAAGGTTCTGTGAGCAAATCCCAATAATTTTTTTAAATCTTTATCTTGATGCCCTATACAAAAATTATAGGGTGCATTGTCCATTCTTTCAAGTAGTTCTTTAGATTTATTAATAATAGTAGTTCTATTACCCCAAGCAAAAATGGCAGCAAAAAAACCGGCAATTTCAATATCCTGCCTCTTTGTAAATAAATGAGGAATACAGATAGGGTCCTTCCCAATAAATTCAATATGGTTGTACTGCTTAACTTTCTGGTCTAATAGTTTATGAATCTCATCCTTCATTACCCAATGGCTTGTGCTAAATCTGCTATTAAGTCGTCTGCATCTTCGATACCTACACTTAAACGAATAAGTCCATCGGATAAACCATTGGCAATTCTTTGATCGCGTGGAATAGAGGCATGTGTCATGCTTGCTGGATGATTGATCAAAGATTCTACACCGCCTAAACTCTCCGCTAAAGAAAATACCTTGGTGCTAGAAAGAACTTTAGTGGCCGCTTCAATGGTATCTGTTTTTAAAGTAAAGCTCATCATGCCACCAAAACCACGCATTTGTTTTTTAGCAATGTCGTGATTAGGATGGTCCTCGAATCCACACCAGTATACCTTACCCACTTTAGGATGTTGTCTTAAATAAGCAGCTACTTTAATTCCATTTTCACAATGTCTTTGCATACGTACATGTAAAGTTTTAATGCCTCTTAATACTAAAAAGCAATCCTGTGGCCCTGGCACGGCGCCTGTACTTTTTTGAATAAAATATAACTGGTCTCTTAAGGCCTGATCGTTCATGACTAAACAACCTTGTATGACATCGCTATGACCCCCTAAATATTTAGTGGCAGAATGCATTACAATAGTGGCACCAAAGTCTAATGGGTTTTGTAAATAGGGAGAGGCAAAAGTATTGTCTACACATACCATGCAATTATGTTTTTTACCAATAGTAGAGATAGCTTCAATATCACTAATGTTCATCAGTGGATTGGTAGGTGTTTCTAACCAAATTAATTTAGTAGCAGGGGTCATGGCTTTTTCTACATTATTTGAATCGGAAGTATCGACATAAATAAATTTGATACCCATTTTTTCATGCACTTTTGAAAATAACCTGAAACTACCTCCATACATATCATGTGCAGCCACTACTTCATCGCCGGGCACTAGTAAACGCATAACTGCATCTGTAGCAGCCACACCACTGGCAAAGGCTAATCCAAATTTTCCATTTTCAATTACCGCAAAAGCCTCTTCTAAAGCAAACCTAGTAGGGTTTTGACTTCTAGCATATTCATAACCCTGATGCACACCAGGTGCAGATTGCACATAGGTGGAGGTTTGATAGATAGGCGTCATGATAGCACCTGTACTTGGATCGGGATGTGCACCTGCGTGAATATATTTTGTAGCTAATTTCATTTGTAAATTTTAAGAAGTTTTGTAAAAATTATTATTTTATTTTTTAATTTATTTTAATTCAATAGTATTATTTATCAGGCAACCTTATTGCCATTTTTAAACATTCTATAAGAGTAAATAGTAGGAATAATTACCATCACGATCATGTCTATAAAAAAAATGACAAAAGAAGTGACAGAACTAAAGGCCATACCTGCAACAAACTGAACTAAACCTCCATAGAACCATGCTTTGCCTGCTATCTTATGCGTGGCGTTCCAATTGTCTTCATTGTCTAATGTCCAGGGCAATTTAAATCCTGCAAAATAATTCTGCTTTAATTTAGGCATATATAAACCCATTGCTGCAAAGGCTAATCCTAACATGGGGAATAATAATTTTTCAATAGGAATGCCTTGATGGGTAGTAGCATATAAAAGTACCAAGCTTAATAAGCTTAAAAATAAGACGGTGAAAAAGCCAAATTTTCTAAATAATCCATCATCTATCTTTTCAGTTCTTTTAGGATCGAAATTTTTAATATTAGCCAGTAAGAAGTAAGTAAATAAACTTGCTACACCCATTATGATGGGTGCTAAATAAATACTGTCTTTCCCTCCAAAACCATCGGCTTCTCCTTTAATATTAAAATGAGTAGGGATAATTGCGGGTAAACTAGGGTAGAGGTAGGCTGCATAGATAAATGGTATCCCAATTAAAAGGAGTACATAAATGAGCACCATTTTTTTATTATTCATAAGCTGGCTTTAGGCTTAAAGTTACTATTTATTCGGTTTTAATCAATAATACGCTATGTCCACAAAAAAATTTACTTTTGCTTCAAATTCTAAAAAATGAGCAAAGGTCCAATTTCAAAGTTCGTTGAACACCATTATAGACATTTTAATGCCGCTGCCTTGGTAGACGCCGCTAAAGGTTATGAAACCCACCTTTTGGAAGGGGGCAAAATGCTAGTGAGTTTAGCAGGTGCCATGAGTACCGCTGAATTAGGTATTAGCTTGGCGGAGATGATTCGTCAAGATAAAATTGCTATTATTAGCTGTACCGGTGCCAACCTTGAAGAAGATGTAATGAACTTAGTGGCGCATAGCCATTATAAGCGTGTTCCTAATTACCGTGACTTAACTCCACAGGATGAGTGGGATTTATTAGAGAACCATTATAACCGTGTAACAGATACTTGTATTCCAGAAGAGGAAGCCTTTAGAAGATTACAAAAACATATTGTTAAATATTGGAAGCAAGCTGAAGAAAAAGGCGAGCGTTATTTTCCACATGAATTTTTATATCAAGTTGTATTGAGTGGTGAGCTAGAACAATATTATGAGATAGATCCTAAAGACAGCTGGATTGTGGCTGCGGCAAAAAAGAATATTCCTATTGTTGTGCCAGGTTGGGAGGATAGCACCACAGGAAATATATTTGCGAGCTATGTCATTAAAAAAGAATTAAAAGCAAGCACTGTTAAAAATGGTATTGAATACATGGTGGAATTAACAGAATGGTACCGTGCAAATAGTGGTGGAAAGGGAGTTGGATTTTTCCAAGTGGGTGGAGGTATCGCCGGTGACTTCCCAATTTGTGTAGTGCCCATGATGTACCAAGATTTAGAATGGCATGATGTGCCTTTCTGGAGTTATTTCTGTCAAGTAAGTGATAGTACTACTTCTTACGGTTCTTACTCTGGCGCCGTACCGAATGAAAAAATTACCTGGGGTAAATTAGATATTCATACGCCTAAGTTTATAGTAGAAAGCGATGCTACCATTGTAGTGCCGTTGATATTTGCTTATATTTTAGGCCAGTAAATTAAAAATTATTTTTCTAATAAAAAAGCCCCTCCGAATTCGAAGGGGCTTTTTTATTTTTTTCTGATCTAATTCTAGATTAAATAGAAATGAGAAAATATAATTTTGAGTGAACTTTGAGCGAAGCGATAGAGAACGAAAAATTATATTTTGAATGCATATTTAATCTAACGTCCTGGCATATTCAAAGGAATATCTCTTTTTAACATATCTTCTCTTTGTGCAATTTCACAAGCAGTATGAAAAACCATCAACACTCTTTTTTGCATCAAATCAAAATTGATTTTTTCAATGGTATCGGTTGGTTGATGATAATCGGCTAATAACATGCCATCATAGAAAAATAAAACCGGCACTCCTTTTTTTGCAAAATTATAATGGTCGCTACGGTAGTAAATTCTATTTTTATCGTTAGGGTCGTCATACTTATAATCTAAGGTAATATTACTTGAAGCCTTATTAGCTGCTTCATTGATGCCAACTAATTCAGAACTTAACTTATCGTGACCAATCACGTATATATAACTAAGTGTATCTCCTAAATGACGCTCTGTATCTACACGACCTACCATGTCTGTATTCAAATCGGCAGTGGTTTTGTCTAAAGGGAAAATAGGATGTTCTGAATAATAGTCAGAACCCCATAGGCCTTTCTCTTCTCCACTAACTGTCATAAATACAATAGTTCTGCGCGGTTTAAAACCTTTTTTAGCTGCTGCAGAAAAAGCTTCAGCCATTTGCATCACACTTACTGTACCTGAACCATCATCATCTGCACCATACCAAATGACATCACCTCTTTTACCTAAATGATCGTAGTGACCAGTTAACATTAGATATTCTTCTTTTTTATCCGTACCAGGAAGCATTGCAACAACATTACTACTTTCTACATTCTCAGTTGTTTTAGTAGCAACAATACTTGCATCAGTGGTATAGATTCCTTTTTTTAATTCTTTTAAATTAGTTAGTGAAGATGCAGTAGCGCCTAATAGTGAATTAGCTACTTCCATTGAAATATTCGCCATTATAAAACCTGCATTTGCATTCGTATTGGCTTTCATATAAACATTTCCTTTGGTAAGAGAGGGTGTAGCACTAGGGAAATCACCCGATATAATAAATAATCCAGCTGCGCCTTTGCTACTTGCTTGACGCATTTTAGCCATAGGAGATGCGGGGTTTGAATAAAAGGCGCGATTGCCACCTGGTCCCATTTTTACAGGACCATCACTATTGCCATCTATGATCACCACTAACTTTCCTTTTACCTCTAAATTTTCATAGTCATTGATTGATTTGCTAGCATCTACAATACCGTAGCCTGCAAAAACAACTTCTTTGAAGTTTATATTAGAATTGGTAATGCCTTGTAAATTAAAGTTGAAATCTTTGTCCCATACAAATGATTTTCCTTGTACTGTTAATTTTTTTTCAGTCAGTACATCTTGGTATACAGGGTTTACTTGTTGGTAGCTATTTCCGTTACCTGGCAATAGACCCATTCTTTTAAATTCAGATTCAATATAAGCCGCAGCTCTTTTTTGTCCTGGAGATCCTGTTTCACGACCTTCCATTTCAGCACTGGCAATGATAGAAAGTTTTTCTTTCAACCCTTTTGCAGTAATGACATTAGCAAATTTGGTAAGATCTTTTGTTGTTTGAGCAAAAGACATGGTGCTGATGAACAGCAAAGAAATCCATACTAGTTTTTTCATAAGTTTAAATTTAGTTAAGCACAAGTTATTTTATTCACTCTATTTTGATGTCTGCCGCCTTCAAAAGCTGTAGACATAAATTTCTCTATCATTTCTTTGGCAAGTTCTATACTCACATAACGAGCAGGAATACAAATCATATTCGCATTATTATGTAAACGGGTTAATTCGGCTACATCGGTTTGCCAACATAGACCCGCTCTAATACCTGCATGCTTATTGGCTGTCATAGCCACACCATTGGCGCTACCGCAAAATAAAATACCAAAAGCAGCTTCACCTGTTTCAACGCTAGTGGCAGTGGGATGCGCGAAGTCGGGGTAATCGACAGAATCGGAACTATAGGTACCAAAATCTTTGGTGGTATATCCTTTCTCTTCTAACCAAGCGCTAATGGTATTTTTAAAATCAACACCAGCATGGTCTGCGCCTAAGGCAATAGGTTTAGTAGCATCAAAAACGTATGGCATAATTTATTTTTATGGATATAGAAATAGTATAATTTTTTTAATCCCACTGCTCATCTTCTGCATTTTTAACAGACTTATGTGCCCATCTTGAAACGAAAATACTAAATTCAAATAATGTATATAAAGGAATAAATACAATGGTTTGACTATACCAGTCAGGGCTAGGCGTAATAAAGGCAGCTACTAATAAAATAATAACCACTGCATATTTACGTGTAGTACTTAAAAACTTAGGAGTGATTAAACCAATCTTCGTTAATAAAAATACAATGACTGGTAATTCAAATGCAATACCACAACCCAATATTAAGTTGGTTAAGTTATCTAAGTAATCGGCGAATGTTGGAATAGTAGTGATGGCGCCTTTTGAACCCAATTGAAAGCCTGCTAAGAAATTAAATGTGAAGGGACCTAATACAAAAAATCCAAAGGCTGCACCCATAAAGAAAAATAAAGAAACCCAAAAAATCATGAATCTTGTATTCTTAATTTCTTTTTCTTTCAAAGCTGGTTTTACGAATGACCATATTTGATAAAATATATAAGGGAAGGCGATAATTAAACCACCCACAAAGGCCATACTAATACTACTTAAAAATTGACCACCGAAAGTGGTACTTTGTAAAGATACTTTTACAGGTGGCATACAAAGTGCATCTCCTAAATGTAACCAATGACTAAAATCACAGAATGCTTTGTAAGTAATGAAATCTGAATTTAGTGGACCTGTAATAACATTGTCCATAATCCAATCACGATAAATGAATATGATAACCGAAGTAATTAACACAGAGCCGAGTGATCGCACAATAGTGCCTCTTAATACTTCCAAATGATCGATGAAAGACATCTCAGAATCATCGCTTTTTTTAAATCGGTCAAATAGTGCCATAATACATTTTCAATGAGGGCTAAAGTTAAGGTTTCTAGTGGAAAAAGGGGGTTCAAAACCAAAAAAAGGACTAGCGGATTTTAATTTTTGCCTTCTCAATTCTGGTATCACTAACGGCCAATATTTCGGCGTCAAAATGCGGCAAATGTATGATGGTGCGCATTTTAGGAATAGACTCGTGGTATTGAATTAAATAGCCACTAAGGGTCTCTGAGCTGTCTGCGGAAAAATCTATACCATATTTTTCATATAAGTAGTCTAGCTCTAAACGCCCACTAAATATAAATTCGGTATCTGAAAGCTTTTTTTCAATCAAGTCTTGCTCATCATATTCATCTTCAATTTCTCCAAAAATTTCTTCTAGCACATCTTCCATGGTAACTATACCCGCAGTACCTCCAAACTCATCTACCACCCAGGCAATACTTTTTCTTTTTTTAGAGAATAAACTGATGAGATCTGCTGCATTCATGCTCTCTGTGACTAAAGGAATAGAGTGCAAAATGGAAGCAATATGCGTTGGCTTTTTAAATAAATCTAGTTGATGTACATAGCCCACTATGGAGTCTAAGCTTTCTTCGTATACAATAAGCTTACTTAATTTTGTTTCAATAAATATTGCACTCAGCGTTTGAATAGAGGTACTTAATTCCACACCTACAATTTCTGTTCTAGGTACTAAGCATTCTCTAATCTTGATATCAGGGAGGCTTAATGCATTTTCAAACAAATCGGTATTTAAGTCTTGTTGTTCTTTTGATTGTTTTGTTTGCTGCACAAAATGCGCAAGATCTACTTTAGTGAAGCCTTCTTTTTTATGAATGATGCGCATTTGAAATAAATATTTCAAAACAAATTGTGCTAGGTTCACAAGTAATATGGTGATGGGTCTAAATAATAGATGAAAAAATTGTGCCAAAGGCGCAAAGAGCGTAATCATTGAAGCGGCCCTGGCTTTGAAGATGGCCTTAGGTACTAACTCTCCTATAAGCAATATAACAAGGGTTGATAAAATAGTATTGCCTAGTAAAATAGAGTAGGGACCTAGGTTCCATCTTTCCCAAATAAATTTATCTAGTAAAGCTTCGAATTGAATACCGAAAACGACTAAGGAAATATTTAATCCAATTAAGCAAGTGCCAATAAATTGCGTAGGTGTTTCTAAAAACTTAGCAATAATTTTTCCAGAAGAGTTGCCCTGCTTTTTTTTAAGCTCTAAGCTTAAACGGTTGGCACTCACAAAGCCAATTTCGTAGCCTGAGAAAAAGCCTATTAAAATTAAAGAGGCGACTATTGCGAAAAGCATATAAATAGTTTATTCAATTTCAAAATTAGTCATTACCACTCAGGTAATTTTGGTTTTGTTTCAACAATACCTTCAATTTGCTCCATAATTTCAGCAGTCAATAAGGCGGCGGTATCAATAGCCGTTAAATTATCTACTAATTGCGCTTTATTCGTAGCCCCTAAAATAGCAGTACTCACATTTGGATTTTTAATACACCAAGCAATACTTAATGAAGCGGTGCTTACTTTTAATGCTTTAGCAAGGACACCTAATTGCTGTACTTTTTTTATACTGTCTTGCATTAATAAGCGGTCTCTTAACCATTCAAAACCTTCTAATTGAAAGCGAGAACCTTCTGGTATGCCATCGTTGTATTTTCCTGTTAAAAGCCCAGAAGCTAAAGGACTCCAAATGGTTGTACCCATCCCTAGATTCTTAAATATTTCTAGGTATTCATTCTCCATTTTTCCACGCTCAAATAAATTGTATTGAGGTTGTTCAACAGAGGGCCCTATTAAATGTTGTGCAGCTGCAACTCGGTGGGCTTCCATAATTTCAACACCACTCCACTCGCTCGTACCCCAGTATAAAATTTTTCCTTGTTGAATAAGCGTATTCATCGTTTGTACTACTTCTTCAATAGGAGTAGTTTTATCAGGTCTGTGACAATAGTAAAGATCTAAATAATCTGTTGCTAATCTTTTTAAAGCCTCATGACAGGCTTCTGTTAAATGCTTTCTGCTAAGTCCTGTTTGATTGGGTTTGTTGGCTTTACCTCTCCAGCCAAAATAAGCTTTAGAAGAAAGTACGATAGAAGTTCTATCCCAATTTTTTTTACTTAATACGCGACCCATCATTTTTTCACTTTCACCTGCTGCATAAACTTCTGCGTTATCAAAAAAGTTAATGCCCGCATCATAAGCAATACCCATTAACTCATCAGCAATGCCATCGTTGATTTGTTTGTGAAAAGTAACCCAGCTTCCAAAACTAAGTGTACTTAATTGTAAGCCGGTTTTACCCATTTTTCTATATTCCATA
>Ga0209597_1001840_pt1 | contig 13748 bp, 8 predicted proteins | sample M_140625_MF_Meta_FD_187316 | JGI IMG/M metagenome (GOLD analysis project Ga0209597, IMG submission 187316) | Freshwater microbial communities from Lake Montjoie, Canada to study carbon cycling - M_140625_MF_MetaG (SPAdes) (version 2) | ecosystem: Environmental > Aquatic > Freshwater > Lake...
ATCGGCTTCGAAGCCCATCTCGTGGGCTTTTTGCTGGGCCAATCCCGTGGCGGCCTTGACCTTCATCAAACTGGGTTGAGTGGCGCTGCCTTTGGTGGAGTAACTCAGGAGGGCCACGCGGGGGCGTACCCCGGAGATTTGCCGCGCCAGGCGGGCTGTGGAGATGGCGATGTCGGCCAATTGGTCGACGGTGGGTTCCGGGATGACACCGCAATCACCCATGAACAGCACGCCGCGATCGCCAAAGCGGGTGTCCTCAACTTCCATCACCATGCAGGAGGAGGCGGTGGTGGTCTTCGGGGCGACCTTGATGATTTGGAAGAGGGGTCGCAGAACGCCGCCAGAGATTTCATTGGCACCGGAGACCAGACCGTCGGCCTGCTTCATGGCCACCATCATCGCTCCGAAGTAGTTGGGCTTGATCATGGCTTCGCGGGCCTCTTGTTCTTCGATGCCTTTGCCCCGGCGAAGCAGCATGAAGCGCCGCACGAAGCTGTCGAGATCGGGGCTTTCTGACGGGTTGATGAGGCGAATTCCCTCGAGAGATACATTGAGAGCCGCCGCGGCCTCTTTGATGGCCAGTCGGTCTCCTAATAAAATCGGAGCCCCGAGACGGAGAGAAAAGAACTGGCGAGCCGCCTGGATGACCCGGGGTTCGGTGCCTTCAGGAAAGACGATCCGCTTGGGGTGACGTTGGAGCTTCTCGATGACGCCGCCAATGAAACGCATGGCCGGACCATGGCCGAGCTGCTCACGCTCGACAAGGATGGCCTCGGCTCAGTGAGAGGAACGAAAAAACCCACGGCTTCAGGTCTTTCGACCGATGCCGCGGGTTCTTCGGTGCAGAAGCGATTAGGCCTTGGCCACCAGTTGACGCAGGACGTAGGGCAGGATGCCGCCGTGCTGGTAATATTCGATCTCGATCGGGGTATCGATGCGGCAAATGACCTGGACATTCTCCACCGTGCCGCACTTGCGAGTGATGCGCAGGGTGAGGTCTTGTTGGGGTTTGACCGAGGGGCTCAGACCAATGATATCGAAGGTCTCGGTGCCATCGAGGTGCAGACTCCGGGCGCTGGCGCCGTCCTTGAACTGGAGGGGCATAACGCCCATGCCCAATAAATTGGAACGGTGAATGCGCTCGAAGCTCTCGGCGACGACCACCTTCACGCCGAGCAGGCTGGTGCCCTTGGCGGCCCAGTCACGGCTGGAACCGGTGCCGTATTCTTGGCCGGCGATCACAATGAGCGGGGTGCCGGTGGCTTGATAGGCCACGGCCGCATCATAGATGGAAGTCTTCTGGCCATCAGGGCCGAAGGTGTTGCCGCCTTCTTCGCCGCCGAGCATCAAGTTCTTGATGCGGACGTTGGCGAAGGTGCCGCGGGTCATGATGCGGTCGTTGCCGCGGCGGCTACCGTAGCTATTGAAGTCGGCGAACTCCACGCGGTTGGTCACCAGGAATTGACCGGCCGGTGAACTCTTCTTGATGGCGCCAGCTGGTGAGATGTGGTCAGTGGTCACCGAATCCCCGAAGATGCCCAGGGCACGGGCCCCGCGGATCTCAGAAATGGTGCCCGGCTGCATACCGAACTGGGTGAAGAAGGGAGGCTCTTGGATGTAGGTGGAGTTGCCGTCCCACTCGTACACATTGCCCACGCTCGAAGAGATTTCGTTCCACTTCGGGTTCTGGGCCGCGAAGTCGGTGTAGAGTGCCCGGAAGATCTCGGGCTTGAGGGCCGACTGCAAGGTGTCGCGCACCTCGGTGAGGCTGGGCCAGATGTCCTTCAGGAACACCGGTCCGTTCGTGCCTTCGCCGATGGGCTCGGTGGTCAGGTCCTTGTCGACCCGGCCCGCTAGCGCGAAAGCCACCACCAGCGGCGGCGACATTAGGAAGTTCGCCTTAATGTTCTGATGGACGCGGGCTTCGAAGTTGCGATTGCCCGACAAGACGGAGGCGGCCACCAGGTCGTTCTTCACGACGGCTTCTTCGATCTTGGCGTCGAGCGGGCCGGAGTTGCCGATGCAGGTCGTGCAGCCGTAGCCCACTGTCTGGAAGCCCAGCTGATCGAGGTAGGTCTGGAGCCCGGTCTTGTTGAGGTAATCGGTGACCACCCGACTGCCCGGGGCTAGCGATGACTTCACCGACGGGTTGAGCTTCAGGCCCTTCTCGATGGCCTTCTTAGCCAGCAAGCCCGCAGCCAGCATGACCGTGGGGTTGGAGGTGTTGGTGCAGCTGGTGATGGCGGCGATGAGCACCGAGCCGTGTCCGATCTTCGATCCGCTCACCTCAGCGCTGACCGACGCGAAGTCTTCGGCCTTCTTGCCGAAGCCGTTTTCGGTCACTGGCTTGCTGAAGGAACCCACGAAGCTGGACTTGAGGTTCTGCAGCTCGATCCGGTCTTGCGGGCGCTTCGGGCCGGCCACGCTGGGCACCACGGTGGAGAGGTCGAGTTCGACCACTTGCGAGTATTCGATCTGCCCCTTCTGCGGCATGCCCCACAGGCCCTGGGCCTGGTAGTAGTTCTTGTAGAGGGCGATATGCTCCTCGGTGCGGCCGGTGGCGCGGAGGTAGTTGACGCATTCGTCATCGATGGGGAAGAAGCCCATGGTCGCGCCGTATTCGGGGGCCATGTTGGCGATGGTGGCACGATCCACTAGCGGGAGCGCGGCGGCACCCGGGCCAAAGAACTCCACGAACTTTCCGACAACCTTAGCCTTGCGCAGGATCTGAGTGACGGTTAGCGCCACATCGGTGGCGGTGACGCCTTCGCGGATGGCGCCGGTCAGGTGCACACCTACGACATCGGGAGTGAGGAAATACACAGGCTGACCCAGCATGCCTGCCTCGGCTTCGATGCCGCCCACGCCCCAACCGACGATACCCAGACCGTTGATCATGGTGGTGTGGGAATCGGTGCCCACCAGCGTGTCGGGATAATAGACACCGCCCGCACTCAGGACACCCTTGGCCAAGTATTCCAAGTTGACCTGGTGGACAATGCCGATGCCCGGGGGGACGACCTTGAAGGTGTCGAAGGCCTGCATGCCCCACTTGAGGAACTGGTAGCGCTCGCGGTTGCGGGTGAACTCCAGGTCGAGGTTCTTCTGGAGCGAGTCACCGGAGCCGGCGAAATCTACCTGCACCGAATGGTCGACCACGAGGTCCACGGGAACCAGGGGCTCGATGATCTTGGGGTTCTTGCCCAGCTTGGCCACGGCGGAGCGCATCGCTGCCAGATCCACCAGGAGCGGCACACCGGTGAAGTCTTGCAAGACGATCCGTGCCACGACAAAGGGGATCTCGGCCGTTCGGGACTCGTTGGCTTTCCAGTTGGCCAACTCGCGGACATTGGCCTCCTGCACCTTCAATCCGTCGCAGTTGCGGAGCACGCTCTCCAGAACCAGTCGAACGGAGACCGGGAGTTTGGAGATGGGGCCCACGCCCGCCTTTTCCAAGGAGGGAAGGCTATAGAATTGGCCGGTACTGCCGTTGCCCAGATCGAAGGATTGGAGGGTGTTGAACAGGTTGTGCGGAGTGCTCATTGACAGGGTTGCTTGGGAGAAAGCGGTGTATTGGTCTCAGAATTGCGGTTTATGAGCCAGAGCGTCAAGAAACCGAAGTCGGTGGTTCCTGCGGTTTCAGAGAATCTGGCCGGGTGATTCACCACGGCAAAGCTTGCGATAAGTGGCCAAGGCCAGCAGTGGCCAGGCGTTTCGGTACATGTCGTATTTCAGGTAGAACACACATGGGAACCCGGTGCCGGTGATCTCATCTTCGGTCCACGATCCGTCCGCGTTGTGGTTGCGGATGAGCCAGTCGATGCCCCGGTGGATGGCGGGGTCGGTGGGATCGCCCAGGGCGCAAAGGCCCATGATGGCCCAGGCGGTCTGGGACGCGGTGGCGGGCCCGGTTCCCTTGAAGATGGGGTCGTCATAGGTGTTGCAACGCTCGCCCCAGCCTCCGTCGGGCAATTGGACGCTGCGCAGCCACTGGGCGCCGCGTTGGAGCCAGGGCTCCTGCATGTTCCAGTTCATGGCCTTCATGCCTCGCAGCACCTGCCAGGTTCCGTAGATGTAGTTGACCCCCCAGCGGCCGTACCACGATCCGTCGGTCTCTTGCTGGGTTTTCAGATAGGCGATGCCTCGCTGCACCTGGGGGCAATTGCGGTTCCAGCCTTCGTAGCCGAGCAATTCGAGGATGCGCGCCGTGATGTCTGCGCACTCAGGGTCGAGCATGGCGTTGTGGTCGGCGAAGGGGACCTTCTCGAGAATGGACTTGGTGCAGTCTTTGTCGAAGGCGGCCCATCCACCGTCCCGGCACTGGAAAGTCATCATCCACCGGATGGCTCGGTCGCGGCATTCATCCCGACGTTTCGGATCATCCGTCGGGATCAACCGCATCGCCAGAATGACCATGGCCGTGTCGTCCACGTCCGGGTTCCACTGGTTGGCGTATTCAAAGACCCAGCCGGAGGCCTCGACGTCTGCTGGGTTCTTGTGGATCCAGTCCCCCCGGAAACGGATCTCTTTGTCCATCAGCCATTCGGCCGCGCGCTTCAGCTTGGGGTGATGGGCCGGCACGCCCGATTCACAGAGGCAAATCGCCACGATGGCGCTGTCCCACACGGGTGAGAAGCAGGGCTCAATGCGTACGGAATCTTCCGTGAAGTGCATGAGCTTCTGCAGTTCGTGATGCGCCCGAACCACCTGCGGGTGATCGTCCGGATAACCCAGTGCGATGAGGGCAATGAGTGCGTTGAGCATCGCTGGAAAAATTGCAGCCAGGCCGCCGCTGCCTTCGAAACGCTCCAGCATCCATCTCTCAGCCCGCTTGAGGGCCTGATTGCGGAACGGATGGAGACCTTGGCGACTCACCCACTCGGCCAACTTGTGCAGGCGATCGAGCCATAGAAAAATATTCCGTAGCGAAAAGTCGAAATAGCGGGGACGCAGGCTCTCATCGAGTTCCCACTTCCCGTTGGGGTAGAGTTCATCGAGGTCTACCTGAACCTTCCGCGTGGGCCGGAAGTGATTGATGATCGCCAGTGGGATGATCATGGCCCGCGACCAGTTACTCATCTCCCAGAAGTTGACGTGGAACCACTTGCCGATGAGGAGGACCTCGCAGGGAATAGTGGGTACGTGGTTCCAGGTCGCCAAGCCGAGGAGGGCCAAGTAGAGCTTGGAGAAGGTGTTCATCCGGGGCACCCCTCCCAATGATCGGGCCATTTCTCGAGCGCGGAGCATCCGTGGGTCGGTGGTGGGGATGCCGGCCAGCTTGAGGGCTAGGTAGGCCTTGACCGTGGCATTCACCTCCGCCGGGCCGTGGGGATAGATGTTCCATCCCCCGTCGGGGAGCTGCTTTTCAAAGATGTGGTGGACGGCCTTGCGCTGCCAGACCGGGTCCACCTTCCCCCACCAGTGATAGAAGGCGACCATGTCGGCGACGAGCGTCACATCGACCATGAGTTCGCCCACCCAATACCCCTCGGGCTTTTGCTCAGACAGCAAGTAGCTCTGGGATCGGGTGATCGCAGCATCAAGATCGGGATGGGCGGAAAAGTTAGGCTTTCCCGAGGCGCTGTCCGCAGGCCGGAGCGGCGCTTGACTCACTAACATGGCGGCAAGGATGCGGTGGGAGCTTCATCGCGCAAAGTGATTATTGACCGGCCGCCCTCGGCGGATTGTGCTGGTTTGGGACTTGGGCTTTGCGGGGCCTGTCCTTAACGTTGAGCCGTGTTCGGGAATCTTCGTAGCGTTCACTTTATCGGAATCGGCGGCTCGGCGATGGCCAGCGCGGCTGTGGCCATGCACGAGCTTGGGTACCAGGTCACCGGTTCTGATCAGGATGTGATTTATCCACCGATGTCCACGTTCTTGGCCGAACGGGGCATTCGAGTGATGGCCGGATACGCCGAGGTTAATCTCTCTCAGCGCCCCGACCTGGTGGTGGTCGGTAATGCGATCTCTCGTGGAAATCCTGAAGCCGAAGCGGTGTTGGAGCGGAAATTGCGTTACTGCTCATTGCCCGAATTATTGAAGGAATTCTTCATTCGTGGGCGCCGTTCCCTGGTGGTGACCGGCACCCATGGCAAGACCACGACTGCCTCGCTTCTGGCTTGGGTGCTGGAGAGTGCGGGGTTGAATCCGTCGTTCCTGATCGGTGGCATCCCGCGGAATTTGGGGCAGGGAGCGCGATTCACTGATTCGGAGTGGTTTGTGATCGAGGGCGACGAGTACGACACGTCCTTTTTTGATAAACGTTCCAAGTTCGTTCACTACCTGCCGGAGGTGGCTATTCTGAACAACCTGGAGTTCGACCACGCCGACATCTTCCCGACGCTGGCCGACATTCAGTTGAGTTTCCGCCGGTTCATCCACCTCATCCCCCGCAACGGACTCCTGCTGGCCAATGGCGACGAAGCCAATATCACTCCGCTGCTAGATGTCCGGCACTGCCCCGTCAAGCGTTTCGGCCTTGGGGTCGACAACGAACTGAGGGCCAGTGGTCTGGTCCTGAAGGAGGACAGTTCTGAGTTTGAACTGGGCGGAACTCGCTTCCGGATTCCCATGGTGGGCGAACTCAATGTGCGCAATGCCTTGGCGGTGGCCGCTGCGGCCCGCCACTGCGGCATCCGTGATTCAGTGATCCAATCGGCCTTCGACTCTTTTTTGAGTGTGAAGCGGCGGATGGAGGTTCGGGGAGAGGCTGGTGGAGTTACTGTGATCGATGATTTTGGTCATCACCCCACGGCCATCCGGGAGACGGTGCGTGCGTTACGGGTGAAGTTTCCGGGTCGCCGCATTTGGGCGGTGTTCGAGCCCCGTTCCAACACGACGCGCCGCAATGTCTTCCAGCAGGAGTTGGTGGACGCTTTGGAACGGGCCGATGTCGTTGTGGTGGCCGAGGTGGCGCGGTTGGAGCAGTTGCCGCTGGGTGAGCGCCTGAACCCGGAGAAGCTCATGCAAGACCTTCGCCTCACGGGCAAGCCGGCCGCCTATTTGCCGACCGTCGATTCGATCGTAGACCATGTGGGCTCGGGTGCCCGTTCGGGTGATGTGGTGTGTGTCTTTAGCAACGGCGGCTTCGGGGATATTCACAACCGGTTGCTGGCCCGACTTGGGGCTTACTGAATAAGCGTCCATCGGGCGCGTCAGACCGCATTGTGGGCCCTTCTTGGGACCCACAGCATGAACAAATCCAATGTTGTTGCGGCTGCGCTGATTGCGTGGTCTGCCACGGTCACCACCACCCTCAACGCCGGCAACGTCTCCTGGGGCGTCAGCGTCGGAAGCTGGGGAGGGGGCATCGGAGTCGGGGTTTCCGCTGGCTCCGGAGGCGGATACGCAGGCGGTCATCACGGCGGCGGTTATGGCGGTGGTCATGGTCATTGGGGTGGGTACCCTCACCGCGGTGGCGGTTTTGTTTCCGTCGCGGCTCCGGTCGTCGTTTATTCTGCGCCTCCTCCGACCGTGGTCTATTCTGCGGCACCGGTCGTTTATGCTCCGGCCCCAGTGGTCTATGCTCCGGCACCAGCCCCAGTGGTTTATGCCCCTGCTCCGGTGGTGGTCTATGCACCGGCACCGGTCGTTTATGCCCCTGCGCCTGCAGTGGTCTACGCCTCTTCGCCCGCAGTGGTCTACGCCCCTGCGCCGGTCTTCTACGCTCCAGCGCCTGTTTACTGCGCCCCTCGGTTTGCCTTCCGTGCCCGTTGGTAAGACCGGGTTCGGGTGTTTCTGTTTGGAACTTAGCCGGAACCAGTTTCTGTTGGATCGGTCGTTCTGGCTCAGGATCGGTTCGAATGGGTTTCTAACGATTCTGAGTCAGGCGGGATCTCCGGAATTTGGGGGGCTCCGAAGTTGGAGGAGTAAACAAAAACGCCGCCCATCGGGCGGCGTTCTGTTGGGGCGTATTAACGATCTCTTGCTAACAATTTGTTGTTAACGATCTATTCGATCGTTCTAGGAATAGCCTTCCTCGCTTACTTGTCGTTCGTCTCGTTTTTCTTGGGGCGCTTGCCACCCGCCGGGCGGTCACCCGGAGGCCGGTCGCCGCGGGCGGCCTGCTTCTCGAGGCGCTCCAACTGCTGGGTCTCCTTGTCGTTCAGGGTGCCGGCGGCCTTCTTGGCCTTCAGGTCCTTGATGCGGGTTTCCATCTTGGCCTTGCGCTCCTTGAGCTTCTCGGCCTTTTCCGCCTCGGTGAGCTTGTCCCAGTCTTCGCGGGCGCCCTTGCCCTTCTTGTCCACCTTCTCGGCGGTCGGAACCGGCGGGGCGGCAGGGGCGGCGGGCTTGGCGTCTTCGGCGGACAACGGGGCGAGGCTCAGGCCGATGAGGGTGGCCAGAAGGGCAAGGGTGCGTTTGTTCATGAGTATTGATCTAAAGTTGGCTGTCCGAATTTTCCGGACAGTCGGTACGCAGATCCAGACCCATCCGGCACCCCTTAGGTTACAAAGCGGTGCGTTCACCGGTCAGTTGTGTTAGCCTATCGGCCATGAGCGATGTCCTCGCCGGAGCCTTGAGTCTTCTGTTGGCCACCAACAAAACCGCGTTGCTGAACACGGCGTTGGTGGAACGGGCGGGGATCGCGGTTCCAGTGAATGCCACCAATGATCCGGTCGAGGTCGAATTCCAGGCCATCCTTCGATTGGATGACCGGGTGAGCGATGAGGTCGAACGGTGGTTAGATGCATTGCCCGACGGCGCCGAGGTGAGTCCAGAACTCAAGGCGCGGATCGATGGCCGCCATGAAGAGGTGCGCAAGCGCTACACCACCTTCATGGAAAAGAATCCCAAGAATGCCCGTGCGGTGATTGCCTACGGGAGTTTCCTGGGAGATATCGGCGACGAATTCGCCATGGCCGATCAGTGGGAAAAGGCGCGAGCCATGGATCCTTCGAATCCGGCGGTTTGGAATAATTTGGCCGGTCATTACGCGCACCGTGGTCCCATCGAAAAGGCCTTCCCGTATTTCGAAAAGGCCATCGAATTGAAGCCTACTGAGGCCCAGTACTGGCATTCTCTCGGGACGGTGACCTACCTCTTCCGTCGCGACGCTGAGAAGTATTACGCCATTGATGAACAAGGTGTGTTCAAGAAGGCCTTCGAGTTCTACGCCAAAGCCACCGCGTTGCGTCCGCTGGATTTCAAGCTCGCCTCCGATGTCGCCCAGACTTGGTATGGCGTGAAGCCGGCCACGGCCGAGACCGACGCGGCCAAGAAGGCGGCTGAATTCGTGGTCATTGATTCAGGGCTCGGGGCTTGGACCAACGCCTTGCGTCTGGCCACGCTGGATGAGGAACGTGAAGGAGTTCGCTTACACATGGCCCGTTGGCAAATCAAGGCGGGTCGATGGGCGGAGGCTCGGACCCATTTGGATGGCGTAACCAACGCAATCCATACCACCGTGAAGGTTCGGATCGAGCGCACTTGGCGCGAGAAGCAGGGTTTGCCGCCCGTGACCCAGTAGTGGGTGTCACAGGATTGGATGGCAAGCGGCCCGAAGGGAACCCCGGAGATCGGCTCGAGTTCACACCGAGGACGATCCGCGACTCAAAGGGTGTTTTGCGTAGATGCTGCTCATGGGCTCAATTGCATTGGGCTCAAATTGCAAAGGGCTCAATTACGGACCCAAAAAAGGCCGCCCGGATTGCGCCGGGCGGCCTGTTTGAAAATCCGCCTGCCGGTTTGAGAACCGGTCAGGTCGGACCGTGTTAGCGCTTCTTTTTGGCCGGAGCCTTGGCCGTGGCCTTGGTCGGAGCCTTGGCGCTGGCCGCCGTGCGCTTGTCTTCGATGGCCGCCTGGGCCGCCGCGAGGCGGGCCACCGGCACACGGTACGGGGAGCAGCTCACGTAGGTCAGGCCCACGCGGTGGCAGAACTTCACGGAATCGGGGTCACCGCCGTGCTCGCCGCAAATGCCCAGCTTGATGCCCGGGCGGGTCGCATTGCCCTTCTCGGCCGCGATCTTGATCAACTGGCCGACGCCGGTCTGGTCGATGGAGGCGAACGGATTCTTCTTCACGATCTCGTTCTCGGTGTAAGCACCGAGGAAGGAGCCGGAGTCGTCGCGGGACATGCCGAGGCAGGTCTGCGTGAGGTCGTTGGTGCCGAAGCTGAAGAACTCAGCGGTCTGGGCGATCTCGTCGGCGGTCAGCGCGCCGCGCGGGATCTCGATCATGGTGCCAACGGTGTAGGCGATCTTCACCTTCTTCTCCTTCTGCACCAACTCGGCGACCTGATGGACGATCTCGACTTGCAGATCGAGCTCCTTCTTGAACCCGACCAGCGGGATCATGATCTCGGGCTTGGCCTTGAATCCCTTCTTGGTCGCGTCAGCCGCGGCCTCGAGGACGGCGCGGGCCTGCATGCGGGTGATCTCCGGGTACTTGATGCCGAGGCGGCAGCCACGGAAACCGAGCATGGGGTTGAACTCGTGCAGCTCATGGACGCGGGCCATGATCTTCTCGACGGGGATGCTCAGCTTGCGCGCCAGATCCATCTGCTGCTCCTTGGAGTGCGGCAGGAACTCATGCAGCGGCGGATCGAGGAAGCGGATCGTGGCCGGGAAGCCCTTCAACGCCTTGAAGATGCCGAAGAAGTCTTCGCGCTGATACGGGAGGAGCTTGGCCAGTGCGGCCTCGCGGGCTTGGAGCGAGTCAGCGAGGATCATCTCGCGCATCGCGTCAATGCGGTCGCCCTCAAAGAACATGTGCTCAGTGCGGGTGAGGCCGATGCCCTCGGCTCCGAACGCCATGGCCTGAGAGGTCTGCTCCGGGGTGTCGGCGTTGGTACGCACGGACATGCGGGTGGCCTTCTTACACCAGTCCATCAGCTGGACGTAGTTCTTGTACTTCTCGGTCTTCTGGGCGGCCTTGTCGCCATTCAGGAGGCCTGAAACGATCTCGGACGGGGCGGTCTTGATCTGGCCGGCGTAAACCAAGCCCGAGGTGCCGTCAATGGAGAGGAAGTCACCCTCATTGAAGGTCTGGCCATCAATGTTGGCGGTCTTCTTGTCGTAGTCGATGTGCACGGCGGCGGCGCCGCAGACGCAAACCTTGCCCATCTGGCGGGCGACCAACGCGGCGTGCGAGGAGACACCACCGCGAGCGGTCAGGATGCCTTCGGCCGCGATCATGCCACGGAGATCTTCCGGGGAGGTTTCGACGCGGACCAGCAGGACCTTCTCACCCTTTTCCGCAGCCTGGACGGAGCGTTCGGCGTTGAAGTAGATCTTGCCAGTGGCGGCGCCGGGGCCGGCCGGGAGACCGGTGGCGATGACCTTGGCCTTCTTCACATCGGCGATGTCGAAGATGGGGGCCAACAGCTGTTCGAGCTGATCGGCCGGATTGCGCATCACTGCGGTTTCCCAGTCGATGAGCTTCTCCTTGACCATGTCGGCCGCGAACTTCAGCGCCGCCGCTGCGGTGCGCTTGCCGTTGCGGGTCTGGAGCATGAACAGCTTGCCTTCTTGGATGGTGAACTCGACGTCCTGCACATCCTTGAAGTGCTTCTCCAGCGTCTCGCGAACGGTCAGCAGTTCGGCGTAAGACTTGGGCATCACTTTCTTCAGCTTCAGGACGGGTTCCGGGGTGCGGACACCGGCGACGACGTCTTCGCCCTGGGCGTTGACCAAGAACTCGCCATAGAACTCGTTGACACCGTTGGCCGGGTTGCGGGTGAAGGCCACGCCGGAACCGGAGGTCTCACCGGTGTTGCCGAACACCATCGCCTGCACGTTGACGGCCGTTCCCCACTCGGCGGGGATGTTGTACTTGCGGCGATAGACGATCGCGCGGTCGTTCATCCACGAGCTGAACACGGCACCGGCGGCGCCGCGCAACTGATCCCACGGGTTGTTGGGGAACACCTTGCCGGTGCGCTCTTTGACGAGTGCCTTGAAGCGCTTGACGAGCTCCTGCTGGTCCTCGGCGGTCAGCGCGGAGTCTTCGACGTCGGCGTGGTACTTCTCATGCTTGAACTCATGAATGATCGTCTCGAACGGTTCATGGTCTTCGCCTTCGCGCTTCTGCACCCCGAGCACGACGTCGCCGTACATCTGGATGAAGCGGCGGTAGCAATCCCAAGCGAAGCGGCCATTTTTGGTGGCGGCTTCGAGGGCGACCACAGACTGGTCGTTGAGGCCCAGGTTCAAGATGGTGTCCATCATGCCGGGCATGGAATCCCGGGCGCCGGAGCGGACTGCCAGCAGCAGCGGCATGCCGGAAGTGGCACCGAACTTCGTGCCCATGATCTTCTCCATGTTGACCACGCCGGCCTCCATCTGGGACTGGAGTTCCTTCGGGTAGGTCTTCTTGTGGGCGTAGAAGTAGGTGCACACCTCAGTGGTGACGGTGAATCCCGGAGGCACCGGAAGGCCGATGCGGGTCATTTCGGCCAGGTTGGCACCTTTGCCGCCCAGGAGGGCCTTCATGGAGCCATCGCCATCGGCTTTTTTATTACCCCAGGTGTAAACGTATTTCGGAGCTTTCGGCATAATCGCTAATTGTGTCTTTGTATGAGAACGCGGGAACCGCGTGGAAGCAGAACCCTCAGACTATCTGGGAGCAAGGAAGCGTCAACGCGGGAAAAATTTGGAAAACTTTCAGGAAAAGAGGGTTTTCCCCTGATTGGCCATCGAGATTGCTCTTGTTTCAGGTCTTTTCAAGACAATGAACGGGGCGATAACGGCTCCAGTATCCGGGTCTCGAGCCTACGCTTCTAAAAGGTGTTCTTGTCTGCCCGAGGCGCTGTCCGCACCGTGTTAAAACATGTCGTCGACGGATCCATTGCCCACCCTACTGCTGGTGGACGGCCACGCGTATGCCTATCGAGCTTTCTACGCGATTCGTTCGTTGAATTCCCCGGAGGGCGCGCCCACCAATGCCATCTACGGGTTCGTGAAGATGCTCCAAAAGATGGAGACCATTCTCCGCCCGACTCATCGGTTGGTGTTGTGGGATCGCGGCTTGGCCGCTGAGCGCATGGCTGAGTTGCCCGAGTACAAACAGCAGCGCTCACCGACGCCCGACGATCTCGAACGGCAGTTTCCTCAGATCGAGGGTTGGCTCGAGGCGGCAGGCATCGCGGCCTGGAGCCAAGCGCAGACAGAGGCGGACGATTGGATCGGGACCTACGCCAAGAGGGCCGAGGCCTCAGGATGGCGGACGGTCGTGGCCAGCTCTGACAAGGATTTCATGCAGTTGGTGAGTGATCGGGTGGGTCTCTACAATCCCAACGACAAGACCGAACGGGTTTGGACGGCGGCGGAGGTCGTGGCCAAGACGGGGGTTCAGCCCGATCAGGTGGTCGATTGGCTGAGCCTGATCGGAGATGCGGTAGACAATATTCCCGGGGTTCCGGGAGTGGGGCCAAAAACCGCCACCCAGCTTCTCCAGAAATACGGCACCATCGAATCGCTGATGTCGCGATTGGGCGAGGTAAAGTCGGAGTCGCAACGGTCCAACCTTCAGGCGTCCGTCGAACGGTTGCAGCGCAATCAACGCCTCATCGCTCTTAAGACGAGTTTTTCTGGAGGCCCGGCTTTGGAGACCCTGCGCATCGAGCCGGTGGATGCCACGCGCCGCGAGCGCCTGGGCGAGATGTACCGTCAGTGGGGGTTCCGCAGCCTGCTCTCCGAACTGGGTCTGCCCTGGGAGGGGCCGGATCAAGGAATGCTGCTGTGACGAAGCCTTCGTCCATTCTGAAAGCGAACCCGCCGTCGGCTCCTGCGGTTCATTCGGGGACGCCAATT
>Ga0209597_1001841_pt1 | contig 13746 bp, 7 predicted proteins | sample M_140625_MF_Meta_FD_187316 | JGI IMG/M metagenome (GOLD analysis project Ga0209597, IMG submission 187316) | Freshwater microbial communities from Lake Montjoie, Canada to study carbon cycling - M_140625_MF_MetaG (SPAdes) (version 2) | ecosystem: Environmental > Aquatic > Freshwater > Lake...
TTTAGCTGTGGGATTAGCGAGCATCGGAATGGAATTTTGGTCTGTTGTCGTGCTTTTCAAAAGCTCCTCGAGCGGCTTGTTTAGTGAAATGTGCGCGTCGTTCGAGTCATTGGGAAAACAGTTTCGACCGGGCCGTATTGTTTCCGCGTGGGTCGGACAGCGGGCTGAGACCGCGGTTTGGAGCGGTTTTGCACGGAACGAAATTCTCCCGTGGTGGCTGGGAAAAGGTTGTCGCAAGGTGGACATACCGGCGACGCGGTTTGCGGAGCGTTCCCGCCGCGATGGTCGGATGCACTGGGCGGAAGTGTCTGCTGGGTTGGTCATTCGCGGCTTATGGGACTTGGGTGAGGAGGCCAAAGATTCGAAGATTGCCGCGCCAAGGCTTTGGATTGTGACCCGGCAATCCTCTTCGGTTGAAGAGGAAGCCTTCGGACACGAAAGAATGCCTCTTTTGGAGGCGCCACTTTTTTCTGCTGCCCCTATCGAACTTGTGATCGAACTCGCCCCGCCTTCGCCCCAACTGGAATTGTTTTGAATGTGAAAGCGCCCCTTGGTGCAGGATGAACTCTTTCAAGCAAAGGTTCTGAGCCGACCGTTCAGTCGCTGGAATCCAGAATTTAAAGGGTGCGTTTTTCAGCATTACTGGACGATCATTTTCCCGTTCATGATCACCCAGTGTCCCGGAAATGTGCACACAAACGGGTAAATACCCGGTTCGTTGGGAGCGGTGAAGCGGAGGACTACGCCGGTGTTGGGATCCAACAACTTGCTGGCTTGCAGTATTTTGTCGGAGGGCGGTATGAAATTCTTAAGGATGCCGCCTGGGTCCTTTGCCATCTCGTTTGCCGCCACACCGACCTCCTCCAGCGCGCCTGGTTGGACGATGAGAAAGTTGTGTTGCATCAGGTCTGGATTGCTAATGACGAGCTTCACGGGTTGGGCCGGTTTGACTGTGAATTCATTTGGGGTGAACAGCATCCGCTCTGGGATGGTCGCTATTTCGATGAGGGCAACGTCTTTGCCCGCGTCGAAAGCGATCTCCTCGGGGTTGTGCGGCTTGCGGTCGAGTAGCATTTTGTCCGGTCGAGTTGATTTCTTAAGGAATGCGTTTACCATCAGGGACATGGCGGCATCTTGCTCCCATTGAAGGCGCAGCTTCTCAGACCCGAACGCAGCGACAACGGCATAGCGCAAATGATCGCTCATCGGGCTGTGCATCACAGGCATCACGGCGTCAAAGGCAGCACGGGAGCCGACATAGCTAGCCGAGATGACAGCTTCTAAACGCACCAAGCCGACTGGATCGGAGGCAGCCTTTGCGAGTGCGGACGCGCCGCCGTCCACGAATTGGTCGTGCCAGTGGCGGAGCATCCTCGCCGCTGCAGCTCGAGCGTGATGCTCCTCGCAATTAAGTAGTTCTGTGAGTAGGGCGGGTCGGTATTCACCCAGTCCACGGAACATCCACAGCGCTTCCACTTGATGGTGGCGGTGCCTGGGATCTTTCGTGTCCAGTCCGCTCAGCCAGTGATCCAGAGCGGCGGCGACCTCCGCTGACCCCCTCTCGCGCAACTCTCGCTTCGCCCAATAGCGGAGGCGATATTCGGGCCGCCTGAGTTGAGCCAGCAGCGCTTCGACTGAGGCTCCAGCTACCACTGGCGCTGCGGGAAGCGGTGCTCCCTTTGGCGTGATCCGCCAGATACGCCCCGAAGTTCGGTCCCTGCGTGGATCGCGCAACGAATACTGGGCATGCCCTTTAATGGGATTGTACCAGTCGCAGAGGAAGAGCTCGCCGCGTGGACTGAACGCGAGGTCGACGGGGATGAAACTCAAGTTTTCGGAAAAGAGGAGGTCGCTGATAAACTTTTCTTCGAAGTGGTCGTCGGACTCAGTCCATTGGTGGAGTTCGATTTTGTTGGTGGGTTTGTAGCGAGCCTTGATGAAGCAGCCCTGGAGTTCGGACGGCCAGTTTGGAAAGTCAATGAACTCCTGTCCGCAGGTACCAGAGTAGGCGGGGAGTTTTCCGGCAGAGGGATGTTGTTGGGGATAAGGTGGATTGGTAGCGTGAAAGGCGTTTGCGAATATCGGATGGCTGCCGACGTGATTGCCCCAATCGTCAAAGGTAACTCCCCAAGGATTGGTGCTCGGATAACTCCCAAACGTGGTGAGTCGTTGACTGAATGGCGTGAATTGAAACCAGCCGCTATTTTGGAGTCGTATCGGACCGTAGGCGGTCTCCACCTGCGAATGATGGAAAATGGATTCACGCATGAGTAGATCCCCGTCTGGCGTCCAAACCAAATCGTGGAGTGCGTGGTGACTGTCCTCTGTGCCGAAGCCAGCGAGAATTTTCTCGCGATGATTCGCGCGACCCTCCCCCGTTGTATCCTCGATCAAAGTGAGATACGGCTGCTCGGAAACGTAGATGCCGCGTTTAGTGAGCTCGAAGGAAAGCGGGATGTGCAGATGATCCGCCCAGACGGTACATTTGTCCGCCTTACCATCGTGATCGGTGTCTTCGAGTATGATGACTTTATCGCTCGGCTCACCGCCAGGATAAACGTGGGGGTAAGTCGTGGAGCAGGCAACCCACAACCGGCCTTTGTTGTCCCAGCGCATCTGGATGGGTTTTGCGAGGTCTGGAAATTGTTCTTCTGATGCGAACAGGTTGAGATCAAATCGGTTGTCGACGCGGAAAGCTTTTTTTTCCCCCTCCGGATCCAGCCATTCGTTGGCCCCCCTAGCATTCGAGACGGCTTCTAGCGCGGGCAAATTAGAATCGGCGATGGCGCTTGGGGTGCTTGCTTTGCCCTGAGCAAGATCCCAGATCCTGCGCTCGCGATTGGCGGTGAGTAGATCGAAGTTTCGCATCGCGGGCAGAAAGTCGAGATAACCGTGATCTTTGCGTCGGCCACCGGTGTAGTAGAAGCTGTTGAGCGGACGATACCTGCGGAAGTACTGAGCGTTTTTGTCAACGACGGCCTCGCGCAAGGTCTCGTTCGGAGCGGGTGGTGAGGATTGAAAGAGGCCGCGGTAGATGCGCTCGGATACCAGAGCATCGCCTGATTGAGTGAGATGTACTCCGTTAATGGTCAGTGGGTTGTCCGGGAGCGTTTTGCCGCTGGTAAAATGAAAGAGGTCGATGAACGCCACATTTTGTGCGTTGCAAACCTCCTCCATGGCGAAGGTGTAAGCTTCAATGTTGGTGTTGTTGAGATCAGCGGCGGGGATGCCTGGCAGGTTTTCGCAAGCCGTGGGCGAGAGGAGAACGAGCTGCGGGCTGCACTTTCCATTGAAAGCGCTGCCCTTCACAGACTGTACCCATTTGGTTAACCGGTCCTTGAAGGAATCCAACTTTTCAAGACCACCGAAAGATTCGTTGAACCCGAACGCGGCAATGATGATGTCTATCTTCTCGTGGGTGAGATGCTGAAAGAGCGAGGCGAAGTTTTCGGGACGGGGTTGCAGGTCGACTTCGTCCGCCGACCAAGCGAGATGGCGTATTACGAGTTCATCTTGAGGACACCCGAGATGCAGGGCTGATTCAAGGTGGCCGAAGTCTTGTGCGCGCTCAAGCAAAGTGTTGCCGACAAAAGCAATGCGATTGCCCTTGTGGAGCACCAGAGGAAGTGTTGTATCCGTTGGCGCAGTGGGGATTGGAGCAGGCGCGGTGTTTTGGTAAAGGCCGAACGGAGCGAGCGCTGGATCGTCTGGAAGCTTTGGAGGTGCGGACGCTGGTTTGCCCGTGGTCTGGGATAGGGCGAGTGAAGTATTTGCGAGCCAGAGGGCTAGCCAGAGAAGGTGTGGGGCGCGGAGCGCCTGAAGTGCGTTGGACATTCGAAGGGGATGACTTCCTTGAATTCTAAAAACTGTTTAAGCCGATGACCAGCAGCCAGTCGCAGGAACGCGTTTAATTTGGAGGGATGGTCGCCATCGGGCAGGTATCGACAGCCCTCGATGGAAGGAGTTTGGTTCTCCTCGATGTTTTTAGCGCCAGCGTAGCTCCTCACCGGTGAGAAACGTGCAAAAACGCCTCTCAGGGCCATCCCAGCCTTCCACTGCACCACACGCCTCTTGAAGCCACACAACAGCGCCTGTCTGGCGTTGGCGCGCGGCCCAGAGCCTATTTGCTTGGCAACTTGGATCTGTGCGACTGCCCTCGACCACAATGAGCCGGGCACCGACGGCCCGCACGAAGTCGTCCGTGCCGGTGATCTCTCGACTGTGGGTGCCCCGTACCCAAACGTCGGCGTGGAGTCGGTCTCGTGAGTTTGTCAGCAACCAACGTTCCGTCGGAAGGCCGGCGTCCGCAGTGAACAGAATGGTCCAGCTCGGCGTGGTCCATCGGAGGACGATGCCCTTGTCATCTGCGACTCCGGCGGCCAGTTCTGTTGGCGGATAGAGCACTTCAAGGGATTCGGTATCGCTTGCCTCGAGGTAGTCGCCCGCGCTGGTAGTTTGTATTGGAATGTGGTTTGCGGCGAACCATTCCAGGATGTGTCGCCGGGAAAGAGAGCTGTCTTCCAATGCAGAATTTACGATCCTCTTGGGATTAAAGGCTTCTTGAGCGGTGATGGCTCCACCAATGTGGGCGGCGTTTCCATGCGACAATAGGAGTCCATCAAGTGTCTGTATGCCATAGGAATGTGCTGCTGGCACAAGCGTGTTGCGGGTATCTGTTTCGCTCCCGCAATCCAGAAGCCACCGCTTGTATTTCCCGCGCAGCAGGACCGCGCCACCTCTGCCAAAGTCAAATATGACGAGCGATGGCGGTGTTTTGAATGGGGCGGCTACCGCCCAGTGCCCCTTTGGGATCTCGCTGGCACCGCGGACAAAATCCAAAAGCCGTTCCGCTACCCAAGCATTGGCACGGTTAAGCGCAGGCGTTGCAGGACCGAATGGTGCGCAAAATACGGCTAGGAAGCCGAGGGCTAGGTTTACGAACGCGACCGGAACCGCGACGAGATTCACGAGAATGCCGATTGGCGTGATTTGATGAAAGAGCCAGATACTCCACGGCATTCCGGAGATCCACGCAATGAGGCTGACTGAGCAAGCTTCGGCGACTGGTCGACCAAGGGAGATGACATTTTTCTGCCACGAGCTCCAAAGTCGCTTTGGTAGCAGAGCGTCGGGCTCCAGAATGCGTTGGAGCCGGTTGGCCAGCGGGCGAACACAAAGGGCAAGTGTGAGCACAATTCCAAAGGAGAGTTGGAAGCCGCCCTCGAACAGATTGTTACCGTCCCAAAATAAGAGGAGTAGTCCCGCTCCGCCGAGGCTGTTGAGTACCACGGCTGGCCTCTGGATCCAGTCTGCTCCGAGGATAAGTACGCACATCACCATGGCCCGCACACAACTCGCCCCCATGCCTGTTGCAATGCCGTAGGCCATCAGCACCGGCAACGCCATGAGAGAACCGAGCCTCGCTCCAAGGCCTGCCAGGCGCAACGTGGTGGCGAGAAATGCGGCGAGCATTGTCATGTTAAGGCCGCTGACTGCAAAGAGATGAAGAGTTCCAGTGTCTCGAAACCAAGGCCGCGCTTCCAGCAGTGAGCCGGCATGAACTCCTAGCACCATACTGGAAATTAACGCGTGGGTCTGCGGTCGCGTTTCAATTCCGCGACGTAGCTGCTCTGAAATAGCGAAGGAGAGATGCGCTGCCCAAGATTGAATCTGCCAGTGCGTATTGGGCAAAATTATACTCCCGTCTGCGGCGCGAAGCAGGTCGGCCTCGGCCCATAAATCCTGGCGGCAAAAGTACGCTGCTGCATCGAATTGACCAGGATTTCTCGCCGTTGGAATGGGCCGCAGTAGCGCTCTAAAACGCACTATATCGCCGCACTGCGGAGAGGTCCCTTTCCAGCGTACCAGTAATTGTGTGTTCTGCGGGACGAGCGGCTGGGGCTCTGCCGTGTGCACGCTGAGACGGAAGCGCTGGGAGTCGTCTGGAACCTCGAGGACACGGCCGGTGAGAGTCACGGTACGAGGGGCGTCTGGAGCAAGAGCTTGCGCAGCGGCGCGCGAGGAAGAAAGAACGTGGCGTTGGTAATGAAGTGTTCCAGCGGCATCGAACACGAGCAAGAACAACAGGCAGCGGCCCAGCTTGATGCCACGAATTGGGAAGAGCCAGGCGAAGACAATAGCGGCTGTGCTAATTCCTAGCAGCGGGGCGAGCGGCCACTGCACGCTGTCGGCGAATATCACGCCAAGGGCTGCGGATAAGGCCGCGAAAAACAAGGGCGCCGGCGGTCGGAATAACGGGTGCTCCACCCCAGCGGAATCGTAGCTGGTCTGGGTGTCGCGCCTCGGCTCGGCGCGAATGATTCGGAGCTGAGCTTATTTTAAACGGTGCTCCCGTGCGTACTCGGGATAACGACTTTGGAGCCGGTTGAGAACTGTCAGGGACTCCTTTAATTTTCCACCGGAGCGATAGGCGTAGTAGGCTTTTTCCATCGAGGCCGGGGCGATTTGGTCATCGTCAAAAACAATGGAAACGCTCTCAAATAATTTCGCTGCAGCGTCAAAATTCTTCTGCGCGACCTGAATGTCTCCAGCCACAATTCGAGCCTCTGCGTTGAGCGGACCTTCTGGCTGGACGCGTATCATTTCGTCGACTGACTTCTGGGCGTCCGCGCTTAAACCGAGTTCAAGCTGGGCCTTTGCCTGAATAAGCAAGCCCCTGGCCTTTGATGTAGGATGTTTTACCAGAGAGATATACGTTTTTGCTGACTCAATCGCTCCGTTCGGATTTTTCAATGCGAGCCGCGCGTTGGCTAGTTGGAGCCAGTCTGCATCAGTCACCTCTTCGCCAGCGCAGAGAAGGGAGAGTGCGGGTTCGGCCTTTGCGAATTGTTTGGCATCAATGTGCCACTGGGCACACCAGCGCAAAAGGTCGGGAGAGATCTTTGATTTGCCTTGTGGGAGGTACTCTTGCACTCGCAGCCAGAAGTCCTCTGGGAGGTTCAGGTTGTAGGTGCAATAAATCAGCCGCAAACTGTCCGACTCGAAATAGTTAGCGGGATCGAGCTTGCGGGCCTCCATTAGATTCGGCACAGCGGTCTTGTAATCTTTCGTCTCAAAGGCGGAGCGGCCGATCCAGTGATGAGCCTCCGCTTTAGAGGACGTCTCGGGGTATTCTTTGAGAAGGCGTTCAAATCCCGCAGTCATGCCTGTGTTGTCGCTCTGTTCGCCCCGCAACAAAGCGAGCTGCTTCAGCGCCGTCTCGCGGTCCGTGGACGCGGGGAATCGTTTGACAAGCTCTTCGTAATCCTTTTCAGCTGCGGCGTATTGTTTCGCGCTTCGCTGGGTCTCGGCCCGCCAGAAAAGAGCCGTTCCAGCCAAAGGATAATTGGGTGCGGCGGTGAGCAATGCAGTCGACGCGGCGATGGTTCCCTGCGCGTCTCCAGCGCGGACGGAGCATTCCGCCCAGCGCATGAGAGCATCGTTTTGACGCTCAGATTTGAGCTGCTTTGACTTGGTGACTTGCGCGTAGGCGGCCGCGGCACCGGGGAAGTCGGAGCGCAGTCGGAGGGCCTCCGCCTTCATCAGTAGGGCGTTGTTAGCCTCCGTTTGGGCTGGGTTGGTGGCCAGAAAGGCGTCGATATCTTGGGGTAGCTCCTTGCGCTCTAAATTGTAGTAGCAAACCAGACGTTCATAACGCGCGGTGGCTGCTGCGGGAGAGACTGGAGAAGCGTCGATGAGTTTGGTGTAAAGCGCGGCGGCCTCCGCATACTGTTTGAGTGCGCGGTGTGCGTTACCGACAATTAATCGAATTTCAGCTAGTTGAGTGCTGTCAATTGTACCTTCGGCAGCCTGGTAAGCCGCGATAACCCGTTCGTTGTCGCCCAATGTCATGCAAATTTTTAGAATCCCTAACTGCAAGATGGGGTGCCATTTAGCCGTTTCAGGTATTTTGAGAGCCTTCTCCAAGGCCGCTAGCGCCTTTTTGTGATCCGGCAACTCAACCAACGTCAGCGCAGCGCGGGTGATGGCTTCCGCTTTAATGTCCGGATTGACGGCTTCCGCGGCGAGCTTTTCAAAGCGCATCAGCGAATCCTCAGTGCGCCCCGCTTCTCCCCCGAGCAAGGCGGCTTGGAATTGACTCACCTCCCGGAACGGGTGCGCATCGGCCATGTCCGCAAGCGTCTGGTAGATGACGCGGGCTTCCGTCTTGCGGTTCAACTCTTGGAGACAGCGTGCCGAAAAGTATCTCGCACTAATTTTAACATTCGCGTCGGCGATGAGTTGAGCAGCGAGCTTGTAGTGCACTTCGGCGAGGCCGAAATCTTTTTCCTGCCGCTCAAACTCGGCCAGACGAAAAGCAGCTACACCGGCTTCGGGACCCGGGTGAGGAAGTTCCACAAGCTTAATGTAATACAAGCGGGCGGAATTGGTGTTGCCGAGCTTCATGTAAGCTTCCGCAAGCCTGTAAAGGGCAGGCCCCAGTTGAGTGGAGCGGGGGAACTCGAAGAGGAAACGCTGGTACTCTGTAGCAGCAGAATCCCACTGTTGTTGCGTGTAGTAGAAATCGGCGAGACCCAGTTGGCGCTGCTCGTTGCTTGCGGATTGGGGAAGAGGGAGAGAAGGCGAGGGGGTCGGGCTGGGAGTGGGTGCCGTGGATGCTGGAGTGGAAGACGGAGTCGGAACCGGTTGCGGAGCGATCGGCTGAAGTCTGGAAGGCATATCGAGCTTTCCACCCAAATCTCCGCGAAAATCCGGAGATTCTCCCGGAGCCGGCGGGCGAGGCGCCGCATCGAGCGCTGGTTTTTGGGGCGACGGAGTCAACGGCACTCCGGGGATAATCGGCACTACGGGAATGACTTTCGGAACTGTTTTGGGATCGCCGGAATGAACCGGGATTGCGCGCGGGGGCGGTCCGTCGTCGGGGACTTGTGCGAGCGCCCCAAGCCCTGAAAGAAGAAGCATCCCAGCCACCGAGCTTTTTTTCATACAGAATTGTGAAAGGACTATTTCGCGAAGTTCCAAACAGTCCGCGATCCGAAGATCTCAAACGAGTCGAGGCTAAGATTAGTCTGTTTTGTTGGTTGCAAAAGCCACGTTCCAAATCCCGGCCGCGCGGCAGGTATCCAAAACTTGTACGATGTGATCATAGTCAGTTTTCACGTCGCCCCGCAGGATGATGGCGTAGTCTGGATACAGCGCGGCGAGGCTTTTGAGTTTAGCCTGAAGCGCATCTCTGGTGATGGTTTTACGATCCAATACGATGGTGCCGTCCGCCTTGATATTTAGGACTGTCTGGTTGACCACTGGATTACTTTCTTGGCCCGCTTGGGCTGACGGAACTCGCACGTCGAGTTCATTTTCTTTGCGGGCCATGCTCCAAGTTACGACGAAGAAACACAACAACACCAATAGGATGTCCACCATCGGGGCAATCTGGAAGGCGACGGCTGTTGGTTCACTGCGAGAGCGAAATTTCATAGAGAGGGATGGAGCGGTGGGCGGTCAGGTTTGAGATGCGAATTGAACCTTGAGGGTTAAAACTCGTCCTCCACGCGGCCCGGCTCCCGACGGCGTTGGTAGCTAGCCGCTAGCAAGCCCATCACATGGCTGGAAGCTCCCTCCAGTTCTGAGATGAGTCCCTGGACCTTGTTGCGGAAAATGGCGTAGAACCCTGCGGAAATCACTGCCAGTACCAGCCCAGAAGCCGTGGCGATCAGCGCCTCAGAAACGCCGCTCGCAAGCAAGATGTCGCGAGAAATAGAGGCACCCCCTTTACCAATCGCTGCAAAGGAATGGATAATCCCGATCACGGTTCCAAACAAGCCCACCATGGGAGCGAGAATGCCGATGTCAGCTAAGTACGCAACCCGGTGCTGCATCGCAGAAGCTTGTGCACTACCCTCTGCTTCAGCAACTTCCTTCAGAGATTCGAATGGTACCCCAGGATTCTTTGTGGCGAAATCCAACGCCCGCTGTACCACTCTCGCGAGGGCTTCTCCATGTCGGTTGGAGACCGCCAAAACCCCGAGATAATCTTTTTTGCGGATCAAAACTTCTACCGTGCCAATGTACTGCCGCGTCGCGATAGTCCCGCGACGAATCGTGAGGGTAAAGCCGATGACGAGCATTCCGACGATGACCGACAGGACGCCCAAGGGAATCATTGCCCACCCACCTTTGCGCAACAACTCCCATAGGTTGTTTACGGACAATTCCTCGGAGTCAGCGGCGCTGGTGGTTGAGGTGGGCGCTCCTGCATCGAGGGGAGTGACGGCTGCGAGGGGCGCGAGGGGCGCGAGGGGCGCGAGGGGCGCGAGGGGCGCGATCGCCGTGGGAGATGTAAGGGACACGTGCGTCGCCAAAGAGACGAGCGGCCCTGAGGGTGAAAGGGTTGAGTGTTGGGTGAGCCCATCTTGGGCGAAGGTGAGAGAGACACTGCAGAACAGGGCCGCGAAGGTTGCGATAGCTTTCATGAGCAGGGTGAGAGCCGTTTAATGTAACTATACTGCGCTCGGATGCAACCTTGAGGCGTCAGGAATGCGGCCAGTTTAGTTCACCGGCCCAAAGGGGCGCGGGCTCGAGGGTGGAGGTCCTTCAATCCAAGATTTCAAAGCCTCGGGAGGTGAAGGATGGGATTGGGTGGGATTCTTCCTTTCTGATGTGAGACTTCACCTCGCTCTCGCGTATTGCTTTAACAAAAAGCTCCAATTCATCGGCTTCGCCGCAAGCCTGAAGCTCTACCCGCCCGTCTGCGAGGTTGCGCACCCAACCGGAAACGTCGAAGCCGCAAGCCAGTTGGCGGACACAATAACGGAAGCCCACACCCTGCACGCGGCCCTCATAAAAAACCTGAACACCAGTCATCCTCTAGCTATAGGTGTTCGAACCGAGCAGAGCCTCAAAAAGTTTTCCCTTTTTCCTCAGCCCGTCCTTCGTTTAAACGTACTTGAGTTTTTTCACCCAAACTCACCCGCCAACATGCCCTCATACATTGAAATGCCCAAGCTTGCCGACACAATGACCGAGGGCACCCTTGTGAAGTGGCGCAAGCAACCCGGTGATAAAGTCGCTATGGGTGATGTGGTTGCAGAGGTGGAAACCGACAAAGCCACCATGGAAATGGAGAGCTTTGAGGATGGAATTATCCATGAGCTTCTGGTTCAAGTCGGCCAGAAAGTGCCGATCGGCTCGAGAATCGCGATGGTTCTCAGCAAAGGGGAAAAGCCGCCTGCGCCCGGAAGTGTCCCTTCCCCAGCATCCAGCGTCAAAAATGCCGCACCAACCGCACCAACCTCCGCGGCAGCTTGCGCCACTGGACACGCGGTTTCAGGGTCGCCCGAAGTCACTCATCTCGCGCTAGGAACTCGTTTAAAGAGTTCGCCGTTGGCGCGAAAACTGGCGAAAGAACGCGGCGCCAACCTTGCGTCTTTGCAAGGGACGGGCCCGGGCGGGCGCATCATCGCAAAGGACGTTTTACAGGCGAAGTCCGGTGTGCAAACGGTGGTTGCCCCTGTGGTGCAATCTGTTGCGCCGGCATCAGTGCCCGTGCTTGCGGCTGGAGCCGGCGACCAAGTCATCCCTCTGAGTGGGATGCGTCGCATTATCGCGGAGCGGCTTTTGCTGAGCAAAACGACCATTCCTCACTTCTATCTCCACATCGAAGTGGACGCCGCGCCGATGATGAAAATGCGCGCAGAGTTGAACGCTGGGGTGGATCCTGAAAAGGGCATCAAGTTGACGGTGAACGATTTTGTTTTAAAAGCGGTGGTTGCCGCCGCCGTGAAAGTGCCGACGGTGAATGCCGCGTTTGACGGCGACTCCATTTTACAATTTGGTTCCGTGGGACTGTCCGTTGCGGTGGCGGTGGACGATGGTTTGGTGACTCCGGTGGTGCGAGATGCGCATTCTAAGTCACTGGTGGCCCTGAGTTTGGCGGTGAAAGATTTGGCCACTCGTGCCAGGTCCAAGAAACTGAAGCCCGATGAGTACCAAGGCGGGACGATTACCGTTTCAAATTTGGGGGCTTACGGGATTGAGTTTTTCGATGCGATCATCAACCCGCCGCAGGCGATTATTGTGAGCGTCGGAGCCATTGTGAAGAAGGCCGTGGTTGGGGCAAACGACACGATTGTGGCGGGCCAGCGTCTTGCAATTGGCCTGAGCGCGGATCACCGCGTGGTGGATGGTGCGGTTGGCGCACAGTATTTGGCCGAACTGCGTCGACTGCTTGAAAGCCCAGCGCTGTTGCTGGTTTAACGCGCTGTGGGACAGTGCGATGAATCCGGAGTCGTCATTTCAGCTGTGCCGTTAGTGCAACTCAAACAGAAGCGCTTCGAGAGGCTCTACACATTCCAGAAGGAGCTCAGTTTCGCCTTCCACGGCGAGGCCGTCGCCCGCTTCGACTCGGGCTCCATTTCCGGAAACAAAACTCCCGGAAATCACTTGGATCCAGACGCCCCAATCTTCGGAAAGGGCGTGACCAATGCGTTGGCCCCGAGTGAGGCGTAGTCTGTAAACGCAGGCGTCTTGATGGATGGTGGCGGAACCTTCATGCCCATCCGGTGAGATGAGGAGCACTTTGGGACGCGTCTCCGAGCCGGGTGCCGGTTTCCATTCAGAGTAACTGGGGGTCAGGCCTTGGCGCGCTGGTTGCAGCCAGATCTGGAGGAAGTGCGCCGAGTGATCGGAGGAAGGATTGAACTCGCTATGAGTGACGCCGGATCCCGCGCTCATGATCTGGATCTCTCCCGGCCCCAGCTGCATGTGGTTGCCCATGCTGTCCTTGTGCGCCAACGCTCCGGAGACTACGTAGCTGAAAATTTCCATGTCTTTGTGAGGGTGCGTTGGGAAGCCGCTACCCGGTGAGACATGGTCCTCATTAATGACACGCAACGTTCTAAACCCCATGGATTCGGGATTATAATAATCTCCGAAGGAGAAGGAATGTCTGGAGACGAGCCAACCGAAGTCTGAGTGGCCTCTGCTGGCTGCTTTGTGGAGCGTAAACATGGTTCAAGTTTAGACGCAGTGAGCGGGGCACTCAATGGGGAAGGGGGCACGCTGCCTGCTCGCGGCGGTGGCCAGGAAGGTTGAAAGGCAATCGTATTTAGTCCGGAGCTATTTACTTTTCTTCGAGAATTTTCCGGACTTTTTCATCTTCTTTTGCGGGGTGGGTACGACGCCGGAGGTGCCCTTGAGCTCGCGAATTTGGTCTCGTAACAACGCAGCTTTTTCGTACTCCAACGCCCCCGCCGCCTTCACCATGTCGGCCTCCAACTCGCGCAGAGTCTCGGCGATATCCATCGTCCCCGAAGTCGTCGCGCCTTCCGCGCTTCCATCCGTACCTCGCAAAATTGTGTGCAAACTTTCCTGCACCGCCCGTCGTACACTACGCGGTGTAATCCCATGTTTCGCGTTGTATTCCATCTGCTTGGCGCGTCGGTATTCCGTGATGTTGAGCAGCGCGCGGATGCTTTTGGTGACTGTGTCCGCGAACAAATAAACCTGACCATTGATATGGCGTGCGGCGCGACCAGCCGTTTGGATAAGAGAAGTTTGCGAGCGTAAAAAGCCCTCTTTGTCCGCGTCTAAAATGCAGACGAGTGACACTTCCGGCAGATCAAGGCCTTCACGCAAAAGATTGATCCCCACCAGAATATCGAAGTCTCCAGCGCGCAGACCGCGCAAAATTTCCACCCGCTCGATCGTGTCGATATCGCTGTGGAGATAGCGCACCTTTAATCCCACGTCCTTGAGGTACTCGGCCAATTCCTCTGCGGTCCGCTT
>Ga0209597_1001843_pt1 | contig 13734 bp, 10 predicted proteins | sample M_140625_MF_Meta_FD_187316 | JGI IMG/M metagenome (GOLD analysis project Ga0209597, IMG submission 187316) | Freshwater microbial communities from Lake Montjoie, Canada to study carbon cycling - M_140625_MF_MetaG (SPAdes) (version 2) | ecosystem: Environmental > Aquatic > Freshwater > Lake...
AAAAGAAGGAGACGACTTATGGCCACTGAAGTAGGACCGGTTCAAGCAGTTGAGGCGCCGCCTCTTTGCCCTTTAAAGATTCCCAACCGCTTAGCGCCGACCCCGTTGCAAGAGCCGAAATATCCCGCTCACGTAAAAAATGGAGTTGGTAACAAGGTTACTTTGGCTGATCCGGTAATGACGCGCGCTTTGATCGCGTTGATGGATACTCATGCAGTGATTGGCGGAGCGGCTTGTCACTGGGGCGGTCCCGCGGCTTTGGCCGAGATCATGTCCGCGATTCATGGGCTCATGTTCATGGAAAAAGGGCGTCCGTGGCACGAGGTCTACAACTTTGTTAACGATGCAGGCCACACTGAAAACGGGGTTTACGCCCTGCGAGCTCAGTACGGCTTTGATGGGATGACTTTCAACGACCTTAAAAAATTCCGCTCGATCGAGAGCAAGCTAACTGGGCACGGGGAAAGCCATTTGAATCCCGAGGGAGTTTTCATCAGCAATGGCCCACTGGGTTCGGGAATTCCTGTGGCCCAAGGACTGGCCTTGGGGGATAAGCTGGCCCATCGGGATCGGTTAACTTTCTGTGTGATATCGGATGGGGCCTGCATGGAGGGGGAAGCGAAGGAGGCTTTTGCCGCCATTCCTGGCTTGGCCAGCCGCAATGAAATCAACCCCTTCGTTCTGATTGTTTCGGACAACGACACCAAACTTTCGGGTCGCATCTCGGTCGATAGCTACACCATGGAACCAACCTTTGCTGGATTGGCTACGCTCGGGTGGAACGTTCGCCATGTGAAGGAGGGACAGAATCTTCAGGTTGTCTATCAAGCGGTGGAGCAGGCGGTGGCGGAGGCCAAAGGGGATCCGCGTCGGCCAGTTTGCCTTTGGGTTAAAACGGTCAAGGGATATGGGGTCAAGGCAACGGTGGAAAGTTCTTCGGGCGGGCACGGATTCCCGCTGAAAGATGGGGAGAAAATTATTCCTTTTGTTGAAGAAATTACGGGGGGAGAGACCCCGCCTGATTTGAAAAAATGGGCGGAATCTCTGCGTCGGGGCTGGGAAGAAAAGCAGGCGGGCAAGAAAGCAGGATCGAGTCACATAAAAAAAGAAAAAGTGCAGGCGGGTTTCGCGCGAGCGGCAATCAAAGCAGCACAAGCTGGGTTGCCCGTGGTTTCGATCAGCGCGGATTTACCAGGATCGACGGGGATGGCCGCATTTCAAAAAGCGATCCCAGGCCGCTCCTTCGACATCGGAGTGGCGGAAGCCAACATGATCAGCACTTGCACGGGCTTGGCAAAAGCGGGGTTTCTTCCCGTCGCTGACACTTTTACTCAGTTTGGAGTGACCAAAGGAAACCTGCCTCTGGTTATGGCCGCGCTCTCCCAAGGACCGATCGTGACGGCGTTCACCCACGCAGGATTTCAGGATGCGGCTGACGGAGCATCGCATGAAGCCACGACCTATTTTGCCGCGGTCAGTGCGATTCCGCACACTCTCGCGATTGCGGTGAGTTGCTCCAATCAAGCAGAGGCCTTAATGCTCGCCGCTTTTCAGAGAATTGCGAAGGACGTGCAGGCAGGGAAAAACGGAGAAAGCGCGCTCTTCTTTGCTGGGCGAGAAGATTTTCCCGCTCAAGTGGGTGAGAGGCCCGCAGGTTATCCTTGGGGCAAGGCGACAGTTCTCCGTGCGGGCACGGATGTGGTCTTGGTGGCTTGCGGTCCGATGGTGCCTCTCGCTCTAGAAGCGGCCGAGAGCTTGGAGAAGGCAGGAATTCATGCTGCGGTCATCGACAATCCTTTCGTCAATCGCCCCGATCTGGAGACGATCGGCGCAGCGGTGCAGAGTGCGGGAGGCAAAGTGGTCACAGTGGAGGATCACCAGATCATTGGAGGAATGGGGGCAATGCTTCTTCACGCGTTGATCTTGGCTGGGGTTAGTTGTCGGGCCGCCTCCATCGGCATGCGAGGCGAGTTTGGACGCTCAGCCTATAGTGCGGGGGAGTTGTACGACCACTTTGGGATGGGTCCAAAAGATATCGCCGCCGCGGCGCAGAAGTTGTGCGCTTGAGCCAAAGCCGAGAAGTACGGCTACTCGTTTCCCTCCTGCTTTTTTGGGCGATCGATTTGCGGGCGGAGCCAACTTTTTTACTTTTTGAATCTGGCAAGCCTGAGGCCTCGCCTGAAATGGTGCTGGGCGAATGGGAAACAGCCAAAGCGGGACTGATGGTTCTTCGTGAAAAAAGTGGGCCTGTACGAGAGGTGGCGGAATCACGCATTTTAGCGCGCCTACCTGGCTCCCCTCGGGTCGATGAAATTGTCACCCGGGAAATGGCGGTGGCCGCCATTCGCGCACTTCTGGAGGCGAAGGCAAAAGCCCCCGCTTTGGACAAAGTTTTGCAAGATGAGGTGGAAAAATGGAAAGAACGACTTGATAAAATACCCAGCGAGGAGGATCCCGAGGCTTTAGCCAAGGCCGAAGCGGCCTATGCGGAAGCATTAGCAGTGGCGATGCCCAAGCCCTACGACGCGGGGGTTGCCTATTCTGTGGAGAAAGTGGACGAACAGATTGCGGCGCTTGAGGCCCTGAAGAATCAGTTTGTGGGGCGAGCGGATGAGGTAAATCTTCTGGCGGGCCCGTGGAATATCGAAAAAACCGAACTTGCCGCAGGAAAAAAGAAGTTTGAGGGGCGCTGGCTCAACCCAACCGAGTGGGAACAGGAAAAGGGGGATCGAGAAAAAGCGGCGCGCGCGGTTTTTCTGCAGAAATTCCAACTCCCTTTGGTTTCGGCGGTTCTTCTGGGCCAAACTCTCTTGTTGGGATCTTTCGCTGGGGCGGTGCTGGCGGCTCTTCTGGGCGTGAGCTTTTTCTTTCATGGAATGATCGAGCTCTGTCGGTATCGGGCATGGTGGAAGGGGACGGCTTGGACGATTGCAGGGATTGTGGCCATAGGGCTTTTGGGTCGTGCCACAGGACTGCTTTTGGCGACTCCTGAACCCCTGGAGATTGGACAGGCGCAAAGCGCAGAGGGATTGGAAGAGCTCATGTGGAAAACGGCAGGGCAAAAATTACCGATGCAGGGGGAAACACGGATAGGGGATGGGGAATTGAATGCGTGGTGGCATCAGCGTTTACGCTTTACCCCTTTGGCGGTGACCGAAATCGCGGTGATCAGCGTGGATTCTTGGCAAATCGAGTTTTTAAGCGGGGGCTTGAGGCTGGATCGTGTGGGCCATCTTCTGGGTCGTACCCTCACTCTACGACATGAACTTACCTTAACCCGATCGGAGAAGGGGGATGATGTTTATCGAATTGAAGCAACGCTGGGAAAGTTGCCCCTGCCTCCATCCCTTGCCCTCTGGTCGTGGGAGGCCTGGATGGAGGACGTGTCGAAACTTGTCCAAGTTTTCCTAGGAGCGGAGGGGCAGGGAGCGGAGCGATTTGAAAAAGGGGCGGTCGTCGTGACAAAAAAATAAGGCCGAGAAAGCTCATTTTAAAAGGCCTCCGCGGTAGTTGAGTTTTGGAAAAGCTTAGGGAAGATAGGATAAAGGAGGATTTATGTTTATGGCAAAAGGACAAGAGTGGGCCATCCGTATTCGGGAAGAAGTGCAAAAATCGATCATTGGGCAGGACGAAGTCATCGAGAGGCTTTTGGTCGCCCTTCTGGCCAACGGGCACGTGCTACTCGAAGGTTTGCCAGGGTTAGCGAAAACACTTCTGATTAAGAGTCTTGGGGCAGCCATGGGGCTGGAGTTCGAACGAATTCAGTTTACGCCAGATCTTCTGCCAAGTGACGTGGTCGGCACGATGGTTTTTCAGCCTAAGGAAGGAACCTTTCGCGTTCATCAAGGACCGGTTTTCGCCAACCTAGTTTTGGCGGACGAAATTAATCGGGCTCCCGCTAAAGTTCAGAGTGCTCTGCTGGAGGCGATGCAGGAACGGCAGGTGACAATCGGGGGCCAAACCCATCTTCTTCCAAAACCTTTTCTGGTCATGGCGACGCAGAATCCGCTCGAGCAAGAAGGAACCTACCCGCTACCGGAAGCCCAGACGGACCGTTTTCTTTTTAAGCTTCTGGTGGACTATCCCTCCGAGCAAGAAGAGCGAAGAATGATGGAACGATGGGGACAGCTGAGCATGCAACCAAAGTTGTCGGCAGTTTCTTCAGGAGAAGAGCTTCTCTCACTCAGGGCGAAGGTGGATGAGGTGCATTTGAGCGCCCCGTTGCAGGCCTACATGTTGGCCCTTGTCCGTGCGACACGGGAAGCAGCGGCCAACCATAACGGAGTAGCGGGAAGTGCCGCGAAAGTTCTTTCTTACGGGGCGAGCCCACGGGCTTCCCTCGCGCTGGTGCAAGCAAGCCGGGCGTTGGCTTGGCTTCATGGAATGGATCACGCCACACCGGAAGTAGTTCAAGAAATCTTCCTCGATTCCTTGCGGCATCGAGTGGGACTGACTTATGAAGCTGAGGCGGAGGAAACCTCTACAGACGAAATCCTGCAGGGAGTTCTCGCGCGGGTGCCGGTGCCGACGGGGGCGTAAGGAGGAGAAAAGAAGCTGACGAAGATGAGTACGGCAGTTGCGCCTGGAGAGGTCCCTCGCAAAGCCCCGCTGGCTCTCTTGCGAAAACTAGAGTGGCGCGTGCGCATGGCAGCGGACTCTTTTTTGGGTGGAGAATATCGCTCCGCTTTTCGCGGACGAGGAAGAGAATTTGATCAGGTGGTTAAATACGAGTTTGGGGACGATGTGCGGGACGTGGATTGGAATGTTTCCGCGAGGCTGGGCGAGCTCTATCGGAAAAAATTTATTGAGGAGAGGGAGCTAACCATTGTTTTATTGATGGAAGACACCCCAGCACTGCAGTTTGGTTCGGGCACACGAACGAAGCGGGAGGCGCTACTCGAATTGGCGGGGCTTTTTGCACTGACCGCCGCGGGCAATCGAGATCGAGTGGGATTTTGGCATGCCACCCCCGCTGGGCATCAGGTTCGGCAACCCGTCAGGGGAAGGGTGAATATTGTCAGGACAGCGGCGACACTATTAGGAACACCAATTCCCAAGTTGGAGGATGGGATGGAAGCCTCGCTGGAGTGGAAACTTTTCTTCCACGCGTTTCCCAAGCATAGCGTGGTTTTGTGGCTGGGAGATTTTCCTCCTCGGCCGGTGGGGCCAGGGTGGGCGGCGCTGAGAAAAAGGTACGAGATGATCGGGGTGCGGGTGGATGATCCTTGGGACATCCATTTACCGTCCTTAGGAATTCTGCCGGCGGTGGATCCTGAGTCTGGCGAAGTGCTGGCTTTTGATATGGGAACGCGCGAAAGCCAAGCGAGGCATGCCGCCTGGGTGGCAGAGCGGGAGTCGGCCTGGCAAGAGTGGTTTCCCAGCCCAACTCAGAGATTAACCGCAAGCACGGAGGGAGATCTTCTTGATCCGTTGGTGACTTTCTTTCGTCGCAGAATGAGAGGAGCAAGAAAATGAGTCCTGCTCTTTTGTCTGGGGGTTGGACTTTGGCCGATCCTCTGTGGCTACTGGCACTACTCTTAATTCCTCTGGCCGTTTGGTGGCGGGGACGACGAGCGAGGCCAGTGTTGGTTATCCCGCGAGTGGCCAGATGGGCAGGGGCTCCAGCTGTGTCCCTCGGGAGACTTCCCTCAATTTTGGCGGGAGTAGGATTGGGCTTGCTGGTTGTGGCGCTGGCGCGACCCCAGCAATTGGAAGAGAAAAAACAGATTCGGCAAAAAGGGTACGACATTATGTTGGCGATCGATCTCTCGCCGAGCATGTTGGCGGAGGATTACGAAGGGCCGAAAGGCAGAATGAATCGGCTCGAAGCCATTCAACCGATTATTGAGGCCTTTATCTCGAAGCGGCCGACCGACCGGATTGGGGTGGTGATTTACGGTGGGCGGGCTTACACGCTTTCTCCGCTGACTTTTGATCACGAATGGCTGGCGAGACAGATTCAGCGATTGCGGGTGGGTTTGGTGGAAGATGCCACGGCGGTAGGGGATGGCTTGGGGTTGGCCGTCTCGCGGTTGGAGCAAACCGAAAAGGAAAAAGACGGACAAAGAAAAGGAGCCTTCATCATCCTTCTGACCGACGGGTCGAACAACAGTGGGGTACTTGCCCCCATGCAAGCAGCGGAGTTGGCTCGGGCGAAGGGGATTCCTGTTTACACCATTGGGGCAGGCCAACAGGGGGTGGTGCCGATGCCCGTGATCGACAATGCGGGACGGAAGTTGGGCTATCGGCAGGTGATTTCGGATCTGGACGAAGGGACTTTGCAAAGGATCGCTGAGTTAACTGGAGGGAAGTTCTTTCGGGCGATGGACCTAGGCACAGCAGAGGCTGCCTTTGCCGCCATTGATAAAAAACAGCAGATTGAGTTTAGCGCGAAATCACAGCTTCATGCGCACGAGTGGTACGTGGTCTGGGCGGCGCCAGGAGCGCTAGCGTTTCTTGGCGGTTTGGCTCTCGCGCGGCCTGGCAGGTGGGGGAGGACGGCATGAACCATTTGTTTGGAGTGAACTGGGAGTACCCCTGGGTTCTGGTGGCCGTGCCAATTCTGCCCTTAGTGGCTTGGACCATTTTTAAAGGAAAGCTGGGGCGATCGGCTCCGCTCTCCTTGCCGAAAATTATGAGACGATGGGCTGGGGTTCGAGCGGTGGTGGATCGACCTGGCACAGCTCGAGGACCGAGAGGGACTTGGTTGGGGGCAGGGTTGATGCTGGTGGCGGTTGCTTTGGCTCGGCCTCAGTTGGGAAACGTCGAGGAAACGGTTTTTGACCAATCGCGGGAGGTCCTCATTGCGTTAGATCTTTCGGCCAGCATGTTGGCAGATGATGTGAAGCCGACCCGATTGGCACGGGCGAAACTGCTCATCGGAAATCTGTTGGATGAGTTGCAAGGGGAGCGGGTAGGTTTGGCCTGTTTTGCGGGCACCGCATTTTTGCAGGTGCCCTTGAGTTCCGACTACGAGGTGCTTCGGGATATTTTGCCTGGTCTGGACCCGTCTTTTCTTCCGCAAGCCGGAACGGATTTCACGGGGATGTTGCGGGTGGCGGGGGAAGCGTTTGGCCAGAGCACGGCAGCGGATCGTTTCCTTATTGTGCTGAGCGACGGGGAAGCCCATGACCCAGAGTGGCGAACGGGACTGGAGGAGTTGAAAAAGAAAGGGGTAAAAATTATTTCCTTGGGAGTAGGGACGGCAGCGGGATCTCTTCTTTCCGATCCGCAGGGCGGAGTGGTCAAGGATGGGCGGGGAGCGGCGGTTTTGACCCGGCTCGAGCCTGCCACGCTCGAGGAGCTGGCTCGGGAGACAGGTGGGGCCTACCGCGAGGCGGCCAACTGGGTGGACGTGGCCGAGCTGTTGAGCGAGACGGTCCAGCAGGGGAAGACGGGAGACTTTGCCAAAACAAGAGAGGCGCGTCAGGCGGAAAGGTTTCAGTGGGCGTTAGCCCCAGCGGTTTTTTTATTAGCCCTGAGTTTGGCGTTCGAGATGCCGACTTTACCTGGGCGGCGACGGGTGGCGATGGGGGTGACTACTTCCGGGGAGCCGATTCCGTTGCCTCTAAATAAAAAAACTACAAAGCTTGTTTCCACCGAGCCGAGAAAGAAAATACCAGCATGAGAATGTGCGTATTTTTATTCGGGTTGGCTGGCGTTACCGGAGTGGGCGCTGGGGTTGCGGCGACGAGCCCGATGGGGGGAGGCGGGGGAGTTGATCCCTCGGTAGGATTAAAAACCACCGTGGCGACTCTTTCCGAAAAAAGTAAAAAGGCGGCACCGGAGTATGCCCAAATGGCAAAGGAGACGATCCAGTTGGGGTCGAGTCCTGAGGCGGTGCAGAAAATGACTTTGCCGCAGGAGGGAAATCCGGATCCGCAGGCGCCATGGCGGAATATGATTGGGGACGCTTTGGCGGGAGTGGACGAAGGGGAGAAAATTGATGAGAAAGCCGCAGACTGGCCGAAGTTGCGGGAGGAGTTAAAAAGCCTTCAACCTCCGCCTCCCACCGAGAAGAAATCATCTCCGAAGGACAAAAAAAAGGATAAAGAAGAGAAGGACAAGAAATCAGGGAAAGAAAAAGGAAAGCCCGAAAAGAAGAGCGAAAAGGGAGAGAAGTCCCAAGAAAAAGATAAGGGAGGCGAAGAAGGAGACGGGGAGAAGGATAAAGGCGATTCTCAGGGTCCGCCATCACCAGGCAAGGACGGCAAAGGGGGTGAGGCCAAGGATGGAGATTCTGGGCAGGAGCCCGGACAAGGAGAACAGGGCGGGCAAAAACAGGAAAAGGGTAAGGGCAAAGAGAAAGATCCCAATCAGATAAAAGATTTTAGCTCAGGCAAGGATCAAGAGGGGGAGATGCGTGAGCGTGGTCAGGAGAAGGATATGAAGGGAGTCCAAGACGAGAAGGCTGGCTTTGGTGGAATGGGCCAAGAAAAAGAACAGAAGGAGAAGGGCGAACGGAAAAAAGAAGCGATGGCCAAAGGGGATCCGAAAGAAAAGAAGGATCAGGCGCCAGCAGGGATGCGCGCGGTTGGGGGTGGATCTGGTAAAAGAGAAATGGGTACGATGGGTGACCCTATGACGCAGGAAACACTTTCGCGATTGGAGCAGGTCCGACAATCGGACAATCCCGCCGCTCTACAGCAGAGACTTCAGCCCAAGGACCAGCGACCGTCCCCATCCTCGACGGCTAAACCCTGGTAAAATCGAATGAGAACCTCATTACACTTATCGGCTCTTCTTGTTCTGATTTCTCCTTGGACGGGGTGGGGGCAATCGGTTGCTTGGAATAACCCAGGACCCGTTGCGCCGAATGAGCCGACGCAGCTCGAACTGGTTTTTACAGATTGTCAGCCTGCAGGGCCAGTGAATCTTCCCGAGATCAGTGGGTTGCAGGTTCTGGGACAACCTGGGCGGGCGCAGAGCTTCTCGATGATTAATTTTCAGACCAGTTCTTCGACGACCTTAAGCTATGCCGTCAGGACAACGGTGGAGGGCAAGGTAGAAATTCCGCCGCTGGATATCAACACCGACAAGGGCAAATTGAAAATTGCTGGCATCACTCTCAATTCCACGGGTGCTCCTGCGAATACTCGGCGACGATCCCAGCCGAACTCGGGGTTCTTTAATCCCAGCTTCATGCCAGGGGCGGGGCAGGTTCCAGCGGCGCCGACGGCTCCCTTGCCTGCAGGGGCAGCACAAGCAGAGGCTTCGGCAGAGCCGCGCAATCCGTATGCGGGGGAGATTTTCGATGTGAACTACCGAGTGTTTATTATTGGGAATCGAAGCGGCAGAGTGAAAACAACCCCCCTTTGGGACGTGCAGAATTTTAGTGCGGAGGCGTGGGATCGGGGTCAGCAGATCGGGCCGGGAGGTAGTAAAGGGCTCCAATTTCATACTCGAGCGATGATTCCAAAAGCAGGGCCTTTTACCCTGCCTACCATTCGGCAAAAACTAGATATCGAAACAGGGCAAACTGGGCGCTCGATCTTTTTCACTTCGCCGACATCGCAGGAGGTAGAGGTGGCCAGTGAACCGATCGCTTTACCGGTCGAACCACTGCCAGCAGGAGCCCCCGCTGGATTTAAGGGTGCGGTGGGGCAGTTTACGGTGGAATCCAAGATGATTCCTGAGCAGGTGAATGAAGGGGAGCCAGTAACTTGGACTTTAACTTTGCGCGGGACAGGAAACTGGCCAGCGGGGGTGGAACTTCCTGCACGGGCAGTGCCCACGCAGATTCGAACGATCCAGCCAAAGTTACGCCGAGAGTTTAACGGAATAGAAATATTCACGGGGGCAATTGTGGAGGATCTGGTGATGATTCCTGTTTCGGCGGGAGAGTTTGAACTTCCGTCGGTGAAATTCGTTTATTTCGATCCCAAGAAAAAGTCTTACGAAACGATCGAAGCTAAACCTCCGAAGATTCTCGTGACGAAGGGGGCGTCGGGCCTTTCGATTGCCACGCCGCCGGGAGCGGCATCGCCTGCTTCCACGCCGTCAGGGAAACAGCCGATGCCGGCAGTGGCGGGTCGCCCGAATCAACCCTTGCAATACGGAGCGCCTGCTTTGCCGAGGGATCCGTTGATAGGGACGGGGGTGGGATTTCCGCCTGTGGCGATGGGCTGGCTCAAGCTACTGAGTATTTTGCCGTGGTTAGTTTTGCTGGGGGTCTGGTGGATTTGGGCAAAGCGCCGAGCGGTTTTGACTGATCCTGAAAGAAGTCGAAAAGAGTCGTTGGAATTGTGGAAAATATCTGCAGTGGGTGTTGGGGCCTCGTCGGAGGATTATGTTCTGCGGGAACGCACGCTACTTGTGTGGCAAAAGGCGGTGGCGGGGACTCTTGGGGTTGAGGGTGCGACACCTTCTTGGGAGGACATTATTCAAGGAGGACCCACACTGCTGGAGGCAGACCGCAGCGAGTTGGAAAAATGCTGGATGGAATCGGAAGAGGCGCTTTACGGGAGGGGCCGCTCTTTGGCGGAAGGTTGGTCGGCCAGGGCGATGGTTCTCGCTCAACGGATTGACCTGCCAAAGATAAAAATCTGGGAGACGTTGCGCCCACGAAATGTTCTGCCTTGGGGAAGTTTGATCCTTCTCTTGTTGGCAGGAGGTTTGCAAGTCGAGGCAGCGGAAACGAACGGGGTGGTCGCCCAAGAAATGGCAGTTGATCCGGTGGGAATGTACCGGGTTGCTGACTTTAAGGGAGCGGAGAAAATCTGGTCGGAAAGAGTCCGACTCAAGTCCACCGACCCAATTGCGCGGAACAATTTAGCCTTAGCAAATTATCAATTGGGTGATAAGGAGAGAGCGCTAGCGCACGGACTTTCTGCGTACCTGATGGCCCCAATGACAGAATCGGTGGCGTGGAACTTGCGTATTTTTGCGGGGGCGGCAGACCAACTTGATCCAGCAATCAATCGATTGGGGGATGATAACTGGATGGCGAGACTAACCTCGCGTTTGGGGGTTTTTGCGTGGCAGGCAATCTTGGTGGCGGGAATTACCCTAGCCGCTTTGGGAGGCGGCCTTTGGTTGGCTTCTGGATATTACGGTTTTTATCGGAGGCTATTTTTTCGTCTAGGATCGGGAATTGTTCTGGGTGGAGCGGTGATTGCGCTACTGGCGGGATTGGCTTTAGGAGTTTATGGCAAGCTGGCCGATCGCAGTGCGGTTATGATTGTGGATGTGGAGCCATTGCGCTCGATTCCGTCGGATCTAGAGCCACAAGCGGAGAAAGCTTATCCCCCAGGCTCTATCGCGCATTTAGAAAAGAGTTTCCTGGGTTGGAGTAAGATCCGGCTGCCCAATCATGATATGGGCTGGATTCGTACAAAGCATATCGTGCCGCTCTATTGAGATAGAAGAAAAAGCTAGCGGGTGGTGCGGAGAGGCATACGAGAGCGCGGCGCTTCTTCTTCCGGTTGAGGGAGGAGGGAGGGAGGATTTTGGGGAGGGAAGAGCTGTTCTAGAACGGAGGATGGCTTACTGGTGGAAAGAACTTGAATCACGAGATTGGTGGTATTGGCGGAAGGGACGGAGGGAGGTTCCCAAAGTCGGCGGTAAGCGAACTTAAGGTTAAAACGGCCCTCCCGCGAAAAAACAACTTGGAAGGTTTGTTGGCCAGGGGAGCCGGGCTGATTTTCTTGATCCGAATGGTACGATTCTGAGAGGATCTGGGCGGTTTGCACGGGTGGATCCAGAACCCAGCGGTATCCAGTCGAAAAATTTGCGGGAAGGGTCACGGCGAGAGGAATTCCTGCCTGTGCTTGAAGACCTGGCTTCGAGCGGAGGAAATCACAACCGCCCAAAATGGCGAGGGAACCAAGCAGCAGCAAAGGAAACTGACCTTGGAAGCGGCGAAGGTTTTTCAGATCTTTTCGCGTAGAGGGGCGAGATCGGCGTCGGCTTTGGCCGCATCTGCCCAACTATGGTCGATGCGGATGGCGGCTTGGACGTAGGAGCGTGCCTTTTCGAGATCGCGGAGCTGGCAGTGATAGCAACCGAGCTGAAACTTGATATGGGAGTTCTCGGGAAACTTCTGTTCGGCTTCCAGAAGGATGGTGCGGCCGTGCTGGATGGAGTCTTGATGGCGTACGGCGTCGGCCAGAGAAACCCAGGCTTCTGGTTCTTCGGGACGTTGGCGGTGAAGTTTCTCTGCGGATTTACGAAGTTCGACAAAGCGCCCTGCAGCACGAAGGATGCGGGCGCGCAGGAAGGACAGGGAAAGTGTGGGATCACCCTTTGCGCTGAGTTGATCGATCCGGCGAAGAGCTTCGTCGTACATCCCGAGCCCGCAGTAGCCCTCAAGTTCTTCCTGCAGTTTGAGTGGGATGTCCATTTGTTGAGTTGAAGCTTGCACGGTTATGAAAAAGCACAAGAGACAGGAAAAGATTGTTCCCAGCCTAAAATGAATTGTCTGTTGGCAATTCTTCGGTGCCAGACACGTGTCTGACACAAAATGGGGGTGTTGCGCGGGAAGGGGTTAGGACATGCTTTTACGGATGAGGACGATTCTAGGGGTCGATATAGGGGGGACGGGGATTAAGGGGGCGTTGGTGGAGTTTCCTGGGGCTAATGTCTTGGGGGATCCTTATCACCTACCAACCCCACAACTGGCAACTCCTGCGAATGTGGCAAAGACTATCGCCAAGATTGCGCAGCACTTTCAGTACAAGGGCCCTGCCGGGGCGGGCTTTCCTGGAGTTATTTGTTCAGGGGTCGTCGGTTCGGCAACCCATCTGTCGTCCAGCTGGCTGGGGAAGAATGCGGAGAAAATATTTAAGAAAGGGACAAGGTTGCCTTTTGCGGTAATCAACGATGCGGATGCGGCAGGGATGGCGGAAATGCGCCATGGTGCGGGGAAAAAAGAGGTGGCAACGGTGGTCATGATTACCTTGGGGACGGGCATCGGGAGCGCCCTTTTCGTTCAGGGGATTCTCGTGCCCAATACCGAGCTAGGCCACGTAACCTTGCGAGGCAGGGATGCAGAAAAAATGGCCAGTGCGAAAGCCAGAACCGACCATAACTGGGGATGGAAAAAATGGGCACGTAAGGTGCGAGAGTATCTTCAGCAGGTGGATCGTTTGATCAACCCAGATCTAATCATCGTAGGAGGAGGGGTAAGTAAGCGGTCGGAAAAGTGGTTGCCGCGCGCTTCGGAAGGGGTGCGAGCTAGGGTTGTTCCAGCAAAACTTCATAATGAGGCGGGAATCGTTGGTGCGGCCATGGCGGCCGAGGCCAGGTTCTTTGGCCGATCCAAGAAGCGCGCATAATTCCTAAACAGCGGGGGCTACTTGCGAGCGGAGTCGACTCCTCGGGTGCAGCGGATCTTTTTCGTACGGAGAGTTTCTTCCAGACGAGATTTGGACTTTGGGAGGTGATCCCGGCCTAGAATCGGGTGGTGCAGGTGATAAAGGATGGCGCGGCCGTAAACAAACTTTCTTGGACGACCGAGGTGGTAGAGGCGGGAACCGACGTCGGAATCCTCACCGAGACCCCATCCTTCGTACTCTTCGTCCCAGCCGTTGATCTTTAGAAGATCGTCCCGCCACATGGCCATATTGCAGCCAATGATTCCGCGTTGCTCTTGGTTGCGACGAATGATGGGCAGTGGAAGACGAAAGGCTTTGGCCGCACCGCTTAACTGTCCCGATAAAAAGAGAGGGAGAGGGTGAATCGAATCGGTGGGAAGGAGGTCGTTTGAGAAAGAGGAGGAGAGGTAGGAGCGGCGGC
>Ga0209597_1001844_pt1 | contig 13729 bp, 23 predicted proteins | sample M_140625_MF_Meta_FD_187316 | JGI IMG/M metagenome (GOLD analysis project Ga0209597, IMG submission 187316) | Freshwater microbial communities from Lake Montjoie, Canada to study carbon cycling - M_140625_MF_MetaG (SPAdes) (version 2) | ecosystem: Environmental > Aquatic > Freshwater > Lake...
GTACGCTCGCGCTCTAAAAAAACGCCCTGTGAGCGTGAGCCTTTGCTTGAGTTACACGGCTTGCAGCAGCTGACCATGTTGCTCATCTCGATTGCTAACTCAGGTGCTTTGCTTACTGGAATGATGTGATCGATGGTCATGTCTTTGCCCTCATAACCACAGTAGAAGCATACCCAACCGTCCTCAGCTAACTTACGCAATCTAACTTCTTTATACTTCCTTGACAGTCTAGGGTCGTTGCGCTTGCTACTCAATGCCAACCCTTTCGTAACCAATGAGACCATGCCTTGCATGTATCACCATCATATCTATGATCTATATACTTAAGCCCATAGCGTACCTGCTCAATCGGACTTTTATCATATATGAGTGCGTTTTTTAACTGAGGTATTCCATAAGTATGGTACTTACCAGATAAGTTGCCTATTGCATAAGGGTTAAAGGCTGACTCTTTACCGTAAAGTCTTATAAGGCATATTGCTTCTTGCTTAGGCAATACAAGTCTTATGTAATCCTTGGGTTGTATAGCTTCTATTGAGCCACTAGATGCATCTGCCATTGGTATGAATAGAGATATCCCAATAGCAAGTGCTACCGAGCGAGTTAGTCGCAAACGACTCGCTCTGAGCCCCTGATGGGCTCTAGCCCGTAGAGTACCATGGCTGTCAAGCATGTGGATAACTCTCGCATTGATTGCGTGTCGCACCCTACTTATCCACAGGTGTGCATAACTATTTATCTGTTGAGTAAAAGCCTTCACCCTTAAATTGGATATTAGGTACTGAGTAAATCTTCTGCATCGAGCTGTGGCAAAACTGGCAAGTGACTGTATGTGGTTCATGAATAGATAACTCCTTCTCGTAGCGCAAGTTAGCCTCGCATTCCTCGTTGGTACACTCAAATTCGTAAATTGGCATTACTTGCACGTTCTACATGGCACATTAACCAACTTCCACGATCCGCATTGTGCGCATCTCTCAGGCTCTAATTGTACCGAGTCTGTCTGTATATTGCCGTAACCTGCCATAAGCAATAGTTGAACCAAGTCACCAAACCGCATGAAGGCAAGATACTCGGCAGCATCTTCTCCTTGGCCATTCATACGGCACACCACGAACGGAAGCTCTTTGCCCCCTGCTCTCTTAGTAACTTGCTTCAACCATGCAAGAGGCTGGAACTCTGTCCGGGCTTTGATTTCACAATCGAAAGGCACGTTGTGAATATCTTTCCCAACCCCTCTACCAACGCTAGCGTTCTCCCACCATTGAGATAAATAGGATTCGATTACTCGCTCGGTGCGATAGCCTCGGTGTTTCCTGCTTTGGGACATAGATTAGGTTATGCCTTGCCAGCAGAATTAACTGTGCCACAATCTTCACAGATCCACTCGTTACGCAAGTAACGCTGTCTAATCTGTGTGCGGCTTGGAAACTTGTTACATAACTGACAGATGAGCTTGTAGCCAAGTTCTTCAAGCAGTTCTGCATTAGCTCTAAGATTGGCTTGTTGTTCTTCATTAGGGAATTGTTCCCACTCACCATCTTGGTTTAAGAATGTAACGTGTCCCATTATTCAGCCCTCGGCTTCCATGATCCATCAGGCGCAATGCTGTACCAGATTGGGTCGCAGTAGTTCGATGTCCCGTGAGGTGGATTGCACTTCCACATACCCCATGGCTTACCAGCTTTGCTTATACCAGTCTTCCAGATTCTCGCTCCATGCGCACAGGTCTCTTCCACCGCAGTGCCACCAAGAACCTGCTGCACCATCTCTACTGCTTGTTCCATAGTCTGAACTGGTGCTGCTTCCCATTGTGTCCATGGATCATCTGCCTTTGCTACTGGGACATACTGTTCTGTGGTTTCTTTCATCTTTGCCTTAACTTCGGCAATCGATGTTACAACTGCTTGCTTTGCAGCGACTTTTGCCATCTCTTCTCGGCTAGGGCGCTTTCCCTTTGTCGCATAGCCAGCCGAAGCGAGCGCACGACCAATCGCAGACGTTTCACAATTTTCGAGAGCTGAAGTAGCGTTGACTCCACGCCCCTGTACCGTTTCTTCCGCGAGCCCAGAACTCCAAGGGTGTTGATCAGCCTCAGTTCTGTATATGTAAGCCTGTACGATAAAACGTGAAGCACTTGCTTCAACCAACCGTGTGTCAATACGTCCATCTGGGTGATCCTTCCAAAACTTAATAAGTCGTTCTTCAACTGTCTCGTAATCTTGTAGGTTAAACATATAGGTTATTCTCCTCGGTGTGTAGCATGCCGCTTATTGCAAAGTACGCGCAGCCATCGATGTAATTGTCTGACTTTGCAGTCTCCATTGATCTAGCGATTTTGACCAATGCCAAACACATCGCCACTTGATAATCTGTAACTGGCATTTCGAGGTATGCGCTCCAAAGTGAGGCTGTGCGCTGCATATTGTCGCTAGGATGACCGTAATCAAGTCCTCGGTCTTGGATAGTAGCTCGCGCTTCGTTGAGGTAGTCTCTAGCATTCATCGACCCACCTGCTGAAGCTGACGCTGTGACTTGCGGAGGGCAATACGCCCTGCAATCTTGCCGTGTTCGTGTCCCTTTGAGTATCCAAGGAGATAGCCTGTAAATATGCCGACCAATCCCATCAGGATAAGTGCATGATCTGTGTTCATGTGAGCCCTTCTGTACGCCGTATTTCGTGTACGGCAGAAGTATTACATCAGGTGTAGCTGACAGAAGCCAAACTTGTATAACGAAACGGTAACGATTTCATCGACTGTCTCATCTCCGAAGTCTGGCCTAGCGAACCCTTCCATAGACCTTGCCCTGAACTATGAACGTGCCGTTCTTCTCTATGTGAATAATATCCACCTGCACGTTAGATCCTTTGACATACATGATTGCAAAGGCTTGCTGCCAATTAGCCGTTCCCTTGACGTAGCCAGCCTGTCTAAAGTCCATGAGATTACCTACCTCAACACCGTGTAGAACACGCCCTATACGGCCTCCAGAGGCTTCTGTAAAGGCGCTACGGCCTGCTCTGTGAGTATGTCCTGAAATGACGTTCTTGCCATGCCTACGGGCTGCTTCAAGGGCTGATAGACCGCCTAGTTGCTTGATGGGCGTATGGTCGCCATGAACTGCAATCCAGTTAGGAGCAATAGCCATGGGAGTCTTGTGGAAGGTTATGCCTAGCTCGTCAAACTTCATGAACTTCTCAAAGCGCAACTCTGGCAAGGATAAGAAGCTAGGGATTTTCTTCATGATTATGTTGTATAGACGGTCTGTGTGGTTAGATCGTATGCAGTCTGTAACGCCTAGTTCCCAAAGAAGCTGCACACATTGGTCTCGGTCATCGCCAAGGGTCTGTTCATAGGCTTGAGGCGTACCTTCAGACCATTTGCTTATAGTCTGAAAGTCAATCTCGTCACCTATGGTAATTGTTTGGTCTGGCTTAAAGGTCTTGAGGAATCGTGCTATGTTCTGAGTTACATGTACGTCCTCAAAGGGAACTTGCAAGTCGCTCAGGATTACGATTTTCTTCATCAGTCCTCGTCATCGTCCTCGTAGGGATTACCCGATATTTTCTCGATGGGCTTGACTGGCAGAATCCAGTCAGGATAGGACTCACGATCTAATAGAAGCCAGAAAGACATATCAGTAGAGAAGCCAGCCTTGCGCAGACTGGTGTAATAAACATGCAAAGCAATGCAGTATTGGTCTAGAGCTGAGTAAGCATCTAGGTCAATGACTTTCTTAGTTCTTGCCATGAGATAAGTGTTACTTACCTAACATCTCAATAATGGTATCGACACGCGCTTCAAGACGATTGACTTGATCCTTAATGCTTAAGCCGCCGTTAGGCTTAAGCTCTGTGAGGTAGTGCTTAATCATGAATTGCGTGTATGAAGCCATACCACCAAGAACAGCGATAACACCCACAGCCCAAGCAGCAAGGTCTGCCGCGCTCATTTTTTAGGCGTGGCGTATCCGAATACACCTGCGACAAGTGAACCAAGAATTGCTCGGTAGTCCAAAGCAAAGTTAGAGGTTGTGCCCCATACTGCTAGGAACGCTCCTATTGACATTACATAAGGGTTCTTCATATTCATGGTGTTCCGCCTATCATGGGTACATTAAAGAACGAGCCATCTGCATCGCCCTCCTTGGTAAAGCTAATATGGCAATGATGATTGTGCTTATTAGACCCAGTGTAAGGACGCCAAGCCCAAGCCTTCTTAGACGATGCGATTCTGCCATCGAAGATAATATAAGAGATTCTCTTATCGCCACGTTTACCGCAAAGTCGTAGTTGATCCGCAAGGTCAGGCATGAGGTCTGGCTTTGCTTTGCCAGATAAATCCCTGTCAATGTCAATGGCTCGGACGATACCTTCTGCATCAGGATTGTGGTCAGAAGGACGTGCCTGATGACGAGTGTCGCCAATCCAGCCGTCTGAGGTGCGATCTCTATCTGGGTAACTATCATCGACCTGAAGCCTTAACTGTTGCCCAGCTTTACAGAGTCGGGGTGTGTTCGACATTGCTGCACTCCCATCGTTTCTGTGAGTTAAGAGTTAATTCTTCATGTTCACACATAGCAGGTGCAATAAAAGCATCGTCAATCGGATCATAAGTAAATCCAATTCCTGCATAGTTATAGCGAATAGTTCCGTTGTATGAAGTGCGCTTACACGTCTGTCCTCTAAATTGTCCGTACCAAGTTTCAGGGTCTAAACCTTCAATGAACTGTGACTCATCTATTCCTACGATTACTTCTGTTACGATATTAGAATCATCTAAGAACGCATAATGAGCCATTAGATTGTCACCGTTCCTGTTCCTGCTGTGAACTGGTAAATCTTGTAACCACCTGATGTAGATGATGAGTAAGTAAGTCCAGAACCAACTGTCAAATCTCTTGCTGTATCTACGAAACGGATGATTACTATGCCTGAACCGCCGTTAGCTCCAGAAGGTACGTTAGTTCCGTCATAACCTGAACCACCACCGCCACCGCCTTTATTGGTTGCTCCTGCTGTACCAGCTCCAGAGTTGTTTGATCCTCCGCCATTACCACCTACGGAAGAACCACCTGTACCACCTGTAACTTGGTTAGCTCCGCCGCCTCCGCCACCTGCGTAAGTTACTGAAGAACCTGAATAAGAGTTAGCTGATCCTGTTCCACCATTGCCACCAGCAGAACCGCTACCGTTAGAACCGACTGAACCAATACCGCCACCGCCACCTGCGCTGGTTGTGCCAGAGCTGTAACCGCCTGCATTACCTTGAGATGGAGAAGTTGAAGGAGTATTACCTGCGCCGCCAGGGTTTGAATCGTTGTGACCTGTGCCGCCGCCAGAACCGCCAGCAACGCCGTCGCCATTTGTTGCGCCGTATGCACCACCACCGCCTCCGCCTGCTGATGAAATAGTTGAAAACACTGAGGCATTTCCGTTAGTGCCTCGATTATCTGCACCTGATGCACCACCAGTTCCACCAGCTCCGACTGTCACTGTATAACCAGAGCCAGCAGTTACAGCGAATGAAGAAGCAGTTCTAAATCCGCCTGCTCCACCACCTGCGCCTCGGTTAGTTCCACCACCGCCACCAGCTCCGACTACAAGGTAATCGACTGTGCTAGGTGCTGGAAGTGGTGTTACTCCTGCTGAAAATAATCCTGCTGTAATTGCGCCAATCATTAGGCAACGCCACCTACAACGTACCATGTGTCAGTTGCAGTCTTGATGCAGACTGCTGTTTTGTATTGTGCCAAAGTTGGAGAAGCCGCAGTTGCGCCTGCTGAAAGGACTGTAGTTGTGCCTGACGTAGTTGCAGAGATAGTGCAAGTACCTGCGCCTTTGTTGAGGATTGTGATGGCTGTGCCTACTGGAAACGCCACAGAAGCGTTGGTGGGAATCTTGAAGGCGATTGCTGTTGCCTTGTTCATAGGGACTAGAACTTGGTACTGATCCGCTAAGACTGCTGTGTAGTCTGCCGTTGCGTCACTGTTGACGGTAAAGGTCACTAGACCATTTACGGTAGCGGCAGTAAGAATATCGCCTGTTGCTGATGGTAGTCCTGATGCCATTATATCTCCTAGTAACCCAATGTAGATGTGCCGATTATACCGTAATACGAGCTTCCAACGATGAAGCCATCGGCTATTGGCTCAAGCGTTGTAATATTGACGGTCATCTTGTTTGGCGTGATTGACCAATTAACGCCTTGGAACTGAAGGTTCTTGACAATAGTCGAGCCGTCTGGCTGGATATTGGTGATGAGCAGATTGCTAAAGTAGTCCAGTCCAAGCATTGTGTCAGTTGGAACTGCTGGGTCTAGTAGATCAACTGTCATCTCGTCAATGCGGATAGTTGTCTCTTGACGGGTAGCAATATATTCCTTGGCTATCTCAGAGACAATGGTATCTGTCTCAGCTACAAGGTCAGTTTGAGTGACTGAGTGAGGGAAATACTTGTCAATCGATGCTTGGTTAATTGCTGTAATGGTTGAACCGCCAACACGGGCAAGATTGGCTTGGTTAATAATCAGTTTGTCATCGAAGCTGTACTTGAGGTTCTTGTAGGGAATTCCACCAGATTGATTAAAGGCTGTGGGCGATGTAGCCAATGAAGCCATGACTTGACTACGATCTTTGAAGACTGCCGTGCCAGAGCCGTCCATATAAAAAGCGCCAGTCTCAGAGAACTCTGCGTTCTTGATACCGGCAAGGCTTGTGCGGTTAGTTGCTGGGTCTGCGATGCAAGTGTTAGCGCCTGTAGCAACTGTGCGCATCGATGACGGAAATGAAACTTGGTTCAGTATCTTGCCTATGCGAGTGCCAGTCGTCTGGCCAGCGCCAGAGTCTGTAACCGTATTGATATTAGCCATATTAAAAAGACGGAAAGCATCTTGGCACACGATATCGACATAGCCAGTATCTTGATTGACTGGGTAGGTATAGCGGTATTCGATGGCATAGCCTGAGAATAAATACTTTTGAGTCGTTGCTGTAGTTGCTGAGACGCGCAACTTACGAAGCGGTACGAGTTTGCCGTAATAAGGGCTTGATACGTTCTGAGGGTTAAAGTAGCTGAGAGGGTCTAAGACTCTGACTGTGCATTGACCTGCTTCGTACTGGTCGCGCTGAATATTGCGTCCTCGGGTAATGCTAATCTCATAGACATTAGGAGTCAGATCAACTGTAGGTTCTGGGGAACTAGAAGTTCCAAGGGTTGAAGTGCCTAGGATGCCGTACTTGGCATCGCCAATAACGAAGCCGTCATAGCCAAAGGTTGCGCCGTTGGTAAAGTCAAAGGAAACGGCTATCTGCGCTGGGAGTGCCATTAGCCGAACATACCTGCGATTCTACCAATCTGAGATGGTGAACCTGAAAGACTTGAAAGCTGCGCTCCTGCTAGGACTTGATCAATAAGTTGTTGCTCGCGGATCACATTGCCTTGGACTGTTACGTTAATAACTGGGGCTTGCATGGCTGCTGCAACTACTGGTGAGAAGCCACCAGATGCTCCTGCTCCTTGTGAGACTAATTGAGAGAAAGAACCTGAGGCTGCCATCTGAGAGGCTGTAGGCATGGCTGCGGCTGTTGCAGTAGAACTTGGTACATTAGGCGCAGTTGAGCCTGTAAGGACGGCTGCTGCCTTATTAGCTAGGTATGAGAGGTAAGCATCTAGGTATTCAAAAGGGTTCTTGGCATTAGGCAAGGCTGCAAGAAACTTGGCTAGGTTGCCTGAAGCGTCCTGTGCCATGAGAATCTGATTGGTCAACTTGGTTGCTACTGCCTCATTGCCGTTAAGCAATGCTAGTTGAGCCTCAACACGCAACTTCTCATTCTCCGATAGTTTGCCCTTAAGAGCTGCTACAAGTTGAATCTGCTCTAGATCAAAGACTGTGCCAACTTTCTTGAGCGCGGCTTGCTTTTTCTGCTCGGCAGTAAGAGCCTTTGTTGCCTTTAAAGCATCAGCAGCTCGCTTTTTAGCTGCCGCTTCTGTTGCCTTTTCTGCTGCCATCTGTTCAGGAGACTTAGGAATGTTTGTGCCAGCCCAAGCCTTAAGATAATCACGCTTAAGGCGGCGGTTGAATTCTTCTACTTGAACTGCTTGAATGTTTTTCTGGAAATCACCAAGGCTGCTATTGATAATAGTCTTAAGAATCTTCCAGCCTTCAATAAAATTATCTAATCGAGCTATTGCAAAGTCTGTTGCAGAAGCAATCTGTTGAATCAATTGTTCTACATCTCCCGCACCGGTTACTGCCATGGCTAAATCAATAATGCCCTGACCTATTTTTTCCTGTGCCTCTCCAGCAGCTACGCTCAAGAGCGCAATCTTTCCTGCATAAGTTTCTAGGTAAGCAGCATTCGCTCCCGAAAATTGTTTATTTAATTTATCTGAAATCTCTGCAAAGGTAGCAGTCTTAAGTTGAGCCTGCGTAAGTCCCAAGTTGTACTTTTTCAAACCTTTTGTATTGCCTACATAAGCGTTTGCTAAATCTTGAGAAACGGTTTGGAGAGCAATACCACTTCCAGCCGATACATCAATAGCTTGCTGTAGGGCTTTTTGGCTTGCTGTGACCGATCCTGTAGTAGTAATCAATGCCTGAAATGCAGGGCGCAATTGGTCATCTGCCACGCCTGAAACTTTAGAAAGATTATCGATATATTTGTTAATGGAAGGCGCAGACAGTTGAAGTCCTAAATTCTTAACTGCTGTATTTAATTTAGTAACAGCCTTCTCATCTTCAATAAACGCCTTAACCGAAGCTTTACCAAAAGCAGCAATTTTCTGCGCAGCAAAGACTGTTGCAAAGATTTTGCCTAAACTTTTAACGCTAGTGCTTAAACCTTTGATATTCTTTTCAGCAGAAGATATACCTTTTTTGGTTTTATCGTCAGCAACAATACCAACCTTTAGAAAATCAGCTGCGTTCATTTGAGCCCCTGTCCATTAAACTTGTTAATAACCTCTGTATAAGCCGCAGCTACGGCAGCAAGGACTTTGCCTTGATCCTCACCCCAAGCACGAAAAATGAGGCGACCATTTTGCTTTTTGTTACTGCGACCTTTTTGACCTTTAAGTCTTTGAGGCTTGTAAATTGGACCCATGGAGTCAATAAATTGCTTTCCAGCTCTAGGGTTAGCACTCTTAGAATACTTTTTGTCGCTATTGCGAATCATGTAATCAGGACGAGCATTAGGAGTTCCAGCGTCTGCATAGTGTTGAACTAATGGTGCGGAGGCTCGGCCATTAGGGTGACGGCGTCCTGCTGTCTCGTAAATCTGCCCTGCTGTTGACTTATTGTAAATATACGCAGAATAAGAAAAACCTTTGCGATTGGGTTTTGTTGGAGTGTCATCAAAGCCAATGCCAAGTTTTACGTCAATTCCATTGTAAGAACGATTAGACCACGCGCCTACTTCCTTGCTCCAACCGCTTAAAGGTGATTGTGTAGGAGCAAAACCACGCGCTTTGGATACTAGCGGTTTAGTAGCTTGTTTAACTTTTTCTTGAACTGCGCGAGCTGCATAAGGTTGAAAGCGGCCAAGCATTGCGATAGTTTGTTCAACGCCGCTTAATACGATTGGCATTTTCTCGCTCCTTCGCTATGTCCTTGAGGACTTCTACGTGTGCCTTAAATGCCATTGGCGACAGTTCGACAATGGTTTGGAAGGGAACTCCATACTCGTAACTCAAGCGAGCTGCGAGATAGGTGAGGGAGTTCCTATCCAGCCTTAGACTAAAGGGTCAGACTCTAAGACCTCAACTGACTTGAGAGTCTCAAGGAACTGTTCCCCGAAAGGTTTGACTGTTTCACCCGAACGTCTAATTGCTTCCCAGCACAGCCAGTAAACGTCTGACTGCTTCTGATCTTCAATCAAGGCTTTGTGAAAGCCTTTCTTGGCGTATTGCTCAAAGGCGTATTCAATCAGTGGAGTAATCTCGTACTCTGTTACTGAGTTGTCTGCCCTTGTTACCTTGAGTTTTGCCATGTTAGCCCCTGACTTAGTTGGTTAGAATGAACCTGTTGTTGCAACAGCTACAGTACCAGAGACGTTGAATGTGAGGCTCTGTGTTGAGAGGTCTCCAACTGCGCCATTGATATCTGTGGTGTTGTTGATAAGGCATGTAGCTGTATAGAGAGGGTTAGTCGCTGATACTGCTGTGCCCTTTGTCTGGAGTAGAACGATGGTGACGTTAGTTCCCCATGCTGCCTGAAGTGTTGCAAGAACGTTTGCAGATGCTGTGTCGTTTAAGAAGTCGATAGTGATTGAAGATGCTTCCAAGCCCTTTACGAACTTGTGTCCTGAATCACCCATTGCTGTTACTTCGAGTTCATCAAAATTACGGTTAAGGGTTACAGATGTAACGTGGTCGCTAAGATCAACAGAGTTAACCTTCACGCCTACCAAGTTGCTCATGAATACTGCCATTTAGGTTATTCCTCGTCTTTCTTAGATGTGGGTTGTGGTGCTGGCTTTGTTGCTGGTGGAAGCTGACCAATCTTGATTAGAAAGTCGGTTTGCTCCTTTGTCCAATCGTCCATCGATTAGCTCCATTCCGTTAGGGTACTTATTGCAATGTCGCAAGTAAGTAAATCTCCAGAAGCAATTGTCAGCACGCTAGGCGCGCTGATGCTTCCTACATTGAAAACAATGCTGGACGCTGCAAGCAGCTGAAAGACTCTGACTATGTCGGTCTCTATACCAGCAAGGTTGCCCTCATTGTCAAGCAATGGGACAAGGATAGAAATCTTGAAATTAGCCGTTGGGCTAATCGTTGAGTAAGTATTGTTATTGGGAACAATATAAGGATTATCAGGAGTGACAATTACCGAGTTAGCAATAGGCGTAGCAGGAGGGAATGAAAATACTGACCATTTAGTGTTATCGGTCAGAGCCGTTGCAATAGAAGTTCGTAGTGTGGTTATCGCTGGCATTAGCCCACCATAGAATTAGGTGCTAGGTAAGGCGCAATGAGTCCTCGAACGCGGGCAATGAGCTGTGCAGACATGGCATACATATTGCCGATTGATCCATCAGGCATCATTCCATTGCCTGAGTTGGTCTGGCGTGAAGTCCAAATGCTAACGCATATCATGAGGCTGGCTTCTCTGACTGCTGGAATTGTGCCGTAAGTATTTTGTGTTACGCCCGAGACGACGCCAAAAGGAACGCAAGGGTGGTATTCGCTGGCTGTAGGGCTACCAGTTACTGCAAAAGTAATTGTATTTTCGCCTACGCCAGTCAGAGTCTTTGTGCCGTTAAATGGTGATCCATTCTTGGTGATGACTACTGACTGTCCAACGTAATAAGTGCCTGTAACTACTTCGTCAAAGTAAAGAGTTCCCTCAGTAGTTGTGTTGCTATGCCCTATATTGTAATTCTCGTTCTTCCATAGAAAGGGCAACAATACGTCATCAGCAGCATCGCAGACTTCTTGAATCGTGGCGTCTGAATAAAGACTGCCAACGCCAAGAGCTGCTTTAAGTTCTGCAACTGTTGTTGTGCTCATTGTTATCCTTTCTAAAGACTCAAGGGGACTGCAAGGGCTCTGGCAGCCCCCTTGAGCGACTTAGGGTGTTGTTATTATGTAAGGTTAAAGCGGCGAACGCCCTTGCCTGACTTACCAACGTAGATTGCAAGATATCCGTAAAGTGCAATCTGAATCTGACCTGTGCCAAGAAGATTGACGCGAAGTTCAGTTGTAGGAGATTCCCATGTATAGACAGAACCAGGAGCTACGAGGAACATTGAATCGTCAATGACTCCATTAGTTGTGATGTTGTGATCTACGATGAGGTCTGTACCAAGTACGTTTCCAACATTTGAACCAACTGAAACTGCACCTGAATTGTTTTGAGGATTTGCCGCTGCGTAAAGTGGACGATTTGAACCATCTACGTAACCCATCAATGCAGCCCAGCAATCTGTAGAAGCTACAAGCTTGCTAGCGTACTCGCCGCCAGTTCCCTTGTATGCTGCTGCTGATTCAGTTGCAATAAATGACTGAACTCCTGCTGCTGTTGCAGCAGTTGTTGCTGCAGCTGTTCCTGAAGTTCCAAACGCAGTAATAAGTGCTGTGTCTGTTGCCTTCTCGTATGCCTTGCGGAGTTCTGCCATGAGAAGTTCCATGAACGCAGGAGATGATCGGTCAATGAGTTCAAATGAGACCTCATTGAGACCTGAATACTTCTGAACTGAAACTGTGTCATAAGCAGAAGTCATGCCTGTCTCAGATGTTGCTACACCTTCATTGATTGCTGCAACTGTTGGTGCAACGTTTGCTGAAGATGCGTTTGTGTAAAGACGTGGAATGGTGAATGACATTCCTGTGATTCCTGCAAGTGATGAACGAGTTACAGCGTTAAATGCTGGACGTCCTGAGAATGTATCTGTTAAGAATGTATTGAGATGTGACGGGAGTGTCAAACCTGTGTTTGTTGATGTTGAGTCATCTGCTGCAAGAATGGTACGGCGAGCTGAGTCGTCTCCCATTGCTGCCTTGATGCTTGCATCGAGGTACTGTGCTGATGTAAGAGGCGCGATGCGCTCCTTAACTTGAAGATTGGCTACAACTGTTGGGCGAGCCGCTTCTACTGCTGCCGCTTCAACTGCTGGAGCTTCTGCCTGAGTGGTTTCTTCCACAATGGGCTCGCTTTCTGGTTGGGTTTGTTCAGCAGGGATTGTTTCCTCTGCTGCAATCTCAAGCACCTGAGCAGATTTAAATGCTGGCTCTGTGACGAGAGAAACTTCTTTGAGACGTGCTGCTGAGACAACAATGTGTCCATCGCGTGAAGGCTTTGATGAAATTACTTCTGCACCTACAGAAAGTCCAGATACTAAACCTTCTTGTGCTTGGATAAGTGCGTCATTGCCGCCTGTTGATCGTGAGAGCTTAAATGTTGCGTAGATGCCATCTGGTCGGACTGTAGCTGTAAGCATACGTCCCACTGGCTTCTTCACATCGTGTTGGCTGAGTAACTTAATCTTTGACGGATCTTCGATGTCAATAGACCCTGCTTCAAAGACAACGCCTCCCATATTGGTGTTGCCAATTTCGCCTGTTCCCATTGGCACAATTTTGCCTGAGATTTCGCGGCGTTCTTCGTTGCACTCGATTGACGATGCTTCGATGATGAGTTGATCCATTAGAGACCTTCACTTCCGTTTGGTGTTAAATCTGTCATTGACATTGCCTGTTCAGTTGTAATGAGGCCAAGGCTAAGTAGCTTCTCCAGCACTTGAATCTCAACGAGAGGGTCTTGCTTGAGGAATGTGTCGCCTACGCAGAACTTGACCTCATGCCCTGCTGTAGAGATATCGTCCATGGAGAATCTGCTCTGAATAGCCTGAATGTAAGGCTCTATAGAGAGTGCATAGAATTGCTTGCGCTCATCTTGGACGTTGGCATAAGTCATTGTGGTGTTCATGTCGCTAGACAAGTAATATGCAGGCACATTCATTGTGCGAGCAATCTGTGTAGATAAATTCTGGATTGCTTCGTTATACATCATGTCTTTAGGACTGAAAGCGACTGCGTTGTATTCAAGAGTGGAGGTTAAGTAGCGAGTTGAGTTTGATTGTGCGCCACGCTTCCAAGCTGCAAGAAGTCCTGAAACTTCGCTAGGTGGAAGGTCTGCGCCTGTGTTTTTCAAATAGCCAGCAGGTTGTGGTTGTGCAGAATTAACTGCTGCTGCGCGTTCAACATCGATTGCCGCTTGAATTGTGC
>Ga0209597_1001848_pt1 | contig 13695 bp, 13 predicted proteins | sample M_140625_MF_Meta_FD_187316 | JGI IMG/M metagenome (GOLD analysis project Ga0209597, IMG submission 187316) | Freshwater microbial communities from Lake Montjoie, Canada to study carbon cycling - M_140625_MF_MetaG (SPAdes) (version 2) | ecosystem: Environmental > Aquatic > Freshwater > Lake...
CGTCGAGGAAGAGGAGCTGCGCAATCACCAAGTTCGCAATGTCATCTTCAACGCCTGCGCCAAGGAAGATGATGCGCTCCTTGAGGAGGCGTGACCAGATGTCGTAGGCGCGTTCGCCCTTACTGGACGACTCAATCACCATCGGTACGAGCATTGACCCCTCCTCTCGTTTCGCCCTTCTAACGGCCCGCGTCTAGACCGCGTTGTGTGGAGGGTGAGTTTACTTGGCGGAGCGCTTTGCGGGCGAACGCTTCGCTTTGGGAGCGTCAGCCGAGCCGCTCGCGAGGCTAGCCGCATGGCTGAGGGAGGGGCTGAGCACGGGGCGTGGCGGGCGCTCGGGCCCCCAGCTCGGCCAGGCGCTCGAGTTGGCATCGAACCAGTCCTCAACGATCTTCTCAACCACGAGCGAGCGGCGGAGTGAGGCGCGAATGGCGCGACGGCCGCGCTCAGAGGCGAGATAGGCCTCCAGCTTTCGCTGCCCCTGCACCTGCGGCTGGGCTCGGCGCACCTCTTCATCAATGAGCTCCTCTGGGACCTGGATCCCTTCGGCGCCAGCAACGGCGGAGAGGACGAGCAGGGTGCGTGCGCGGCGCTCACCGCGATCGCGCAGCTCTGCGCGAATCTCTTCGGCGCTCTTCCCCGCCGCTTCCAGGTACTGATCAAAGGAGAGACCCTGTCGTGCAATCGATCGTGCCAACTCATCCACAAGTCCGTCGATCTCCTCTTCGATCAGCGGATCAGGAATCTCAACGGTGGCGTTCTCCATGGCGTACTCCACGATCTTGTCGGCAAACTCATGGCGGCCGCGATCCGCGGCGCTCGACTTCAGCCGCGTCAGGATCTCAGCGCGGAGCCCATCAACGTCCTCAACGTTTGCCACCTGCTTGACGAATGCGTTATCGAGTGGTGGCGGGATGCGTGCACGCAACTCTTGGATCACCACCTCAAATCGAGCAGCCACGCCGCGCAGCGACTCCTCCTGATAGTCGTCCGGGAAGGTCACCGAGACGGTCGTCGCGTCGCCGATTTTTGCATCCGTAAGCTGCGCCTCAAAGCCTGGGATCAGTCGCTCAGAACCGAGCACGATTGGCATGCGCTCGGAGGAGGCGCCATCAATTGGCGAGTCGTCCTTCGCGCGGTAGCCGGTGAACGAGATGATGGCGTAGTCGCCCATTGCGGCGCCGCGCTCTGTCACTGGCGTCAGCACCGCGTAGCTGTCGCGGAGATCGTCAATCACCGCGTCGACCTTCTTTGCGTCGGGCTCTTCAAAGGTTGGCGTGAACGTGAACTTTAGATAGTCGCCAAGCTTCACCTCTGGTGGAACGGAGACGGTGGCGGAGAAGCTGTACTCAACGCCCTCCACTGCTGGCTGCGCCTCAATCTTCGGGCTCGTCAACGGGAGTGTGTCTGACTCCATGATTGCCTTGCGGTAGCCGCGCTCAATCAAAATCTCTGTTGCCTCTTCCAAGATTCCCGTAAGGCCAGCGAATCGTTCTACTACGGCGCGTGGCGCCTTGCCGGGACGGAACCCTGGGATTCGGCTGCGGGATGCAACCTGGCGCACCGCATTGGTGATCGCCGATGCCACCTCGTCGGCTGGCATGACGATCTCAAGGAGCACGCTGCTCTTTGGACCAGGAGTGGAGGTGACCTTCATGCGGTCAACGATAGCGGAGATGTTGCACCTTGATGGTGGGCGAGGTGAGACTCGAACTCACACGTCGTTACCGACACCAGCTCCTAAGGCTGGCGCGTCTACCATTTCGCCACTCGCCCCTAAACATCATGGGTGGATCCGCCGGTTTCGTCCACCCGCCTACCGCTACGCGCAGTGTTCGGTCGTGAATCAAGGAGCGCATCAATCACGGCGCGGCCACCCTTCTCCGCAGCGGCAGCGGCGAGCCCCGCAGCAAACGCACCAACCACACCACCCCCCTCTGCTGATCCACGTGTGCCCTCGCCGCTCGTCCGCGGCTTGCGAGCCCCAGTGAGCCAGCGCAATCCGAGCAGGGAGAGGGCGGCGAGTAGTCCGATCACCTGCAGCGGATGCTCGCGGAGCTCCTTTCCAAGGCCGCCGCTCGGTCGGAGCCTTCGCGCGATGCTGCGCGAACCCTCCACTGATGCAGTTCGCGCACTGCGCAGTTGCTGGACTTCGCGCGCAACGTTCGGTCGCGCAGCGAGGAGCGCCTCTAGGCGCTGCTCGTGCTTCCGATCGCTCGCGTCTCCGTTCATGCATCACCGCCACGATCAGGTCGAATCCGCTCAGCGGCGCGAGTCAGTGTCTCAGCAACGCGCGTGATGGTGCGACGGAGTGTCCCAATGGCAGCGTCGGCACTCCCAATTGCCTCGCCCACCTCAGCGGCAACGCCCCCAAGCGCCTCTTCACGAAGATCTTCCAGCGCGCGTGCCGTTGCTCGCAGCTCCGCTTCGCTAGTAAGTGGCATGAACCGATCGGTGAAGCGCTGCGACTCAAAGGTGCGCAGCCCGAGCAGTAGATCAGCCAGCACCACGGCGAGTAGCAGTGTGAGCGCAAGACCGGCTGCAGGACCTGGCGCCCAGGCGAGCGGGAGGAGCGTCAGTAGCAGCGCGCAAACTCCAGTGAGAGCACCGAGCAACAGGGCTCGCCGACGGCGTCCAGTCTCAATCCTGAGGATGGAAGAGGCGATCGCCGCAGCGAGTGAGAGGAGCAGCAGCGTCATCTGTGCTGCACCCCAAAGCTGCGAACCGAAGAGGCCTTCACCAAGGATGAGGAAGAGCGCAATGAGGAGGCCAAGCAGTGCGGTGACGATCAGCGAGACGATCGCTGCCGCGCCGATGAGCGTCACCACGGCATCGCGTGCAATCGCACCGATCTCCGCGCGGAGCAGTGACCAATGGCCGAGCAGGAGGGCGCCAATCGCGCTGATTAGCTGATCAATCGATTCGCTAAAGCTCGCTTCGCTGCGTTCGCTCTCTGGCATTAGGCGATCGTCAGCGTGGTGCCACTCTCGCTCGCAGCACGCACTGCGAGTCGCGCGGCGACCGCTCCGGCGACCACTTTTAGTGCGATCGCTGCGGGGCCCGCTTCGCGCTGTGCAACGGCGGGGATGCCAGCGTCGCCGCCCTGACGCACCGCCATCTCCAGCGGCACGCGTCCGAGCATCTCAAGCTGCTCCTCTTTTGCGAGTCGCTCAGCGCCACCGCGACCGAAGATCTCTGTCTGCTCACCGCAGTGCGGGCAGGCAAACGACGACATGTTCTCCACGATGCCAAGGATCGGCACGTTCATGCGGCGGAACATTGCGAGCGCCTTGGTCACATCGGCGAGTGCAACATCTTGCGGCGTGGTGACCAGCACCGCACCAGCAAGTGGCACCGCCTGCGCAAGGGTGAGTTGCGCGTCAGAGGTTCCAGGCGGAAGGTCAACAATGAGATAGTCGAGGTCGCCCCACTCAACGTCACGCAGGAACTGCTGGATCGCACCGCCAATGAGCGGGCCGCGCCAAACAATCGGCTGACCCTCTGGGACGAAGAATTGGATCGAGATCAGCTTCACACCGTGGCGCTCGATCGGTTCAATCTTTCCGCCCGGGCTCGACTTCGGCGTTCCGGTTGCGCCAAGCATCTGCGGAAGGTTCGGTCCAGTGATGTCCGCGTCAAGTAGTCCGACGCGCGCGCCGCTCTGCGCAAGCGCAACGGCGAGATTGACGGAGACGGTGCTCTTTCCAACGCCGCCCTTCCCTGAGGCGACGGCAACAACGTTGCGAATATTCGGCAGGAGCTTCTCCTGGCTCGGCGCAGCGGCGCGGCGAACCTTCGCCCCCCAGCGGAGTTCGGTGAGTTGTACGCCGATCCCATCAAGAGCGCCGCGGATGTCCCGCTCAATGACGTCCTTCAACGGACAGGCGGGGGTGGTCAGCTCGATCATCAGGCTGGCGCTCGAGCCGGTCAGGACGAGCTCCTTCACCATCTCCAGGGTGACGATGTCCTTGCCGAGCTCGGGCTCCTGCACGGCGCTGAGCGCCTGCATCACCGCCGCCTCGTTGATCTCGGCCATACGTCCTCCTCATTATCTCGCTCAAGCCCTTGGTCAGCGGCCCCGAGTCGTGCTCAGGGTGGGGCCGTCTCCACTACTCCACATCGTACCCCGCAACGCCGTTTGACCCCACCCCTCGTGGGTCATACGCTCTCCACGTCCTCATGTTGAGGAGCGACGCGCGGAGCGCACTGTGGAGGTGACCCCGAGGGTGGCAGAGGTCGACGTTCGACTAGTCAGCGTGACCAAGAAGTTTGGGGATGCGATCGCGGTTGACGCGATCACCCTTGACGTGAGCGACGGTGAGTTTTTCACCCTGCTCGGCCCATCCGGCTGCGGCAAGACCACCACACTGAGAATGATCGGCGGCTTTGAGCAACCAACAAGCGGCCTGATTGAGTTGAAGGGCGTTGATGTCACCTTCCTCCCCGCCTACGAGCGCGACGTCAACACGGTCTTCCAGAGCTATGCACTCTTCCCGCACCTCACGATCTACGAGAACGTCGCCTTCGGCCTGCGCCGCTCCGGGATTAAGGGCGACGAACTGAAGCGACGCGTCGGCGAGGCAATGGAACTCGTGCAGCTCATTGGCTATGAGAAGCGCGTCCCAGCACAACTCTCCGGCGGACAGGCACAGCGCGTCGCACTCGCGCGTGCACTCGTCAACGAACCGGCGGTGCTCCTCCTTGATGAGCCGCTCGGCGCACTCGACCTGAAGCTGCGCAAGCAGATGGGGATCGAGCTAAAGCGCATCCAGCGTGAAGTAGGGATCACCTTCATCTATGTCACCCACGACCAAGAAGAGGCGATGACCATGTCCGACCGTATCGCCGTCATGAATAAAGGGCGCTACGAACAGCTCGCCGGTCCAGAGACATTGTACGAGCGACCATCAACGCGATTCGTCGCCGGCTTCGTCGGCGCGAGTAACCTCCTTGAGGGGAAGATCGGCAACGACGGTGAGGACTGGACGGTGACCCTCTCCTCTGGAGCAGTCATCCGCGCACCGAAGAGCCTCGGCGATATCGGCAGCAGCGGCGCGATCGGCGTGCGCCCTGAGAAGCTGACCCTGCTTGAGCCAGGTCAGCAGTCGAAGGGGAACGCACTTGAAGGGACCGTTGTTGACACAAGCTATCTCGGCGTGATCACGCAGTACGTTGTTGAAGGGAAGGGCGGGCTACGTCTTCTGGTCAGCGAGCAGAACATTGACCGCACCACAAAGAGCGATACATGGCGGCCTGGAGAGCAGGTCACACTCACCTGGAAACCGGAACATGGCTTCGTCGTTGGCGATGCTGCAGGCGCTTAGGCGCAGAAGGGGGACGCAATGAGCACAGAGAAGAAGATGGGGGTGGAACTCGATCGACGAACAGTGCTGAAGGCTGGTGCCGTTGCTGGTGCTGCCGCCTTCCTCGCCGCATGCGGCACCTCTGGCTCTTCTACTGAGCCGACAGAGAGCACGGGGGGCGAGAAGACGCCAGCCGCTGCGATCAACTTCGCCAACTGGACCTACTACATCGACGTTGACGACGGCGTTGACACCGCAACGGCAGACACATCTGAGAGCCTGCGCCGATTTCAGGCGGAGTACGGCACGCGCGTCAACTATCAAGAGGTGCTCCTAGATAACGACGAATTCTTCGGCACGATCAAGGCGCCACTCGAGGCGGGCCAGGACACCGGCTGGGACATCGTCACACCAACCACCTGGATGGCGAAGAAGATCGTTGATCTTGGCTGGGCGGAGAAGTTCGACAAGGCGAACATGCCGAACTTCGTGGCAAACCTCGCCGACGAGTTCAAGGGGCGCGCCGCAGATCCGAGCAACGACTACCTTGCGCCGTGGCAGTCGCTGATGACCGGCCTCGGCATCAATACGAAGAAGACCACGCGCTTCACGAAGTTCTCAGGACTCTGGGATCCGAAACTGAAGGGGAAGGTCGTGCTGCTCACGGAGCTGCGCGACACCGTTGGCCTTGTGATGCTCGGCAACGGCGCCGACCCATCGGCTCCAACTCGTCCAACCTTTGACGCTGCGATCGCAACCCTCCAGGGGGAGATCGACTCTGGCCAGGTGCGGAAGCTTGCGAGCCAGGGCTACACCGAGCTGCTCATCAGCGACTCCGCCTACGCGGCGATCGCCTGGTCTGGCGACGTGGGAATCATCAAGCTGGATAAGCCAGAGCTCGACTTTGTTGTCCCAGATGAAGGCGGCATGTACGCCACGGACAACATGCTGATCCCGAAAGGGGCGAAGAACAAGTACACCGCCGAACTCTGGATTGACTTCTATTATCGCCCCGAGATCGCGGCGATCGTTGAGGCCTACGTCCAGTACATCTGCCCAGTAAAGGGTGCTGCGGAGGAGATCGCCAAGATTGATCCTGCGCTAGCAACGAACCCGCTGATCTTCCCAGACGCGGCAACCAAGTCGCGCCTGAAGGTCTGGGGTGATGTGAGCGGAGTAGATCAAGCCTACTTCGACGAGCAGTTCAGTGCGATCGTCGAAGGCGTCGGCGGCTGATCACCTCAACGACTGAGACGATTCGATGGGCATGATTCGGCGCCATCCGGCGCTCGTCCCGCTCCTTCTGCTCTTCCCGGGTCTCGTCTGGCTTGTCTCGTTCTACCTTGCGCCAAACATCCAGATGTTTGCGAGCAGTTTCTGGAGTGGGACGCTTGAGAGCGGGTTCAGCTTCAGCTTCTCAAATTGGACGAACTATACCGACGCGCTGGGTAAGTATCAGCAGCAGTACGCACGCTCAATCCAATACGGGTTTGCGGCAACGCTGATCTGCTTCGCAATCGCATTTCCACTCGCGTACTTCATCGCCTTCAAGGCTGGGCGTGCCCGCAGCGCACTCCTCTTCCTCGTCGTTGCACCATTCTTCACTTCGTACCTGCTACGGACGATCGGCTGGCGCACCATCCTCGGTGACGACTCAATCATCCTTGGACCACTAAAGGCGGCAGGCTTCGTGGATCCTGCGGCGCGCTTCCTTGATACGCCGTTTGCGGTGATCGCAGGGATCGCCTACAACTTTGTGCCGTTCATGATCCTCCCCATCTACGTCTCCCTTGAGAAGATTGACCGGAGGCTCCTGGAGGCGGCGCAAGATCTCTATGCGAGCAGCTGGGGTGCCTTCCGTCGCGTCACCCTCCCGCTCGCGATGCCTGGCATTTTCGCGGGCTCTCTCCTCACCTTCATCCCTGCGATTGGCGACTTCATCAACGCTGAACTGCTCGGCAATCCAAACACCACCATGGTTGGCAACGTCATCCAGCGCCAGTTCCTTGTTGACCGAGATTACCCAACTGCGGCGGCACTCAGCTTCATGTTGATGGTGCTGATCCTCGCTGGCGTCGCGCTCTATGGTCGACTCCTCGGCACCGACGAACTCACTTCAAAGGCGATCTAAATGAGCATCCTCCGAAAGATTGCAGCGGTTGCGGCCTCAAGATTCCTCACCATCTACGCGTCGCTCGCCCTCCTCTACCTGCTCCTCCCGATCTTGACCGTTGCGCTCTTTAGCTTCAACGATCCGATCGGCCGGTCAAACTACTCCTGGGCCTCGTTTACCTTTGATAACTGGCTCACCCTCTTCCGCGACCCAACGCTGGTCAGCGCAGTCGGCATCTCGCTACGCATCGCACTCGTCTCCACCATCATTGCAACTACAATCGGCACGCTGATGGCGATGGCGCTCGTGCGCTATCAGTTCAGATTCCGGAAGGCGATTGACCTCTTCGTCTTCCTCCCACTTGCCACCCCTGAGATCGTTCTCGGCGCCTCGCTCCTCACCCTCTTCGTCACACTACGCATCCCGCTCGGGGAGATCACGCTGATCCTCGCCCATGTGATGTTCAACGTGAGCTACGTGGTGGTCACCATGAAGGCGCGTCTCGCCGGTTTTGATATGCGCCTAGAAGAGGCGGCCGCCGACCTTGGCGCAACGCCGTGGCAGACCTTCTGGCGCGTCACCTTCCCACTGATCCTGCCTGGGATTGCGGCGAGTGCGGTCTTGGCCTTTGGCCTCTCCCTGGACGACTTTGTGATCACGCGCTTCAACGCCGGGCAGGTGCAGACCTTCCCCGTCTACATCTACCTAAAAGTGCAGAAGGGGATCCCGCCGCAGGTGAACGCGTTTGCCACCCTCTTCTTCGTCGTGACGGTCTCGCTCGTCGCGATCGGCGCCCTCCTCCAGCGCCGCCGCGCTAATCTGAAGCCATGAGCGGCAAGGGTGGTCCAGTCCCAGGTCACGAGGTCATCCCCTCAGTCTGGGGTCGTGCCGGCAATATTGATGTTGAGCGCGGCGAAGGCTCCTGGCTGATCGACCGCGCCGGCGAGCGCTGGCTCGACTACACCTCAGGGATCGGCGTGGTGAACACCGGTCACGCTCACCCGAAGATCGCGGCGGCGATCGCCGAACAGGCGACGAAGCTGATCCACGGCCAGCAGAACATCGTCTATCACGAGCCGGGACTACGACTCCACGAACGTCTCAGCAAGGTGCTCCCTGGTGGACCGTGGGGCGTCTTCCTCTCCAACTCTGGGAGTGAGGCGATTGAGGCGGCGGTGAAGTTGGCGCGCCGGGCAACGAAGCGTCGTGTGATCCTTGTCTTCCGCGGTGGCTATCACGGCCGCACCGCGCAGACCATGGCGATGACCACCGCAAAGAACGTCTACCGCGGCCACTTCGAGCCGCTCCCAGGATCTGTCTACAGCACCGCATTCCCCTCCTGCTACCGCGCACCAGTTGCGGCGCGCGACGCGGGCGCACCAGGAAGTGGCGGCTCGTGCGCCGGATGCAGCTGCCGCTGGGAGGAGGAGTGGGATCTCACCCTCCACACACTCGCGAGCGCAGAGGATGTCGCCGCGGTTGTTGTTGAGCCGGTACTCGGTGAGGGTGGCTACGTTGTGCCACCAGCAGGCTTCCTCCCGCGACTCCGTGAACTGACGCGCGAACTCGGCATCCTGCTCATTGCCGACGAAGTACAGACCGGCTTCGGCCGCACCGGAAAGATGTTCGCGGTGCAGCACCAGAACGTTGAGCCAGACATTCTGGTGATGGCAAAGGGGATCGCCTCAGGTCTGCCACTCTCCGGCATCATCGCGCGCAAGGAGCTCCTTGAGAGCTGGGCGCCGGGGACGCACGGCGGAACGTACGGAGGCAACGTGGTCGCCTGCGCCGCCGCACTCGCCACCCTTGATGTGATTGAAGATGAGAAGCTCGTTGAAAATGCGGCGACGCGAGGGACGCAGATGCTCGCTGGGCTAAAAAAGATCGCGGCGGGACGTAGCGCGATTGGCGATGTGCGCGGCCTCGGCCTGATGCTCGCCCTTGAGTTCGTCAAGCCAGGCGAAGGCGACGGGCGAGTCCCAGATCCAGACGCGGTGAAGCGCGTCATTGCCGAAGCGAACAAGCGGAAGATGCTCCTCCTCTCCGCGGGAGCCTACGCGCAGGTGATTCGCATCATCCCGCCACTTGTCACCACGGCGGAAGAGGTAGATTTTGCGCTGAAGATCCTCGAGGAGTCGCTCGACGCAGCTGGAGTGAAGCGCAGCTAAGCGAGTGTCTAGCGCGCGGCGCTGATCAGTTCACTCGGCGCCGCAGGAAGCGGATCAGGAAGTTCAGGAACCCACTTCCCCACAAGGTCGCGCGTCCCAGCAACACCAAGCTGAGTAAAGAGCGACGTAAATCGATCTCGCTGTGTCTCGAGGATCTCACCCTTGCCGGAGAGCTCCCAGAGCTGGCGCTTGAAGGGTCCAAGCGCCTTCTTCCGCGTTCGATAGATGAACTGCTCTTCGCTGTCACCAAGCTTCGCCTCATCGGCGGCGTTGGCGTGCAGCCATGCGGAGATCTCGCTGCGTAGCTCCGCTGGGAAGGATGGGTGGTCGTAGAGCGTGTTCTGGAATCCGGTGGCGAGATGCACTTCGGCGGTGCCAACCTCGGGGAATCGGTGGAAAAGATCCTCTGGGAGGGTGGATGCGCCGTGCTGCACCGCACCGGCGAGGCCGCGCTCGCGCGCCAACTTCCCGAGTCGCTCAAGGACGCCAAAGTCGAGCGCAACCTCGGCAACTCCGCCACCTGGAAGTGGCACGCCACCGTGGCTCGTCCCCGTCTGCACGGAGACCTTGCTCAGGCCGCGCGCGCCGGGTCGCAGCCGCGCAAGCTCCGCATCAAAGCCATCAAGATATGCAGCAAGCTCCTCAACCGTGGAGTTGTTCGTCCCAACTTCGCCGATCTCGCCACCAATGCTAATCTCAACACCGCTTGGCTCAATTGACCGAATGAGTGCCGCCGCCTCAGCGCTCCGCTCAACGTTGACGCGCTGCTCCTCGACAACGGTTGCCTGCGTGAGATCAACCAGAGTGGAGGCATCAATGTCGATGTTGCGGTATCCAGCATCAACGGCGAGCCTGCAGGCGCGCACGATCTCTGCAACGACCGCATCAGGGTCGGCGGCGTACTTCTTCGCAACAAACTGATAGTGATCCCCTTGAATGAAGAGCGGCCCACGCCAGCCGGCGGCAATCGCGGCGGCGTAAATGCTGGTGGCGTAGTCGACCGGACGCTGGAAGGTGTAGGTCTGCTCCGAGCGGGCGAGCTCAAAGATCAGCGCCGCACCGCCCATCTTCGCGGCGCACTCGAGCGCAGTGCGCGCCATGTCGAAGACCTGTGAGCGGAGGTTGATCGCCGGCACGCTCAGCCCCTCATACGCCCCCGCCGCGCGTGCGGCGTAGAGCGGTGCGATGCTCGCGCTATATACGCCGCTCGCAGCGGCTGCGGCGCGTGCGAGCCACTGCGCACTCTTTACGGTCGTCTCATCTGTTGAGAAGGCGGCGCTCCAGGCGATGATCGCTGCGCCGCTCGTGCGCAAGAGATCGGCGTTGACCACTGTGAGCGAGCCATCACCGGCGACGTGCAGTGACCCGTTCAACGCCTGCAGTAGGTCTGCAGGCGAGGTGGCAACGTGGCTCATGAGGAAATGATAGCGCGGCGCCTCGCTGCGCTCAGCATCACTGAAGTTCGCCAGCTTCCAAGATCTGAAGTCGCTCGGCATGCCGCACCTCATACGCCGCCTGCGGGACTCCGCAACGCTCGGCGAGCTCTGGCACAGCGGCCCAGGCGAAGTCGTCCCATACGGCACGCGTCCCATCCCAGACGGCGAGGAGGGCCGGTGGGCGACGATCCCCCGTCTCAGCGCTGCGCATCAGGTGCGCCGCAGTGAGGTTTGCTGCGTCCAGGCATAGGACGAGTCCGAGGCGGCGCAGATCATCTTCGGGGACGCGATGTGGATCTGCGCGTAGCGCGTCGAGAAGCTCTGCGAGCCCCGTCCCACGCGCCTCAATGAGTGCGGGGAAGCCACGACTCAGCGCGCGAAGACCCGTACGCGCCGTCACGGGGTCAAGGTCGCCCAGGAGACCGGCGATGCGGAGGCGGCTGCTGCGCGGACTGCGCGGTGCACTGCCAGCCAACGGATCCATGCAGCCGATCCCCGTTGGATCGGCGAGCCACTCAAAGTGATGCCCGCTCTTGATCTCAATCTCACGACCACTCTCCGCAGCTCCAGGGACGGGGGATGCAGCGGCAAAGGCGTCTGTCACACGAGTAGCAAGGCGCGAGTCGCTGCCCGCCACAACCAGTGGCACGCCCGCATCTGCAAGTAGCGCAACGTGTGCGGCGAGCGCTCCACCAATCACGCCGTCGCGCACCAGTTCGCGAAGGAGAGCCGCCTCGTCACTCATCGCCGCTCCATCCGCAGCGCGCCGCTCTGCACAACTCGTGCGATCCAGTCGGACTCATCGCCAATGCGAGTCTCGTGACCGTGCCCAGGGATCACGCGCGTTGCGGGATCGAGTGCCGCGAGGCGCGCAAGTGAGGCGATCATCGCCGCATCATCACCACCAGGGAGATCCGTACGACCCCATGCCCCCTGGAAGAGCGTGTCGCCGCTATAGAGGATCCCCGCCGCCCCATCGTGCAGCGAGATGGAGCCCTCCGTGTGTCCAGGTGTATGCATCACGAGCAGGTTAATCTCCCCCGCCGTGATCTGGTCACCCTCCTGTAGGTCGCGCGTCGGAATCACCGCAGGGATGGGAAACGGCGCCGCCATCGGTCGCGGATCTTCTAGTCGGTGTCGGTCAAGCGGGTGTGACCCGATCGCGAGCTCCCGACCTTCACTGGAACGGACATGTTCAGCAAGTGCGGCGAGCTCTCCCGTGTGATCCCAATGCCCATGCGTTGAGAGGGCGAGGACGAGTCGCCAGTTGCGCGCCGCCAACTGGGCAACAAGTTCGGCAAGCGATGGGATTGCAGGATCAATCACGATCGCCTCGCGGCGTGCTGTGTCGCCGATCAGCGCAACGTTGGTACGCAGCGGGCCGATCGGGAGGACGAGCAGCTCAACCGTCACGGCGCTTCTCCAGTCGCCCTGCCGCTGGGCTGAATGAACGCGGATCAAGCTCGTCGCGCAGCGTCGCCTCGTTGGCGCCTGTCAGTCGCAGGAGTTCGGCGAGTAGCGCAACGCTCCGCTCAGATGCTGCAGCATCAACAACCATCTGTTCACGCTGTAGAGAGCGTGGCCGCGGACGCTCGGTGAAGCCGACGCGCGCGCCGCCACGCCCACCGAGTGACGATGCGTAGCGCAGCCCCCAGAGGAGCACTTCGCGTGGTTCTGCAGCAACAGCGGTGCCCGGTGATGGCACGAGTCCCAACACGAGGCCACGATCGCCAGGGAGTGTGGCCGCGGCACGCCATGCGTCTGGATCGCCGATCGGATCAATCACTAGGCTATCTACTGGGAGCCTCCCCCACTCCGCCGCGCTGATCGGCGCGATTGGCGAATCTACGGCAGCGATCATCCGGTGGAAACCCTCGGCGGCGGCGAGCGCCGCGGCAAGCTCTTCGAACTCTTTCGCGTTGTGCTGCGGCGCAGCGCTTAGGCGACCAGTACGAAGCGCAATGATCTCTGGCTGAATCGCCACAGCATCACGTACCGCAGCAACAAGATCACGCCCTTCTTGATCAACAACGAGGAAGGCGGCCTGAAGGCCCGCGGCACGTGCCTGACGTAGCTCCTCTGGATCGCTCGTGAAGTACGGCCCGCCGAGACGCTGCACCAGTGCGAGCCGCTCTTCGAACGTCCCTGCGAAGGCGGCAGGCGCCAAGAGCGTGGCGAACACGACTAGATCGGCAGTTGGACGCGGAGCTGCGCCAAGCTCAACCAGTTCACAAAGATCAGCACGAGGAGCACGCTAAGGATGAGTGTCGCGGCACCCTCTCGCGACTGGCTGGCGGCGAGGCCGCTCCAACGGCTCCGCATCGACTCGGCTCGCGTTGGCGCAATGAAGAGGCCAAGGAGGAGACCGAAGACCAGGCCACCAATATGCGCCGCGTTGTCAATGCCACCACCCACAGCGCTCGTGCCGAGACCGAAGAGTAGGTTGATGAGGATCAGCCCGCCGATCTGACCGAGAGCTGCGCGAACGCCGCGCTCAACGAGTGGCCGATGTGCCCACTCTGCGCCGAGCGCCACACCGAAGAGGGCGAACACACCGCCAGAAGCACCGACAGATGGCGTGAGCGGCGACCAGATCGCACTCGCGAGCGATGCGGCGATCACGCCGAGGAGATACCAGAGCAGGAGTCGCTGTGCACCGTAGAGTCGCTGCACTA
>Ga0209597_1001862_pt1 | contig 13638 bp, 10 predicted proteins | sample M_140625_MF_Meta_FD_187316 | JGI IMG/M metagenome (GOLD analysis project Ga0209597, IMG submission 187316) | Freshwater microbial communities from Lake Montjoie, Canada to study carbon cycling - M_140625_MF_MetaG (SPAdes) (version 2) | ecosystem: Environmental > Aquatic > Freshwater > Lake...
CAGACAAAGGCTTTATTGTAGATGCCGTGCTTTTGAAGGACATTTTATTGCCTACTTCTATGGTCGCTGCAATTCAGGAAAAAGTGAATGCCGAGCAAGCCGCATTGCAAATGGAATATGTAATTGCTAAACAAAAAATGGAAGCCGAACGTCGTAGAATTGAAGCCATGGGCATTTATCGTGCACAGAGAATCATCGACAGTTCTCTTACTACACGTTTATTACAATACAACAATATTGAAATCATGAAGGGGCTTGTTAATTCGCCCAATGCAAAGGTCATTATTACAAATGGTCAGCTACCAAATGTAATGGTTGATCCTTCTAAATAAGATTTTTCAGCTAGATGATATCACAAAAAAGGGGGGCTTTGCCCCCCTTTTTTGTGATTGAAAAACAAAATGTTATTTAATAGTAACTGTTAACGATACTTGACCAATCAATCCATCACGGTTAATTACAGTGGCTTTATAAGTCTCCTTATCGCCACTTTTCGAACCGCTAAAACTGCCTATTTTCATAGAAACATCTTTGCTATATTTGTCTTGATCTGCACCAGTTAGCGCGATAGAAAAAATGGTTGAATCAGACATTCCATTTATACTTCTAGACAAAGTATAGGATTTCAGTACATCTTTATTTTCGGATTTTGCCGCATCGATACCAATGTTTATTGTGGTGTCCTTTTCCAATATCGCATCAGCTGATACGTAGTTCGCTCCAGTTTTGAAGCCAATTTGAGGGTTCTTTCCCGCATCAGGTTCACAAGCGGTAAATATTGAGGCAACGAACATCGTCAATGCCAGTAATGTTAAGTTCTTTTTCATGTTTTTTTGATTTTTTGGGTTTCGCACTAAAAACATCCAATTCCACAGGACTGAATGAGAATAAAAAAATAATAAAATTAAATGATTCAGCTCCTCAACTCTGGAGGCGGAATTTCAATCCCGAAATATCCCGAAATTGTATTTATTGAATGTCCAGTTGGATACTGTTTGATCGAGTTGGAGATGATTTCCATCAAACCAATTTCAAAACCAATCACAAACAAATTCACCCCGTCAAACTTGTGCTCTACCAAAACCCCATCTTCATCTGAATGTGAATATATGCGTTGAAATGCTTTATCGATCCCCTTTTCCTCATCGTCAATTACTGCAACAATTTCTATCTGCTGAGGTGTCCGATTTACTGAAATTACATCGTACCAATCCCCCTTCCAAAAAAAATCTTTTTTATCAAATTGCTCACCCAATACATCCGTGGATGATGGCAAGCTAATTTCCACAACCTCCCCCTCACTGATTTTATGGCTAAGATGCGCATGCACTGCTGTCCTGTGAGTGCACTTGCTATGAAGGAAACAGAAGACTGGAATCAATCCCAACAGAATCCAAATTATCAACAGCCATTTGGCGCTGACCTTGGAAATGATTATGGGATGATTTCTAGGCTTTTTCACTAATCTTCCATTTTATGAGAATAACAAAATTACGACCAATATTCATCAATCCAAAAGCTTTAAACCGAGATAGATTATCGATGTAATTTTCATTGAACAGATTATTCCCCAACAGCGACACATTAAATCTGCCACCGTTTCGAATGGCAAAATTGCCATGAATACCCAAATTGAATAATTGATAGGCTTTGGAACCCAACTCCCCTGACGCCGTTTTTTGCTGTTGACTTACGAAATCAATGGAAGCGGTGGCCTGATATTTTTTTGTATGCATCGAAATCGCTGATCCTTTGCTTAATTTATCAGCTCTACCAAACATCCACAAAATACTCGGGCTAATTTTATTGGCCGGGATATAGGGTGTGTAATTACCATCAGCGGTCTTGCTATTCATCGCACTACACGTCAACCCAATTTTAACACTATTTTTTATCAAATAATTGATACCAAATTCACCACCATACTGAATCGCATTTTGTTGCTGATACCGATAAACAGGATACATTCCCAACCATTTTTCTGTAGTGGGTGCTAAATAAACATAATTGAAGTATTGATTATAAAATGGACTAAAAAAAACATCAAAACCCTTTTGGCTCACACCAAAAATCAAATTGGCTGCAGCAACTTGTTCATTTTTGAACTTAGGATTGCCAATTTCAAAAGTAAATACCCCTTCATGCAATCCATTTGACGAGAGTTCAGCCAAATTTGGCATTCTCACACCCGACGAAATACTCAACTTTCCATAGAATCCCTTCTGAGTATTGATATTCAAACCCAACAACCCATTATAGTATGGCTCTGTCTTTTGAAATGGTTTAATCATTTTATCGTCACTATTCACGCTTGGTGTATATCGTGTTGTGATACTCTTTACGCCAACACCAAGCCCAGTCTCTAAATGCACGTTCTTACTCAACAGATGGCTTATATGAGCTGAAATATTGGATTCACCCATCCGCGCATCAGGCACGATTTTTCTTCCTCCATAATTTTTATTGTTCTCTAAAACTGTTAGGTGAGACAGCGTAGCATCTGTACGATTCGTTAATCGTTTCTCATATTTCACCAAATATTGAAACGTAAGTAAATGCATATTCAAACTGATTTGACCGCCGCCCTCGTTTTCCATCCTCTCATTGCTCTGAACACCAACGTTCAAATTTAAATTCCCATGATTTTTTAAGCGAATCACATTTCTACTGGATGCAATATTTAATAAAACCATGTGATTTGGATTTACATTTAAATTGCGACTCCATCGAGCATCTTTAGAGACAAAAGAATATACATCTGGAAATATGAATCCAAACCGATTAAAAGATGAAGAAATCGCATTTACGGTTTCCCAATTCCCTTTTTTGAAACCGCTACTGTACTTGGCAGTATATCCATCAAATCGACTATTTAGCACTCTGTTTCCCGCGCCATCAGAATAATCTGCATTGTTTTCGATGCCCAAGTGAAACGTTCGCCAGTGTTTGCCAGTATTTTTCAAAAATCCCAATTGAAGAGTTCCTCCCCCCGTGTTACTATTCATCTTCACCATTCCGTTGAGCGATTTCAAACCCTTTGTGGGTACTTCGTCAATAATATTCACCACCCCTCCAATTGCTTCCGAACCAAATAAAACAGACAATGGTCCTTTTACAACTTCAACCGTTCCAATCCCAAGGTCGGTTAACCCCAGTCCGTGTTCCTCTTGCCACTGCTGATTATCGAATTTCAACCCATTTAACAACACAACCACCCGATTCCCGAAACTACCTCTAATCACAGGCTTCGCAATCGCCACACCGGTCGACAACATAGTTATTCCTGGAATATTTGCCATCATATCCGTAAGATTAAAATTGCCCAATTTTCGCATTTCATCCACCTTGATAACAGAAATATTCAACGATGTTTTACGCAATTCAGTAGCCCGATAGGCCGTTAATGTTACATCGCTAATTCGTTCTACAGTCGTATCCGATTTGTCTGAATCATCTAAAATTTGAGCACATAATAAATTTTGCCCCCCATTAACCAGAGTGAAACAAATCAAACACAACAACCCTTTCCAAAAAGCAATCATTCATTTACAAATTACGACAAATTGAAAGTTGGCCGCAATCATTTTTTAAACAACAAATATTTTACGTCACGATCAAGAAAATCAGAACTCTGTCATTATTTAATAAGTGATATCACAACTCAATCCTTACACCCTTTTTTAATTAACTTAGCACTGTGAAACACAAAAAAGAAACCCTCACCTTTGGGCAGCGGGCCGCGGATAAAATTGCAACATTTGGGGGCAGCTGGACCTTTATCATTTCCTTTTTTGCGATTCTTGCAATTTGGATTGCATTTAATGTATATACCCTGCACAATAAAGGCTTCGACCCCTACCCTTTTATTTTGTTAAATCTAATACTTAGTTGCTTGGCTTCGATACAGGCACCCATCATTATGATGAGTCAAAATCGACAAGAAGAAAAAGACCGTGAGCGCGCAGAGTGGGATTTGAAAATCAATGAAAAAGCGGAAGCAGAAATTCGTGAAATATCGAAAAAGCTGACCATCCTAATGACCCAACACCAGGGGCTTGCAGATAAAATCGACGATGTATTAAAAAATGAAAAGACTCAAATTTGATCTGATTTTCTTTTTACTGATTTCCTTCATCAGTATTCTAAATGCGCAACCAACCACTTTTAGTGCAACGGGTATTGGTGGCGGTGGTGCTTTGTTTTTTCCTAAAATTAATCCCGGAAACGACAATGAGTTTTACGTAAGCTGCGATATGAGTGAACTTTTTCATAGTACCGATTTTGGAAAATCCTATTCGCAGATTCATCATTCTCAATTGCAGGTTTTCAACACTTCCACTTTTGAATTTACCAACGACAACAATATCGCTTATTGTACTTTCAATGATGGAAATGCAGGTTACCCAGTAAAAACTAGCAATGCAGGTGTGAGTTGGCAAAAAATGACGGGGTACAATCAAGGCACCTACGGCCAAATTTATAAAATGAGTGCGAATTATAACAATCCAAAACAACTGCTCATTGGTGCCTATGGCGATATTATCTTCTCGAATGATGGCGGTGGGAGTTTTACACTAGTAAAACATACAAGTAATATGGGCGCTGGCATTATTATGGGCGGTGTTCTGTGGGATGGAAATAACATTTACATTGGGACCAATGAAGGACTAATCATCTCTAATAATGGAGGCAGTACATTTACGTTGAATGCAAATACAGGCATCCCTAGCTCCGAAATGATTTGGAGTTTTGCCGGAGGCAAAACGGGCTCCACCACAAGATTTATTTGCATTACCGCAGCCACGGGAAATGTTTATAACGGGGTAATGCCTTGGGATTACTACAATTTTGCAAAAGGCGTTTATTCAATGGACAATGTCTCAGGCACATGGAAATCGAGTAGTTCAGGATTGAATTTTAGTAATGACTTTATCATGTACGCGGCTATGGCCGAGAATGATATTTCTCAGATTTATTTGGGCGGACACGACAATGCTCTTTCGGCGCCTCTTGTTTACAAATCCGCTGACGGAGGTTCCTCTTGGTCGAAGTGCTTCAAAACAACCAATAATTCAAATATCGCCACGGGCTGGGAAGGCGCATCGGGCGATAAAAACTGGAGTTGGAGTGAAACTTGCTTTGGAATTTCTGTTGCCCCAAAAAACGCCAATAAAGTGATTTTCTCCAATTTTAGTAATGTACAAACAAGTATTGATGGCGGAAGCAATTGGAAGCAAGCCTACGTGAGCAGCAGCAATGAACATCCAAGCGGAAGTCCTACACCCACCAAAAAAAGTTACGCGAGCATTGGGTTAGAAAATACAACTTGCTGGCAAGTCCATTGGTTCACACCCTCAAAGTTGATGGGATGTTTTAGCGATATCGGTGGAATCCGGAGCATAGACGGCGGCAAAACATGGGGATTTAACTATTCTGGTTTTTCTGTAAATTCATTATATCGAGTAACCAAATCAAGCAACGGAACTACATATGGAGGCTGTTCTAACATTCACGACATATACCAAAGCACTAGGCTTACCGATGCTTTATTGGATGCCAACGACGCCAATGGGAAAATTATTTATAGCAGCGATTCAGGCCAAACTTGGACCACTATCCACACTTTCAATCACCCTGTTTATTGGTTAGAAGCGGACCCAAAGAATCAAGACGTAATGTATGCTTCGGTGATTCATTTTGGAGGTACCCAAAATTCACAGTTGGGCGGGATCTATGCCACCGTCAATCTCACTGCAGGCGCCGCTTCTACATGGGCAAAACTCAGCAATCCCCCGCGGACTGAAGGACACCCTGCCGTGATTCATTGTCTAAAAGATGGTAAAATGGTCTGTACGTTTTCCGGCCGCCGAACGGCGGCCGGAACCTTCACCAATAGCAGTGGTGTGTTTCTATTCGACCCTAAAACTGGCAAATGGTCTGACGTTACTTCCAGCGCAACTTCACCCCCGCATTGGGGAGAATTCTGGATCAAAGACCTCGCCATCGACCCAAACGACCCCAATGAAAACACATGGTATGTAAGCGTGTTCAGTGGCTGGGGGAAAGCACCCGATGGTGCCGGCGGATTTGTCAATCTGGGCTCAGAAGGCGGCCTATATCGTACAACAGACCGCGGCTCAACATGGACAAAAATCACCGGCAATCAATTCTCCCGTGTTGCATCTGTGAGCTTCAATCCAAAAAATACCAAACAAACCTACCTCGCCACCGAAACGCAAGGACTTTGGTTTAGCAGCGATATTACTTTAGCAACGCCCATTTGGAAACTTATAGATGCGTATTCGTTTAGACAACCCGAGAGAATCTACTTCAACCCATATAATCAAGATGAAGTATGGATTTCAAGCTTTGGCAATGGCATGAAATTGGGCACGGTTAAAGTATCAAAAACAACACACATCAACAAAAACGAAATCATCGCTTTCCCAAATCCGAGCCAAAAACAAATCACCATTCAAGGGCTAAATCCAGAAAATGAACCAATAGAGTTACAACTCTTTGACCTTCAAGGCAATAATTTGAATGTGCAGTATCAATTTAATCCACTCTCATTCAATACAGAACAATTGAACCAGGGAAATTATTTTATTGTCATAAAATGTAAAAATCAAACTTTAAAAACGATTCCCATTGTGATTTCCAATTAATTTCTTACTAATTTCGATAAACCAAGGCTCATGAAAACTAAATCGATTTCCTATTTCATCCTACTCGTATCAGTGATTTTGATTTTTTCAAGTTGCGAAAAGAAAGATGAAAGCAGTCCTGAAATTGGCTTATTGAGTCCGATATCAGGCGATACAATTTCTATGACAACCGACAGTGTGCGGATAGAATTTCATGTAAAAGACAACGACGAAATCCATATGACCAATGTAGATGTAACGCAAGCCGGTGTCAACATTTTTTCAAACTGCGGCGACATTGATGCACCAATGTATCACTTTAGTCAAGATTTTAAGCCCCAGAACATTACCGCAATCACCCCATTAGAACTATTAATCACAGCTTCAGACCACGCTGGAAATCAAAGTTCAAAGAAGGCCACATTCTACGTAAAGCCTTAATCCAATTGCTGATCTAGTATATAAATCATTGCAGCCACGGCCGCAGCGCCTAGGTGTAATTCTCTTTTATTGATGTTTTCAAACACGTCCGTTTCGGCGTGATGCACATCAAAGTAGCGCTGAGAATCGGGAATAAAACTCACAAATGCGGTATTGGGATTGACCTTTTTCAGTGGCCCAATATCCGCTCCACCCCCGCCTTTTTCAATCGTACCGATACCATAGGCATCCAATAGTTTTTGATATATTTTCACCCCCGGCATAATCGCAGAATCCACCCCAAAACCCCTTGGCACAAATCCACCGCGATCACTTTCCAATGCCGCAATGTGGTTTTCACCTTTTTCCGCCGCCAATCGCGCATATTCGGTGCCACCCCTCAACCCATTCTCCTCGTTGATCCAAAATACGCATCGCAAAGTATGACGTGGGGTATAGCCCAGAGCCTTCAGCAATCTCAGCGCTTCAAAGGCATGCATACAGCCCGCACCATCGTCGTGTGCCCCTTCACCCTCATCCCAACTATCAAAATGGCCTCCAAAGTCGATGATTTTGTCAGGATACTGCAAACCCACCGAACTCGCAATCACATTGGCACTTAAACGATCCGGCAGCGTTCTACAATTCAATTCAATTTCAACCCGATGATTTGGGTCGATCGCGCAAATATCCTCCAACAAATCCGCCACCGCTGTGGCCACCGCAACCATCGGAATTTTGGTCACTGAGTCCTCGTAATGCGTCACCCCCGTATGCGGATGCAAATCACAACGATTGCTCATACTTCTCACCAAAACGGCCAAGGCGCCATATTTAGAACAAGGAACCGCGCCATTGACACGCTGACTTACGCAACCCCCATAGGCCTGAAAGGTGTTCAACAGAGTTTCATCAAACGCCCGATTTAGCAATACGATTTTGCCCTGCAACTGCCCCGCTCTCCCCAAACTATCCAACGCACGATTGCTATTCACCACAATCACGGTCCCCGCAACATGTCCGCCCACCGAACCACCCAAGGCACAAGCGTTTAAGGGATAAAATTTCTGGGGTTTGGGATTTGCTTCAACAAATGCCTCACAATTATAATCGTCGCTAGACTTCCCCGACTTCAGATGATTCGTTAGAACTTTTGAGTACAACTTTACCGATTCGATTTCTCCCCTTTCCCATCGAGGCACCATCACAGGCTGGGTAAAGACGGTATCAAATTGATAGGATTTCAACATGGAAACAGCCCATACAATTCCTCTTTCGGCATTATCAGAACCACTCAACCTTGAACCCACACCTTTACACAACTCCCCCAACCGCTTGTATGCATGTCCGTCCGTAAGCGCCAAATCAAACAAGGCCTTGAACATTGCACTGTCGTCCTTGGCCCGCATTCGCTCAACAATATCAGCTGGTTGCGCAGAAATCGACAAGCAATTGATGCAAACAAAAAGAAAAATCATTGCTACTTTTAACCCTAACCTTTTCATTGCGTCCAAATTACTTAAAAACTTCCATTTACTTTTGAATAGTGAAATTGCAAAATCAAAAATCAATCAGAAAGGCAATCGCCACGACCTAATTCACTCCAATGAAAAACACATCACTCAACAGAAAGAGTTTATTACTACTTGTTCTAGTATTTTTCTCTAGTCGATTTGCCGCAGCACAAACCTCATACTTCCCGCCACTCACAGGCAATTGGGAAACGATTTCACCGAGCAGCCTCGGTTGGTGTAACGAGAATATCGATAGCTTATACAACTACCTCAATCAAAAAAACACAAAGGCCTTCATTGTATTGAAAGACGGAAAGATTGTCCTTGAGAAATATTTCGGAAATTTCACGCAAGACAGTGTCTGGTATTGGGCATCGGCGGGCAAAACACTTACCGCATTTAGCATCGGACTGGCGCAGCAAGATGGATTATTAAAAATCCAAGAATCAAGCAACAAGTATTTGGGAAAGGGTTGGAGTTCTTTAACATCAGCTCAGGAAGATAGCGTTACCATTAGACATCACTTAACGATGACTACTGGGCTTAACGATGCTGGGACTGACCCAGATTGCACACTCGCATCATGCTTGACCTATAAGGCAAGTGTGGGCACCCGTTGGGCATATCACAATGCACCCTATACTTTACTAGACAAAGTGATTGAAAGTGCAACCGGTGGCAACTTGAATGTTTATATCACCAAGAAATTCACTACAAAAATTGGGATGAAAGGATTATTTGTAAAGTCCGGTTACTTAAACGTTTATTTTTCCAATGCGCGCACCATGGCAAGATTTGGATTACTCCTATTAAACAAGGGAGTTTGGGACGGCGCTACGATTCTATCTGACACCCAGTATTTCAAGCAACAAACCAACAGCAGTCAGCAAATCAACCCCAGTTATGGTTATTTGACGTGGCTCAATGGGAAATCCTCGTTTATGGCACCTGGTTCACAAATTAAATTTAATGGTAGTTTGAATCCTAATGCGCCAAACGATATGTTCTGTGCTTGGGGAAAAAATGGTCAATACATCAATGTAGTACCCAATCAAAAACTCGTTTTGATCCGAATGGGTAACGCACCAGGTGGCAGCGGATCCGCATCGATGGCCGTTGGATTCAATAATGAAATTTGGCAATATATGAACCGATTGCCCTGTAAAAATAACACTGTAAATTTTGAAAATCCACCTTTCTCGATTGGCCCAAACCCTGTAAAAGTTGGATCGGACATCAATATAACTGCTAGGAATAATCAATTGAATTCTACCGTAAAAAATGGCACTGTGTCTATCGCCGACAATCTAGGTCGGATCGTCATTGAAACCCCATTCAACCCCTCAGAGTCCACTAGTTTGCCCATCAACATCAAACCAGGAATCTACTTCATACGCATTTCAAGCAACTCTCATCAGGGCCGGAGTCAGCGCTTGCTGGTCATCAACTAACTGACAGAATAGAAATACTAAATCAAATAAAAATTACCAAATTCCATAAGTAAAGGCGATTAATCATCACCGAGATGTAAATCTCCAAGAAATTGTGAATCAAGGGACTGCAATTTTTTGCACATTTGTTTGAATACCCAATTTTTTTCGTAACATTTGAATTCCAAGATTAAATCTATGAAAAAAATATTACCTATTGTTGCTTTCCTATTTTCAACCGCCAATGCTTTCTCGCAAGTGGTTGCATTAGATTTTGATGGCGTGAACGACCAAGTGGTAGTCACTGGCACCGCATCGCTTTGCCCAACCAAAATCACTTTGGAAACTTGGATGTATGCCAAAAGTTTTAGCTCAAGCCCCTGCGCGGATTGCGCACCCATCATGTGGCATCAAGGAAAAGGATATCGCTTTGGAACAGGAAATGGCGGAGGAGTGAATATCCAATTGTTTGATGGTAGCTCAACCATAACCCTAACCAGCGTAGTGACCCTGTCAAAAAATGCTTGGCACCACTTGGCCGTAACCTACGATAGTTCAATGATAAGAATGTATGTAGACGGTTCAATAACAGATTCAATGGCAAAAACTTTCACATTGAGTTACTCATCAAAAGGTGCAGATTTATGGATTGTTGACCCAGCAACTGGATACGGTGGAACGCTAGAAGAAACCCGCGTCTGGAATTATGCTAGGAACTTTAAAGAAATCAGAGAAGGCATGTTTAAATCGTACAAAAGCGGCACGAAAGGCTTGATGCTGCAACTAAGTTACGATGACGGTGTTGCCTACAAAAACAACACGAGTATTACTACGTTAAAAGACGGTTCCGGAAATAGTAACAAAAGCACATTGGCCAGTTTTAAACTTCAAGACTCTACGTCAAATTTTGTTTTGGGTAGATCTTATTGCGATACAGTGGCTTATGCAAAATATAGCATCTCCCGTTGTTCCAAATATGTATTGCCATCAAAGAAAAAAACCATTACCAAATCTGGAACTTACCAAGATACCATCAAATCATATAGAGGTTGTGATTCAGTGATGACCATCAAATTAACCATCAACCAGCCCACTAGCTCAGGAACAAAAGTAACCGCCTGCGATTCATTTGTTAACCCAATCAATGGCGCAGTTTATAGAAAATCTGGCACTTATAAGGTCACCATTTTCAATAAAGCCGGCTGTGATAGCTCAATTGCTTATTTCGTTACGATCGGATTCAAAGACACAAACTTTATCTATTATGACAACTGTTTGTCCGCAACCCTTTCCAATGGAACAACAGTCACTCAAAGTGGTACCTATGTAGATAAATTCAAAACCTATTTGGGATGTGATAGTTTCGACTTCCACATCGTAAATATTAGGCAGCCAAGTACATCAAAACGCAAACTTAAACTTTGTAAATTCATCATTTGCCCAACAAACAGTAGCTTGGTATTCAAAAAACCAGGTGTCTATTACGATACAATCAAAAACGTTGCCGGTTGCGACAGCGCCATTGAATACACAGTGGTATCCGCATCAACCTATGGAATGATTTCAGCCACGGCTTGTAACACTTATAAAAGTCCATCAGGCAAATTCACTTACACTGCATCAGGAACTTATTACGATACACTATTTAGCATGAACAAGGCTGGATGTGATAGTTTTATTACGATCAATTTAAAGATGTCTACTGCAACCAAACTATCATTATCCCCCGTTGCATGCAGAAGCTACAAGGTTCCGTCAGGCGTTCAGGTAGTAACAACCAGCAAAACTGTAAAAGATTACATCAAAGGATACAAAGGCTGCGATAGCATTGAATACACAATTAACGTCACCATTAACAACGCAAACGTCGCCAATACTCGGAGCGTAAATACACTTTCTGCCACAACGACCAATTCGGCAGCGACATTCCAGTGGCTTGATTGTAACAACAGCATGGCGAAAATTGCTGGGGCCACCAACAAAGATTTCACACCGGCTCAAGACGGAAAATTTGCTCTTACCGTGACTGAAAACAGCTGCACCGATACTTCCGCCTGCATCACATTTGCCGTAAATGGATTAAAAGAAATTCCTGCAAACCTATTAAAGTTGACACCCAACCCAAGTAGCGGAGCATTCGTATTGAATTGCTTAACCTCCTTGCATGATGTCAATATCTCTCTTGTAAATATTCAAGGTCAAATCGGCCAAACTTGGTCGATCCGCGAACTCAAACAACAGGAATTCAACGTCCAAGTATCAGCCGGCGTTTGGTATTTGAAAATCTCAGCCAAAGAAGGCCAGCAGGTATTGCCTTTGATTTTTGAATAATTAACGAATCACTGTAAATCGCTTCGATGACACTGCACCCATTTCGTGCAGTGTCATCGTATAGGTTCCAACGGGGAATTCCCGGGTATCTATTGAAAAAATTAAACCCGAATCATCCATTTCCAATTTCTTCACGATGGTTCCCATCAAATTCCTCACTTCAAGAAATTGTGTCGGGTTTGATTTTTCACCCAACACTATGGTAAGCTTATCCGCTGTTGGATTGGGATAAATTGTAAGTCTATTTTGAGCCGAAGCAGTCTTGTTGTCGGCCGTTTTCAAAAGTGCGACAATTGAATCTCTCATTTTCAGCGTGTCATTCGTTGCAAAACTTGCGGTAAAAAACATCACCCTTCTGTTCGATGCTTTACCCCCCAATACGACGATCGTTGGCATACCAAAACTGCCGTATTTGGCAAGTTGCGCCGCGCCACTATCGTACGGCGTATAAAACGTAAATTCTTGTATTTCACTAATTTATACGAAATTTATTTCGTCGTTTTTTGACGGTTATTCACATTATTACAGACTTTATGGCCTTTTTGTGGATAATAAATGATATTCGTCATAAAATCCATTGATTTAAACTAAAGTATTGATTTAATTGTACTTGCTAATCAATATACATATGAAAAAAATTTACCAAACACTACTTGATTTTCCAGGAATGGTGAATCAGAAGATCATGAATGCAGAATTAAATGCTGCTGTATCCAACTTTGACTCGCAGGGGGGAATTCGTTCTTACACTGCATCAATTTACCAACTCATCTCGCTTTTGGTTTTATTATCCATGGAGATTGCCATCATCATGGGCGCAATGGACTTTATGGGTTCCGATGCCTCTGGCTTAGCCAAAGCGGGCAGTATGCTAACCACCGTATTAATGATGTATTCCGCATTCCCTATTGCACACATCATCCGTTCTCGCGGCGAGAGTCTTGGCGCCTCACACAACGGCATGGTAGGTTTCATGTTTAAGGATTTCGTAACCACCAACTTGTTGATGTTGGGAGAAATTGCAGCAGTAAGCGGATTCATTTGCGCCACCTGCTTCAGTTTATCTTTCCTTTTCGATAGCGACCTATATTGTGTTTGCATGAATTCATCAATGCTCGGCGTTGTTGGCTGGGTAACCACATTGCCTATGGATGGCTTGAACGCTCTATTGGCTGCCTTGCGCTTGGATTATTTAAGCGGTGTGATTGCCAACGTAACATCCTTCAGATTAAATGATGCAGCAACCTTTAACGGCGATATGCTTTGGAACCGCCACGATTTATTATTGGTAGGTGG
>Ga0209597_1001863_pt1 | contig 13636 bp, 10 predicted proteins | sample M_140625_MF_Meta_FD_187316 | JGI IMG/M metagenome (GOLD analysis project Ga0209597, IMG submission 187316) | Freshwater microbial communities from Lake Montjoie, Canada to study carbon cycling - M_140625_MF_MetaG (SPAdes) (version 2) | ecosystem: Environmental > Aquatic > Freshwater > Lake...
TGAACCGAAGCCTGAGGTAAAGCCTGTGCCCAAGCCTGAACCGAAGCCTGAGGTAAAACCCGTGCCCAAGCCTGAGCCGAAGCCTGAGGTAAAACCCGTGCCCAAGCCTGAACCGAAGCCTGAGGTAAAGGTCACGGCCAAACCCGAGGCGTCCCCACCCAAGGTCGTGGTTCCTAACGGGAAAGGTGACTCCGCAGCGCCCCCTGCCGTTCAGGTGGTGCGTGCTGAAGTCCTCCGTGCGGAAGTTGTCAGGCCAGGAAATGGCAGTGGAACTTCCGGAGACGGGTCCGCTGGATCCGCTCAGGGCCGCTTTGGAGGGGGCGCTTCAGGCAACCGTGCCGGTTCCGGAGGTTCAGGTAACGGCACAGCAAGTGGCAGGGCTGCTGGTGGACCAAGTGCTTCTGAACTAGGACGCTACAATCAGATGATTCATGAGCGTTTTTACGGCGTTTGGGAGCAACCCATCTCAGTGGTGCGTTCTAATCAGAACTTCGTTGCCATTTTAAAAATCCGCATCCGCAAGGACGGGTCTATCATTGGCAGTGAAATCGTTACGCCCTCGGGTAATCCTGCCATGGATGAATCTGTTCAACGAGCGGCGGACAAAGTGCAGCGCATTGAGGCGCTCCCGACTGGAATGCTTGCGGACCCGTACGAGGTGCGCATTGCATTTAAACTCGACCAGGGTTGACGCTTGCCTTGCCAGCCCGCGGGTCAAACTTTTCCCCAAACGAGTTTCCGAGTTTCTGGGCTGCACCGACTTTTTTGAGAAAAAACGTCCGGGAAACAACCCCTTCTGGGCAAATCTCATTACGCACCCTGCATTGAAATGCAAGCATCGCGTCAGCGGGTTCCATGGCGACCTCTAGGGATTGCGCGTTGCAGCCCTCCAGGGGAATGGAATCGCCTTTGGCTTCGTCCCACGCCTCCCATTGAAATTGAAGAGGTGCGGCTCCAGTCGCAACAACCTCCATTTTCACGGGTTCGCCGACAGGAGCGCGGAGTACGATCGGAGTTGTTGAGTCAAAGGTGGGTGTCCCTTTGGGCTGTAATTTGGATTTTGTGCCCGACTCCATCTCTAAAGGCAAAGACGGTTGCTGCGTAGGAGCCGCCGTCGTCCGCTTTGGGGGAGCGTAGGTCTGCGCAAAAACGGTGCTCGTCGGGGCAGGTTCCTTGGAGAGCGTCACCTTGTCGGCACTTGGTTCTGTTGCCACGGCTGTAGGCTCCTGCGAAAGCGGCACGTCACCCTGCTTTGTCGGTGCTCCTGCGGGGATGGCGGTGGTTGCTTCACCAGTAACTTCGACATCTGGGCGAGCCGCTGACTGTGGTTCCCCGAGAATATCTTTTCCGCCAGTCTCCTCATTTTTAATCGCTGCCGCCCCTCGTGCGTAAGCCTGTTTGATGCTGGAGTGGAAGTCCGGTCGAGGGGGTGCCTTGTAGGGTTGTGCGGGTAAGGGTTGAGTGAGATGTATCCGCCTCAAGGCCAGCGCGTCGTTCGGGGAGGACTCCGTGCTGGTTTCAACAGGGGTGTTCTGCCGAGAGGCATCCATGTGCTTTGCCTCTCGGATAGACTTTGCAATTTTCGCCAAACTTGCAGCCCTCTCGGTAGTCAAATGCCGCCTGAAATTCAGGCACTCCGCCGGTGTGACAGGTGGCGTCCACTGGAACTGAGCCAAGCCCGAAAATGACTGCCAATAAGGATTTTCCGGCCAGCGACTGAGTACCTCGCTTTCGGAAAGGCCGGTGATCTCTCCTAGAATAATCAGGGATGCGAGGATCCAGATTTTCCCAGCGCTTAATCCTTCCTGAGTTGCCTCAGGAAATAAACCGACCACTTCCGCCCAATCCAATTCCCGCGTCACCTTTGCCAAAGGGCGGTTTGGATCGATAAAATCTAGAAGTTTGGGTTTCACTAGGCCGTAAACCTACACCATTGCGGCGCATCTTGGAATTACTGAGAGAGCCGATTTTATCCCCACGCCTTCTTGCCGGATTTCTAACAACCCATCACGCTTTTGCAATGGCTCCTGCCCCTAAATTTCCTTCAGTGGAAACCTTGTCTTCAGCTCAGGGAAATCCTCTCGATTGGGATAGGGCCCATGTGTGGCACCCCTTTACCCAGATGCAGGAGTGGTGCACCACCGATCCTCTTTGTCTAGTGGAGGCTCAGGGAGCGCGCCTTTGTGATTCGGAGGGAAACTGGTACATCGATGGCAATGCCTCGATCTGGACCAATATTCATGGTCACCGACATCCTCGCCTCGATTCCGCCCTTCAAAAGCAGCTCGCTCGCTTTGCTCATACTTCGTTTTTAGGCTTCACTCATCCGCTGGCCGCTCAACTTTGCGCAGAGCTTTGCGCGCTCTGGCCGCCAAACACCCTCACCCGCGCATTTCTTTCCGACAACGGCTCCACGGCCATCGAGGTCGCGTTGAAAATGGCCGCCCAATACTGGCAAATGCTCCAACAGCCTCAGCGCCGACGTCTTGTTGCATTTCACGGCGCCTATCACGGAGATACAATGGGCGCCTCCAGTCTTTGCGGCGTCCCGCTATTCACCGAACGCTTTAGCGCTTGGCAATTCCCCGTAGAGCTCGTTGATTCGGCGGAGGCTCTTGAGAAACTCCCAGCCGAGGAAATCGCCGCTGTAGTCATTGAGCCCCTCGTTCAGGGCGCAAACCAAATGCGACTCTGGCCTGCGGGGCTGCTCTCTTCGGTTCGCGCCTGGTGTGATCGGTTTGGGGTGTTACTCATAGCCGACGAGGTGATGACCGGCTTTGGGCGCACAGGCACCCTCTTTGCGTGTGAACAGGAGTCTGTAGTCCCCGATTTTGTCGCTCTTGCAAAGGGCCTAACTGGAGGCTATATGCCTCTTGCAGCTACTCTTACAACGGAGAATATCTTTCGAGCTTTTCTTGGTGGGCCGGAACGCACCTTGTATTATGGACACTCGTATTGTGGTCATGCGCTGGCTTGTGCCGTGGCGCTGGAAAACCTCGCTATTTTTCGTGAAGAGGGTGTGATAACCCGCCTTCAAAACCAAATTGTACTGCTGAAAATGCTTTTGGAAAGGGAGTTGCAGCCCTTGCCTCACGTCCACGAAGTGCGGCAAATCGGGTTTCTAGCTGGCATCGAATTACGTCACCCAGATGGCGCTCCCTTCGCGCCGGAGCTGGGGATGGGGGGGAAGGTTTGTCGTGCAGCGCGGGCATTTGGACTACTGACTCGTCCTATTCGCGACACCGTGGTGTTGATGCCGCCTTACTGCATCACCGACGCTCAACTCTCGCAGGCTGTAGGCGCAATCGCGGCTGCTTTGCGATCCTGTTGTTAGGCGTGTTTCAACAGGATAGGGTTTCTCACGGGCTAAATTGCGTGTTTTGTTCAGATATCCCGCTCAAAGCTGTTGATCTCTACCATGCTCAACCTAGCTCAAATAGGAGTTCCAAACTTTCTCCCAACTTTTTTATTAACCGTTATCATCGACCCTCATGGACCGTTGGACAGGACTCAAATCACAGGCGCGTGCAGCGCTTTCACAACGTAACTACTCAGCAGCTAGTCTCTTGGAGCGGCTGGCTTCCACGGGCGTTGCCGCGATCGAACTGCTCAACGCCGAGCGTTCCTCGCTAGATGGAGGGTGGATTCCCGGCGTTGAATTCGTGCCGCGTCGCGTCTTTCGGCAACGGCATCGCGGCTTTTTTGGAGAGTTTGTCAGGGAGGGGACGGGGATCACCGGCAATCTTGCGCTATGGCCCAGACAATGGGCTTCCGCGCGTATGTTTGCCGGCACAGCGAAGGGCTTTCACATACACCCACCCTTTATTCCTGCGGGGCAGGAACCTGCGGCGTGGTTTGAGCACCTGTACGGAAAAACTCCAGCGCCCGTCGCTCAGCGCCCCTACGACAAGGAGCAGTGGGACGTGATGTTTTTCGTGCAGGGTAACGTCGAAATGCTCCTTGTAGACGAGCGCATAAGTTTGGAGCGGAGGATGATGCGTTTTATTTTAGAAGGGGATGACAGCGCGGCGCCGCAGCACGCAGGAGTGGTGATTCCAGCTGGGGTTGCTCACGCCTTGCGCGTTGAGGGCGCGCTGGATGCGATCATGGTGTACGGAACTTCCACCGTGTTTGACCCCGACGCTGAAGGTCGCCTCGCTGACGATGTGGAGCGCGCCCCGCTCCCAGTTGAGTGGCAGGCGTATCTCGATAATGCGTAAGCAAGTACAGCTGCGTTGCTCGTTATAAAATTTTTGCGCATGCCTATTTACGAATATGAACCGTGCTCGGGCGAATGCCGAGTTTGCAAAAGTGGATTCACTTTGACTCGTCCGCTGAGTGCGCCGCCCGTGGTGAACTGTCCCCTGTGTCGGCAACCGGTGCGCAAACTCATTAGCGCCGTGTCCTCGCCTAAAATCACCAAACCTCTTTCTGTTTCAGCTGCAAAAAACGCTGGATTTAAAATATTTAAGAAAGTCGGTAGTGGCGAATATGAGCGGCAGTAGCCATTGGAGCGGTTAGGTTCGGGTGTTGCCTCGTTGTTTGATTAGGCTTTCTATCGCTCTACCAATTCGGTGCTTACATTAACCATCCGTGTATGGTTGAGCGTAAAGCGGCCCACAATCTTTGTGCCTCCCGGAACCGTGCAAACCAATTGCGGCAAACCGCCATCTCGGTACTCCAAGGAAAAAGTGCAGTTCCGCTGTTGCAACGAAACGGCTAGCGTCTGCATGCGTGTAAAAAGTGCTGGAGGAAGCCAGTCTGTGGGATCGGTCTTGAGGCTTTGGGCGTCGCACTCCATAAAGTTTTGAAAGTCGCTAAACACCATCCCTCGACCGTAGCCTCGCCCGAGGAAGCTACTCAGCCCTGCAACTGCCGCGCGCGCTTCCTGATCCAACGAGGAGTTCAGGGGGAGCGTCAGCCAGAACTCGCGCCATTTAGATTCAAATCCCTTCGAGCTTCCGAATGTTTCTGTCCACGCCTTTTCTTTTGCAGAGCCGCGTGCCAGGGACTGAAGAAAGCGCAGAAATGGCACTCGGTATTTTCCCTCCTCGGCGTTGGCAAGGAAGTGCACCATCGCCCAGGCTTGGTCATAGTTTGCGCCCTCCAATTTGGCGTTCCAGGACTCTTGGCTCATCGTCATCATTTTTGAAATGCTCACAAAGCGCCCGCTATTCAGGCTCTGCGCCACCTGTTGGGCGCGTCTCAGCGGGATGACGCCGCTCACCATGCCATCTCCGGTAAAGATGGCCTCTTCGAAGTAGCTGGCGAGTCCCTCATTGAGCCACGGCGGAAGACTGTAGCGTATCACCGATGCAGCAAATTGATGGAAGCCTTCATGTTGCATCACGCGCCAAGTCCGCTCACTAATCGCCTCAGCCGCGTCACGCTTCACTACCAGAAAAAGAGCTTCCCCGGTAAAAACTCCGGCACTATCCGGATCAAAGCCAAATCGGCGATAGTCTCCCGCCTTCGAAAACAGAACGAGAGGCATGCGCTGGCGGGCTTTGATCACAAAAAGCTTTTCCAGACGCGCCTGATACTCTGTCGCCATTTTCTCCATCCGTAAGATGGCCTCCGATGCCTCGTCGCTCGAAACATCCGTGTAGAGGCTGTAGAAAGGCGAGTCGTATCGTTTGAAGTCGGCACTCAATAGTTGAGGCAGGACTTCGGCGAGCGGCACCTTGACTGATGCAACGCTTTCCAGAGCGGGGGTGAGCGCTATTAAGATAAATAATAGGTAACGCATGAAAACTTGTCTCAGAGTTTCGTTTATTAACGCTTAAAATGCTAGCTTGGAGAGAGTCCTGTTCCAGCCCGCGGTGTATCTGAGAGTTCATTCAGGAGGCACGGTCATCCTCGTTGAAAAAAACCTCGATTCAATTCATCGCGGAGGTGGTGTTTTAGCCTCACTTTTGTTTCCCTGTTGTGCTCTATGTTTTGGTGCGAAGAAGTTGCCGCTCAGTGTCACGGTCCGCAGATTATTAATGATTCAAAAACGCCCTCAGGCCGCGTCCATGTCGGGGCGTTGCGAGGCGTGCTCATTCACGACGCAATTTTCCGAACACTCCGCTCCAAAGGAATTGAAGCCAAGTATTTGTTCGGCGTGGATGATTATGATCCCCTAGACGAAATTCCAGCGGGTAAGGATGAGCATTTCTCCCAGTATCTTGGCCAGCCTCTTTGCAACGTTCCTGCTCCCGACGGTTCGGATGCTACCGATATGGCGGAGCATTACATGGGAGAATTCTGGGGCGTATTTCGCGAGCTTGGTGTTGAGGTCGAGCCTTACCGGATGCGGGATATTTATCGCTCGGGCCGCTTCAACAACGCCATCGACACGATCTTGCGCCACGCCGACGTCGTGCGTCGCGTTTATAAAGAGGTGTCGAATTCGGACCGCCCGCCGACGTGGTATCCCTTTCAGGTCGTGTGCGAAAACTGCGGCCGTATCGGCACCACGGAGGTGTTTGCTTATAACGATGGTAAAGTCAGTTATCGGTGTCGTGAGGATTTGGTGAAGTGGGCTCGCGGATGTGGAAATCAAGGGAGCGTATCGCCCTTTGACGGTCGCGGAAAGTTGCCGTGGAAATTAGAGTGGGTTGCAAAGTGGATCACGTTCCCCGTCACCATCGAGGGCGCAGGAAAGGATCATTCCACCAAAGGCGGCTCGCGCGATGTGGCATCCGCTTGCTTGCGTGCCATATTTGCCAAGGAGCCCCCGGCGAATGTTCCTTACGAGTTTTTTCTAGTGGGTGGCGCCAAGATGTCGTCCTCGCGGGGGCTTGGTGCGAGCGCAAGAGATATGGCTGATTTGCTTCCGCCTGAGGTTCTTAGGTTTCTGATGATTCGAACCAAGCCGAATTCGCCCGTGAATTTCGACGTAAACGAGGATGGTATCGTCAAGCTGTTCAATGAGTTCGATCGTTATCACACACGGGTAACCCGCGATAAAAACGCGACTCCCGACGAGGCTCTTGTTTATCAGCTCGCTGAGACTAGGCAGAAGGGCGATTACTTCCTTCCTAACTTTCAGCTATTGAGCACTTTGGCTCAGATGCCTCATCTCGATCCGATGCTGGAGATACAAAAACGGCACGGAGCGCCGCTCACAGAAACAGAGTGTCATGCTCTGGAGCGCAGGCTCAAATCGGCGGCATTTTGGGTGGAGCATTACGCCAAGGAGGAGGAGAAAACTCGCTTGCAGGAGTCCCTTCCTGCAAGTCATGTGACTTTGTCGGTGACGCAATATGCTTTCCTACAACGACTTGGTGGCGCGCTGGCAAATGTCGCCTGGGAGGACGATCAGCTCCAAGCAGCCGTCTTCGAGACCGCACGCCTCACTCCGATCGATCAGCCCCTCGCATTTAAGGCCATTTATCGCGTGCTGCTGGATAAGGATGCAGGCCCCAAGGCAGGTAATTTGTTCGCTTATTTGGAGCGTGCTTTTCTTCAGAAACGCTTCTTGGAAGTGCCTCTGGATAAAGCTATTTTCTGGAAGGAAACAGCACTCACTCAGGAGCAACTCGTAGAGTGGATGGTTCTGCAAAAGCCGAAAATCGCTTCCTATGAACACGCTATTCAAAGTGCCGAATGCGGCCATGTCCTCGAATTGACCGTGACAATGCTGGATGGCAAGAAACACATGCGCCGTGTTTGGCTCCCTGAATCAGTGGAAAGTACCAGCGTATTAAGTGCTTTGGTTTAGGCTCATTCTCTGGAGAGCGCACCCCAGCGATTCGATCGCTTTTTGAGAGTGCGCCGCACTGAGCGTCACTCTCAAGCGCGCGCTACCCTTGGGTACTGTCGGGTAGCGAATTGCGGGTACCCAAAAACCCAGATCTCCGGCACTCGAGGCAGTCTGCAGTGCTTTACTGGCGGATAATGCCGCCTCATTTTCACCCACGATTAGCGGCACAATAGCACTTTGTGGCTGATGTGAAAGGTTCGCGCACAAGTAAAAGTGACGAATATTACTCCACAAGAGATGTCGGCGCTGCGTCGCCGCCTCGGTGCCCATCCAGCGTACGGCCGCCGCTCCGACCGCCGCTTGGGCTGGTGGGGGCGCTGTTGAGAACACGAAACTGCGCGCCTTGTTTGTGAGCCACTCCACCAATCTTTGGCTTCCGCATACGTAGCCTCCCGCACACCCCAAGGCCTTGCTCAATGTTCCCATGTGAATCTCAATTCGCTCGCAAAGTCCCTCTGCTTCGGCGAGTCCAGCTCCTCGTTCCCCATGCACTCCAACGGCGTGCGCTTCGTCCAAAAGAAGCCACGCGCCGTAACGTTCTTTGAGTGCGACCACCTCTTTTAGAGGCGCACAATCGCCGTCCATACTGAAGACGCTTTCCGTCGCAATGATTATTCGCCCACGGGGATGTTTGGTCCGCGCCCAGCGCAGATGGCTTTCCAAACGATCCAAGTTGTTATGCGGAAAAATGCGGAGTGTCGCCCCCGAAAGTCGTGCGCCGTCAATGATGCACGCATGACAAAGCTTGTCCAAAATTACAACATCTCCCGCACCTGCTATCGCCCCTAGTACGCCCAGCGCCGTCGCGTATCCGCTTGAAAATGCCAACGCCGCCTCACTCCGTTTCCACTTCGCGAGCTCGCACTCCAGCTCGGCGTGAGGCGCAAGCGTTCCGCTGATTAATCGGGAGGCTCCAGCACCAGTTCCGTATTGAGCAATTGCGGTGATGGCTGCTTCCGCCAAGAATGGCTCCGTCGCGAGCCCGAGATAATCGTTGCTTGAAAAGTTTTGCAACCGAACTTCACCCACACTGACTTCAGGCCCTTGTCTCGAGGATAAGGGGCGCAACACCCGTTTTGACCCTGATTCTTCCAGCTCCGAAAGTGAAGTCGTAAGCTGCTCTTGCATAAAAATTAAGGGCTAGTAGCTGTGCGCGGGTCTTCCCCAAGACCCCACTGTAGAAGTTTCTGGGAATCGTTCCACACGAACGCTTTCTCAGCTCCAAGTACGACAGAAATCACGTCTTTAGAATGGTTGTTCGCGCTTGAAACCAAGCAGAATTTTGCAGCCGCAGTGTACCCAGTTTTCATCCCATTACAGGATTTCAAACTCGAGAGAACTCTGTTGGTATTGTGGAATTCGCTGATGTGACCGTCCGGATGTTGCCAGCGCAATTCTTTGAGGCAAACAATGTCGCGTATCGCTTTCTGCTTGTACGCGGCAGTCGCCAGTTTTGCCATGTCGCGTGCAGTGGAGTGCTGTCCTTCAGCGGGCAAGCCGTTTGGGTTTACGAAATGTGTGTTAGACATGCCAAGCTTAGCCGCCTTTGCGTTCATCTTTTTCGCAAACGCCTCAATACTTCCAGCGTTGTCCCGTGCCAAGGCCCGCGCCACATCGTTCATACTTTTTACCAAAAGGATCCGTAGCAAATCTCCTCTTCGGTAAGTCTCACCGAGCTCTATGTCTAATTTAGAAGGCTCCGCAAGGGTGTCGACCCTCTCGATCTTCACGATATGGTCTGGGTCTCCCGCCTCAGCCACCAGCAACGCGGTCATGAGCTTTTGTGTGCTTGCCACTGCTCGGGGCGCATCTGGATTCACGGCGTGCAAAACTTTGCCGGTTTGCGCATCAATAAGAATTGCAGAGATGGCGTGTACTCTTGGCGGGCCGCCCGGTTTAACTGGCCCGTCATCATCCTCTTCAGGAGCTGCAGTTTGAACCGGCTTCCGTGAGGGGGATGTTTTTGAGGCCACTTTGGACGTAGCCGCTAAGGGCTGCTTTTCGGTAGCGCAGGCCGCGAGAGGGAGCAGCCCGGCGGCGATGAGGCCAAGACGAAGCATTGGGTGATGAAAGCGGCTCATAAGACGTTAGAATAGATTCTGACAATGTGTCTCAAAAGTCGGCTCTGTCACGCAGCGCCTTACAAGATTAAGGGGCACCGTTGCTGGCCGTAAGAAAGTATGCTCCAAAGTGCTTGCTTAGATCCTTAAAGCTATTGTTGTAAACCAGTTTGCGTCGAGCCCCGCAGCGTGTGCAGTGTTTCAGGGTCCTTATAGTGCCTCCTTAGCCCGCTATCAGACAACGCTCCTGCGGGCACGTGGTTAATGAACTCGGCAAATGATTTGTCAGTCCCCCCTCGCTGTAGTTCCACTCCCTTTTTTGTTTCCCAGAACTCGGCCTCAATCTTTTCAAGCGCGCGCGAGGCTTCGTCTGGGGCTAGATCCTCTCGGCGCCCGAGCACCCAAACGAGTTCAGGATCCTCCGGTAGAACCACTGGAAAACACACGAATGGCGCCTTCACTGGCTCGGGCTCTGCCAAGGCGGCATCTACCTTGACCCGATTTCTCACCACGCGGTCTGGCAGGTCGATGGCCACTTGCACGCTCCCACTCGTTTCACCGAGAGATATTTCGACATTATCAGCCCCGAACTGTTTCACCAATTCTTGCTGAAAGTCTGCCATTGTTTCCGGCTTAATATCGGGGAGGCCCCCTTCTTCGCAGAACTTTTCGAAGGATTGCAGGCTTTTAATTAGTCTCACTTCCTTGGCGACTTCTGCATAAATAGCCGTAGCGAGATGTGGGTCGTTGGTGGCTTTGGGAAGGACTTTTTCCAGTAATGCAAGAAATTGAGTTTCGTTAAGAGTCTTTGTTTTCATTGACATAAATACTTTCAGCGTAGCGGTTTAGGGGGTGGCTTTGAAATGCACAGTAGTGTGACGCTAATGTCCGCTCTCGCTGCCCGCTTCGTTCTTCCAAGATCTCAACGTTGGTTGCAGAAGCTTCGCCACTCCTCCTTCATTCGTTTCCGTGGAGCGGTGGTATCACTATGCCCCCAATTGGAACGCTTCGTGTACGAGGTTTGCCGCCTCCACAATGCGTTCCTCAGCAATGATCACCGCAGTTTTAATCTCGCTTGTGGATATCATCTGAATGTTGATCCCGCCCGAGCCCAACGCTTCAAATAACTTGGCTGCCACTCCTGAGTGAGACCTCATCCCAATTCCCACAATGGAAAGTTTTGCGATTCCGTCCTGTGCCTTAAATCCGGTCGCAGAGACTGCGTTCACGATTGGGTCCAAAGCCGCTTTGACCTTCCCTAATTCGTCCTTGGCCAGCGTAAATGAGATATCCGTAGAACCATCCGCACTCACGTTTTGAACGATCATGTCGATGATCACGTTTGCGTCAGCAAGCACTCGGAATATCGTGGCGGCTGCTCCGGGGCGGTCTGGTACGTGCGTGATCGTCACCTTAGCCTGATTCTTCTCAATGCTCACGCCGCGCACAACGACTGACTCCATGCTGTCTGTTTCTTCTTTCACAATTGTTCCTGGGTTGTTGTTGAAACTGGAGCGTACCTCAAAAGTAACGCTGAATTTTTTTGCAAATTCCACGGAGCGGCTCTGCATCACTTTCGCGCCACTTGATGCCATCTCAAGCATCTCGTCATAAGAAATTTCCGAAATCTTCGAAGCAGACTTAACCACCCTAGGATCACAGGTATAAACTCCATCTACATCTGTAAAAATTTGACACAAGTCGGCTTTAACCGCCGCCGCGATTGCGATTGCTGTGAGATCTGACCCGCCACGCCCCAATGTGGTGATGCTTCCGTCCAGAGATTCGCCTTGGAATCCCGCTATCACCACAATGTTACCTTCTCTCAGTGCCTCATTCACACGCTCCGGTGAGATTGTGGAAATCTTTGCCCGCGTGTGAACTTCGCTTGTCACGATCCCCGCTTGGGCGCCGGTTAACGAGACGGCTTTGTGCCCTAAGGCGTTGATTGCCATCGCCGTGAGGGCAATAGTGGTCTGTTCTCCAGTTGCAAGAAGAACATCCATTTCACGCTCGCTCGGTGCCGACGAAACCTCTTTCGCCAGTTTTATCAGCCCATCAGTCACTCCGCTCATCGCAGAAACCACCACCACCACTTGATTTCCAAGTCGTTGGGTCTCAATGACTCGCTCGGCAACCTTACGGATCCGCTCGGGGTTTCCTACAGAAGTGCCGCCATACTTTTGAACAATCAGTGCCATGAGAAAGGAGGGCAAACATTCGTGCGACCTCAGTGTGTTGTAAACGGGATTTTTGTGGCCTGACTGCTTGGTTTTGAATCCAGCGAATCATCCAAAGGCACTCTTTGTTGAGAATTCAGTTCAAAAAATAAACTATAAACTACTGATTTACAGTATTTTGATGGATTAAGATCGTCGGCATTTGGCGAATTTTGGCTTACCTGATTTCTGATTCGGTGCGATCGATCTCTGTTATGTGTTCTTGGCTCCCAACTGCACGGGGGGTGTGCTCGGAGACCTGCAGTGACGCTCTCGAAAGGCTGAAAATTTGGGTCCGTCTGGGGCTGATTAGTTCCCTTACATTTTTTTAAATTTCTAAAAAATAGAGACTTAGTGAAGATATCTAGTTTTACAGAAACGGCCCTGAGAGCGAAACCTGCCAAAAAAACTTTCATCCCCCTATTGACGCCTCAATGAAAGTCGCTACAGTACCCAACCCGCCGAGAAATCGGCTCGAGCTGTTTCGGCAGCTTCGCTCTTTGAAAGTCTGGTTCCTAAGCTCAGCGTTGGTGGGCGTCATTCATGACATTCAGTTTGTGTAAACAAACCAAGTGTTCGGTGAGACGGCCCGCAATTACACGTTGTCGTTACAAATGTTGTTCATCACGAACAACACGGCAAACGACACGATGTGACGCGCTCGAAGCAAGGGGATGGCTGAAGATAATAAATTTAGAGGCTACTGGTACAACAGTAGTGCTCAAAAAAGACAGACAAGTTGTTCTGTCTGACGCAGCGACGTTACTAGGAGGTAAAATTCCGAGTGAAGTTGGGTGTCAGATGGAATAGTTGAATAAGCAAAGATTGAATTGTGCGTTATACGTCAAAGTATTTCGGGTTATAATATGTTAGTTTAATTGACCGGTCGGCGGCGTGACTTGAAGAGTTCTGACAGGGCAACCTGAAGGCGCTTTAAGCACAGCCAAAGATATTAAATGGTCAGATCGTTTTTGATATAGCGTCAAAAACGGGATTCTTCCAAAAAGAAGAAATTTCTTATGGAGAGTTTGATTCTGGCTCAGAACGAACGCTGGCGGCGTGGATAAGACATGCAAGTCGAACGGATTTTCTGGTGTAGCAATACATCGGGGAGTTAGTGGCGCAAGGGTGAGTAACACGTGGGCAACCTGCCCGGAAATGGGGGATAGCCCGCCGAAAGGCGGATTAATACCGCATATGACAAGGGATGGCATCATTCCGAAGTCAAAGTTGGTGAAAGCTAACGTTTCCGGATGGGCCCGCGGCCTATCAGCTAGTTGGCGGGGTAACGGCCCACCAAGGCAATGACGGGTAGCTGGTCTGAGAGGACGACCAGCCACACTGGAACTGAGACACGGTCCAGACACCTACGGGTGGCAGCAGTCGAGAATTTTTCTCAATGGGCGAAAGCCTGAAGGAGCGACGCCGCGTGGAGGATGAAGGTCTTCGGATTGTAAACTCCTGTCATGAGGGAGCAAGACACTATGTTAACTGCGTGGGTGTTTGATAGTACCTCAAGAGGAAGAGACGGCTAACTCTGTGCCAGCAGCCGCGGTAATACAGAGGTCTCAAGCGTTGTTCGGATTCATTGGGCGTAAAGGGTGCGT
>Ga0209597_1001864_pt1 | contig 13634 bp, 12 predicted proteins | sample M_140625_MF_Meta_FD_187316 | JGI IMG/M metagenome (GOLD analysis project Ga0209597, IMG submission 187316) | Freshwater microbial communities from Lake Montjoie, Canada to study carbon cycling - M_140625_MF_MetaG (SPAdes) (version 2) | ecosystem: Environmental > Aquatic > Freshwater > Lake...
AGATACCACTGCTTTTAGCGTTAGGCCCCAGCTACCATCTGGCAATTGAGATTCGTTAAGTAAATTATACGATTTAATATTTCCGCTTGAAACTGATGACATTTGATCTGCTACCACCTGATCGTTAAACATTTCTGTTTTAGTTGAAATAAAAGCACCAAAAGCTTGTTCAATAGCTGATTTAAGGGCTGATTGCTTAGCTTCGTCTTTTGTTTTACCACTGCCACTCACTGTGATGGTAACCGTTTTATCTGAGTCTTGTGCAAAAACTATGTGTTGTGAAAATACAAATAAGCTCGTAATGATAATTGTTTTTAGGATTGATTTCATATTTATATATTTAATACTTAAAAATTTTGGTTTATTTCTACTTCAAAATAAAAAATTAGATTTTGCTATACTCTGATAAATAATAATTTAAAGTTATTCTAAAAAATCATAATTTAACGTGCTTATTAAAAATAGTTTAATTAATAAATTTTAAAAAGCCCTCACAGCCCAAACATTGATAAGAGTACTATTACCGAAGAGTTTATTTAAGCATTCATATGTTTCGCAATATCCTGTTGTCGGGTCCGCAAAATACATAGCATAATGGTAGTCTTTATTTTCACCACTGAAACCCCAATTGTATTCAATATTACTATTCCTCTCACTGGAACTCCAATAGTAGGAATAACCAAGAGACCTATCCCTATCACTATTAAAACGGCCTACTCCAACTCCGAGCTTATTTAAATTAACATAAAGTTCATTTAATTCTTCTTTTGAAGGCAAATACCAATCACTATAACCATTTAATATTAACTCTTCGCATGCTGATTTAGCAGAGTTCCAAACCATTTTTCCTAGTTCTGTGATTGCTGCTACTAAACCAAAACCTTTTACCAATGCCGGATAAATAGCTAATGTTTTAATCTTTCCTTTTCTTTCAATTTTAAATTCACATAGTTTGTTTTCTTTTTCACTTCTATTGATATATTCAGAAATATCTTTTTCAACTACCACCTGAATGTCGTTAATTGAAATAATCTTGTCACCTGGTTTCATTCCCGCTTTCTCAGCTATACCACCGGGACTAGGTAGTTTTACCACGTTTCTCTCAGCAGCTTCCATTGTCACCCCAATACTATACATAGTGGGGACTTCATAAACAACAAAACCACCATGCTTAAATTGTGAAACAACCCCTCTTGGTTTTACTTTATATCCAGTCATTTGTTCAATTTGTGCTAGCGTTCGTTTATCCTGCCAAGAAAATATAGCAGCTTGTTGGCCTGTAGTCAAAAAATTAATGGTTTTGCCATTATTATTATAGTTACGATTACTGCCAAAATTATGAATCTTACCTACTCCATTGCCATTTGATTCATCCATTCCAGATTGCACGGTAAATAAACGCGTATAAAATTCCCAATTTGTTGCAAGGGTGTTTAATGCATTTATACTGCTTTGTTTTCTTAAATAAAATGTTTTAGCAACTCCATTGTAATTAATTTCGAAAGGGAAAACTGCTTTATTTAAACTTTGATAACTTGTAACTTCTTCAGCTGAAAGGCTTAATGCTGCTAGTGTTTTAATACAATAGTTTGCGCAAAAATCGATATTTTTATTTGTTGTTGCAGTAACAACTAAAGGTATTTCCCAGTTTTTATTTTCTGCGTCTAACGATTTAGGGTCGCTACTTTTAATAATATAATCAAAAGATATTTGCATTGGCTCATGCAAAAGTCCCACCATTTCGCTAACTGCTTTTACTTCTCCTAATTCATTTAAAGATTGTTGTTTAATATTCAATGCAAACATGCCGCCTTTAATTTCTATAGCAATACCTTTTGCCTCTACAAAACTGGTTAGTTTACTTACAGATACCACTGCTTTTAGCGTTAGGCCCCAGCTACCATCTGGCAATTGAGATTCGTTAAGTAAATTATACGATTTAATATTTCCGCTTGAAACTGATGACATTTGATCTGCCACCACCTGATCGTTAAACATTTCTGTTTTAGTTGAAATAAATGCACCAAAGGCTTGTTCAATAGCTGATTTAAGGGCTGATTGCTTAGCTTCGTCTTGGTTTTTACCACTGCCGCTTGATGTTATAGTAACCGTTTTATCTGAGTCTTGCGCAAAAACTATGTGTTGTGAAAATACAAATAAGCTCGTAATGATAATTGTTTTTAGGATTGATTTCATATTTATATTTAATACTTAAAAATTTTGGTTTATTTCTACTTCAAAATAAAAAATTAGGTTTTGCTATACTCTGATAAATAATAATTTAAAGTTATTCTAAAAAATCATAATTTAACGTGCTTATTAAAAATAGATTAATTAATAAATTTTAAAAAGCCCTAATGGCACGAACATAAGAAGGATTCCCGTTTCCTTTGTAGTCCTGCCAGCCAGAGTCAAAAGACTGGTACCACACGTCGTCTTTATACTGCTCAATTTTAATGTGCTTAGAACTCCAATAGCTTTTATTTATAAAACCGCCAACTCCGAACGCTCCTAAATTAATATAAACTAAATTTAATTCTTCTTTTGAAGGTAAATGCCAATCACTATATCCATTTAAAATCAATTCATCACAGGCCGTTTTGGCAGAGTTCCAATCCAATTTTCCTAAATCTGTGATTGCGGCAACTAAGCCATGCCCATTTTTCTCGTAAACAACAAAACCACCATGCTTAAATTGCGAATAAACCCCTCTTGGTTTTACTTTATATCCAGTCATTTGTTCAATTTGTGAAAGTGTTCGCTTGTCCTGCCAAGAAAATGTAGCAGCTTGTTGACCTGTAGTTAAAAAGTTAATGGTTTTAAGGTTATGGTAATAGTCTCCTTCATCTCTTTTTCTCTTTTCTGTTAATGCACTAAAGTTGTTACGATCGGTAGGATCGGTAGGATTAATAGTAATAAATGTAGGGTTACCTGCAACGGTATATGTTAATCCATTACTAGTGGTAAGTATTTTTGGCTCAAGTTCTTGACTTCTACTAAAATCATGAATCTGACCTACTCCATTGCCATTTGATTCATCCATTCCAGATTGCACAGTAAATAAACGCGTATAAAATTCCCAATTTGTTGTAAGGATGTTTAATGCATTTATACTGCTTTGTTTTCTTAAATAAAAAGTTTTAGCAACTCCCTTGTAATTAATTTCGAAAGGGAAAACTGCTTTATTTAAACTTTGATAACTTGTAACTTCTTCAGCTGAAAGGCTTAATGCTGCTAGTGTTTTAATACAATAGTTTGCGCAAAAATCTATGTTTTTATTAGTAGTTGCTGTAACAACTAAAGGTATTTCCCAGTTTTTACTTTCTGCGTCTAACGATTTAGGTTCGCTACTTTTAATAACATAATCAAAAGAAATTTGCATTGGTTCATGCAATAGGCCAACCATTTCGGCCACTGCTTTAATTTCGCCTTGCTCATTTAGTAATTGTTGTTTTATATTCAAAGCAAACATGCCGCCTTTAATTTCTATCGCAATACCTTTCGCTTCCACAAAACTGGTTAGTTTACTTACAGATACCACTGCTTTTAGCGTTAGGCCCCAACTACCATCTGGCAATTGAGATTCATTGAATATATCAAAAGACTGTATGTTTCCGTTGGCAACAGATGTTATTTGTTCGGCAACTAACTTATCGTTTAGTATTTCTGTTTTGGAAGAAATGAAAGCGCCAAAGGCTTGTTCAATAGCCGATCTCAATGCTGATTGCTTGGCATCGACTTGTGTTTTTCCACTGCCGCTCACTGTGATGGTAACCGTTTTATCTGAGTCTTGCGCAAAAACTATGTGTTGTGAAAATACAAATAAGCTCGTAATGATAATTGTTTTTAGGATTGATTTCATAATTTAAATTTGTGTTTATTTTTTTTCTTTTATTATTTCTCTCATATAGATAAATACTAATCTTTTGCTATCGGCATTGTCAAAATTACTCAGCAACTCTAGGCCTTGGGTAAAGCCTGTAGAATTTTGTTTTATGCTTTCAATGGTTTCGACTAAGGTTGTGTTAGAATTTGATGTTGTTTTTTCGCTTGTTTTTATAACCATATCCATGCTAATCGAAGCGCCATTTAAAAATGTATTGGCTTGCGACTGTGCTTTTACTTGAGCAATTCTATTCATCACAGAAGGGTCGTTGTATTTAGCCTTCTCTAAGCTAATCACTGAAATTAAATATTGATGCTCATAGTCATCCACTATTTTTACTCCTTCAAAAGGTTTGGCGGTGTACATCCGTTTAATGAAATTACTAAACGTAGTTTTATCTTCATTGAAAGATTGAGCGTTTACGTTTATGCTAAATGCAAGTGTTAAGAGTAATAGGAGTTTTTTCATATTTCTTTTTTAAAGGGCAATTACTTAATAATTTGGTATAACTTTATACTCAGTAATTTTATTTATTTCTTCAAGGCTTTTTATATCTTCATAATAAAACCTTACGATCTCATTTTCTGGTTCAATTCCAATAAAGGAAATAATTACTCCGGATTGGGAATTGATAATGTTATTAAACTTATTAACAAAAGTAAACTGATCTATAAAGTCATATTCCCAATGATGAAAATTATGACTACTTCCTACTTCTTTATGAGAGAGATCTGTTTGAAAAGCTTCTAGATAACTCTCAACATAAAGGTATAAATAATTTAAAATTGGCTTACAATACCTTCCATAAGATAATTCAGTTGTACCGGATTTAAAACAATCAGAACCCATACCAGGATAAAAAACACTTTCTTTGCGATATGCATCCATTTGGTCTCCACCGTTCCACTTTCTAATGAATATTCTAAATTTATTATCATAAATGTATTTTAAATTTTCAGGATATTGCTTTATTTCCCATTTTAATAATCCATTAGAAATTTTAAAATTTTGGATTGAATGATTAAAATAATATAATTGATTTATTAATTTTAAAACACCTGATTTTGTCCTAAGAACAATGTAATCATATTCGTTTTCATTTGCGGCAAATGAAATAGGAAATATTTTCTTACCTAATTTTATATAATTATTTGCTTCATCAATTGAAAGAGATAATCCTTTTAATGTCTGGTTCATATATTTAGCAATTTTTAAAAGATTATTATTAGCAGAAACACTTATGTCCATTGGAATACGCCACTTCTCATTGCTGCCATTTACTGCAACTGGATCTGATACTTTGATTGAGTAATCAAATGAAGCATCAGAAAGTTTGGTTATAACAGTACATAAATCTTCAATTGCTTTAATCTCATTTTTCTCATTTAATATCTGCTGATTAACATTAAAAGCAAAAAGACTTCCTTTAAACTCTACAACAACACCTTTACTTTCTACAAATGATGATAGTTTTGAAACAGAGACTGTTGCTTTTAAAGAAGTGGCATAGACCCCTTTAGGGATTTGCACCTCAGAAATAATTTCAAACTTTTTAATATTGCCATTAGAAACAGAAACTATTTCATCTTTAACCAATTTATCATTTAATATTTCTGTTTTAGAAGAAATGAATGTGCCAAAAGCTTGCTCAATGGCACTACGTAAAGCATTTTGTTTGGCTTCGTCTTGTGTTTTTCCTTGCCCGCTTACTACAAGGGTTACGGTTTTATCTTCTTGAGATTTTGCATATATGTTACATGTAAGTAGTAAAATTAAAATTAGTTTTTTCATGTTTTTTTTAAATTATTTAATTTAGATGACCACTCTGATGGAATTGAATAAAAACAATAGAAATTATTTTTTAGTTCACTTAAGCTTTTACTTTTGCAATGCTGTATACAATACTCGAATAAAATAATAATAGAATAGAGTATACAATAACAAATGAACTTTCTGTTCGATTCACTCCTGCAAAATAAATTAGTAAACCAACATTAATAGCCATGAACAAAACACTTAGTGTTTTTATATTTATGCTCGTTCTTATGTTTTCAAAATTAATAGCCACTAAAAAAAGTAAGTAAAAAAAAGAGGCAGCACTACCAAGTATTGTATATAATAGTTTGAAACTATTTTGACAGTATACCATAGAAGAGTATGATACTAATGCTGTAATAATTAGTGTAACGATTAAAAAAAATGGTTTTAATTTCATATTTTTATTTTTTAAATGGTTGGTGGTGGTGGTGGTACTGAGTTGAAAATAATGGATACTTCACTATTTATAGACGCAAGTTCCCAACCAGCCATTCCGGGTTTCCAAACGTGGTGTTGTTTTGTAAACTGATTAGTTAATGCTAATTGTTTTAATTGATCCATCGTAAATGGACCTGTTTGCTGTCCGCTCAATGAAATATGAAAAACATTTTGAGCAGGCGGTGGTGGTGGTGTTTGATTCATGTTATTCATCATCCCACCAACTTGGCTACCCATTGCTCCTCCAATTCCCATTCCAAACATCATCCCTGCAGGATTAAATCCGCCGCCGCCGCCTAAACCTACATTACTCATTTGGCCTAAATTTTCGGAAGCTGTTTTTAAAACATCGGTTTGCTGGTTCAATTGATGTACTGCAAAATTGCTACCTTCAACGCCTAATTCAGCATTTTTACGATTTATTCTTGCCATCTCACCAATATTCTCAATTTCAATATCCGTTACGGCTTCAATTTTTTTACTCGTTTGATCTATCGTAATTTTCTTTAGTTGTAAATAGTGATCATGTTCTTGGTCTAAATCTATCGCTGAAACATCAAAACGTTTTAAATTAATACCAAAATCGTCTTCAAGTACTTGTTTGAGTTTTGATTTAATAATGTCTGAAACATCATCAATTTTTCGCTCAATCTGCATAACAGGTATATTATTGTCAATAGGAATATTAGTTACTACCGATTTAATTTTTCTGACACAAAATTCTTTTATTTGTTCAGATAAATCTTGTAAGTTAAATTCTTGCATTCTATTTAACTTGATAAAATTAGCAATGTCTGTTATGTTAAATGTAATTGTACCTCTAACATTACATGGCACTCCTAAGTCTTCAAATCTTTTGTCAAATAAATCAAAGGTTGGTGTTCCAAATTTAATTTGTGCATTACCTTGCAAATTAAAATAATACACTTCGGCATTGAAAGGTGATTTTCCGTCCCAGCCCAAACTCACAAGACTTGTTAGGATTGGAAAATTATCAGTCTTTAAAAATTTATCAATAGGTCCTGTTAAAATATCTTCAATTACACCATTGCCTTGTTTGTAAAACAAAACGGCAGCTTCGCCGTTTTTAACGCGAAGACTACTTCCATATCGAATGGCATTTTCTTTGTTAGTAGAATTAGCTTCTCCGGAAGGTTTCCATTTCCAAACTAAATATTCTTTTTCGTCACAACGGATAACATCCATCATTCCGCCTTCGTCGTTTTTTGATCCAAATAATCCCATGGCTTTTTATTTTTATGTTTTATTTTTATGTTGTAGTTTTTTTTATTAAAAATCGAATTCAGTTTCTACCGTAATTTTTTGTTCAGTTGGCAATTTTTCATTCACCGCATTTTTTAAGGCAATAAATTGTTTATAATATTTTTCTTCAACTTGTTCCATATCATATTCAACACTATTTTTTACCCAAATAATTTTCATAAGATCGCTCTTTGCAAAAGTCGCATCACCTTGTTCAATTTTATTCTCAACTTTGGTTAAGGCGAGTTCAATTTCCTTTAATTGAATTTTAGATAGTAGTTCAATATTGTTTTGTTTTGATTTAATATTTAAAAGTTCTTTCTTAGCTAAATTAATATTATTAGCGCTTAATAAACTATCTACTTTTAGCATAATAGCTACTTCCGAACTAATTAATTCATTTTTAATTTCTTTAGTGTTTTTGGGTTCCGGAATTAAATAGGCAATTATAAAAACAGCAATAACAATTCCATAACTTATCCATTCAGCCATTTTTCCTTTATTTTCAGCATTTTGTATGCCCTTCCATTCATTTTGATATTGTTGAATTTGAGCCTTATACTTATTATTGAGTCCATATAAGTTTTCGAAATTTCTAACTTTTTCATCAAACTCAGCTTTTAATAATTTTAAATTACTGTTAGGTATTAATGATTTTTTAAAAAGCGAAATAAGGCCGTAAACCAAAAAGAAAATACCAGGTATGGCAAACCATCCATTTACTTTGTATGCCAAAAGTAAAAACGCAATTGCGAAAATTGGCATCGAAATTTTTGCGTTTTTTTGAAATGAACTTAAGAGTGTAGGATTTTCAATTCCTTTCATTGACTTAATGATTTCTTCTAAATCTGATGAAATATTTTCAATTGATTTATCTCCATCTTGATTAATAACAAAATTACACCATTCGCAGATGGTGGCATTGGCTTGCAAATCGGCTTTACAATTAGGGCATTTAATAGTTTGTGACATAAAATTTATTTAATTTTTGAATAATCTACAGTAACCTTGTTTTTATTAATATAATCAATTGAATCATCAGACCATAAAGTCATTTTTAATTTTGAAACGGAATTCACCAAACCTCTCAATCCCCCCGCTTCTTGATCCGCTTTTTGTAATGCATATTGTTGCTTTTGAGCATCTTTTTGCAAAGCAAATTGTTGTTTTTGAGTATCTTTTTGTAATTCATCCTGGCGTTTTTTATCTTCTTCATCTACTTTTAAAGCTTCCTCTTTTAATTTAACAGCGTCTTTATGTTTTTGAATTTGAAATTCCCATTTTGCTTTTTCATCTGCTGCTAATTTGCCTTGTACCTCATTCATTAAATTTCCGGCGTCTGGTTCGCAAGTGGAGAAGGGACTTATTGAATTAATTATTCGCGCTACTTTTTCAGCGCCAGTCGCATTTTGATTAGCCATCCATGTTGTTTTTGCATCACGCATAATCAATAAACATTCCTTATCTATTTTTTTCTGATAAATATACTGCATGGTGTCCATACATTTTACATAGCAAGTTTCGCAAACATCAGGTACTGCAGCCAACTTTAAAATTGCCGAGTCGTATTGTCCTTTGTTAGATAAACTTATGGCATCACGAATAATAAAATCACATTGAGAATTATATAAATCAATAATTTTATTTTTTCCTTGTTCTAAAAATGATACTATGTCTTTATTTCTTACATTGATATTTTTAATAGCGTCTATGTATGCTTTGTTTTCGTTAGTGCCTACTCCTTTTACTTCGATACTGGTATTGGCAAATTTTTTCAAATCAATGGCATCAGCAATAAATAATGTTAGCTCTATGTTGTATGCTAGCATTTGTGGAGGACCTGCAATAATCTCTTTTGATATAATAGCCGTATTTGCCATTAAAACAAAACGAGGGTTAATAGCTGAACCACCCATTCCGTTATTGGAGGCTATTTGCGACAATTTATTTTCTAATAAACTTTTGGCTTGATCAGGTATTGCCTCAGCCTGAATAGGCACATAGGTATTTAAAACAATACGATTAACATCGGATAGTTTGTTTTGCGCATTTAAAAATAGCGCCGGTAACATTACAAGTATTAAAATTTTATTTTTCATAGTATGTTTATTTATTTAAGTAGTGGTAAACAGATTCATTTATTTCTTGTTCAGTAGATTTTAAATCTATTTTTGTGACATATAATATTTTATAAGTTCTCATTTTGTTAAGCATTAAGGAATTATTATTTTGAAATTATCAGAATACTTAGTAATTGGGTCAGAAAATTTACATTGAATTGCAATCTGATTAGGAATATATATAAAATACCTAAAATAATATGTTGTATTAGGTTTTAGAATATATTGATACCACTGGTACTGTGGTGACCACGGGGAAAATTTGCAATTAATTTCAAAACAAACATCCTTATCATCTGACCAATCTATAACACCGGTTATAAAACCACCAGATTTCCCTAAACTTGACTCATTTGGACCCGCTGTTTCGTAATTATTTCCACTTATAACAGGATTAATTGAAGTGTCCCAACAAATACCGATATTATATTCAAGGCCACTATTAATTTTATTTATTTTTAATTTTAAGTCAACACTTCCTCTACTAGTATATGGGTAAGAACCTGGATTAGGAATAGTATCTGGATTGATAACAGTTGCACTTTCAATTAAGAAAGAATTATTTTCGAAGTTTTCGGATAGACAGTCTAAATCGTTATCTCTCTTTACACAAGAAGATAAAAAAATTCCTAATAATAAAATTATACTTGTTTTTTTTAACATGTTATTAATTTATGGGCTGAGTTTGTAATTGGAGTTTATTTGCCTTTATATTGTCTTTTATTATATTTTTTTCTTTATTATTTTTGATACCCTGCTTAACTACCCAAACAATTTCACTTATATAGATTGGAACGCATATTCCTGTAAAAATCATTGCTGGTATTTGCTGCAATTGAGCCTTTCTATAGTAATCATTCATTTCATCTTGATTGCCGGTATTCTTATATTTATAATAATTGATACTTGAAGCTAAACTAAAAGATAGTGCTAATGTAAGTGGCAATGACACATACCATAGTCTATTCCAGCCCTTATTTTGATTATAAGTAACCCTTCTTGACCCCCATCCAGGTAGTAAAACAGAATAAATTGCTGTTAATGGGCCGCGCGTTTCGTAATTTGAAATATAAATATCTTTGAATTTATTGTTGTTAAGTTCTTTTTCTTTTACTGTAAGCTGATAGGTTCCAAAAGGTAATTCTTTGCCGACAAAGGAAGAGCTATATTCTGAATATTTATCACTTTCATATGCGAATGTACTTTTGTAGGTTTCCCATTTAAAATCTAATTTAATATCATCTGTGGTTATTGTATATTTTCCACAAAGCTTACTTGGATTTAATTTAATTTCAGAAATCCCCAAATCTAGTTTTTGCTGATAATTTTCTTGGGAAATGTTGATATCCTTAATCGAACTTTTATTGATTCCATCCTTTGAAAAAGAAATGCCGTAATTGAGTTTAATTTTACCGTCGTCTTTTTCTTTGGCTAATTCTTCAAATGATTTTAGCAAATTGTTTTTTAAGGCCTGAAACTCTAATGGGTTTGTTTCTGAATATTTCATCAATGATAATTCACCCGATAATGATCTTCCGTTTTTGTATTCTAATAACTTATGGCTTGCAAAAATATTTATTCGATTTAAGCTGCCTACTTCTTCAATTGTAGCAGTAAAATTTCCTGATACTTTTTTTGCTATATAGCCAGGTTGTGGAAAAAACAAATTAACCTTTAATAAAGTTTGTTTACCATTATTATTTAGATATAACTCTTTTAAGCAATCGTCGACAATCTTATAATCATCCATTTTAGGAATAAACCTCTTATAAAAATTATCTATTAAATTGCATGACTGTTTATTGCGCAAATAGTAAGTTGTTGAGTTAATAGTAATTGGATAATTTGATTGTTTGAGAGTTAAAGTACGGAAGCTTTGATCTATTGAATTAATAGCTATTTTTTCTATTTCGTTTGTTAGTTTTAAATATGCATTGTAAAAGTTTATATTTGTTTTAATGGTAATATCTGCAGGCAAGTCACAGTATTTGCCATCTTTTATTGTCACCTGACCAATACTTATTTCATAGTCAAAAGGATCATTCGTAAAAATTTCTAATTGCATTAATAAACTTTTAACAATGTCTAATTCAGCTTTTGTAGAAGCGACTTCTTGTTCTAATTTTTGCTTTAAGAGTTCTCCACTTATAGAAACAGACTTACCTTTGCCTTCTATAAATTTTTTCAATTCCGTTTGAGAAACTTTTACTTTAAGCGTAACTGTCATCATGTTTCCATTAATTACAGAACAGGGTTTTACTTCATCATAGTGCAGAATGTTACCACTTGTGAGCATGGTTATTTCATCGGAAATTAAGGCGTCATTTGCTATTTCTGTTTTGGAATAAATTACCGACCCCGCGGCTTTATTAACCGCATTTCTCAATGCGTCATTGCGAGCTTCCTGGCAGGATTTTCCCTGCCCTTCAATAATGGTGGTTGTTTCCTGTCCCAAAAGAAAAACAGGGAATAGAAATGAAATTAAAATGTAATAAGTATTCTTCATGGATTTGCTAACTATTTTTGTCTAAAATTAATCTTCCTTCTATATTGCTATTTTAGTTAGTCTAAGCTCGTAATTAAATTTAAGATTTTTCTCATATATCTTCAAGAAATTACTTGTTAATTTTATTTGATTATTCATTTGAGTTTAATTATTAAATGGATCTAGTTTAAATTATTTATTTTTTAGGGTAAATTTTATATCCTTTAAGTTTATTTATATCATTAAGAGATTTGACATCATTAAATTCAATAGTTGAGACAACATTATTTTTATCTGTTAAACAATTAAATTGTAATACAAAATTAAGATCAGATTTTTCAGTTAGGTCGTTCAAATTCATTTCCACTGCAGGAAATAAAAAATTAAATTTAATATAATTTTCTTCGAAATGATATCTTATATCAAACCCTTTCCTACGTTCATTTTTAAAACTAATCCTATCACCATTACAACCAAAATTTTTTATAACTTCTGAATTATTTGGATAATAGCTGAAACTATAAAAAACAGATCGTTTATTATATTTTTCACCAGTTATCAAGGAATAATAATTAGAATTTGTATCTAGTCTCCACCCAGCTCTTAGGGAATTAATAATAACAGGACAGAAATTATTTTGTAAATAGTATGCTTTACAAACTAAACTTGCTTTAGATCGATTTGAAATGCCATCTTCAAGAATAAAATTTTCTTGAGAATTTGTCAAATCAAAAACTGATTTTTGAATTTCTATAACACTATTTTTATTTCTTAAATAGAACTTATCATATAAAGACTCAGATATTATTGTTACGCGATTGCTATCTCCAAAATAATTTTCCCTTTTATAAACTCTAAATATAAAATTGAAGCCCATATTAATTTTTTTAAATTCATCTTGATTAAAAAATACGGGTTGAGGTTTTTTAAATGGATCAGTCCCATCATTTAAAGCTCGGTTTAAGCCAGCTATGAATTCATTTTTCTCTGCTTCTGTTTTTCCCGCCAAAATTTGCGGCAATAATTTACTATACTCCTTATATAATTTTTTATTTTCTTCATAATACGGATTTCTGATGACTCTGATATGATTAAGTGGATTTGAATAATAAGCTTCCAATTGATCTTTGAAATTATTTGTTAAAATTGTATCAAAAGGTTTCTTTGAATTACGAAGCATAATCGAATAGATAGGTTTTTTTAAACTAATATAATTATTAGCCTCAGCTTCGGTCATTGTTAAAGCACTTAATGTTTTTTGAAAATAACTTTTATAGTTTTCGAAATTTTTATTTAGTTTAATTTTTATAATTAGTGGGATATTCCAGTCATCTTTACCTCTTGAGGTTGGATCACCATTAGCTGCTACTTCAAAATCAAAAGAACGGTCGGCTATATTTTTTAAAATAGCAGCCATTTCTTTAATTGCTTTTAATTCAGACTCTTCATTTAATTTTTGCTGCTTTATGTTCATGGCAAAAACAGCACCTTTAAATTCTACTTCAATTCCTTTAGATTCGATAAAACTAGTTAATTTAGAAATAGAAACTTTTGATTTTACTGTTACCGCAAAACTTGTGTTATCATCAATTGGCATTTCTGTTATAATATCATAATGTTGTAT
>Ga0209597_1001867_pt1 | contig 13604 bp, 12 predicted proteins | sample M_140625_MF_Meta_FD_187316 | JGI IMG/M metagenome (GOLD analysis project Ga0209597, IMG submission 187316) | Freshwater microbial communities from Lake Montjoie, Canada to study carbon cycling - M_140625_MF_MetaG (SPAdes) (version 2) | ecosystem: Environmental > Aquatic > Freshwater > Lake...
CTGCGCCATCGGGGGCTTCGCCGGCGATGGCCTGCCGACGGCCCGGCTGCTGGCCGCCGCCAGCGGTTGCCTGATCACCCATCCCAACGTGCTCAATGGCGCCGCCCTCTATTGGAGCGACCGCCGCCTCCACTACGTGGAAGGCTGGGCCCTGGATCGCTTCGCCGCCGGCGAGCTGGCCCTGGCGCCCGTGGCGCGTCAACGGGTGGGGCTGCTGCTCGATGCCGGCATCGAACCGGAGCTGCGGCAGCGCCAGATTCAGGCCGCTGAGGCCTGCCGCGCCAGCCTGGGCCTCACGATCGGGCCGTTGCAGATCACCGAAGCCCCCCTGGGGGTGGGCCTGAGCCTGGGGGCAAGCGGCAGCAGCTGGGGCACGCTGGCGAATCCCGAGGCCCTGCTGCGGGCCGGGGAGCGGCTGGTGGCGGCGGGGGCCACGGCAATCGCCGTGGTGGCCCGCTTCCCCGATGACCCCGACAGCGCCAGCCTGGCCGCCTACCGCCACGGCAGCGGCGTGGATGCCCTGGCCGGCGCCGAGGCGGTGATCAGCCACCTGCTGGTGCGGCACCTCGGCATCCCCTGCGCCCACGCCCCCGCCCTGCCCCCCCTGCCCCTGGATCCGGACCTCGATCCGCGGGCCGCCGCCGAAGAGCTGGGCCACACCTTCCTGCCCTGCGTGTTGGTGGGCCTCAGCAGGGCGCCGAACCTGGTGCCGGAACCCACCAGCCGCGCCGAGGTGCTCCACGCCCATCAGCTGGGGGCCGTGGTGGCCCCCGCCGGCGCCCTGGGGGGTGAGGCGGTGCTGTCCTGCGCCGAGCGGGGCGTCCCCCTGATTGCCGTCACCGGCAACCCCTGCCTGCTGGAGGTCACCGCCGCCGCCCTGGGGCTGACGGTGCTCAGTGCCGGCAGCTATGCCGAAGCGGCCGGCCTGGTGCTGGCCCTGCGGGAAGGCCTCGATCCGATCAGTCTGCGGCGCCCCCTGCCGCCCCTCAGCGCAGGCAGGCCATCGGGTGGCGTGGGCTGACCCCCAGCGCCTTGGCCACCCCCGGATGGCACACCGCCCCCCCCACCGTGTTCAAGCCGGACAGCAGCTCCGGCCGCTCCGTCACCGCCTCCGCCAGCCCCCGCCCCGCCATCACCAGGATGTATGGCAGGGTGACGCTCACCAGGGCTTCGGTGGAGGTGAACGGCACGGCCCCCGGCATGTTGCCCACCGCGTAGTGCTGCACCCCATGGATCGTCACCACCGGATCGGTGTGGGTGGTTTCACGGCTGGTGGCGATGCAGCCGCCCTGATCAATCGCCACATCCACGATCACCGAGCCGGGCCGCATCCGCTGCACCAGCTCCTCCCCCACCAGCGTGGGCGCCCGACCCCCCGGCAACAGCACCGCGCCGATCAGCAGATCCGCCTGGGGCACCAGCCGTTCGATCAAGCCCCGGCTGCTCACCAGGCTCACCAGCCGGCCGCGCCGATCGGCCTCCAGGTTGCGCAGCCGCTGCGGGGAACGATCCAGCAGAAACACCTCCGCATCCATGGCGGCGGCAATGCGGGCGGCATTCCAGCCCACGGTGCCGGCCCCCAACACCACCACCCGTGCCGGCCGCACCCCGGTGCAGCCTCCCATCAAGACGCCGCGGCCGCCATGGGGTTTCTCCAGCAGGTGCGCCCCCACCTGGGCCGCCAGCCGCCCCGCCACCTCGCTCATCGGCGCCAGCAGCGGCAGGCTGCCATCCTCCAGCTGCACGGTTTCATAGGCCACGGCCGTGGTGCCGGCCGCCAGCAACGCCCGACCCACCTCCGTGTAGGCGGCGAGGTGCAGATAGGTGAATAGCACCAGATCCGGCCGCAGGAAGCCGTATTCCTCCGGCTGGGGCTCCTTCACCTTCACCACCAGGTGGGCCGCCCAGGCCTGCTCACGGCTCACCAGCAGGGCACCGGAGGTGGCGTAGTCGGCGTCGCTGATGCCGGCCCCCAGGCCCGCCCCCTGCTGCACCCGCACCTCCATCCCCTGGCTCACCAGTTCCCGCACCCCATCGGGGGTGATCGCCACCCGCTGCTCATCGGGCTTGATCTCGGTGGGGACCCCGATGCTGGCCATCGGAGCCGCCAGATCGTGAACCGCCATGGACTGGACCGGCTGCCGTCCTTAACCCTAGGGCCGCTCGTCTGGCTTAGGCCGCCGCGATCGGCATCCGCCACCCACTGCCGAAGGCCCGGCCGCTCACCTTCAACACCGGCGCGGCCTGGCGCCGCTTGAATTCCGCCCGGCGCAGCAACTGCTGCACCCGCTCCACCAGCGCCGGATCCGCCCCGTCCGCCACTAACTGCTCCGGACTGGTCAGCCCCTCGATGCTTGCCTTGAGCAGCGGATCCAGGACGGCGTAATCCGGCAGGGAATCGCTGTCGCGCTGATCGGGACGCAGCTCGGCGCTGGGGGGTTTGTGGCGGATCGCGCTGCCGATCAGCTCACCGCTCGCCGGCAGTCCCAGGGCGGTGCGGCAGGGGCCGGCGGCGGCCGAATCAATCCAGTCGCAGAGCCGGAACACGGTGGTTTTGTAGAGGTCGCCGATCACCGCCAAGCCCCCGTTCATGTCGCCGTAGAGGGTGCAGTAGCCCACCGCCAGCTCCGATTTGTTGCCGGTGGCCAGCAGCAACCCCCCCTGCTGATTCGCCACCGCCATCAACAGGGATCCCCGGATTCGAGACTGCAGGTTTTCGGCGGTGAGACCCTCCGGCTCCCCCCCCAGGGCGGGGCCGAGGGTCGCGGCGAAGCCGGCCATCAGGGCCGTGATCGGCAGGGTGTGGATGGCCAGCCCGAGGCGATCCGCCAGGGCACGGGCATCGTCGATCGACCCCGGGGAGCTGTAGGGGGAGGGCAGCAAGAGTGCCTGGACCCGTTCGCCCCCCAGGGCCGCCACGGCGATCAGCGCCACCAGGGCCGAATCGATCCCCCCGCTCAGCCCCAGCAGCACCCGCTCGAACCCGCACTTGCCGGCGTAATCGCGCAGGCCAAGCACCAGGGTCCGCAGCAGCTGCTCCTCGTCCCCCGGCGGGGGCGCTGGCGGCGCTGGTGCTGGCGGTTCCACGTCCCCTGGGGTGGCCAGGTCCCAGCAGGCCTGGGCCGGTTCGCAGCTGGGCAGTCGCAGCACCGCACTGCCGGCGGCATTCACCACGAAGCTGGCGCCGTCAAACACCAGGTCATCGTTGCCGCCCACCTGATTCACATACACCACCGGGCATCCCAGCCGTGCCGCCGCCCGGGCCGCTAGCCGCTGGCGCAGGGCCAGCTTGCCCTGGCCGAAGGGCGACGCCGACAGGTTCAACAGCAGCTCGATGCCGCTCGGCACCAACGCCCCGATCGGATCCTCCCCCACGAGGCGGTGCCCCTGCAGCTCCTCCTCCACCCACAGGTCTTCGCAGATGCTCACCCCCAGCCGCCAGGGGCGGCCGGCCAGCTCGAGCTCCAGCACCCCCGCCGCCTCCCCGGGGCGGAAGTAGCGCCGTTCATCAAACACGTCGTAGCTGGGCAGCAGCCGCTTGCGGTACACAATCCGCCAGCCGTCCGCTCGCACCAGGGCCACCGCGTTATGTAATCGCGGGGTGCTCGCCCCGACGATCGGCTCCGCCACCCCCACCAATAGGGCCAGGCCGGCTGGGCAGCCGCCCACCAGTCGGTCCAGCTCCTCCCCCTGGCGGAGCAGGAGCGCCTCGCGCAGCAACAGATCCCGGGGCGGATAGCCCCAGAGGGACAGCTCCGGCGTGAGCAGCAGGGCGGCACCGGCGGCGCTGGCGGCGCTGGCGGCCTCCAGGATGCGCCGGCCGTTCCCGGCCAGGTCACCCACCAGGGGATCGAGCTGGGCCAGGGCGAGACGCATCACGGTGGGGTAAGGCCATAGAGATTGTGCTGCAGCAGCACCGGCCACAGCTCCGGCGGCACTTGGGCCGCGTCGGGATGGGCGCGGATTTCGGAGCTGGCGCTGGCCGGGATCTGGAGCGGCAGAACCTCCACCCGGGCTCCCAGGGCTTGCAGCCGGGCCTGATCCGCCGCCGCCAGCGGCCAGCCCTGGCGCGGCACCAAGGCCAGCCGGCACAGGGCCAACACCTGATCGGCCTGCCGCCAGCGGGGGATCTGGGCCGCCAGATCACTGCCCACCACAAACACCAACTCCTGGCCCGGCCAGCGGTCCGTGGCCCGTCGCAGGGTGTCGATCGCCCAGGGACTGCTCAGGCCCTGCTCCACGCTCAGGCCCGGGTCGTCGATCGCCGCCACCAGGGTCCGCAACAGGGTGGTGCGCAGCTCCAACGGCGCCGCATGCCGCTTGAGGGGGTTGTCGCTGGCCCACGTGGCCACCCGTTCAAACCGCCCCAGCAGCCCCTCCAGCAGGGCCCGGTGGCCCAGGGTGGGGGGATCGGCACTCGTGCCGAACAGGGCGATGGCGGCCGTCAAGGCATCAGGGCAACAGACCGGGCCAGGGACGGCCACCCGGCCCCTGGGCGGTCTGTTCCTGCCAGGCCTGCAACCAGCGTTGGGACTCCGGGTCCTGTTGGGCCAGCCGCCGCAGCAGGGCGCCAGGCTGGCCCGCCGCCGCCGTGCTGCGCCACAGCTCCGCCGCCGCCAAGCGGCCGGTGCGGCGGGTGGTGGCCACCGCTAACGCCGCCTGGGCGATCGCCACCGGCGCCGCCGGCGCCAGGCTCAGGCCAGCGCTGAAGGGCGCCGCCAGCAACAACAGTTGGCGCAGCCCCCCCAGCAGCAGCTGCAGTCCCAGCTGGGCGCCCCCCAGCAGGGCGTTATGGCCGGAGAGGCGCGCCAGCAGGCTGCGGGCGCCGCTGCGGGTCATCGGCAGGCCGTAGAGCTGGCAGAGCTGCAGCACCAGGGCGCTATCGCAGGCCAGGCCCCCCGCCAGATCCAGCAGCAGCAACGGATTGACCGCCACCCCGGTGGCCTTGAGGGCCGCGAACCGACCGATCAGGGTCTGGGCCTGTCGGCGACCGTGCTCCAACCGCCAGCGATGCAGTGATTGGCTGAAGCGGTCGGAGGCGCGCAGGGCATTGAGCGCCAACAGCAGCGGCCCATGCTGGGCCAACAGCTCGATCAGGGCTTGGCGCAGGGGGCCGATCCGCGGTGATTCCGGGGCGCTGCGCACCCGGCCATCGGCCAACAAGTGGGCGGTGCGGGGGGCGGCGGCCACGGCGATTGGCTCCAGGTGGCGGGCGGCCGCGGGCAGGCGGCGGCGGATGCTGGCCAGCAGGGCGGGCAATTCCGCCGCCGGCCAGCAATCGGCGCGGTTGAGCACCAGCAGCAGTGGTTTGCCACTGGCCAGCAGGGGCTCCAACGCCTCCAGCTCCACCCGGGTCAGATCGCCATCCAGCACCAGCAGCACCAGGTCGGCCCCGAGGGCCAGCCGGGAGGCGAGACGGGCCCGGGCGGCGGCGGCGATCTCATCGATCCCGGGGGTGTCCACCAGCTCCACCCCCGCCAGTCCGCTGATCAACTGCCGCCAGGGCTGGCTCTCCTGGCGCCGGGTACAGCCGTGGGCCACATCGGTGGCGAAATGCTCTTCCCCCAGCAACGCATTCAGCAGGCTGGACTTGCCCACCCCAACGCGGCCGAAGACCGCGATCCGCGGCCGCCGTTGTTCGAGGCGCCCCAACTGGCGATCCAGGCTGGCCAGCTCGGGGGCCAGCAGGCTGCGCTCCCGGGCGCTGAGCTGCAGTTCCCGCCGCCAGCACGTCAGCAACAACCGGCAGCGCTCCGGTGTGGCCGGGGGAGCAGGGGGGGCCGCGGCGGTCATGGAGCCTCCTCGATGGCGCTAGCCGGACGGCGCCACCAGCCCGCCAGCACCGCCAGCACCGCCTCCGGACCGATCACCCCCACAAAAGCCCCGAATTCATCCACCACCACCCGTACGCCGGAGCCATTGCGACGGAAGCTGGTGAGCAGGCGATCGGCCCGGATCATCTCTGGCACGAACTCCACGGATTCACTCAGGGCACCCACCGGTGTACCGCCCCGTTGTTCGGCGAGTTCCACGAGCAGCCGCTCCCGACTGGCCACCCCCAACACCTCGTCCACCTCCTCCCCCAACACCACCCACCAGGGGGAGCGGTTGAGGAGAACGGCCTCCCGCTGGCTCTGGAGGCTGGCCTGGGCTGCCAGGGTGGGGGCCGCCACCCGGGGCACCATCAGGTCGCGGGCGGTGAGGTCGTTGAGCTGGAACACCTTGGCGATCATCGCCGCCTCATCCGCCTCGATCTGCCCCTTCTGGGAGCCCATCCGGGCCAGCAGCCGGATCTCCTCCTCATCCGTGCTGATCTCACTTTCGGCGGTGATCGCCGGCAGCAGCCGCTCCAGCAGCACCAGCAACGGCAGCATCAGGGTGAGCAGCACACTCACGGCGGAGGCACTGGCCAGGGCCACCGGCAGGGCCAGCTTGCTGCCGATCGCCTTGGGCAGGATCTCCCCCAACAAAATCACCAGGACGGTGAGTCCCACCGAGAACAGCGGCAGGGCCGGGCCGGCGATCCCATGGGAGGCGAACACCGCACTGGCGAAGCCGCCCACCATCAGGCTGCCGAAGATGTTGAACACGTTGTTGGCGATCACCAGCACCGCCAGGGTGCGGCCGAGGCGCTGGCGCAGCTTCTGCAGCTGACGGGCCCCCGCCACCGGGCGAGCGCGGCCGGCCAGCTCATGCACCTTCAGGGGATTGACCGTGAGCAGGGCCGCTTCCACCCCGGAGGAGAGGAACGACCCCACCAACATCACCACCACCGCCAACACCAAGGCAATCAGATCATTCATGCCGTGGGGTGACGCGGGGCGATGGGATGGGTGATGGTGGGCGAGGTCACGGCGACCTCCTTAGCGCAACCCCCGTATTTAACCGGCTGTGCCATCTTCTCGCTGTTCCCTCCTGTTCTGCTGACCCTGCGGCCAATGGCGCCCTCCCACTCCAATTCGATCGATGCCCCTTGGCGCGAGGCCTCTTGCCTCGATGCCAAGGTGTTTGCGCAACGGCGCCAGCGTTTTCTGGAGGCCTTGGGCGGGGTGGCGGCGGTGATTCCGGCCGCACCGCTGGTCACCCACCACGCCGATGTGGAGCATGCGTTCCGTCAGAACAGCGATTTCTGGTATCTCACCGGCTTCGATGAACCGGGGGCGGTGGCCCTGCTGCTGCCCCATCGGCCCGATTCCCCCTTCGTGTTGTTCGTGGAGCCCCGGGACCCCAGCGCCGAGGTTTGGAACGGCTTCCGCTGGGGCTGTGAAGGGGCGGTGAACCAATTCGGCGCCGATCTGGCCCATCCCCGCAGTGAGCTGGCCGAGCGGCTGGCGGCCTACCTCGAGGGCGCCGAAGGGATCGCCTTCCGGGTGGGGCGCCATCCCCAGGTGGAACCCCTGGTGCTGGCCGCCTGGGGCCGCCAACTCGACCGGGCCCCGCGCTCCGGCCGGGCGGCGCTGGGGCTGGTGGCCCCCTGCCCGTTGCTGCACGGGTTGCGGCTGCGCAAAAGTGAAGCGGAATTGGAGCGCCTGCGGGAAGCGGCACGGATTTCCGCCGAAGCCCATGAACTGGCCCGTCGGGTGGCCCGTCCGGGCCTCAGGGAACGGCAGGTGCAGGCCGTGATCGAACAGCACTTCCTGGAGCAGGGAGCCCGGGGGCCGGCCTACGGCTCGATCGTGGCCGGCGGCGATCACGCCTGCGTCCTGCACTACACCGCCAACGACGGCGAACTGCGGGACGGTGACCTGCTGTTGATCGATGCCGGCTGTTCCCTGAGCGATTACTACAACGGCGACATCACCCGCACCTTTCCGGTCAACGGCCGCTTCAGAGGTGAACAGCGGGCGCTCTACGACCTGGTGCTCGCCGCCCAGGAGGCGGCGGTGGCGGTGGTGGGCCCCGGGGCCACCGCTGAGGGGGTCCATGACATGGCCGTTCGGGTGCTGGTGGAGGGTCTCGTGGAGCTGGGCCTGCTGGGGGGCAGCGTGGACGGAATCATCGAGCAGGGGGCCTTTCGCCACCTCTACATGCACCGCACCGGCCACTGGCTCGGACTGGATGTGCACGATGTGGGCGCCTACCGGCTGGGGGAGCATCCGGTGACCCTGGAACCCGGCATGGTGCTCACGGTGGAACCGGGCCTCTACGTGAGTGATCGTCTGGCGGTCCCCGAGGGACAACCGGCCATCGACGACCGCTGGAAGGGCATCGGTATCCGCATCGAGGATGACGTGGCCGTGACGGAACGGGGCCATGAGGTGCTCTCGGCGGCGGCCCTGAAAAGCGCCGCAGCCATGGAGCACTGACACCCTGCCGCCACGGCCCTGCGACGGGCCAGCCAGTGCGGTGCATGTCGCGTCCAAGACTGGGACTGGGGCTGAGACGGAGCGCGATGGCGACCCACCGTTCAGGTCCTGGACCACCCTGGGAAGACTGGAGGTGTTGATCGGAGCGCCGGACCAGGTGCGACGGGCTTACCCAAACGCCATGAGCCAGAACAGCGCTGCCCAGACCACCGCTGGGGACACGCTCGAAACCTGCCGCTTAGAGCGGCCCAGCGGGCCCTGGACCCCGCAACAGGTGCTTCTGTTCAGCGGCCACAGGCTGGACCAGCCCGACCGGACTCCGCCAAGGTTCCCGGCGGACAAGGAAAGCGCCGCCATCGAGCGCCTCAACGCGGCACTCGCTGGTCTCGGGGTCGGCCCCGATGACCTGGCCCTGGCCCAGGCTGCCGCAGGGGGCGATCTGCTGTTCCTGGAGGCCTGCCTGCGGCGTGGGGTGCGCTGTCAGGTACTGCTGCCCTTCCCAGAAGCCGAATTCATCGCGCGCTCAATCCTGCAATCGATCAACGCCGCGCATTGGCACGATCGCTATGACGCGATCCGGGAGGGCCTTCGCCAACAGGTGGAGGTGGCGCCGCTGCGAATCATGTCCGAGGCCTTGGGCCCCACACCCGAGGGCCAGAATCCCTTCGAGCGCTGCAACCTCTGGCTCCTCAATTCCGCCCTGGCCCTGGGCATCGAGCGGGTGCGCTTCCTCGCCCTCTGGGACGGCGGCGGCGGCGATGGCCCCGGCGGCACGGCGCACATGGTGGCGGAGATCCAACGCCACAGCGGACAGATCCTGATCATCGACCCCCGCTCGCTATGAAGGTCTGTGCGGGGGCAGCAGCAGCGCCTCAAGGACCGCAAGCACGGCGTCCGTTTGGGGGAGGATCCGATCGGCCCCGGCCTCCCGCAAGGCGGCTTCATAGCGACAACGATTGACCTGCTGGTCGGGAGCCTGCAGGTGGGGCGGGGCCACCGCCAGGCTGAGAAAGCGCTGATCGGGGCACGCATGCCGGGCCCGTTGCACGGTTTGCACGTCCGCCACGGTGTCCCCCAGATAGGCCACGGGAGGGGCCCCGGGCCCCAGGGCCAGGTCCCTCCCCGGCCAGGCGGCCAAGATCCGACCCGCCAGCTGCAGGAAGCCGCTGGGATCAGGTTTGTCGGGGGCCTCGCCCATGGCGATCAAGGGGGGATCCACCAGCCCCAGCCGCTGCTCCAGGACGTAGCGCGCCGAGGGGGGCTCGGCGCCGCTCACAAAGCCCCAGGCGATCCCGGCCGCCCCCAGCTGATCAAACAAGGAGGGGGCCACCAAGAGGGTTTCACTGCCGATGAAGCCTCGCCAGTCCTGGGGATCGCCGTTGGGATCGCCGCCGAAATAAAACGAGCTAAACACCTCCACCAACGCCTCTAATGGGGGAAGCGGGGGGGCATCGGCGTTGGGGACGTCCCGTCGCCAACGCCGCAACAGTTCCTGGGACGCCTCCCAGTCATTGTTCCAGCAGCCTTCGCCCTTGAGGCTGTCGATCAATGCGGGGGCCGGGCGCCAACCGCTGTAATGGTGCACCGTTTCGACGATGGCACGGCGATAGCTGGCGGCCACATCGCGGATCACACCATCGATGTCAAACAGGAGGACGGCGCGGGGGGCCAGGGGTGGAACGTCGATTGGGCTGGTAGGTTAGTTGTTTGCCCCTATCCCTTGAGCGCCGAGACCATGACAGCTCCTGACAGCGCCCCAGAGGTGGTCACGGAGGCCAGCACGGCTACGGTCGCCGCGACAGCCACCGAAGCCGCCGTCGAGGGTGTTGCGGCAGCCGCAGAACCCGCCCAGGGCCGTCCGGTGCTCCGGGGCGGCAGCGCTGCCCTGGCCACCGCCACCATCGACGAAGACGGTGTTCCTTCCGGTTACACCCCCAAGGCCGACGAGGGCCGTTTTCTGCTGAAAATTCTGTGGCTGCCCGACAACGTGGCCCTAGCGGTGGATCAGATCGTGGGGGGCGGACCCAGCCCACTCACCGCCTATTTCTTCTGGCCCCGCGAGGACGCCTGGGAAACCTTGAAAACCGAGCTGGAAGGCAAGAGCTGGATCACGGATAACGAGCGGGTTGAAATCCTCAACAAGGCCACCGAGGTGATCAACTACTGGCAGGAAGAAGGGCGTGGCAAGGCCCTTGAGGAGGCCAAGCTCAAATTCCCCGACGTCACCTTCTGCGGGACCGCCTGAGTTCCCTTGGACCAGCCCTGGTCCTCCGATGGGCATCGGCCACTCCACCCCCCAGGCCCCCAGGTCCAGATCGGTGCTGTGCCACCACCGATCTGGACCTGGGGGGTTTCCTTTTGGCTGATCGTCCCTCCCCCGACCAAGGCCGGTCGAGCTCAGACCAGGCCGCTGGCCTGTTGCTCAAACATCAGTGCCGCCCGGTTGGTGGCCTCAGCGCTGAACAGGCCCGTGGCGATCGTCTCGCTGATCGTGAAGGTGGTGAGTCCGGCGGAGGCCAAGACAATGAGGTCGCTGACCTGACGGACGCTGGCCACCAGCAACCGCAACGGCGATCCCAATCCGTCCACGCAACGCTGCATGGTGCGCAAGTCGCTGAGACCATCCCGCCCCAGATCATTGATCCGCCCCAGATAGGGGGCCAGATAGGTAGCTCCGAGGGCCGCGGCCACCAACACCTGGGAGGGCTCATAGCAAGCCGTGAGGGTGACGGGAATCTCGGCGCTGATCAACCGATGGGCCGCTAGAGACCCCTCCCGGGTCACGGGGAGCTTCACCACCACACGACTCGGGGCGATCGCTGCCAACGCTTGTCCACAGTCCTGCATGGCGTCGCTGCTGCCGCCCCAGGCCTGCAACTGCACCTCCCGGGCCCCCAGCTCCAGGGCTTGAGCGGTCAACTGGGTCAGGCCGGCCAGGCTGCAGGGCTGGCCGGCCCGCTGCAACAGGGTGGGGTTGGTGGTGACCCCATGGAACAGGCCAGTCGGCAACCACTGCCGCCACTCCTCAGGATCAGCGCTGTCGAGGAAGAGGCGAAGACTCAAGGCGATGCGGACGAAACAACCTGCCACAGCATTACATGCCTTTTGAGCACAACGGCTGCGGTTTTGGACATCCCAATGAAACCCCCCCTGGACACGCTTAGCGGATCCAGGGGGAACAACAAGGAGAACGTGATGGCGAAACGGCTCCGATCACCTCCCCATGGCGGGGATGCCGCGGGTGTTTTTAGTTGGGGCGGCTGGCCTGAACCCGGGCTCGTGCCTGGCTGAGCTGCTGTTGGGCCTTCAGCTTTTCAGGACTGGCAGGCTGGTTCTCGAAGCCGGCGACGGCCAGTTGGGCCGCTTCCAACTGTTGGGCGGCCGCGGCGGCATCAATGCTACTGCCAAGTTCGGCTGCATTTACCAGCACGGTGACCTGATTGGAATCCACCTCGGCGAAGCCACCCGACAAGGCAATGGATTGCCAGGTGCTTCCCTCACGGACACGCAACACACCGCTCTCTAACGCCGTCAGCATGGACACATGACCCGTGAGGATGCCCAACTGGCCGGTGGCGCCAGGAAGAATCACTTCGTCGGCGGTGCCATCGAACACGCTCTTATCAGGAGCAAGAATTCGCAGGTTGAAGGTCATCTCACTTGGCCTCAGAAAGGATCTTCTGAGCCTTGGCCTTCACCTCGTCGACATTGCCGACAAGATAGAAAGCCGCTTCGGGAAGGTCGTCAAGCTCACCATCGAGAATCAGATTGAATCCCTTGATGGTTTCCTCGAGTTTCACATACTTCCCAGGCATGCCGGTGAAGATCTCAGCCACAAAGAAGGGCTGGGAGAGGAACTTCTCGATCTTGCGCGCACGATCAACGATCTTACGGTCATCTTCTGACAATTCATCCAGGCCAAGAATGGCGATGATGTCCTGGAGTTCCTTATAGCGCTGGAGGGTGGACTGAACTGCTCGGGCCGTACGATAGTGCTCATCGCCCACCACCGCCGGCTGAAGCATGGTGCTGGTGGAATCGAGGGGATCCACTGCCGGGTAGATGCCCTTGGAGGCTAGGCCACGACTCAGAACGGTTGTGGCGTCCAAGTGGGCAAATGTGGTTGCGGGCGCGGGGTCAGTTAGGTCGTCCGCGGGGACATAGACCGCCTGGATTGAGGTAATTGATCCTTCCAGTGTTGAGGTGATGCGTTCCTGCAATTCCCCCACATCGGTTCCGAGGGTGGGCTGATATCCCACGGCCGAAGGCATGCGACCCAAGAGGGCCGATACTTCGGAACCAGCCTGCACGAAACGGAAGATGTTGTCGATGAACAGCAAAACGTCCTGCTTGTTCACATCACGGAAGTGCTCCGCCATGGTGAGGGCGGAAAGGCCGACCCGCATGCGAGCGCCAGGAGGCTCATTCATCTGGCCATAGCACAAGGCCACTTTAGACTTGCTGAGATCCTCGGAGTTAATCACTCCGGATTCCTTGAATTCTTCGTAGAGATCATTGCCCTCGCGGGTGCGTTCACCCACGCCGCCGAACACCGAAACTCCGCCGTGTTCCTTGGCGATATTGTTAATCAGCTCCTGGATAAGGACGGTTTTGCCGACGCCGGCACCACCGAACAGACCCACCTTGCCGCCCTGACGATAGGGAGCGAGCAGGTCGATGACCTTAATTCCGGTTTCAAACACCTTGGGCTTGGTTTCCAGCTCGGTGAGCTTGGGAGCCTCGCGGTGAATGGGAGATCTGAGGGTGGTGGTCACCGGCCCCTTCTCGTCAACAGGCTCCCCCAGCACATTGAAGATGCGACCCAGGGTGGCCTCACCCACGGGAACGGAGATCGGTGCGCCGGTATCGAGGGCCTTCATGCCACGCACTAGGCCATCCGTAGAGCTCATCGCTACGGCACGCACCCGATGATCACCGAGGAGCTGCTGCACCTCAGCCGTCAGGGCAACGTCTTGACCAGCGGAGTTACGACCTTCGATCCGAAGTGCGTTGTAGATGCGCGGCAGCTTGCCGGCCGGAAACTCCACGTCAAGCACCGGGCCAATGACCTGGCGGACGATGCCTTGGGTGCCGGAGGCGGCGGGAGCAGCAGCAGCCATAGGTAAGGGAAGTGGCGTTTGGGAGCCAGCGGGAAGCATACCCGCCAGAAGCGGCGCAACCTTACCACTGCGCTGCGCGGGATCCCGAGCTGGGGTCCGGACGAATCGGGTTCGGTCACCCGCACACTCCACCCAGTCCCCCAGGGGATCCCAAGGACATAAATTGGCACTCGACGGG
>Ga0209597_1001870_pt1 | contig 13599 bp, 19 predicted proteins | sample M_140625_MF_Meta_FD_187316 | JGI IMG/M metagenome (GOLD analysis project Ga0209597, IMG submission 187316) | Freshwater microbial communities from Lake Montjoie, Canada to study carbon cycling - M_140625_MF_MetaG (SPAdes) (version 2) | ecosystem: Environmental > Aquatic > Freshwater > Lake...
CGGACACCCGCTGCATGGGTGTGTCGGATGCTCCGGGCCATTCCGTGCCACATACACCTTTTACGACCCACCGCGCCGTGACGGTAGATTCGCAAGCCGGATCCGGACATGGGCAATTCTGGCGAACGCAGAGGTATCCGACCGATGACAGCGCCAACCGACATCGCCCAGCCCCAAGACTCCCCCGCTGGCAGCGGTTCGGATCACCGTCTTGTTCGTGGTCTTTGGGGACGCCCGAAAAAAAATCTCACTTTGTGCGAAAATAAATGTTGACTCGGTTCGCACTTTGTGCGATTCTCTCCCCGTCGCCGCGAGCGACGCAACACCAAACCAAAAACGAAAATGAGAAAATACATCACCAACCTGTTCGGCACTTCCGGCAAATCCCTCAACGGCAAAGTCCAACTCGAAATGGATCAAGCCCACCACAACTGCCACGGCACACCGGAATACGTCGGCTATGAGCAAGGCACCACGGTCTATGTCCGCGACAACGGAACCGACCCCGTGGAAATCGTCAGCGAAGACGAAGAATACGACAATCAAATCGACATCACCGTCTTCTGGGAAATCACCAACGAAGACGCGCAAGAAGAAGAGGATGCCTGCGACTGGGATAAGTTCGAGGTCTTTGTGCAAGATCAAGGCTACGATCTCGAAACACTCTTCGCCAAATGAGCTTCGCCACCCAAATCAAATCTGAACGCGATCGCCTCGGCCTGACACAGGCCGGGGCGGCCGCCCGCTTGGGTGTCTCCAAGTCGGTCATCGAAAAATGGGAAGCCGGCACCAGAACCCCGTTGGCAATCACGCAAGAGGGGGCTTTGGCGCGGCTTCGATCAACCCCAAAATCCCGAAAGTGAATCCCACGAACGATCAAGCTCACGGCGCTGCCGGGGGCGGAAACCAACCGCAAACACACTGACTTTATGGCTAAGAAAAAAGCATCGAAAACACCCAGCGCCCCGGCAGTTGACCGTGCAGCGCCTGGTTCGCCCGCCGTTCTCACGGTGGACATCCTCAAGTCGCTCAAGTTCAAGCTGCATCTGCACCTGAATGGCGGAGACAAATACTCGAAGCGTGTCGAGACGAATGACGAATGGGGAATCGCGGTGAGCACCGAAACCAACGGCTCGCCGGAATACCTCATCACCTCGAAGGAAATCTACATGATGGCAAACCATGAAGTGGTGATGGATATGCGCAAGAAGCCTTGGGACTTGGAAGCCTTCGTCGCGGCCTACAACGCCAGTCGGGCGAACAGCCAGATATCCAAACCCTGATTAAAATATCCGGATATCCCACCCCTCCCCTCCCACCCCTCCCCGCCGGGCTTCCCCCACCCCATGACCCTCCTCGCCCGCCTCAACGAAGCCCGCCCGCTCCCCGCCCTCGGCCTCTTCAGCCCCACCGCCGTCGAGTCCCTCGTCCTCTCCCGCCTCGCCCTCCACTGGGATCCGCCCCCGGAAATCCCCATCGAAGACTGGATGCGGCAAAACCTCCACATCACCAGCAACCAATCCGCCGGCGACTCCGGCAAAGCCCTCGATCTCGCCAGCAACCCCCAGTCCCGCGTCATCCTCGACTTCCTCGCCGACCCCCACGCCCGCGAGCTGAACATAATGAAATCGAGCGCCGGCGGCATCAGCACCACCATCATCGCCGCCTGCGTCCACGCCCTGCAAAAAGACCCTGGCAACATCCTCTATCTGATCGGCTCCGACTCCGAAGCCCGGAAAATCTCCGCCGTCTACTGGCGCCCTTTCCTCCGCCAGGTCTTCGGCTCCGATGTCGTCGACGCCAAAAACCAAGCCGCCCTCCACCTCAAAATCAACGGCGTCGAAATCTTCATCGGCTCCCCCACCGAAGAACAGCTCCGCTCCAAACAAATTCAAATCCTCGTCGAAGACGAATCCGATACCCTCCCGGAAATCCTCAAAGGCGGAGCCCAGGACCTGGACACCGCCGAAGAAGAACGCACCAAAAACGCCCGCAACAGCAAAATCATCCGCCTCTGTTGCCCCCTCCATCAACACGATCCCGCCGCCACCAAAGACACCGCCCAGCCCCAGGCCCGCATCCACCGCCACTACCTGCGGGGCGACCAGCGGGAATTCCGCTGCCCCTGTCCCGCCTGCGGCATCGAGCACCCTATCTGCGAGCACAACCTCATCACCGATCACTGCCGGGACCTCGCCGGAGACCTCGACCTCGATCGCGTCGCCGAAGAAACCTTCTGGCGCTGCCCCTCCTGCGCCCACGAAATCCCGGACACCATCCAGGCGAAAACCCCCTTCTTCAACGCCGGCCGCCACGTCCCCACCGCCCGTCCCGTCTCCCGCCGCGTCTGGTCCGCCCTCGTCACAGACCTCGCCGTCCTCTTCGGCAAAGCCTCCTCCTGGGGATTTGTCATGTCCTCCCTCCTCGGCGCCGCCCGGGAAGGCGAATCCAAAGCCGCCGCCGCCCGCCGCTCCCACCTCGCCGAGCCCCGCGCCCGCGAAAAAGAAGGCTCCACCCGCACCATCGAATCCCTCAAAAAACACTGCTCCCACTACCCGCGCGGCATCTGTCCCGTCATTCCGTGGGTCATCGGGCTCGCCGCGGACGTGCAAAAAGACGCCAGTTATTTCCCGTGGGTATCCGCCGCCTTCAACCGCCGCGGGGATCTCTTTGTTTTGGACTGGGGCGAAGCCAGGGACACCGACGAACTGGAGGTGATCCGCCGCCGTCCCATCCCCACCCACGTCTCCCCCACCCCGGAAATCCTCACCAAATACCCGGACGGCACCACCCCGCCCGTCTTCATCACCCACGCCGTGATCGACTCCGGCCACCGCGCCAAAGGCGACGAAGTGGACCGCACCGCCACCACCGTTTATAACTTCGTCCACCGCGCCGGCATGTCCCGCCATCAGGACTCCAGTGGCACCAGTTACCGCTACCGCTGGGTCCCCATGAAAGGCCGCGGAGCGAATCAACTGGACACCCTCATCCAAACCAGCGCCGCCCGCCTCACGGATTCCATCCACCTCCCCCTCGTCCTCTTCCGGGATCCCGACTTCAAGGCCGATCTCTATCACATCCAGCTCGCCTTCGATCCCACCCCGGACGCCCCGGACTCCCCCACCCAGCAACAAGCCCGCACCCTCCCCCGCATCCTCTTCCCCCGCTACCTCACGGATGCCACCCTCACCGAAAGCCAAACCCCTTACGATGACTTCCTCGCTGAACTCCAGTCCGAGCGCTACGGATCCATCATGCACCACCCCCGCACCGGCGGCCCCTCCTACGAAATCCGCCGCTGGTATGTCCCAGCCGGCCTCCGGAATAACTTCGGCGACTGCATCAAAATGCTAAAAGTCCTCCATGCCAATCTCCCGCAATAACTTGCAAAAATTGCGAAAATTCACCTTGCGTTTATCGCAATACATGCGAGAATGGAAACACCGGAGGAAATCAGCCCGATGGAAACCAAATCAAAAATATGAAACACGGAATCATTATCGGGGGTAAAGATATTCCAATCGAAATTCAACAGGGGGCATCCCCTTTAACTCGGGATCAAGCCCGTCAAGTAATGGCCTACGCCATAGATTCCACAAAGCTAGCCGATGAAATAGGGAGTTACTTCGCGCCGGGCATGCTTTGTGTTACCTCTAATGGTTTTTACTTCCCAGGAATGGAGGAACTGGAAAAATGGGCATGAGCGATCAACCAAAAAAGCGATGCCCCCCAAAACCTCCGCTACCGGGATCCGGCCCACGTCCGGAAGTTGGGCTATAACGCATCAACTGAGCCGCGCCATGAATGACCTACCCCCATCAGCCAGGAAGCCCGAGGCGTCGGCTCCAGTGCCTTGTTCTGCCATTGCCGCAGCGGTGGAGTTCGCCATCCAGCATCGCGGAGACTGCTCAAATCTCATAACTTTCGTCGCGCTTCGGGAAACCGGAATGCTGGACGCCTACATTAAGCGGACGATACAGAACTATGACCGCACAATGCAAATGGTGCGATCGATGAAGGCGGCCAGTCTGGATTCCCGGCAGAACAGCTTATTATCCAAACCCTGATTAAAATATCCGGCTCTCCAAACCCCCGCCCTTATGTCCGCCCCTGCTCCTTTTCTGCCGGCCCCCGCCTCATCGTTTGCGGATCAGCTCGCCGGCTACCAGCGCCGCTTCCGGGCCGCCGGCCTCCCGTGGAGTCAGCCCGCCCTCGCCGACGTGCTGGAAGTCTCCCCCCGCCTCATCTTCAGCTGGCTGAAGGGCACCCCACCCCAGCACACCATCACCGCCGAAGGAGCCCTCGCCCGCCTCGAAAAAACCCTCGCCCGCCACGGGAAATAAACCAGGGACAAAAAACCGGGCCGGCTGTCCCTGGTTTCCGCCCACAAAAAAGCCCGCCCGGATCATCCGGGCGGGCTTTTTGTGTTTGGGTGGGCCGGTCATGCCAGCCTCCCCATGGAGGCTTGGATGATGTATCGGGGAAGTGTCCCGACCTGTATGTGGAAGAGAAGCTCTCCGATTTCGCCAGCCTTAAGCAAGGACCGGACGATTTGTTTTTGGATGGTGAAGATTGAATCCATGGATTCTGAGTGGATTTCGTTATACTTCTCAGAGGTGGTTTTGATAAATTGAGCGCAGAAGTGGCGCTCATGGTTGGAGGCGGCCTCCAGGCTGATGAAAAGGGAGTTGATTTTGTTGTTGGTGATTTCGTTCATGTTTAAATTCTCGCACAACTTGCGAGAAAATCAACCTCTTTTTTCTCTTCCTTCCTTTTTTTTGCGCCCTCTGCGTCCCTTCGCGGCCACCTCCCTGGTTCCTTCGTGGCCCCCTGCTCTTTTGACTCCGGGCCCCCTCTCGTGCCTGTCCTGTCCCTGCCTGCTATCCTGCCTATTCTGTTGGAAAAAACGCCCACGGAAGTGGCCGTCATTGCCAAGCAGGCGGAGGATGTCGTCTTCGGAGTCACCACGTCCATCTCCGCGCTGAACCAAAGTGCCAGCTTTTCCATGGAGGACGCCGGCATCATTGCCGACGCCTGCCGCCAGATCCGCGCCCTCCGCGCCGCCGATCCTGACGTCACCGCCGCCGCCCTCCCCGCCCCCGCCCTTGCCCACACCCTCCGCCGCAACCGCCAAACCCTCCTCGGCCCATAACTTCAATGTTCAACGTTCAACGTTCAATGTTCAACGTTAACATTTCCAATTTTCCCATTTCCAAATTTCCAAATTTTCCTCCCGTGCTCCTGGATTCCACCGGCTCCCCCCTCCCTCCCACCCTCCCCGCGCCTTCCCGCGCCGGCCGTGGATCCTCCCCCGCGTCCGCCCCCCGTCCCCAGGCCTACACCCCTTGGTTCGCCACCCAGGAAAATCCCTCCCGGAAGCAACTCTGGCGCTTCCGTCAGGACCCCGCCTATCAGCTTCCCCCCGCTGCCCGGATGGACCTCGATCAGCAGGCCCAGACCCTCGTCGCTAACTCCGGCCTCGCCGCAGTCCTCAAGCCCCTCTCCCGCATCGTCGGCTTCCTCCGCCCCCAGTCCCGCTGTGGAGACGCCGCTTATGATAGCGAACTTGAAGCCGCCTTCGCCCGCGTCGCAGAAACCCCCCTCGGCTTCGACGCTGCCGGCTGTCACACCTTTTATTCCTATCAGGTTATCACCACCGAGACCCGCCTCATCCGCGGCGAACTCTTTTCCCTCTTCACCGAAACCACCACCGGAGCCGCCCGCATCGCCGCCCGCGGTGCTCAGACCGTCGGCAGCCGCCCTGTCAGCACAGATGCCCGGTGGTATGACGGTATCCTCTCAAATGATGACGGCTTCCCCCTCGCTTACCACTTCCAGTCCGCCTACGGAAAGCCTGGTATTATATTGGACTCCCGGGACGTATTCCACCACCGGCACCTTCATGCACTGGGTGCCCGGCGCGGCGTTACCGCCCTGGCTCACGCTATCAATCACATCCGGGATATCATCGAAATCGTCGGCGATACCAAAGCCGCCATCAAAGCCGCCGCCGGAGTCGCCCTCACCCGGAAGCAGGACGTGCCTCACGGCATCGTCCCCAGCGCCCTTGGATTGAACAGCGCCGTCCAGACAGACGTCTTCGCCCCGGACAGCGGCCTCTCTGGCGACCCCGTCGAGACCGGCCCTTCCATCCCTGTCAACTTTGAAGACTACCTCGGGGGTGGCCTCTTCTCCCAGGTCCCCCTCGATGTCATCCACGATGAGCGGCCGCATCCCAATGGCATGGCCTTCCGGGAATCCCTCATGCGGGAAATCGCCGTCGGCATCGGCGTTCCCCACCAGCTCCTCTACTTTATGGACGACCCCGGCGGAGCCTGGAGCAGAACCCTCCTGGAAGCCCTCGCCAAATTCATCGGCGACCAATACCTCAACCACCTCCGCCCCTTCTGTCAGCGATTCTGGGCCTATGCCATATCCAAGGAAATCAAAGCCGGCCGCCTCGCCCCGCCCCCGCGCACCGTCTCCAAAGAAAAGTTATACAACGTCCGGTGGACCCCGCCCCGCTCCATGACCGCCGATCTCGGCCGCATCGGAAATCTCACCATCAGCCTCCGCCAACACTTCCTCCAAACCGCCGCCGCCCACTATGAAGAAATGGGTCTCGATTGGCAGGATGAAATGACCCAGTGCGCCAACGAAATCGCTTTTGCCCGCAACCTCGAAGCTACCACCCCCGGCCTCCGCCCCGGCGACCTCACCGGCTGGATGCTCCCTGGCCCCCCCACCCCCGCCGCCGCCTGAAAAATGTAAAAATAGAAAAATTCAAAAATTGGAAAACCTCATTTCCCCATTTTCCAATTTTCCAATTTCCAAATTTCCAAATTTCCCCATTTTCCCCTTTTCCCCATGTCCCGGAAAAAATCCCTCACCCGCCGCCGCGTCATTCACTCTGTCAACCCCCGCCAAAAAAAAGAAGCCCCTCCCCGCCTGACAGATAAGCCTGACATCCAACGCACCGAACTCCACGACCTCAAGCCCGCCTCCTTTTGGCATTGATCTCCTTTCCCCCTCTCTGAGCTCCCTGCGTCCTTTCGCGGCCAACCCCTCCCCTTTTTCCCGGCCCAAAAACAGCCCAAAACCTATCATGAAACGAAATACTCTCCAAAAAAACATTTGGGCCGGCGCGGCGGATGCCCTCGCGGAGGCAGAATCCGCCCTCACGGATTTCTCCCCCCTGGCCTCCAGCTATTGGGAAGACTACTGTGAGGAAAAAGCAGACGAAAAACTCGCCCCCCGTTTCGATCCCCTCACCGGACTCCTCCTCCTCCCCGTCCAGGGCATGCTCATGCGCGGTGCCATGGCGGAGCTGGAATTGTATTGCGGTTATTACGACACCCGGCGCATCGACGACGCCGCCGCCATCGCCGCCGCGCCTGGCGGTTATAATGGATCCGTCGTCAAAGGCTTCGCCCTCCTCTGGGACTCCCCTGGCGGATACGTCAGCGGGTGGAAGGCTACCCTCTCCGCCCTCGCCGCCATCCGCGCCACCCGCCCGGACCTCCCCATCGTCTCCCTTGTTGCTGGCACCTGCGCCAGCCTCGCATATACTTTTGCCGCCGCCGCCGGTCCCGTCGTCGCCCTCGCCGGATCCGTCATCGGATCCATCGGCGTCATGTCCACCACCACAGATTCCTCCCAGGCATTTCTCGCCGCCGGCATGGAGCGCCGCCTCTTCGCCGATGGAAAATACAAAGGACTCGGCACCCCCGGCATCCCCTGGTCGGAAGACTGGTATCAGTCCGTTGCAAATGACGTCGCCGCCATCTCCTCCACCCTGAAAACCACCATCGCCACCGCCCGCCCTGGCATCTCCCCCGCCGACATGCAGGGCCAAACGTGGGAAATCGAAGATGCCCCCACCGCCCTCCACGACGGCATCACCGACCTCTGCGCCGAAGAATGGCTCGAAGCCTTCGCCACCTCCCTCGCCGCCTGACTTCCCCCGCCCTTGACTCCCCACCCCTCTCGAAAGCGCCGCCCATTTCCCAATTTTCCAATTTCCCCATTTCTAAATTTCCCATGAAATCCCTCTTTCCCCTCTTCAGCCGCACCGCCGGAACCGGAGCCGCCGCCAGCGCCTCCACCATCGCCGCCCTGAATGAGCGTGCCGCCGACGCCGTCGCCCACGCAGAATCCCTTGCCGGCCAGCTCGCCGCCCTCACAGATCAGCTTGCCACCGCCCAGGCCACCCTCACGGAAAAGGAAACGGCCCTCGCCACCACCGCCGCCACCCTGGCTGAAAAAGAAATCGCCCTCGGCGCCGCCACCGCTACCCTTGCCACCTTTGATGAGCGGGTGAAATCCGAAGCCATCACCCTTGCCGCCGCCAGCGGCATCCCTGCCGGAAAAACCCCGCCCATCCAAGCCACCGAAAACCCCCACAGCCGCCCCACCCTCACCGCCGCCGAATTCCGCGTCCTCACCCCGCGCGAAATGACCACCTTCGGCAAATCCGGCGGCCGCATCCAGGACTGACCCCCTCACCAATAACTAATAACCAATAACTTTTCACTCCCCCTCCCTATATGGCCACCGGACTCACCAATCTCTGCCCTGACATCTACGCCGCCCTCGATGTCGTCTCCCGGGAACTCACCGGCTTCATCCCTTCCGTCATGAGAGACCCCTCCGCCGACCGCGTCGCGAAAAACCAGACCCTGCGCAGCCCCTACACCGCCGCCTCCTCCGGCGGTGGCGATGTCACCGCTGCCATGTCCATCCCCTCCGCCTCGGAAAAGACTATCTCTAACCGGTCCCTTACCATTTCAAAATTCCGGTTTGAGCCCTTCACTTGGTCAGGAGAGGACGAGTATTCCGCCGACCAAGGCCCCGGATCCCTCACCATCCGCCAGGATCAGATCGCCCAGGCCATGCGGTCCCTCGTGAACCAGGTGGAAGCGGATATCTTCTCCGCCGCCTACCTCGGAGCGTCCCGCGCCTACGGCACCGCCGGCACCACCCCCTTCGCATCCGGTGTCGGAGATTCCGCCCAGATCCGGAAAATCCTCGATGACAACGGCGCTCCAAAATCCGGCCGCTCCGTCGTCATTGATACCACCGCCGGAGCCCTCATGCGGACGAATACCCAGCTCACCAAGGCCAACGAATCCGGCGACAACATGACCCTCCGGGATGGGGAAATCCTCAACCTCAACGGCCTCTCCTTCAAGGAATCCGCCGCCGTCCTCCCCGTTGTTGCTGGTGCCATGACCGGCGCTCTCTTCAACGGCGCTGGCGCTGTCGGAGACACCACCATCACCTTCGACACCGGCACCGTCAATACCACCGGCATCAAGGCGGGTGACATCGTCAGCATCACCGGCAGCACCGGCGGTGCGCAAAAATACGTCGTCGCCACCGGCACCACCTCCACCTCCGGCACCTTCACCATCGCCGCCCCCGGCCTCCTCTACGCCGTCGCTGACAATACCGCCATCACCGTTATTGCCACCGCCACCCGCAACGTCGCTTTCTCACAAAACGCCATCGTCCTTGCCACCCGGCTCCCCATGACTACCAAGGGCAAGGACCTCAGCACCGCCCGCGAGCTCATCACCGACCCCCGCTCCGGTCTAGTTTTTGAAGTCGTCGAATGGCCCGGCGCCGACATGGTCACCTACCATGTCCGTCTCGCCTGGGGTGTCACAGTTTTTAAGCCGGAGCACACTGCCATCCTCCTCGGCTGATAAAAATCGGGTCTGGAATGTTGGGAACGGCCCTGCCTGTCAAAGGGCAGGGCCGTTTTTTATTGCTGGGAGCGCCGTCCGTCCCGGCGGCCCCAGAGCATCAAAAAACTCCAAAGCCAGAATAAAAATAACATCGCCAACCCCATGCCCTCCTTCCGGAACCTCCTCGCTCTCGCTACCGCCATCTCCGCCACCCACTTCGCCCCGGACGCAGAAGGCCGCCCCCTCTGCGCCTGGTTCCCGTCAGCCCCTGACATCCTCCCGGACACCGCCAGCGGATATTCCCTTGAAATTTGCAATTGCGTCCACCGCGGCCCCTCCCGTGATAAAACGCGGGATGTCCTCGGCAATCTCCAGGCCTCCGAGCACCGCATCACCCTCCACCTCCGCCAGGGAGATCCCCCGGACGGCCTCCCCTGGCTCCCCCAGGAGCAGACCACCCTCCTCCTCGGCTACGAGCTGGCAACCGCCGAATCCTACCGCATCATCGATTGGCAGGACCTCGCCGGCATCCTGGAACTCTCCCTCGAAAAATTCATTTTATGAATGCCGAAGAAACACCTCTTGAAACGGGAAAACCCAGCTTGCAGGAAATCCTCCTCCGATTCCGCAAGACCTTCAATCTAAAGCAAAACCGCATGGCTGAATTGCTCTCCATGTCGGAAAAGCAATATTCCTCCTGGGAGCGGGGGAAAGCCAGTCCTCACGTCTTAACAATTGAAGGCATCCAAGCCCGGCTCCGCAAATACATCAAAATTCAAGCCGGAATAACTGAAAACTGAAACCTGAAACCTGAAACCTTTTTTCTTCTTCCCGGATGCAAGCCTCCCTCAAAGTCGTCGACCTCTCCGCCGTCACCGCCCTCGCCGCCTGGGCACGGCAGCGGGAGCTGCGCGGCAAGCCCCTGGAAGACTCCCTCCGAAAGATCATGCGTTATTGGGTAGAGTCCGCCCTCGCCAACATCCCCCACGGCGACCGCGAAAAAGTCGGATCCTACCTCCGCGCCCAGGTCGCCGCCACCTCCCTTGCCCGCCCTCAGGGCACCCCCACCACCAAAGCTGGTGTCAAAGCCGCCGCCCGCGCCAATGCCCTGCGCGGCAGCCGCGCCGCCCGCATCGTCGCCGCCCTGAACATCTACCAGGCCCGGGGACTCAAAGCCGCCGCCTTTTATGCGAAAGTCAACAAATGGATGAATTCCCAAATCTTCTCCGTCAATATCCACCCTGCCGGCCTCCTCCCCGCCCGCCGTCTCCTCAAGCTAGCCGACCGGCGCGGCCCCATGCCCCGCATCAAAAACGCCCCCGGCTCCATCACGGAATCCCTCACCGATGACCTCGCCTCCATCGTCGTCGAAAACTGGGCCTCCTCCCATAACGGCGACGGCATCGCCGCCCTCGCCGGAGACGCCTTCACCCTCGGCCTTGCCCAAACCGAAAACCGCATCGCCGCCTGGGTGCAGGAAAAAATGGAAGCCAGCGCCCGCACCGCCGGCCTCAATATCAACTAAAGCCATGATCACATGACCCTCCTCATCGCTATCCTCCTCATCCAGGGCCTCCACCTGCCTGGCTTCTGGTATCCCATCGCCGCCGTCCTCTGGCTTGTGCATTATCAGCAATATAACAACTAATGGAATCCCCCTTCATCATCATCGCCCGGCTGGAAACCCAGATCGAAGAACTGCAGGCCCGCCTCATCGCCCGCACTGATCAAGCCATGGAAACCGCCCTCCGCGATGCCAAAACCATCCAGCGGCTAAAACTCGATCTAAGCAAAGTAAACAATCCGGGCTCCTGAAACCTGAAACCTGAAACCTTTCCCCCATGTCCAGTTATCCGGCATCCCCTCCCATCCCCCTCCTCACCAGCCCCGCCCGGCAGGCCCTGGATGCCATCCAGCGGATCATCCAGCATGGCCTCCCGGACTTGGATCTGCCCTCCCCCGCCTGGGATCTCAGCACCGCCCCTTCCGGGGATGGGTATTACCGCCAGCCCACCAATCCCGCCCCCTTCGGCCACTGGCTCCTGCCGGAGGGAGAGCATCTTTACCGTGCAGATCTCCCGGAAACCGTCCGGGGAAACCACCTCATCCTCGAAACCCCTGACAAGGAAACCCGCCTCGAGCCAAATGATCCCCGCTACTGGCTGGTCCCCTGCCGCGTCCGCGTCCTCTGGATTCGTCAGGCCGCCCCAGCGGATGCCGACGCCTTCCTCCGTTTCCTCGAAATGTTTCTGACCGTAGGCTTCAAATCTCCGGGCGGAGACCTCCACCACGCCCGCCACTACCTCTCCGGGCCTGGCTTCCACGTCTGGCACATCCGGGACATCCAGACCCTCCCCGTCCTCGCCACGGAAGACGGGTGGAAAACCAGTCAGGACATCAATTTCACCCTCCTCTGCTGCGCCTGCTTCCGCGACTAAAAACCCCAGCCCAAAAACAGCCCAGATCCTATCAAAAAAACCAAAGCAAATAATTTTTTTGTGATCTCTGCGTCCCTTCGCGGCTAAATCCATTTCCCTTTCCTTCCTGCCATGCCCGCCACCCTCTACCGCCCCTCCACCACGGTCCTGGTGCACGCCATGGAACCCCTGGACAGCGCCACCCTGTCCACCCTCAAGGCTGAAGCCTTCCTCCTCATCCACGAATGCGCTTCCAAAGCCGAAAACGACTACATCGAAAAAACCGATATCAACGGTGACCTTTGTTATGCCTGCTGGTATAACTTTAAAATCCGTTGGTCTGTCCGCGCGGACGCCCTCGCCCTTGCTGGCCTGGCGGATTACCACCCCGGCGCCCAACTTTCCACCCGCTCCCTCACTTTTGCCAATGCTGCCCGCCTCCCGTATCAATTCCCCGTCTCTGCCGCCCGGAAGCTTATCCTGGAAAACCCCACCCAGAATCCCGTGGCGGGTGGCCTTGTCGAAGTCACCTTTGATATCCTCTCCCTTTTCGGGCCCTCCACCGGCCCCATCATCCCCCTCCCCCTCCCGGCCTTGGAGTCCGGCCTCACCCCCAGCCTTGGCACCGGTGCAGACTGGGCCGGCTTGTATGGCTTTTCCACCATCTCCCTCCGCACCCTCGATGTCACCGGCCCCATCTCAGGTTATTCCCACCTGACGGATTTTGAATATTGGCAGACCTGGCCCCGCACCACCCTTCCCCCCGCCGATTACGCCGAATACACCGCCACCCTCGATACCCTGCCCAACACCACCGGCCAGGAAATCCGGGAAATCTTTGCCACCGATGTCCCCGGCGGCCGCTTCATCACCGTCCCCGTCACCGGCACCGGCACCACCATCCTCACCAAGCTCCGCTCCGGCGTCCCGGATCCCTTCCCCGCCCCCGGCTTCACCCACATCATGGAAGCCATCGAGCCCGGCGGCGGCGGATCCGGAGCAGGCGGTTACTTCTTCCCGGTCAACGCCCCCGGCATCACCACCGCCGCCGAATTCGTCGCCGCCGGCTACCTCCCCCCCGGCAGCGAGCTCCAATCCCTCTGGTCCCTCGCCACCCTCTCCTGGCTTACCGTCCCTTGACCCCCTCGCTCTCTTGTCAGCCCTCAGAATTCAGAACCCCTGAACCCTGAACCCTTCTTCCTCCCTTTTCCATGTCCGCCACCGCCTTTTCCGCCTTGTCCACCATGATGATCTTCGCACAGACGCCCGTCGACTCGGACGCCGGCATCATCTACGGCATGGAAAACCAGGGCCTCCTCACCAAATCCATCGGTTACAAAGCCACCCGGGATAACACCAGCTATAAAAACCACCGGGGCCAGGAAGTCATCCACATCAAGACCAATCCAAAACTAGAGCTTTCCGTCGAAGCCGATATCACCCTCCTCACCGGAGCCCTCGCCGCCCTCCACCCCGGCACCCCCATCCAC
>Ga0209597_1001871_pt1 | contig 13591 bp, 19 predicted proteins | sample M_140625_MF_Meta_FD_187316 | JGI IMG/M metagenome (GOLD analysis project Ga0209597, IMG submission 187316) | Freshwater microbial communities from Lake Montjoie, Canada to study carbon cycling - M_140625_MF_MetaG (SPAdes) (version 2) | ecosystem: Environmental > Aquatic > Freshwater > Lake...
CAGGCAAACCTTCACCACCTTTGTAATCAATACGATTAGAACGGTAAGCAGCAGTTAACGGATTACGGTTGTCACCTAAGGGATAATAAACCATTACTTACCTTGTAAATTCGACGCACCAGACCGAGCCATGTTGAACAAAGCATCATAAAAAGGAGTACGACCAGATTCTGCAAGTCGCTTCTTGGCTTCTAAAATAGCAAGAGCATTCTGCCATTGAAAAGTTGGATTAATATTAGACTGCCCCTGACCCTGACCCTGCGTCAACATCATCTGTGGCTTAGATGTAAGAGGTGCACCAACTGCAGCCTTAACCCAAGGAGAAGGATTGCTGTCAAGGAGAGCCTTCATAGCAGCAAAATTAGAAGCATCCAAATCAGACTTCTTCTTATCAACAACAGATTGCTCCTTGGCATTATCAGCTTTAAGAGCAGCAATCTCTTTTTTATAAATAGCCTCAGCATCTTTATAAGCCTTCATGTTAGGAGTAATACCTGTAGGACCAAAATTCTTTTGAGCCCACTTCCAATTTGTTTCAGTAACACCAGCGTCAATACCTGGAGCATGGTCAGACTGAATAATGTCAGAACCCTTAGGCAAAGTCTTTTGACTCTTAATCAAACTGTCCAACAGAGTGCGAATATCAAAACCATTAACACGAGTACCATTTACCATGTAAGAACCACCAGCATCAGGTTCACCCTGCAAAGATGTCTCTAAGACCTTAATCAAATCCGCAGGCTTAATACCAGTAGTAGTAGGAGCAGCGTTAGGTCTAGGAACCAACTCAGTGTTGGATAACTCACGAGTAACAAGTGGATTCTTTGCCTTATAGGCAGCAAGATTATTCAACATGCTAGGAAAAAAATAATTCACAGCATCTTGGTCCAACTTACCATCAGGTGCCGTTAAGGAATATCTGTCATCCCTGTTAGGCAAACCCTTTGTAACTTCAATCGGAGTAAGTTTTAAGTTTGCTGAGTTGAGAGCTGACTTGGTAGCAATCTGCTCAGAAACAAATTCATCATAAATCTTTCTATAACCATCAGCATCTTTGATAGTAGAGTTCAAACCCTGACCCTTAGAAATGTATTCAGCAATAATATCGTCTGCTTGAGTGCTATAAAAACCAGCTCCAGAAGCAGCAAGGTCAGCAAGTTCGGCAAGCAGACCACCCGATTGATAGGCCTGTGTCGTCTTGGGTTGATATTGGTCTTGTATAGCCTGACCTTCCTCATCAGTAATCTGAGTTTTGCGAGGAGTGCCAGTCTCAGGAGCAAACAACTCCTCCAAGTCGGCTTCATTCCAACCAGCAGCAGCTAAGTACTTCTTAATCAATGCCAACTGTGCAGCAGTTGGACCAGTAGGAATAGGTTTCTCAGCCATTATCGTACTCCTACAAACCCTGAACCAAAGGAACCCAACCCACCCAAACTCGCTTGCAATTCTGCAAGAATGTCTGGACTCAATCCAGAAGATTGTGGCTTGGCAGCATTCGGGTTAACACCCAAAGTAATCAACAACTGCTTCAAGCGTTCATCTTCTTGTGATTGGTCAGAATCAATACCAGCCAACTGAGCCAACAAATCTTGCATAATCTTATTCTTGGATGCAGTAGCGGCACCCTTCGCACCAGTCACATTCGAAGCATTCATGCTAGCAAGCTGTGACAAAGCATTAGTACTACCCGACCTAGCCTCAGTCATACGAGAAGCATCAGACGAAGTAGACATACCAGAAAGAACCTGCAACAAATTATTAAACTGCTGTGCAGTTGAATCATTAGCAGCATTCGTGGCACCAACATATTGTTGAGTAGGATTTGTATCCAAACCATAAGCCTGCATCAACTGAGACATATCGTTGCCAACTTGCCCAGCGGAAACACTTTTACCAGCATAAGGATTGTTGGGATTGTTAGTCAAGTAACTAATCAAATCGTTGTAAGCACCAGTTGTTGTATTTGTAGCATCGCCATAGGCAGCAGAAATGTCGCCCAACTGACTAGCAAGATTAGCGTCAATAGAACCAGTAGCCGTGTTCGCTGCAGTATTGGCAGCGTCACGTTGTCCACCAAAAACATTCTTCCAAGAACCACCAGTGTAATAATCACTAGTGTTTGTCTTTAAGTTAGCCTCATCACCCCTAGTTTTAGCAAGTGCCTCAGCAGCAATCTGGCGGTCCTGCTTGTCTTTCCAAATTTGCCAAGCAAGAGTCTTATCCTTAGTACCCGTGCCACCTGTGCCTGGTACGGTAAGGTTTGTCCAATAATTGCCACCAGGAGTCATTTCCCCTGTCAAATCTTCACTCATATCAAACCAGCCCTTCTGTTCATAATAATTGCAGCATCCTCAGCCTGAGCACGTGTCTTTTCACTTTCAATATCAGCCAACAAGTTCTTGTAATTACCAAGACTGTCAAAACTCTGTTTGTCAGCCAAATAATTTTGCTGGTCGTAATTACCTTGCAATTGACCCAAAGCATCAATACGACTTTGAGCCAATCTGTTAGCACCAACACCAGTAGCACCACTCTTCACATTCGCGGTGTTGCGTCCACTGCGACCAAACGAAGCAAATAGCTTAGGAGTTGCATCATCATAACTCTGAGTCAAATCTCTCTTGCCACGATTAAAAGCATTCTGCGAAAGAAAACGAGAATACAACTGCATCGCCTCATTCTCGCCATATGCATTCTGCGCATTACGACGACGAGCGTCGTAAACGGTTGGGTCATAAGCCATTAGAAATTTCCTTTATATTTACTACCAGTTTGAGTAACTGGACGACTTTTCAATTGCTCAACATCTCTACGCAAAGACTCAATAGCCTGAATCAACGAAGACACAATCTGACGGATAGCAATAGCATCAGTAGACTTCAACGTTGTTACAACAGGAATTGACAGTGGTTCCATCATGAGAATATTGATGTCCCCAAAACAATCTGGTCACTGTCACCACTCACAGGACTAGCCAACTTAATAGAAGTAATCGCACCATCGGCAATAGCGGCAGTCTGAATTGCTCCAGCAGTAATGTTTGTGCCTGCTTGTAGTGCATCAACAAAGTTTTTGACAGCAGTAAAGTTGCCGTTAACCTCAGCGGCTTCGGCAATAGTTGCGTCAACAAATGTATTCGGAATAGTTAGAGCCATTATCCAGTGACCTTTCGATTGTTATATTTATAGGCAATACTGTCAATGCCCCATTCGCCACCAGTCGGACCAGTAAACAACAGTTGCACACATCGTGCCAACCCAAGATTAGAACCACGACGAACCTCTGCACCTTGAGCAATTACACCCCATGTGCCACTTCCCCAAAGCATTGTTCCCCACTGTCCACCACTAGCAGAAGCGGGAAGAACAATATCAATGCTCTTGCGTTCGTTACCAGCCGCTTCTTCAAAGTTGTGAAACACTTTGACATTCAATATACGTTGCGTATCTACCTGCTTCAGAACAAAGTCTGGTCTACGCCACATCTTCTTCATTGAATAATTATTTCCGTCAACCCAACCCGTCCGGTAATACGTAGAAAAATTAACTTCTACCTGGCTAATAAAATCCGTCTCAGATGAAAACACTTCTACCTCCAACACTCTTGGGAGTGTTGGATGTGCAAGCACAGGTACGCTCACACCAGCAGTTGTTTTAAAGTCTGCTCCACCAACAAGACCATAACCATCTGCAGACGAGAGCCTGTTCCAAGAACCACCCTGACCAATACTTGGGTCATAAACAAGATTTGTAGCTACTTCAGTAGCAGCCACACCAGTTGAGTAAGGTACGGCAAGCCAAACTCTACGGTTAACATAAGACACACTTATCTTGCTGCTGTAGTTATTGTTAATGTATCCAAGTGGATACACAGCCTTGAGGTTCTGAAACAAGTCAACAACCGTGTTTCCGTTGTAATAAAACAATCCCTTAAACCCAACATAAAAATACACACCCTGTTCAGACGATGCAATATGCGTTGGTAAATCCACACCAAGATTAGATGACAACTCAACAACATTGTGGTCAGTTGAGTCGTAACCAAACAAAACGTAAATAGCCTGTGGCTTAAATACAACCAGGTGTCCAGCCACAACAGCAAGACCTGTTATACCATCTCCACCACCATTAAAATCAATATAATCAGCAAAAAGCCAATCCTCTGGCAAACCTTCATGAGACCAACGCAAACGATTTGGATAAGATGTTCCATCTTCTTTTGTGTTTGCAACAAACATCTTGTTTGTGTGTTGAATAACATGTTCTGCTTTGGGAAAATATCCAGCAACAGGACTTAAATAAGCCTGCCAAGTTGGTGCACTTGCGGTCAACGCAGTAGCATAAGTGTCAGTAACCTTCCACTTATATGTTGCAACACCAGTCTTGCCAGTAGTCATGTACATCGTGTCGCCCCACTGGGCTAACGATGAACCACTTGTACTTGCAGAAACAATAGGAGTGCCAGAACCAAAATCTAAACGAGTAAAGTTTGTACCAGTACTGTAATACACAGATGTTGCCGTAGTCAACATCAAATACTGTGAAGAACCCTTAAACCATGTAAGACGCTTCGGGGCCCAGGTACCAGACACACCAGTGGTGTTAATCTCCCTAAACGCTCCACGACTAAACAAACCACCACGAGGGTCAATCTCAACATTCAACATGTCAGGAGATTCATTGTCCGCCAACTGAAATTGGTCAGCACGAAGATTTAAACCACCAGTAAAATCATCACGTCGTTCAATAACAATCTGTGACACTACAAAGTCCTACCAAGAGTCTGTATCCAACGCTTCATCGTTGGATACTGCCTGCCACCAGACATAATAACTGGCTGTGCACTAGAAGCTTTCATCAAGTCTCGCTTAGCAATAGCCACACCTTCTTCAAAGGTGCCAAGATACATCGCAGCCAACTGAGCGTCCTCTTGACGCTGATACACACGAGCAAGAACAAAGTAAGGCAAAATAGCATGAAAGAACTCATCAAGGTCAATGCTCTCAGTAATGTCTGTTAGCCAAGTGTAAACAGGATTGCGAAATGCTCGCACAGTCATGGGGTAAACAATGTCCGGCTTAGCCCACAACTGTATCTTCTTATCCCAAAAACTATAAAAATATGGTCGGCTCGGAACATCCAAGTTACCCAACCAAGTCTCCTCGGCCTGATTGTAATCAATCAAGGTAAGTCTTGCACCCTGAGTCGATGTGTCCACAATAGAAATGATTTCTCGAATATCCCCAATTGTAGATATTGTGTACTCACGCTGGTTAGCAACAGTATTAAACGTATACGTTTCTTGCAGTATCGGCCAACGGCGTTCTAACGCATAAATGCGTTGGAACCCCTCCCGAGCAAACTGGTCAATAAGCGTATTAGACAAATCGGTTTCATCAAGGTCGGCCATATCTCGCACCTGGGAACGCAATGTCGTAAGCGTTATTGCCATTAAGCCTCACCCTTATTTCTCAAATGTCCGTAGCAAAAATCTGTCCCACGGGCTTTTGGACCCTCACATGTATCATCGTTTGCAGTGCAACGGTTACGCCCAATATAAGGGCCTGATGGAGCAGCAAGGCGTGCGCCTTCTGCATGGGCAAGACGGGAGTGCTTAGTAGTTGGCTCCCCGTATAGAGTATGAGCAAGTTTCGCCGATTGGTTCATACCAATAGGCGGAATTGTTACCTACTTCTTTTTGCTATTGTAATTCATACCACGAGCATTGCCAAGTTTGCCAGTTTTCTTAATTGCTTGCTTTCCCTTAAACGAAGCAGTACGGCTTTTAACTGCTCGAGTATCTCTTCGGTCGCCCATATCATACTCTGCATAACCACCAGACTTAGTAACACCCTGTCTCATTTGCTGACTAGCCGTCTTGGCTCTCTGTTGCAGCATTTTGGCACGTGACAAATCTTCTTTGTTTTGCAAACCAGTAGACCAAAATCCACCTTCACCTTGGTAAACCTCACCCCTATTTTTGCGTTCAAGCTCAGCCATACGAAGGTCATAAGCATCTCGTGCCTTACTCTTATTCTTACGCGTTTCATAACCCATAAAAGTAGCTCGTCGCGCTTGAGCGTGAATTGAACGCTCACTCTGACCCTTCGGGTATTCAACAGGAGATGACTTCTTAACTGCCTTTTTCACTGCTTTTTTTACTGGTTTCTTCATAGCCATAATTACTTGCCTACCTTGTCTGAGTTTGGACGAACTTTGTAATTCTTATCTTGCTTAACGCCTACTGAACTATTCTTCATGTAACCAGGAGCCGTAACAATTCCAGACTTCTTAGTTGCACTTGCATGATTATCTAACTGACGATAATTATATGGCATAACACTCCTAACGCTAAATAGATTTGGGAGGTGGAGTGTGGCCTCCACCCCCCGAATCAAATTACTTACTTACGGTAAATTGACACCGTGTTTGCTGCAGTAAAATAACCAACGAATGTCGCTGATGATGCTGCTGCAACAGTAGCCATACCTGCAACACCCACAAGTGTTACACCAGAAGCAGCCGCAGTCAAAGTGATTGCGTAAGTTGCTGCTGCGACGTTAACAACAGTGAACTCAAATGAGGTCCCTACTGCTTCGTCTGTGAATGCTGCACCCAACAATGCGCCAGTTGGCGTTGTCAGGGTACGGGCTGCTGTTGGTGTCATCGTGTAAACAACTTTACCTGCACCAGCCAAGTCCGATGCTGTCTGAACGGTTGCTGCATCGGTAGCGGCAACAACAGTTACCTTCTCACGATTTGCAGCCCATGTTTCTACACGCTTGCGTGTGAGAGCACCATCTGTATCATTTGCTAATAGTGGCATAATATTTCTCCTTGTTTTCTAGTTGTTGAACTTAGGCTGTCTTAGCGGTCAGTTTGCCTTGCTTGGCACGGTTACGTACAGTCAAGTTGCCGTAGCACATGATGAGCGCATAACGTGCATCTGTGTCTTCTGGCGAAATAAATGCGGTCTGTGAGAACCACTTGTCTGAGTGACCAACCAAAGTGATGTACTTGCTGTTAAGGAAGTAGAACACGCCAGCAGTGCAACCAGTGTCGTACATTACAGGTGCAGCCTTGAACAACAGGTTCTGGAATCCAGCATCTGCAGTCTTGGTATCCGTGTAACGGAGGTTTGGTTGAAGCAATGCTTCGTACTTCTCAAACAAAGTCTGAGTTGTCAACAGGGTGTCTGGGTGGTCATTACCAACCGAAACGCTGTTATATGCAGTTGCCATTTGAGCAAGAGTCAAAGCAGTTGCAGTGTTCTCTTCGTATGACTTCCACCATGTGTAGGTGCTTGAGTCAATACCACCAACAGTGTTGCCGGACTCAACCAAGTTGCCAAGGCCGTTCCAGTTCTTTGAGCTGTTGCCAGTTCCGTCACCGAAGAACATTGTGTTGAAACCTTCACGCATGGACTCTTCAGCCTGCATGATTTTTGCTTCCAACAAGTTGATGATTTCCTGGTCTCCGTTGTTCTTGGCTTCTTCCATACCGCTAATCGAAATCGAAGCAGCGTATTGACGCCATTCAAACTCTGCAGCAGAAATGCCTTCTTGTGGAGTCAGCGCAATTGAGTCGTAACCCGAGTACGAACCAACAGTGCTGTTAAGTCCGTAGATGAGTGGCTCCACAATCTTCGTACCGCCATTAAGCATACGAATGCGACCCTTTTCCATAAGGGCGTAAGTCAACGGACGTGCAGTGAACACGTTATCCGTAAGGGTCTTGCGATAGTTCGCAAGGGTTGTTGTTAATAGATTGTCAAAGTTGCTATTCGCAGCGACCATGTGATTTTCTCCTTGGGTTAAGCGTTAAGCATGTTGACGCTTCGCAGCTTCAAATGCTTCTCGCAATGATGTAATTGGTTTTGCCGATACATCTGCACTAGCGGCAGTACCGCCACCACTCACAACTGAAGCCTGACGCTTAGTTTGAACAACCTTGGCACGGTCCTCTTCAGCCTTAGCTTGAAGTTGCCGAACACCCACAGATTGTTCATACACTCGGTCAAACGCCACTTGCTTGTAAACCGATTCCAAATCCGTACTTCCCAAAGCCAAAGCTTTGGCAACCACTTCATTAGCATCGAAATCTGCACCGTATCGTTTCGTCAACATTTCAACAGTCTTCTGCAACTCATCCATGGCTTTATCTTGTTCAAAAGCCATAACTCGTTGCTCTAACAGTCGATACTGCTTCTCAACAGGGTCTGCATACAGTTCTTCATCCGAAGTTGACTGTGCTACACCATAATGTTGTTTTAGCAGTTCTAAGGTCGCAGTGGGGTCCTTTTGCAAAGCTTCTTGCAAAGCACCACCAAATTGAACTTGTCGCCGTTGCTCACTGAGTTCCTGTGTCTTACGGGTATAATCCGCTTGACGCTGGTATCCAGAAAGCGCCTCTTTGAGAGGAACCCGAACTTCTTCACCGTTAACTTGTACAGAAACGTATTTGTCTCCGTACTCATCAACAGGAAGCATTTCAATTTCCTGCTCACTTAGGCTCTCAATTTCTTCAATGGCTAAAGTTGTTTCTCCTTCGCTTTCTAACTCAGGGACAACTTCTTCTACTGATTCATTGCTTACTACTTCACTCATGGAGTCCTTTCAAGGGGTTGCTCTATAGTTATGGTTTTATCGTTACATTTGTGGAGGCACACCAGGTGGCATACCCTGTGGAACCTGAGGTGGCATGCCAGGAGGCATGCCGCCAACCTCGGGAGGCAGACCTTGAGGTGAAATTGGAGCAGGAGCCATCTGAGGCTGAATCACAAATGATTCCGCCGAACGAATACCAAAACCATCTCCAAGTACATAAGCAGCAAGCTTTGGCATGTCAATGATTCCAGCACCAGCAAAAGGAGCCATCGCATCTACAACCTGCATTGCCATCTGTCGCCTAAACGACTCGTTTTGCGGCTGAGTAGAACCAGCCTCAACCTCAAAGTCAAACTCACCCTGAACAGATGCACGGTCAAACGTCAACCATAACTGAGGTTGCACATTGCCGGACAAACGAACAACTTGTTCACCTTGCAAAAACTGCTGCGCAATCTGTACCAACTTCTTGGCAACATCTGCAATAGAACGCTCAACAATAGCCAACTTGTCAGCAGCACGAGAATTAGATGCATCCTGAATAATGCCAGCTTCCGTCGCTGTGCGACGAACCTCAGGAAGAGCACCACGTGCGTAATCAGAAATACCAGTAACACGGTTAATGTCATTGGTAATCAATTCAGACTGATTGTAAAACTCGGGAGGGTTAATAACAGCCGGCATTGGACCTACGACCGAAGAAATAGATTCATCGGAAATCACAGGGACCATAACATTGTCCTCATCGGATTCAAGAGCCGACCTACCGTCGGCATCAAATGCCGACTCCTTGTACAGCCACTTGCGAGAATAACGCTTACGATGATTCATCATCTGTGTACGAGTTTGATTCAATTCTCGTTGCAAAGGCTCAATAGCCTCAAGTTCGCCCATCGGATAAAAATGACCAGGAACGTCATAGTTCCTAATCATTGTAAAAGGATGACCGAAGGAAAACGGAATCTCCATCGGAGCAACCAAAAATGAATCAGAACCGTCACAAAAAATAGACATGGTATTACGTTCAATATCGTAATACTCCCAAATCTCTACATAAGAATAATCAGAAGACTGAGGACGACGAGGCTTGCCAGACTCCATGCCCCACTTAGAATAATGAGAAGGACTAGCGTCAGCACGAGCCTTGGAACGATAACGCTTGTCACGTTTTACATCTTCAAGGGGTCTACGCACACGCTGTGCAATCCATCGAGCATCTTTCATCGATGTGGCATCAGCATCAACATACATATCAAAAGGGTCAATACGCTCAACAAAAGGTCTGTCCTCTTTAATAATCATCGTTGATTCAGTTACGGACTCTGGAGTAGAACTACTCAAATCATCAGCAGACTCATAAGAACCAGGCACCGCCTGTTCTTCTTCAACAAAACGATAACCAGTCTTTACCCAACCATGACCAATAATCAAAAAATCCTTAATAGAACGACGAAACTCATCTTGACACTCAAAATGTCTCCACCAATAATTAATAATCTCTTCAGTAATAATACTGCGGTCTTTATCATCGTAATTACGAGCATTAACGGTTATCTTTGGAAAGTTAACAGAAACAGATGGGCTCAAAACGTTAATAGTCGCAAAGGCGATATTAACTAACAAACGGTCTTCGGCAGAATCCACAAAGTATTGCTTGCCACGATACATGTCAACCATACGCTTCCAAAGGTCATCAAAACTATCTTCACGTCGCCACCTAAGAGACTGTTCGATATTGTCCCGATACATATTGAGTAAATCATAATTAGATTTGCGAGCCATTACTTAACTCCCTTAATAGACGAACGTAATTGCCATCTCCATTTTTTATGCTGACTATCACGGTCAGCAAGAAAGTTGCAAATACCTTGCTCATTGGATTTTGTGGCTTCCTTAAAAGCTTTGTCAATCTGTTTAATCAAACCATCATTCATGGCAAACAAAGCAGTAGCCATATCCAAAGGATTAGGCTTAGCAGTGACAGGCTTAACAGATTGCAAGTCAGCAAAATGCTGCAAAGCAAAAGGAGCATAACAATCCAGTTTTCGTATATTCTCGGCAAGAGGGTCAATAGCAGAGTCAACATCAACGTAAATTGTTTCAAACAATTCGTGATACTGTGCAAAATCAGGTCCCTCAACATTCCAATGAAAACCATGAGCAGTAAATTTCATCGCAACGGTGTCCGCAAGCAAAACTTTCAAACAATAATCAAGAGTGTACTTCTCAGCCATTAGTCCTCTTTCTCAACACTGTCTTTAACACCATCATGCCAACCAATATGCCCATCAATTTTGCTAGCAACTTTGTCCACCTTATTACCAATGACCCGTAATAAAATGCGCCCCTCATTGTGCTGGTCGGTATTTTCTTTTCGGAGTCGTTGTAGTACGACGACAGCTGGTCCCATGATGACTGCGACGACAATGGGAACCCAGACTGGTTCCACGTCACACCCACCGTTGCCCAACTGGTTCAGCCTTTATACCGGCTGACTCAGCTTGTCGCATCTGCTCACGCTGACGCTCAACAACCGTAGGTCCATGGAAATCCTCTTTGCCATAAGTAAAACCCCATCGAATACCTCTAATGTGGCATTTAAAGCAAATAGAACCCCTCTTAGGGAGTTCTGTCTCCATAAACGTAGATAGACAGTCCAAGCAACGAAATTCTTCCATAACTATTAGAGTGTTCGTTACTTTGAAACGCTAAAAGAACCGATTGGCTCAGTTTTCTTAACAACTGGCTTCTTAATGTGCTGTTCCCACCAACCAAGAGTGTTCTTCCTAATAGTTATGTTCGGTTTGTACTCAGGAAGCCAAACATACTTCAACATCTGATTGGTAATCGCCAAAGACATAACACGGTCATCATGAGGAGAGCCATGCATCTTGCCATTGGCTTCACGCACAAATGTACGTAATTCAGCCATAGTCTTAGCGTCATACAGAGAAAGACTCTCATCACGAATAGCAGCGTTCAGTTCGTCAATAGCCAAAGGCTTTGACACAGCAGTAGTTCTCCAACCAAGAGTCTCGCTAATCTGTGGATTCCGATGGTTCATCTTTCGTTGACGAAAGATGTTCCTGTAGCCAGACCTTTGCAAACCCTTCAACGTAGTGAGGCCGTGGTTGTTGGACTCAACACCAATCAAAGCAGAATTGTAGTAATGCCCAATCTGTTTCAATATCTCTTCACCAAAGATGTCAGGGTCCACGTGCCCGTGCCAATGCGCCACAACCATACCGGTATCGGCAGAGATAATGTGTGCAGAACTGAAGTCCCCATGCCCCAAACCTTCTGCAACGTCCGCTCCAATGACGTAAGTCTCGCCTCGTGCGGGATAGTCCCAAATGGCAAAAGCCCCGCCATCTTCAATAAAATCATAGTTGTTACGGCCAGGTGATGCCTTCAGGTATCCACGGTCAGGTTCAATCGCTTCAATGAGTCGTATTGCTTCAAGGTCAAAGACCGGACGACCAGAACGAATAAACGCTTCATCAGGGTCATCAGGATATTCCTGTGCCATCTGCCAATCAGGCAGGTCTGCCTTCTTGGCGTCGTACCACGCTTGGTCACGGTCTCCAGCAGACCAGGGAAAAAAGATTCCAGTAAAACGGTTAGTTCCTGTTTGAGAACCAACCCACAGTTCGTGAAATATATTCCCTTCACCGTTGGCTGTGCTCAAACAGTTGACACGTCCACCCACGTCTGCAATCGGTTCAATAGATGCCCAAGCTTCAGCAGCGTTAGGGATAAACGCCATCTCGTCAATGAACACTCGATACACAGATTCTCCACGAGCAGGGTCATTACCCGAAGGTAATGACTCGATAGAAGAGTCATTAGCAAACACCATCTTCAATTGGTTATCGGACAGCAGGTCAGGCCCACGCTGCCGAACCCAGTTCGGCATCATCTTGTAACCGTACTTAGTTTTCTGTAGCAACTTGGCTGCTTCACGCTCTGTGCGTGAAAGCATTACGGTAAATCGGTCAGGCCAAAAAAATGTTTCCCAAAAAGTAAATGTAGCTGCCAGAGTAGAAAACCCAATCTGACGTGCTTTTAATACAATCGTGTATCGGTCTTCAATCCAGCATCGCACAGTTTCAATCTGTGCTTCACGCATGTCAAACTTGATACGACCACGCTCAGGATGTCTGATGTGCCAGTAGTTAGAGCAAAAATGGGAAAACGCAGCCACCAGTTCTTCTGTGGTTGCATTCTCTGGACCTTTACACTTGCGCCATTCCTTCTCATTGAGAAGGTCTGTAAGTTCCATTTATTTCTTCTTTTTAGCCTTAGCCTTAGCCTTAGCCGCCATAATTATTTCCTTTTTGAATTTCTTTTCGGTCCCTGATAAGGCAACAATGCTGCTTTAGAACCTGGTTTTGGGCGTGGAGCCAACTGTTTATGTGATGATGAAGATGGATATGTTGTATTGCTAGGAGGTTTCGGTTCCGACTTTTTCTTTTTAGCCTTAGCCTTAACAGCCTCATAAGTTATTGGAAAATTATAAGTAGGCATTTTTTTCGCAGAAGTACCATAAGTGTTTTTGTAATAACTTTTAGTTCTACCAAAACCAGTGTTACTTCTGGTTTCATAAACACCACCATCACTGTCTTCGCCAATATAATCATATTGAGTGCGGCTATTGATGCCAAATGGATGTGTGTCCTTATATGCTTTTTTATAGTTGTCCATTTTTTTTCTTGCCTCGTTAGCAGGAGCACGACCAGCACGAACAGGTTCATCACCCTTTTTGAGCATTGACTTTTTAGGTGCTGCCTTCTTAACCGGTTTCCTCATAGCCATTATTTTACAGCAACCTTTTTCTTAGCAGCCTTCTTGACAGTCAAAGGTTTGCCTTGTGAAGCCTTAGACCCGATAAACGATGCGACAGTTGGGTCGCCAATCTTTGTCGAAGCCCATGACAATCCTGCAGCCACCAATGGCATTGCCATTGCTGTCAAAGCAGCATCAACA
>Ga0209597_1001875_pt1 | contig 13575 bp, 10 predicted proteins | sample M_140625_MF_Meta_FD_187316 | JGI IMG/M metagenome (GOLD analysis project Ga0209597, IMG submission 187316) | Freshwater microbial communities from Lake Montjoie, Canada to study carbon cycling - M_140625_MF_MetaG (SPAdes) (version 2) | ecosystem: Environmental > Aquatic > Freshwater > Lake...
GTCGACGTGGATTTTGCCAAAAATGCCGAGAGCCTCGGCGCGACCGGCCTCCGCGCCCACACGCTCGCCGAGCTCACCGCCGCCCTCACCACCGCCCAAGCGGCGAAAGGCACTGTGATCATTCACGTCACCGTCCGCGCCGACGTCGGCCTGCCGGGCTACTCCTGGTGGGACGTCCCCGTGTCCGCGACGTCGCGACTCGCCAGCGTGCGCGCCGCCAGCAAGGCCTACGGCCGCGCAATCACGAAACAGAAATTCTATTACTGATTTCAGACGCTCAGCCGCAAGCGTGAGCGAGTGGTTCTACGATCCCTCGTCCACTCGCTGGCGCTCGCCGCTACAACCACACCGATGTCCTCTGTATCACCCACCACGCTCCACCGCGACTGCCTCGTCGGCGCCAATCCGATCATCTGGAGCAACGACGACTTCAACGAACTCGCCGGCGACGTCCCGCTCGACACGATCTTGCGCGAGATGCGCGCCGCCGGTTACGCCGGCAGTGAACTCGGCCACGCTTACCCACGCACACCCGCCGCACTCGCCGACGCCCTCGGCCGACACGACCTCCGGCTCGTCAGCGGCTGGCACTCCACCACCCTCGCCACCGCCGACCTCGCGGCCGAGGAGAAAAACTTCCGCGCCCACCTCAACCTGCTAAAAACGCTCGGTGCCCGCGTCGCCATCGTTGCGGAATGCAGCCATTGCATCCACGGCACGCGCGAAGCCGCCCTCGGCTTTGGCACCGCCGACCGCCGCGCGCTCGATGCCGCCGAATGGACGCGCTTCGTCGCCGGCCTGAAACAGCTCTGCGCCGTCGCCGCCAGCGAGGAAATGCGCGTCGGGTATCACCACCACATGGGCACAGTCATCCAAACCGAGTCCGAACTTGACCGCCTCCTCGCTGAGGTGCCCGCGCTCTTTCTGCTCCTCGACCCGGGCCACCTCGCGTTCGCCGGTATCGATCCCGTCGCCGTCACCCGCCGTCACGCCACCCGCATCGCCCACGTCCATCTCAAGAGCGTGCGCCCCGCTATCGCCGAGCGCGCGCGTCGCGAAGGTTGGTCGTTTTGCCGCGCGGTCACCGAGGGAGTGTTTACGATTCCCGGTGACGGTTGCGTGGATTTTCCCGCCATTTTCCGTATCCTCGCGTCTGTCGACTATCGCGGCTGGCTCGTCGTCGAAGCGGAGGAAGATCCCGGCAAAGTCCCCGCCCTCCCCAAAGCCAAACGCGCCCGCCACTACGTCCGCACCCACGCCGGCGTGTAGGGGCCCGCTTGCGGGCGATTCAAAACGTCCGTCGTCTTCCCACTTCAACATCGCCCGCCAGCGGGCTCCTACCCCCGATCCATTTCCCCATCTCTCATTCGCTCCCTCTCCCCTACTCTCTTTCTTCCCATGATCTCCCGCATGTCCCAAATGACGGCGCTCGGCGCCGATTGGTGGAACGACTCCGGCGTCCCCACCGAACTTTCCGCAGCCGTCGCCCTCGGCGCCGTCGGCGGAACCTCGAACCCCGTGATCGTCGCGCAGGCCGTGAAAGCGCAACCCGCGCTCTGCAACCCGATCATCGACCGCCTGCTCGTCGATCACCCCGCCGACACCGAAGACGACATTGCGTGGAAACTGATCCACACCCTCGCGATCGACGCGGCCTCGCGCCTCTTGCCGGTTTACGAGGGCACGCGCGGCGTAAAAGGATTTCTCTCCACGCAGGTAAATCCGAAATATTATCCGAACTACGAACTGATGGTCGCACAGGCCACGCAACTCGCCTCGCTCGCCCCCAATATCGCGATCAAAGTGCCCGCCACCGCCGTCGGCATCGCCGTCTTGGAAGAGCTGACCGCCCGCGGCATCCGCGTAAACGCCACCGTAAGTTTCACCGTGCCCCAGGCCATCGCCGTATCCGACGCGCTTGCACGCGGACTCCAACGCGCCCGCGCCGCCGGCCGCGACGCCGACGCCATTCGCCCCTACATCACGCTCATGATCGGCCGCGTGGACGATCAATTACTACGCGTGGCGGCGGCACAAAAAATCTCCGTCACTCCCGGCACGATCGCGTGGTCCGGCATCGCGGTCTTTAAAAACGCGCATCGTATTTTCAAAGAACGCGGTCTCCCTGGCACGCTCCTTGCCGCCGCCTATCGGCACGAAAATCACTGGTCGCACATCATCGGTCGGGACGTCCTCCAGACCATTCCCTACACCTGGTGGACGCAGTTCAACGTCGCCGCCACCGAGCCCACACTCACCCTCGAACAACCCATCGACGGCGCGATCCTCTCCGAGCTCCGTGCGAAGTTCCCTGACTTCATCCGAGCCTACGATGCAGACGGTATGCAGCCAGCGGAATTCCTCGGCTACGGCGCGACGCAGCACACGCTCAGTCAATTCCTCGGCGGCTATGGCGACTTGATCGCCTCCGTGCGCGCCCGCATGCTACCGATTTGATTTCGCAAGCGACGCCCCGACAAATCATTCATGCTCCCCCTCGTCCCCCACTACATCGCCGGCGAATGGCTGCGCTCTCCGCAGCTTCCCACCACGTCCGTCTTCAATCCCTCGACGGGCGACGTCATCGCGCAGTGCCCAGTCGGTGGCGCGGCCGAGATCAACGCCGCGGTCGCCGCCGCACACGCCGCCTTTCCGGCTTGGAGCGAGACGCCTGCGGTCGAGCGCGCCCGCGTGTTTTTCCGTTATCGCCAAATCATCGAACACAACTACGACACGCTGTGCGCGACCGTTTCCCGCGAGCACGGCAAGACGCTCTCCGAGGCGCGCGGCGACGTGCACCGTGGTATCGAGAATATCGAATACGCCTGTGGCGTTCCCACGCTGCTGTTCGGCGACACCCTCGAAAACCTCGCGCGCGGCGTTGATTGCGAGACCCTCAACCAACCTCTCGGCGTCTGCGTCGGCATCACGCCGTTTAACTTTCCCGCGATGGTGCCGTTATGGATGTTCCCACTCGCCCTCGCTTGCGGCAATACCTTCGTCTTCAAGCCCAGTGAGAAAGTCCCACTCACCGCCGTCCTCCTCGGCGAACTCCTCGAAAAGGCCGGTCTGCCCAAGGGCGTGTTTAATATCGTCCACGGCGGACGCGAGGCGGTCGACACCCTGCTCACTCATCCGAAAGTGCGCGCAATTTCCTTCGTCGGCTCCACGCCCGTCGCGAGATACATTTACGAAACCGGCACCCGCCACGGCAAACGGGTCCAGGCCAACGGCGGCGCGAAGAACTACCTCGTCATCATGCCCGATGCCGACATCGGCAAAACGGTCGAGGCGCTCGCCACCGCCGCGTTCGGCTGCGCTGGCGAACGCTGCATGGCGGGTTCCACCGCGCTCACCGTCGGCAGCGCAGCAGAACGCCTGCTCCCCGACCTCATCACCGCCGCCCGCGCGATCAAAATCGGCCGCACCGATCAACCCGCGCCCGCCGCCCAGCCCGACATGGGTCCGGTCATCACCGCGGCCCACCGCGACCGCGTACTCAGCCTCGTCGCCAGCGGCGAGCAGGAAGGCGCGAACGTCATCGCCGATGGTCGCAACCTCAGAGTCGCCGATGCGCCGCGCGGTTTCTACGTGGGTGCAACCATCGTTGACGGCGTGCGGGCCAATATGACGCTCGCCCGCGAGGAAGTGTTCGGTCCCGTGCTGAACGTTATGCGCATGGACGACCTCGACGCCGCGATCGCCCAAGCCAACGCATCCGCGTTCGGCAACGGTGCGGCCATTTTCACCGCGAGCGGTCGCGCCGCGCGCGAGTTCAAACACCGTGTGAAAGCCGGCATGGTGGGCATCAACGTCGGCGTGCCCGCGACGATGGCGATGTTTCCCTTCACCGGCTGGGATGATTCGTTTTACGGCGACCTCCACATCCAAGGCAAAGAAGCCGTGCAGTTCTACACCCAGCAAAAAGTCATTACGACGCGCTGGTTCGGCGGCGAGGTGGGCGACGTGTGGAAAAAGTGAGCCCCTTTAATCGAGGGTCTTGGATTTTCAGCGCGGCTGAGGGGCGAGACGAGGGCGGCAGGGAAACCGCCCCTCCGTGGGTCACGGCACTTCGTAGACCTCGACGAGGGCGGCTCCGATGGTCGTGCCCGCTCCACTGAGCTGAACCGTATACGCGCCCGGGGTGAGGTTGACGAGGAGCGCGGAATCCTTGCTGTTCGGCGCGAAGGCAAACGCGCCTACCCCATTGGCGGCCGCCGCAATCTGCGCGGCATCAGCCGCGGCAGCCGTGGTCGGCGCGCCCCAGTCGTCGTTGGTCGCAATCATCGCGCCGGGTTGGTCAAACAACTTCAGCTGAGGGTCGGCGAGCGTGCCCGCTACACCGAAGCCGCCCAGCGTCGGGCCGACGCCGCGAATCAGCACCCGTTTGGGCACGGTTCCGCTGATCACAAATCCGGCCGTGAGCGTAGCGTCGCCGCTGCCGGCAAAGCCGCGCGAGGCGATGTTCACGACCTTCTGCGTCGGCATTGAATTTTCGGATACGTCGTAAACCTCCACGAGGGCGACGCCGGCCGTGCCGCCATCGCCAGAGACGACGGCCGTGTAAGCGCCGGGCGGGAGCGAAACAGAGAGGACCGCGTCCTTACTGTTCGGCGCGAGCGCAAACGCGCCGACGCGCGCGGCGGCGGCGGCGATGTCGGTGGAATTACCCCACCCGGTATTGAGCAAGAGCGAAGTCGAGCCGCGGAAGAGTTCGAGCCGGGGAGCCGCCAGCACACCGGCAACACCGAAGCCGCCGAGCGCGGGGCCGACAGCCCGGATCATGACTGCCTTCGGCGCGTCGCCTCGCAGGACGAAGCCGGCGATCATCTCGCCGGCGCTGCCACCGACGGCCCCACGCGTTGCAATGTTCAGTAGTTTTTCGGTGGCGACACGCGTGTCGCTGGCACCGATGAAAGTGAGTTTCGCACCGGTGGCCGTGGTGACCGTCGCACTCAGCGTGGCGGTAGCGGCACCCAGAGTGCCGGCGAAGGTCGCATTGGCGGCGGTCGTGACGGTGAGGCGGCCCGCTGCATCGACGGTGCCGGTACCCGCATCCGTGGCGGCAGGCGTCACAGTCAGCACGAACGCCTGTCCCGCCGGACCGACGATGGCGTAACTCGTGGCGGAGGAATTAGCGGCACCGGACTGATAAAAACCGGCAACGGTTTGGGAGACACCGGTGGCGGCCGAGCGCGTGGCCGTGAGAGCGGTGGCTCCGTTCACTGAACCCGTGAGCAATCCGGCGGCGGAAATGGTGGCATCGACCGTGTATTCAATCGTGGCGGCGGCGACCCGCGCGGAACTCGGCGTCGTGACAAACGTGGAAACCCGGAAGCGTCCGGCGGAGTCGACCGCGACATCCCGCGTGATGAACGTCGCCTGCGAGCCGCTGGCGTATCCAAGAAAGACAGCCGAATAGTCAGCCCGCACTTGGAGCGCAAAGGAACCGCCCGTCGCAAAGGTGCCAAAGTAGCTGCCGGTGTAGTTCAGCGGCCGCACTACGAGGCTAGCACTGCCACTCGTAACCGAGCCCCCGGGACCGGTGACGACGACGGTATAGCTGCCGGCGTCAGCGGCGGACAACGCAGACCAGGACAGTGTGGCGGCGGTGGCGGACGGCAGCGCCACTCCGTCCTTCCGCCACTGATAGGTGAACGGACCGGCACCAGATGCGACGACAGTGAATGTCGCCGTCTCACCTTGGCCGACGGTCTGTGCAGCCGGAGGCGTGGCGATGACCGGGGGCGCGGGCGCGGGCGCAGCGACCTCGAGGATGGCAGCAGTGCTCGTGATCGCTCCGGCGGAGTTGGTCACCACCACACTGTAGGACCCTGCATCGGCCACGGCCGCGGACGCGATCGAGTACGTTGCGGCACTGGCACCGACGAGGGTCACGCCGTTTTTGCGCCACTGGTAGGTGAACGGTGCGGTGCCGGCGGCCACGACGACGAACGTCACGCTCGCACCGGTGGCAACGGAGCGATTGGTGGGCGGTTGGGTGATCGAGGGGGCAATGACCGTCGGCGGCAGCGGAGTGGTCGTGACGGTCAGGGAAGCGACCGCGCTCGTCGCACTGCCGAACGTATTGGTCACAACGGCCGTGTAGCTCCCGCCACTCGCGGCAGTGACACTCGTGAGGGTTAACACCGCATTCGTAGCACCCACGACGAGGGCCCCATCCTTGCGCCACTCGTAAGTCAGCGGAGCCGTGCCCGTCGCGATAACGCTGAAAGCGACGCTCGTACCGGCATTGACGATCTGACTGGTGGGCGGGGTCGCGATCACCGGAGAACCACCCAATACGACCGGGACGAGCGTCACAGAAATGCGACTACCGGTGGCGGGACGCAGTCCAAAGACCGATGTGAGCGTCGCGGACGTGAGGCCCGCCGGATACGCTGCGGTGAACGCAAAGGTCGCGGAATTAGTCGCGAGATTAATGGTCGCCCAGCCGAGCTCGCCCGTCTGTCCCGGCGTCGGCTTGATACTCGGTTCACCGCTCCCGGAGACATAGCTCCAGCCAGCCGGCAGCACCACGGTGAGATCATAAATCGCAGTGCCGGTAAACGCCGCGGTCCAAGTGAGGGTGACCTGCCCACCCGCAGCGTTGAGCATGGCCGTGTTCGGCGTCAGCGTCGCGGATTGCGCAAGCCCAGTCGAGCGGGCGACAACCAAGAGGACCAAGGCGAGGAAGAGGTGGCGAAGCTTCACGGAAGAAAGACGCGATGACGGCATTGACCCGGAAAATCGCAAGACGCTTCACCGAAAGGCACAGGGGGTTGCGGCAGGCACGCAGCTAAGAAAAAATCTCCGCCCAACGAAGTCTGTTCGACCGGCAGCGAGCCGTCCCACCCACACCCGCGTTGTTCAGCAACGGTCTCGTAGAAAAACCATCGGCATTCCACTTTACTTTGAAGCTGACCTTACCTGGCTTACACGAAGTCGCCTGCTGGGGCGCCGTGGTGATCAAGATCTGTCGGCGCAGACCACACAGGTACGGCGAACGTCAGTCCGCCTCAGCTGCGAACCTTCAGGGGGCGAAAACGGCAGACTGAAAGTCCGCCCGACTCTCAGCGCAACAGCGTCGCGCCACCATCGATGTCGTAGGCCGAACCCGTAATAAACGAGGCCTCGTGGGAGCACAGGAAAGCCACCAGGGCAGCAATCTCAGCTGGTTCGCCCATCCGCCCGATGGGTTGCGCGGCGGAAAGCTTGGCAAACATCTCGGCTTCCTTGCCCGGATAATTTTTCGCGATAAACCCATCGACAAACGGCGTATGGACGCGCGCCGGGCAGACGCAATTGCAGCGGATCCCTTGGTTCACAAAATCCCGAGCGACCGAAAGCGTCATGGTAAACACCGCGCCCTTGCTCATGCCATATGCGAACCGATCGGCGAGCCCCACCCGTGAGGCGAGCGACGCCAAATTCACAATGGCACCCCCGCCTGACTCTAGGAGTTTCTTCACGCCGAAATGCAGCCCGTGATAAACGCCCTTAACGTTCACCGCGTAGATCCGATCGAGATCCGCCGCCAGCGTATTCACGACATTGCCGATGTGAGCGATCCCCGCGTTATTGACCAGCACGTCGAGACGTTCGAGCGAGGCAAATGCCGCCCCCATTTCCTCGGTATGGGCAACATCCGCTGCGAGCACCTGCGCCGAGCCGCCCGCCGCCACAATCTCTGCCACGGTCTCGGCCCCCGCCTCGGCGCTCCGTTCCAACACCGCGACGTGCGCACCCTCCGCGGCGAGCCGCACGGAAATCGCGCGACCAATGCCCGAGCCACCACCGGTGACGAGCGCGTGTTTACCGGCGAAACGTTGGGGGAAGGGGAGCATGCGCCCAAGGTAGGAGCGTGCGTGCACGCGATTCGAGATATTTCCTTACCACCCGGCCACAATCCGCCTCACCACCGCGTCGCCTGGAATTTCCAGCCCGGCACTTTCTTTTGCATCTCGGGTTCATCGTTGCGCTCCGTGAAACCGCAGCGCCGGTAGTTATCCGCCGCTTTTGCGAGCGCCACGCGATCCAACTCCACACCGAGGCCCGCGCCTTTCGGGAGTGCCACGCAACCGCCTTCGATTTTCATGCGCCCGCCAACAATAATATCCTCCCACTGCCACGGGTAATGGGTATCGAGCGCGTAGCTGAGATTCGGCATAGCCGCCCCGAGGTGAGTCATCGCCGCGAGCGAGATACCGCCGTGGTTGTTCGAGTGCATCGACACGCCGCGACTGAAGATCCGGCAGTGCGCCGCCAGCTCCATCGAGGCGCGCAGCCCGCCCCAGTAGTGGTGATCCGTCAAAATAATGTCCTCCGACGCATGCTTCACACTGCCCGGCAAATCGTCGAAGGACGTCGTGCACATGTTCGTCGCAAGCGGCGTTTTTAAGGCCCGCCGCACCGCCGCCATACCTTCCTGCGTGCGACACGGATCTTCGAGGTATTCGAGAATCCCCTCCATCTCGCGACCGTATTTGATCGAGGTCTCGACCGTCCACAGCGCGTTCGGATCGAGCCGCAACGGCACGCCGGGCCCGAAGGCTTCATGCAACGCCTTCATCGCGGCGACCTCCTGCGCGGGCTCGAACACCCCGCCCTTGAGCTTGATCGATTCGAAACCGAATGCCTTCACCATGGCCTGCGCCTGCGCGACGACGCCCGCCGGATCGAGCGCCGCCGCTTGTCGCGCCGCCGCCCAGCCCGTCGCCTCCGGGTCGGTGCCAAACGCTAACGCGCCGCCCGCTCCCTCGTATTTGTAAAACAAGTAGGCCGAATACGGCACGCGCTCTCGGACCACGCCACCCAGCAGAGCCGCCACCGGCACGCCAAACGCCTTGCCCTGAATATCCAGACACGCCACGTCGAGTGCGCTGTAAACCTGCACGCGCGTCCGTCCATCCCACGGTTTGTCCCCGCGTGAAACCGACGTCTCGGGTGAGCACCGCTCCGCGAGCCTGGCCCGCAGCCCATGCCAGTTGCGCGGATCCGCGCCGATCACGACATCGCGCACGGCTGCGAGCGCCGCGTCGACCGCCACGCTACCCGGAACCTCGGCGAGCCCCGTGAGACCGTTGTCCGTCTTCAACTCCACGACCGTGCGCAAACAATACGGCGCGTGCAGCCCAGCAGCGTTGAGCAGCGGCGGATCGCCGAGCGCGATCGGCGTGATGTGCATTTCCGTGATCTTCATGGTGCGGTTTTCAGAGTGTGGTCAGGGCGCGGAGCGTGGGACAGGAGTTACCCCAGCCATTCGGCGCAAGGGACCGTCGCGTTATTTCCCGCGCAGCGTGGCCAGACTCGCCAACAGCCCCGCACGCACGCTGCCACCGTCGCTGCCGAGGGCGACAAACGTGTAACCGAGGTCGCGACACTTCGCGACGAGCGCGGGATTGTGCACGAGAATGCCCGCCGCCTTCCCGTGTTTCTTCGCCGCCGCGCTCACCTTTTCCAGCGCTCCGATGAAGCGCGGATGATCGAGTTGATCGCGGATGCCCATGTTGTAGCTCAGATCCGTCGGACCGACGAAGAGCACATCCACGCCGTCAACCGCCGCGATTTCCTCGCAGTTGTCCACCGCCTCGGGTGTTTCGATCTGCGTGACCGTCAAGAGCCAGTTGTGCGCGTTGAGATAATATTCCTCAAAGCCGCCGCCAAAGCCCGCCGACCGCTGGATTTTCGCGATACCGCGCACGCCGAGCGGCGGATAACGCATCGCGGAAACCGCCGCGCGGGCCTCGGCCGCCGTGCTCACCCAAGGTGCCATCACGCCGTGGGCACCCATGTCCAACGCTCGCTTGAATCGCGGCGTCTCATTGGCCGCGATACGCACGATCGGCACCGCGTGCGTGCCACCCACCGCCTGCAATTGGTGCAGCAACGTGTCCTCGCCACCCGGCCCGTGCTCATGATCCAGCAACAGCCAATCGTAGCCGCAATCCCCAGCCATCTCCGCCGTAATCGGTGAACCCAGATTGATAAACGTGCCGACGACCCATTCACGGGCGAGGACGCGGGCGCGAAAGTTTCCTGTGATTTTCATAAGGGTTCAGAGCGCAGTATAGAGCCGATAGAGGGCCTGCGTGCCGCAGTCTTCCCAACCCTTCACCGCGACCTGTTCATAAAGTCTCTTCGCGTTCGCGAGGCCCGGCAGGTCGAGTTTCAGTGCAGCCGCGCTGTCGAGCGCGATCTTCATATCTTTGATGATATGTTTCACATAAAAACCCGGCGCAAAATTATCGGCGAGCGCCCGCGGCGCGAGATTCGTCATCGCCCAACCGCCCGCCGCGCCGCCGCTGATACTCGCGTGCACCGCCGCGGGATCGAGCCCGGCTTTCTTCGCATAGGCCAAGGCTTCCACCCACGCGACCATCCCGACCGCGACCGCGATCTGGTTCGCCATTTTGCAATCCTGCCCAGCACCCGCCGCACCGAGCAGCGCGATATTTTTCCCCATGATTTCGAACAACGGCTTCGCCCGCGCAAAGGCCGCCGCGTCGCCACCCACCATAATCACGAGCCTCGCTTCTTTCGCACCGAGGTCACCACCCGAGACCGGCGCATCCAGTGCCGCGAGGCCACGTCGGCCTGCGGCTTCGGCAATTTTCCGCGCGAGCACCGGGCTCGACGTCGTCATGTCAATCAACAGCGCTCCCGGTTGGGCGCGTTCGATAATACCGCCGGCCCCGAGATAGGTGGTCTCCACATCGAGGGGAAATCCGAGGATCGTAATGACCACGTCCGCCACGGCCGCGGCGCTGCCGGCGGAGTCATGCCACGTCGCGCCCGCTTCGAGCAACGCGGACGCTTTGTCCTTGGTGCGATTATAGACGTGCAACGTGTGACCAGCCTTTTGGAGGTGACCAGCCATGCTGCGGCCCATGACGCCGGTGCCGATGAATGCGATAGAGAGCGATGCGGACATAGAACGAATAATTGGAAGGGTAAACAAAATGCATCGAGAGGCAAAAGCGTCCGCGCAGCCCGTGCGAACCAAATCTCACCGGCGCGCTAAGTTCGGCGTTGTGCGCAACGTCTCGCCGCTGCCATCGTCCTCCTTTCCTCCATGAAGACCTCCCGCCGCAATTTCCTCAAAACCTCCTTGGCCGCCACCGCAACCACGGCCGCGCTCACCACCGGCCTCACCGCCTCCGCCGCCGACAAGCCGTCGGCTGCCGCTCGCGATTACTGCGAAGTTCGCGCCTACCGCCTGAAACCCGGTGCCTCGGCCGACCTCCTCGACAGTTACCTCGCGCAAGCCCTCCTTCCCGCCCTCAACGCGCGCGGCCTCTCCGCCGTCGGCGTGTTTAATGAAATCGAGGTCGATAAGAAAGCCGGCACGTCCAAACCAAAGGTCGGCACTGCCGAGGCTCCCGTTTCCGTCTGGGTTTTGATCACTCACCCCACTCTTGAGTCCTTCGTCACTGTAGCCGCCGATCTCAACACCGACGCCAAGATCCAAGCCGCCGGCGCCGCCTATCTCAACGTGCCCAAGGCCACCCCCGCCTTCGACCGCGTCGACACGTGGTTGCTCCGCGCCTTCGCCGGCTTCCCGCGCACGCAAGTCCCTGCGTTTTCGAAAACCAAAGCGCCCACCCGCATCTTTGAAATGCGGGACTACGAGAGCCACAGCGAAGAGCGCGCCCTCAGCAAAATGGCGATGTTCAACAACGGCGAAATCGAAGTCATGAAAGACCTCGGCATGTCACCCGTGTTTTTCGGTCAAGCCATCGCCGGCCCCAATCTCCCCCACCTGCGCTACATCACGTGCGCCACCGACCTCGCGACGCACCTCGATAACTGGAAGAAATTCGGATCTCACCCCGTCTGGATGAAAATGAAAGACGATCCCCAATACAAAAATAACACGTCGAAGAACACTGCCCGTTTCCTCGTGCCGACGTCCTACTCGCAACTGTGACCGTCGGCGGGCGGTCCGAATCCGCGCCCTTTGACCGGCACTCGCGCCCTCGCCGCCGGTCTGCACAGCTCCCATGAAAACCCGCCCTTGGCAGTTTTTTGGTTTGCTCCTCGTCCTCACGTCTTGGGCTCCGGCCCAAGATGTCCGCTCTGCGCCCTTGCCCCCGGCGTACGCTTCGTCCGCGCAACTCTTCCCCGAGCAGCTCGATGAACTGCTCGGCCCGATCGCACTCTACCCCGACGCCCTGATCGCGATCATGCTCCCCGCGTCGACGGCTCCCTCGGAGATCGTTCTCGCTGCCCGCTACCTCCAAGCAGGGCGCGACACCCTGCAAATCGAGAACCAGCCGTGGGACGACAGCGTGCGAGCCCTCGCCCACTACCCAGACACGATCCGCTGGATGGACGAAAATCTCGCGTGGACGAAACAGCTCGGCGAAAGTTTTCTCGCCCAACCCGACGACGCGATGGCTGCGATTCAGCGCCTGCGCGCCCGCGCCCTCGCCGCGGGCCACCTGTTTTCCAACGCCCAACATCAGGTGGTGACCGAGGGAGGCCTCATCAGCATTTTGCCCGCACAACCCCACGTCATTTACGCCCCTTATTACAGCCCGCAGATCGTCTATTTCTCGCAGGTCGGTTACGCCTCTTTTGACGCACCTTTTCTCACGTTCGGCAGCGGTTTTTCTTCCGGATGGTGGCTCGCCTATCACTTGGATTGGGGCCAACGCCGCATCTGGGTCGTCGATCAGCAAGCCCGCCAACGCCACTGGCAAGAGCACCGCGATTTACGCCCCGGCCTCCCGCCCCCGCCCGGTCGCCCCGGCTACATCGGCCCGCCGCCTTGGCAGACTTGGCGCCCCTCAGCGCTCCCTACCCGCCCAACGCGAACGGTCGACGTTGGGCACCGCACCCAAATCGTGATCGTGCAGCCAGCGCCCTATTCCGGTGCCCCGCGATTCAATCGCCCGCCACCGCCGATCTCACCCTCGCAACCGCGCCCAGACCCTCGGCCCCGGCCATCGACCAACGTAGCGCCTGTCCAGCCCCCCACCACAGAACGGTCCCTCGCACGACCCCTCGTTCCTCCGGTGACGACCGTGCCCCCGCCCGACACCGTCTCGACCCCACCCTCGCCGACAACCCCACCTCATCGCTCCCGAGCAGCGACCCATTCCACTTCGGCCCCCTCCCCCAACCCCGCGCCCGTCTCGTCCACGCTCACGTTTAGTCCCGCCCCGGCTCCAGCCGCGACCGTGACCTCCCCGGCCCCGCCGCCGGCGTCGCGCCCGAGTGAAACGCGCGCCGATCAGCCCGCCCGAAATCGGCCCCCACGCGACGATCGCCCCGCGCCCACCGCGCCGCGAACCACGGCCGAGTCCCGCGGGCGCCCCGTCCCTGCGCCTTCGCCAAATCCCTCCGCTGCCGCCGCGCCCGCCACTCCCGCAGCCGTCCCGCGTGCCACGCCCGCCCCACCCGCAGCGCCCCCTGCTCCGACCGCCCGACCCGCTCCTCCTGCCGCCGAAGCAGACGACCGTCGGAACCGGAAGCCCGACGAACAGGCACGGTAGCATTCCCGTTGCGCACACGGTGTCCGCGAAAACCTCGCCCACCGTGAATGCCCGGATCACCCCGCCCTTGAACGGC
>Ga0209597_1001876_pt1 | contig 13569 bp, 16 predicted proteins | sample M_140625_MF_Meta_FD_187316 | JGI IMG/M metagenome (GOLD analysis project Ga0209597, IMG submission 187316) | Freshwater microbial communities from Lake Montjoie, Canada to study carbon cycling - M_140625_MF_MetaG (SPAdes) (version 2) | ecosystem: Environmental > Aquatic > Freshwater > Lake...
CGCGTTCATGACCTTGCGAAATGACGCGCAAACCGCGGCCAAACGCGAAGTTCAAGTGCGAAACAACGGCACGCTGATCGCCAGCGCATCCGAGCCAATCACTATTCCGCCGGCCACTGGCAAGGGCGACACGCGCGTGTCCGGCGCGCAAAAACTTTCATTCGCCCCGTTCACCCTTGTGAATTCCGGTGTGCTCAGCATGAACTTGCTTCCAGAGGATGCCTTCGCCACCGATGACCACGCGGTGATCGCCATACAAGAGCAACAGACACTACGCATTCTGTTGGCGGGAAACGATCCCGCCTTGGAGTCCCTACTGAATAGTTTGTCCTTCGCCACTGTGCAACAAATTTCGTCCAATGATTTTATCAAGCGCATTTCAAGCGACGCCACTTGGACTGAATCATTCGACGTGGTGGTGTGCGTGGATTGTGAATTGCAATCGCTCACCGCGGGGCGATGGTTGATCTTTGGCAAACCGCCTGCCATTTCCAATCTCAACGCCTATGGACAGCAAACGCGCCAAGCCATCCGCGCTTGGAAAAGCGACCACAAGACAATGGCGCAAAGTCAATTCTCGGATCTTGTGGTGGATCGCTCCGCGGCCATCGCGCCAACATCCGACTGGCTTGCGTTGCTTGAAGGTTCCAAAGGTCCGTTGATCGTGTCGGGGCGCGACAACAACGCCACGGTGATCTATGTGGCGTTTCTTCCTCTGGATTCCAATTGGCCATTTCAGAGAAGTTTTGTCAATTTCACTGCGCAAGCCGTGGAATTTCTTGGAGCCCTTGGTAGCGCAGTGACCAGTGAGTCGCTTGAGCCGGGCGCCATGTTGCGCACGCGAATTGCGCGTGGATCAAGCAACGTATCTATTCAAACTCCATCGGGTGACCGCATTGCGCAAACCCCAACCGATGGCGAAATTGTTTTTGGACCAATGCGAAACGTGGGCGTGTACAAGGTGGAATCTGTCGATCCATTGGGCAAGAAAAAAACACGCATGGTTGCGGTCAATCTCACCAACCTCGCGGAATGCAATGTGGCCGCGGCGAATCAATTAAATATTCCCGCAGGTGATCTACAATCCACAGTCATTGGTTTGACTGCCTTGTCTATTTGGCCTCTGCTTGTGTCTGCCGCGTTGTGCTTACTCATAGTTGAATGGTTTCTCTATCATCGTTACGGAGGTTCCTCATGAGTTCATTGCATTTTCAATTCGACATGAATGGCCATCACGAAACACTTCACATCAGTGGCGCAGTGGATGTACGCACATTTGTATTGTTTGATGCCGTCATGCAATGTTTGGCCAACAGTGGCGGGGTGCTCCATATGGATTTAGGCGATGTGGATTCTTTCAACTCTCCCGCGGTTGGCGCGTTGGTGATGTTGGCCACGCAACGGCGCTCCCACGGTGGAATGTTGCATGTGCGTTGTCGTAGCAATGGAACTGTGGCGCTTATGATTCAGCGAGCACGATTGGATGCCCTGTTCAATCTGGAATTTGATCCAGGCGATTCGTCCAACGCCAAGCCAAAGTAGTCGTATGATCAATTTATGAACGCAGACCGCATCGCACAATTTGAAAAGATGGCCGCCGCCGATCCCACCAACGAAATGGCGCACTTCAGTTTGGGAAACGCCTATTTGCAAACCCAGCGCTTCGCCGAAGCCTCCAAAAGTTTGCAACGCTGTCTTGAACTGGTTCCAGACATGAGCAAGGCGTGGCAGTTGTGTGGCCAAGCAGAGATTGGCGCGGGTTGGACTGATCGCGCCGTGGTCACCCTGACCAAGGGCTATGAAATTGCGGCCAGCAAAGGTGACCGCATGCCTCAGCAAGCCATCGCGGAATTGCTTCGATCCATTGGTCGCGAGCCACCCAAAGTTGTGTCGCCAAGCGAAGAGGAAACCGCGGAGCGTTTGCGCTCATCTGGAACATTTGTGTGCGCGCGTACGGGCAGGCCAGGCACGCAACTTTCAGAGGCGCCATTGCGCGGTCCTGTGGGCGAGTGGATACAGAAAAACATTTCCGCAGAAACGTGGAAGAATTGGATTGGTCAAGGCACCAAAGTCATCAATGAGTTGCGTCTAGATTTCTCGCGCGACAAGGATCAAGAGATCTTCGATCAACACATGAATGAATACTTGGGCTTGGACGCGCCAACGCTGGACAAAATTCGCGCGGGCGACAAAGTGGCCAACTAAATGGCGTTTCAGCCGTCGCCCATTCTTGCGACACGCATCGCGGGCCTTGAACTTTCTTCGCCGCTGATCGCCGCCGCCGGCACCGCGGGCGTTGTGGACGAACTGGCCGACGTCATGGACTTGCACATTTTGGGCGCAATCACCACAAAAAGCATCACGCCTGAGTCGCGTGAAGGCAACGCGCCGTGGCGCTTGATTGAAACCAGCGCGGGCATGCTCAACGCGATTGGTCTGGCCAATCCAGGCCTAGAAAATTTCGCGCGCGACTACGCGCCCAAGGCCGCGCGGCTTCCGTGCCGCGTGATTGGTTCAGCGGCGGGCCACAGCGCTGATGAGTTCGCGCGCGTTGCCGCGGGCTTGATTCACTGCGGCATGTCCGCGGTTGAATTGAATGTGAGTTGCCCCAACACATCAACGGGTCGCTTGCATGGCGGCGATCCACAATCGCTTTCGCAATTAATTAAAGAAGTGCGTCCGCATGTTCCCGCGGGAAAGTTGTGGATTAAACTTCCACCCGATGGACCAACTGTGGCGCTTGCCACCGCGGCCATTGACGCCGGCGCCGACGCGCTGACCATGTGCAACACATATCCCGCAATGAAGATTGATCCAGTCACTCGCCAGCCCGTGCTTTCAAATGGGCAGGGCGGCTTGTCTGGTCCCGCCATTCATCCAATCATTGTGCGCTTGGTGTATGAGGTCTACAAAAATGTCGCCAAGGCCGCCAACATTCCCATTATTGGTTTGGGCGGAATTCTGAATTGGCAAGACGCCGCCGAATTAATTGTCGCGGGCGCCAGCGCCGTGTCCATGGGCACCGCATTCTTTGTTGACCCAACAATTCCCAAAGCTGTCTCCACAGGTTTGACCAAGTGGTGCCAACAGCAGGGCGTGAAAAATATTCGCGAGTTGGTTGGCGTTGCGCACGTGGCCTAAATCTAAATTCAGGAACTCTTGGCCACAGGCTTGCGCTTGGATGCGGCTTCTAATTCAGCCAATTCCAAGTACAAAATGCGCTTGCATGAAAGGCACTGGATCAATGAAGTTCCATCGCCAAGCAGGCGCGAATACAACTGATATGGAATTTCAACATTGCACGCGGTGCACGCGTATTCGCGCGAACGCGCGTCCACGGTCATCACTGGTGACACAGCTTCGCCGTCATGAATGTTGGCAACTTCATCAAAGATCACCATGGATGGCGCTGGAACATGCGTCGCCGCCAAGGCGCGCTCGCGGTCAAGTTCGCCCAGGCGCGCGCTTGTTTCCTGTGTGCGCTCCTGCATTTCAGCGGCGGCTTTGTCGCACAGCGTTTTTCGCTCAACCAACTTGGCGTCAAATTGCGCAAGTCGCGCCACCAATTGCTCAACCTTCTCCATGTGGGTCAGAGCCTGCTGTTCAAAATTATCTTTTTGCAACTCAAGCGATTTCAAACCGCTCAAGATGGCGCTGTACTGCTTGGTGTTTGCGCTGTTGTTCAATTCATCGCGCATCTTCTGAATTTGAACACCCACGCCGTTGGCTTCCATTTCCAAATTGGACACTTGCGCCTGCGTATGTTTGCGTTGCAATTCAACTTCCTCGCGCTGAGCAAGCAAGTCCTTCATCTGCGTTTCTTGCGTCTTTAAATAATGTTTGGCTGAATCCAGTCGACCCCGAAGCGCGCGTACTTGGACATCGACACTATGCAGAGCGAGAATTTGTTCCATTAATGACATGCGGATTTCCTTTAAGAAGTTTAAGAGTAGCAAGGAACTTCAATTGTTCACATGCTTACAAGGATCAACTTCAATGGATTTGACAGTTCCAATGAAGGCGCAAGGCTTGCCACTGAAGCGCAAAGAACAGGCGAATTGCGCTTGATTTACACCACAGGCGCGCTTGACTTGGCCAGCAACCACACCGCCAACGGAGCGGTCGCAAGCAGGCTGTCCATGACATCAAACACGCCGCCCATTCCAGGCAGAATGCGACCAGAATCTTTGGCAAGCGCCTCGCGCTTCAGAATGCTTTCCGCCAAGTCGCCCAACATGCCAATGAAAGCGGCAAGCGCGCCAAACGCAACGCCAACAAGAATGGATTGTCCAAGCGCGTTGGTCAGTCCAGCGCCAACCACGCAACTTAGAATAATTGCGCCCGCAAGTCCCTCCCAACTTTTCTTGGGTGACACCCACGCCGCCATGCGATTTTTTCCCAGCGCCACTCCGCTGAAATACGCGCCAATGTCGCCGCTCTTCACAGTCAGCACCGCCCACGCCAAAGCCCACGCGGGAAGTGTTGATCGCATATCGATCCAGTAAGAGGGAAGCCATCCAATCCATACGGAAATTAAAACCCAATACCCCAAACCTGTCAGAGCAGTGAACCATTTTTTGCTAAGCGCCGCAATCAATGAAGGCAACAGAGTGAGCAACAAAACATTGCCCGCTAACCATGCGATAATGACCCAATGAAATAAATGCTCGCAACCTACAATGAATGCGCAAAGGGCCACGGACAATGTCCAAACAAACCCTGGAGCGTCCGGGTTGATGGCGCGCAACATGCGCGAAAGTTCCAGCGCCAGCAAAGGCAGAATAATCAGCGCGCTTGCGGCAAACAAAATGCCGCCAGCAGGAACATGTTGCATAGGAAGCCACTTCGCAGTGGCGCCCGTGAAATACTCGTCGGCGTAGAGCAGTCCAAGCAGGGACACAATGAGCAGAAAGCCAATGAAAATACGGGTGATCATGCACGGTCTACAAAAGGTGAAGGTTGATGCATGTCAATAAATTGGAACGCTGGGATCAATATCCACGCTCCACAAATGAATGCCGCCAGCCATGCTGACAACATTCGCCACGCCCGCGTGGCGCAACATTGCGGCCGCGCGCAAACTGTTCACGCCGTAGTGGCACAAGGTCACAACACAGGAGCCATGCTCGTCAAGAACCTCGTCGGCGCGCGACTCAATCTCTTGCATTGGAATATGAATGGTGTCAGGAATTGATGCGATCTCTCGACCTGATTGCGGACGAACATCGACCACGATTATTTTTTCACCCGCGGCTTTGCGCCGAACATATTCACGCGGCGTGATTTCCCAATCGGGTCGCAGTGGATAGCCAGGCGGAAGTCCGCGCTCGTCAACTTGAAAGCCGTCGTTGCCGGAGTTTGGCGCGCTCATGGTTTGCTGACTTCCTGTTTGGCATCTTGCTTTAGGGAAACCCATTTCCAAAGTCCATCGTCGCCGCGCGTCTGGCTGGCTGGCAACACGCCAATCGCTTGCATGGGTTGATCAACAACTAACCACGGTGGTTGGCCAGTGGCCATGCGAACCGGTGAAACCACCAATAGAAATGCGGGCCACACAACATCAGCCGCGCCTTCGGTTGCGGCAGATCCAACACTGCTTGACAGATACAGCGAATCCGCGACCGTGGGAAAAGTTTTTCCATCGCGCGCATCGGTTCCATTCAAGAGCAAAAGTTCCGAGTACGTAGGTCTCGCTTGCACTTGTCCGCGCGGAGCGTCGATCACTTGCACATCCCAATTGCGCCGATCCAAACCCTTCAAGCTTGCGGGACTTGCCGCGGGCGGCGCTGTTGAAGGCATGGGACTGTTCAAATCTGGAATGGGGTCGTTGCCCGCGTGGGTCAATGTGTTTGATTGATTCAAGCAACCTGCAAGAGCCAGTAGCGCCGCGCAGAGACAGAAGCCACGCAACGCGCCAGACCAAAAAAGTTGCGGCGCATTCACGCTGGCCGCGCGATCCGTGGCGCGCGCAACCACGGTGGCGCCGTGAGAAGGTCGTGTGTTGAGGTGGTGGCACAAATTCATGATTCTGTGTTCCATGGAATTCGCGCCTTGGCAAACGCAGATTCAATCGTATCCAAATCAAAGCCCGCGCGCGAAAATACACGCGCGATAGAAGTGGCTGATTTTCCGGCGCGAACTAGGCGTTTGGCTTCCGCGCAAAGTTGCGCCAATGTGGTGGCGGCGGCGCGCGCGGATTTTTGCGCGATTGAATCCGGAACGCCTTCGCCGCTCAAGCGCGCTTGAAGAAATTCTGGCGAGACAATTTTGCGCTCAGTAAGTTTGGCCGCGCGGCGCGTGGCGTAGGTCTTGTCATCAACCCAACCCGCGGCGCGCATTTGATCCACGGTCACTTGCGCGATGGCCTCGGGCCACTTGCGGCATAATCGCTCCAGTAAAAGCGCTTGCGTGAAATCACGCTTGGCTAAAAACGCAAGAGCCGCCGCGTGGCACGCGTTCAATTGCGCCAAATGTTCCACCTTGCGCGCCTTCGCCTTGTTCCACAACGCTCCAACTTCAATTGCAAGTTTGTCGGCGTAGTCGCGGCGCAGTGGTCCCATGCGCGCGCCATCCACAAACCAATACATCAGTCCAGGATCATCCGCATGCACAATAATTTTGTCGATTGTTTGAGCCATTTGTCTATGCGCCAATTATGGCGTTAATTCGTCAAGATAGGACGCCAATTCCGACGACGCCTTACCATCATTCGCTTGCTTTGCATGGGCAAGACCGCGTTGCAGAGCATTCAAAGCGTCGGAAATTCGATCGCAACGCTCCAATACTTTCGCGTAGTGGTAGTGACCGTAGGCGTGGGTGGGGTGTTGCTCCAGCAGTTTTTCAAACCATTGCAAAGACAACTGCAATTGATTGGCGCCGGCATATTCCTGCGCAATGCTGTAGATACAAAAGTCATCCGCGGGATCCGCGGCGTGCATCTTCTGCAATTGTTCAAGCCTTGATTTAGTTTCCACGAGCACAGCGTAGCGCAGGTTGATGCATTGGCGCATGTTCCACTATGCACCTGAAGCGGATATCTTTGAACAATGCGAAATTCGTTGGCGCGAAAAATAGTGGTGATTGCCCTTAGCGCGCTTTCGCTGTGCGCATGCTTGGACGAAACGTATGTGAAAGAGGATCGAACCGACAAGCGCGTCAAGACGCTTAAACTTTCACACCATGTTGGCGGCACGCAGGATTGCGTTCTAGTTCATGATGGAATTTGGTATCTGGGATTTGGGCAGGAGTTGCAGGTATTGGAAGGCCGCGGCAAAAAGCCACTGCGATCCGATCGCATCAACCCCAGTGGCGAGGGCGGTTCCATCACAGACCTGGCCTTGTGGCATGGTGACTTGATCGGCCTAGTCGACGGCGACGCCGTGGTTCGCTGGGATATTTCATCGCCACGACTTCCGGTGTTGATTGATTTAGTTTCGAGCAAGCAATTGGGAATCCGACCGCGATCCATTCATGTTGTGGACAACGTTCTTTATATCGCCGGTGATGGAGGCGTGGTGCGCGCCAGTGATGGCGACATATTTCTCGCCGGTGAAATGATCAGCGCGAAGGTAGTTGCAACAAAGTTTGGACCCGCAGTGCCCGTGGCGCGTCGCATTCAACTTTTGCAGAACAACACATTTGTAGGCGCCGCAAGCATGCTTGAACCGCTTCCCGCAAGCGCGGGCTTGCCTGGTGGTTTCGCATTTGGATTGCAAGGCAAAGAGGGCGCGACGGTCGGCCTGATGAATGATGAACTTCGCGAGGTGGCGGGCGAAGCGTTTCACGGAATTTTGCGGCGATTGGTGGTGGTTAATGGTCGCTTGTGGGCCATCTTTGATACGGAAATTGTTTCATGGGATTTACATTCCGGCAAACTTGAATCGCCGATGTATACCGCCGTGAAAGGCGCGCGCGACTTGGCGCCATTGTCGGACAACTTGTTCGCGGTGGTTGGTTCATTCGGCAGGGGCGTATTGCATTTGCATGACGACAAGGACGGGCCGGGCGATACATTCACGGACGCCGTTCGCGAGCCTGGACGTTTGGAGCAATCATTATTTGATGGCCGACGCATTCTTGCCGGAAGCCCCGAAGGATTTTGGCTGTATCCAATTCGTGGCAAGCCCACGTTGTCGGATAAAGCAGTTTCGCTTTCCACAATTCCAGACACCAAAGTCACCCTGGCTTGGGCGGAGGCGGAAATTGACAAAGGTGACAAGGATTCCACCACGAATACTGTTGGACAGAAAATTCATTTCAAGTCTTCCACCGCCGAAACCGTTTGGGAGCTTCCGCCAAATGTCTACGCATGTGTTCTGGCGTCGGTGGATGGCGACCTGTGGGTGGGTCATACCGATGGAATCACAGTGTTAAGCGGCGCAAACTCCGCTGATTCCTCCAACGGTACGTTGACAATTATCAAGCGTGGGGAACTTCGTTTGCCCGGACCAATCTTGTGGATTCATCCACTGCGAACAGGTTTAGGCGCGGTCTGGGTCAGTCACTTCGGCGGCATGGGCGTGGCCGAATTCACTTCCGAGACGCCTTCTTTGATCCCGGCTTCGAAGTCGTAGATTTTGTCCGCTTGATTGCTGACCCCGCCACTTTATTTTTTAATACGGGCGAAGAATTCGCTTTTGCATTCGCGCAAAATTGTTGGCAAATGGAATCGCTTTCACAAGTGGCGCCGCGGGCCTTGCATGAGGCGCGTCCGTGCGAGATGAACAAATGGCTGACTTGGCACCAATTTTTTCTTTCAAACAATCCCATTAAATCGGCCTCAACCAGAAGTGGATCGGTGTGTTTGGTAAGTCCCATGCGCAAAGCGAGTCGACCCACATGCGTATCCACAACCACGCCTTCCTGCATGTGAAATACATTGCCCAACACGACATTCGCGGTCTTGCGCGCCACGCCACGCAACGTGAGCAATGCATCCATACTGCGCGGTACCTCGCCATTAAATTGCTCGCACACAACGCGCATGCTTTCGCGCACAGCCTTGGCCTTGTTGCGCCAAAAGTTAAGCGTGTTCACAAAGGGCTCAATCTCCGCGGGCGTGGCGTTGGCAAAATCCTTCGGAGTTGGAAATTTTTTAAACAGCGCCGGCGTGGCTTTGTTCACCCCAACATCGGTGCTTTGAGCGCTCAATATGGTGGCAATCAGCAATTCATGAGGCTTGCTCCAATTCAATTCGCAGTGCGCGTTTGGGTATCTACTGCTTAGAGCCAGGTAAAGTCGCTCGGCGCGGGCCACGGCTTTGGCTGGTTGCTTTTTGGCGTTGATCGCTTTCATCTTCAGACATGGTAGTTCCACAGTTAGAATCAAATTGTGCGCGCGCCACCCATCCAACTCGCTGTAACGCTTTCCGGTCTTGGCGATTCGCCTGAATGTTTTTCACATGCGGTGAAATTAAATCTCGCGGGCGTTCAGTTTGACGCTTCGCAACCGCGCTTGCGTCCGCGCGAACTGGACATTGGCGCGCGCCGAGATGTCGCGGCCACGTTGCGCCGGCATGAACTTGTCGCATCGGGCATTGACTGTTTCATTCCGATTGAGCGCTTCACTCAACTCGATGCCGTGGAGCGGGCCATGACCGCGCTGTTTGAATCCATCGCGTTCGCCGAATTTCTTGGCAGAGTTTCCGTGAGTTTTTTCATGCCTCTGGATGCGGATCTTGCCAACACGATTTGCCAAGAGGCCGCCCGCAGGGGAGTTCTGCTGGCGGATTTTGTGCGCCCCAAAGGTTTCGCCAATTGCGGAATTGGCCTTGATCCCGCGGCAATTTTGCTGGAGCAAAAAAATCCCGCGCAAGAAGTTTCCGTTGCGGGCGCGCGCTTGGTGGCCGCGCGATTGAACGACATAGATCAATCCGGTCAGCGCGGACCGCTTGGCCAGGGTCGCCTTGACGCGTTGGCCTACCGCGTGGCGCTTGACGTATGCGGCTTCAAAAGTTTGCCCGTAATTGATTGCAGATCGTGGCGTCAACCTGTCGAAGAAAGTGCACAATGCGCCAAACGATGGAACGACCTTTTACCGGCGGGGAATTTGTGATGTCTGATATGACGCACCCCATGCAAGTGATCGGTGTCGGCATCGACTTGATCGAGGTCCCTCGCATCGCGCGCATGCTTGAAGAGCATGGAGCGCGCTTTCTTGATCGAGTGTTCACGCCGGCGGAACAAGCCTATGCCAACGCCAGTCAGGCGCAACGCGCGCAACGACTTGCCGCGCGCTTCGCCGCCAAGGAGGCCGCTCTCAAGGCGCTTCGCATGGGATTGCGAGAAGGAATTTCATGGACGGACATTGAATGCATCCATCGATCAGATGGATCGCCCATGCTTGCATTGCATGGTAGAGCCGCTGAAATTGCGCAAAGCATGGGAATCAACGCGTGGGTGGTTTCACTCACTCATATTCAAGAGATGGCCGCGGCCACGGTGACGGCGGGACGCACAGATTTAAAAAAGGTAGACTGACCATGATGAGGCGACGCGGCGCACCAACTTTGTATGAGCTCACCAAAAATAGTGGAAGAGGTTCCATCTCTGGTGGTTCGGGTGGACTCTCTGGTGGAAGCACTCCAAGTATTTCATTGTTGGGAAATGAGAGTGCGCGTTCAGTGCGCGTTCCAGTTGGATTTTTATGGTTGCTCGCTGTTGCGGTGCTTGGACTTGCCGCGTTGTCGTACGCATTTGGAGTGAACCGTGGCCGCTCCTCTGGCTACGCCGATGGAATTTCCGCGCAACTCACAGAGAACAATGCAAGCGCCATGGCGCGCATGGTAAAAGATCCATCCAAAGATACAGTTCAAAATTCCGGCTCGTCATCCGTTGTGGTCACTCCGCAAAAATCATTGCCCTCTTCAAGCGCGCCAACCAACTCTGTCACCTCCACAAAGAAGGCTGTTCCAACAGATTCCAAAGGTGATTCCAACGGGGTCGCAAATTCGCCCAAGCCAACCTCCAACGACGCCGATCCCCGTGAAAAGGGCGTGAATTATCTCACTTTGGCTCGTCCATCGGTGGACCAAGCCGACAAAATGCTGGCATTTTGCAGGGCTGAGGGGCTTGCCGCGTACCTAGTTTCAGATAATAATACCAAACTGCGAAAAATCATTGTTCTTCCAGGTGTTCGAAGTGCCAAGGCGCTTGACACCAAAGAAGGACAAGAACTTTTGGCAAATGTGAAGTCGGTTGGATTGCGTTGGAAAGCTGTGAAAAAAGGCAACAAAGATTTCTCTGATGCCTATCTCGAACTCTTCCGCTGATCGTCGTCGTTCAGTGCCGCGGAAGTATTAACACTTGAACGACATCGGAATTTTCTCATGAGCATTCATCCAAGTTTAAAGACCAAGTCCGGCGCCCTGAATCAACATCGCAACGTGCTTACGCGCGCCGAGCGAATTGAACGTCTGACGTTCGAGGGACGCTTTGATATCGCGACCAAGTCTGTTCTTGGAACCGTCAAGGTTCGATCAATCAAGGCAACCGTGAGCAAGAAGCCGAAGAAGGAAGCTGTTGCTGGCGCTGAAGGCGCCGCAACTCCTGCCGCTGGTGGCAAGCCCGCCGCTGGTGCTAAGCCTGCCGCTGGTGCCGCCAAACCTGCCGCCGGCGCCAAGCCTGCCGCCAAGAAGTAAGCGTCTATTCGATTCTTGGTTTCAGGTTTCTGTGAGATAAGACATGATTGAACGACTTCTTTCAGCTCGAAGTCGTTCCATTGATTCTTCAGGCATTCGCAAGGTGTTTGACCTTGGAACAAAGATGGTTGATCCCATCAATTTGTCCATTGGTCAGCCGGATTTTCCGGTTTCGGATGCCATGAAAGAAGCCGCCATCGCGGCGATCCGAGAAAATAAAAACGGCTACACCGTAACGCAGGGAATTCCGCAATTGCTCGCGGCTGTTCGCCAACGTTTGGCGCATGATTTTGGAGAGGGTTGGTCCACGACCAATCAAGATCTTTCGGCGGTGATCACCAGCGGAACAAGTGGTGGAATTCTTTTGGCGTTGATGTCCATTCTTGATCCAGGCGATGAATTTATTTCACCCGATCCATACTTTGTGATGTATCCGCAAGTTGGAAAGTTGCTCAGCGCGCATTGCGTGTTGTGCGACACCTATCCAGATTTCCGCATGACCGCGGCGCGCGTGGAACCTCTGCTCACTGAACGCACCAAGGCCGTGTTGTTGAACAGTCCAAGCAATCCTTGCGGAACAGTTTTAACATCCAAGGAAATCGCCGATCTTGTGCAGTTGTGTGAGAGCCGTGGCGTACTGCTTATTTCCGACGAGATTTACGACGAGTTCTGCTTCAGCGACGCGCGCGAAAATGGTTTGTGCCCATCGCCTGGTCGGGTGAGCAACAATTGCTTGGTTATTCGCGGCTTTGGCAAGACCCACGGTTGCACAGGTTGGCGACTTGGTTACGCCGCGGGTCCCGCGCCGCTGATCCAGGAAATGGCCAAGTTACAGCAAAGCACTTTTGTCTGTGCGCCGTCGCCGTTGCAGTGGGGTGTTGTGCCTTCATTTCAAGAGGATCTCACGTCGGTGCTTAAGGAATATGAGGGCCGCCGCCAAATGGTGCTTGACGCATTTTCAGGCGTGGCCAATGTCACTCGGCCAGGCGGAGCGTTCTACGCGTTTGTTGAAGTTCCTAAAAAATTAAATCTCACGGCCGCGCACTTTGTGGAGCAAGCCATCGCCAAGCGCGTGTTGATTATTCCTGGCTCAGTCTTCAGCCACCGCGACACGCACTTTCGATTAAGTTTCGCGGCCTCGCGCGCCAAGCTTTCCGAGGGCCTTGGAATTTTGCGCGAACTTATGAACAAGTGACGCGCGCGTCCGCGCTCAATCACTCTCCAGGAATATGCGTGAATGTTCCAGACCAAGGACTGCTTGCGGTGCCCAGCAATTTGCGCGCAATTCTGCCTGATTTATAGCCAAAGTAGCCCGCCTCCAAAGCCAAGCGCATGGCGTGCGCCATGGGCACGGGATCAACAGCGTGCGCGATTCCGGTGTTAAGCAACACTCCATCGGCGCCCAATTCCATGGCCAGCGTGACATCGCTTGGCGTGCCCACGCCCGCGTCAACAATCACTGGATAATCCGCGCGGCCGCCGTGCGCGGGATTTTTTAACAAGTCAATCAAGATCATGATGGCCTCGCGATTGGCGATGCCGCGGCCAGAACCAATTGGACTTCCCGCAGGCATCACACTGCTCGCTCCAACGTCGCGCAATCGCACGGCGGTAATTGGATCGTCACTGCTGTAGCAAAGAACTTCAAATCCATCCTTCACCAATTCCGCGCACGCTTCAATTGTGCCAATGGGATCGGGCAAGAGAGTGGTCTTGTCGCCAAGCACTTCTAGTTTCACCCAGCGCTGTCCAGGATTTCCAAGTTGCTGAAGAAGATCACGGCCAAGGCGCGCAACGCGCACGGCGTCAACCGCGTTGAAACAACCCGCGGTGTTGGGCAAGATGGTCAATTGATCAAGCGGCAACGCGTCAAGAAGTGAACGGCCATTCTTGTCGAACAAACGTTCGCGACGTACCGCCACGGTGATCAC